>Ga0335072_10000593_pt1 | contig 67662 bp, 62 predicted proteins | sample Lox_Sample_21_FD_206725 | JGI IMG/M metagenome (GOLD analysis project Ga0335072, IMG submission 206725) | Soil microbial communities from Loxahatchee National Wildlife Refuge, Florida, United States - Lox_Sample_2.1 | ecosystem: Environmental > Terrestrial > Soil > Wetlands | place: USA...
CTCAGGCCCGGATCGAGGCGGAGTCGATCAAGGGCATCGCCGAGAAGTACGCAAGCAACGAGGACCCGGTCTTCCGGTCCCGTGCGCTGATTATCAAGGAGCAGCGTTCCGAGCTCGTCAAGCACCACCTGTGGGTGCTGTGGACGGACTACTTCAAGGCGCCGCATTTCGAGAAGTACCCGCAGCTGCACCAGCTTTTCAACGAGGCCACCAAGCTGGCGGGCGCCTCGGGCACCAAGGGCAGCATTGACGTGGGCACCGCCGACGCCCTGCTGGCCAAGATCGACGAGATCGCCAAGATCTTCTGGGAGACCAAGCAGGCCTAGGCGGGCCGCTCGCAGCGCGATCCTCGCGCCGTGAGCACGGCTGTAAGGCGCGACCACGCAGGCGTGGCAGCGTCGCTCTATCGGATGGGCGACGGTGTCGCGCCTGCGGCATTCCACGGGGCATCCGCCCCCGAATCCGGCGCCGTCACAGCCACATAACAACCGCTTTGACCAGCGCTTTCACTCGCAGCGAAACGAAACGGCATGCGTGCCGTCTCCCCGAGCATCGGCGGATGACGGTAAGTTGCATTCAGTGGCCGGCCGCTCAGCCGCCGACCCCGCACGACTGATCGAAGACGGAGCGACGTGACCGAAGACACCGCGGCCGCTACGGCAATGCCGGGCCATTCCACAGCCCCGCAACACCGTGAGCCGGCTGATTACGTGCAGGTTCGCATGCCCGCCGAGGGCGCGTACCTGTCCGTGCTGCGCACGGCAGCCGCTGGCCTGGCGGCCCGGCTTGACTTCACGCTCGACGAGATCGAGGACCTGCGCATCGCCATCGATGAGGCGTGCGCGATGCTCCTCAACCAGGCGATTCCTGGTACCGATCTTGAGTGCGGGTTCGAGCTGGGCACAGATCAGGTGACGATCACCGTTTCAGTAGTAGCGGCGCAGCCACGGATGCCCGCCAGGGACACGTTCGCCTGGACAGTGCTGTCCGCCCTCGCCGGGACCGTCGACTCCCGGCTAGGGCCGGAGGACCGGGTCTCGATCGTGCTAGCCAAGCGCCGTGGCGTGTCGGGGTTACGATGAGCGGCGATTACGAGGTTCAGGTGACCGAGGAAGAGTTCGAGGTAACGGTGGAAGAGGAGGAAGTTCCCGCACCGCCGCCTCGCACTGAGCATTCGACCCCTGACCGTACACAGGCCCGCGAGCTCTTCGAGAGGCTCACCATACTCCAGCTCGACGACCCGGAGCGCGCCCGTATCCGGGCCACCCTGGTCGAGCTGCACCTGCCGCTGGTGGAGTACCTAGCCCGACGCTTTCGCAACCGTGGCGAGTGGCTCGATGACCTGACCCAGGTCGCGACCATCGGGCTGATCAAGTCGATCGACCGCTTCGACCTCGAGCGGGGCGTGGAGTTCTCCACGTACGCCACTCCGACGATCGTGGGCGAGATCAAGCGGCACTTCCGCGACAAGGGCTGGGCGGTCCGGGTGCCGCGGCGCCTTCAGGAGCTGAAGCTGTCGCTGACCAAGGCGATCGGCGACCTCGCGCAGCGCGAGGGCCGGGCGCCCACCGTCAGTGAGCTGGCCACGCACCTGCAGATGTCGGAGGAAGAGGTCCTTGAGGGCCTGGAGTCCGCCAACGCGTACTCCACCGTCTCGCTCGACGCCCCCGATTCCGGCGACGAGGACGCGCCCGCCGTGGCCGACTCGCTGGGGATGATCGACGAGGCGCTCGAGGGAGTCGAGTACCGCGAGTCACTCAAGCCGCTACTCGAGCGGCTGCCGCCTCGAGAAAAGAAGATCCTGCTGCTGCGCTTCTTCGGCAACATGACACAGTCCCAGATCGCGGCCGAGCTCGGCATCTCCCAGATGCACGTCTCCCGGCTGCTCGCCCGGACGCTGACCCAGCTTCGGGATGGCCTGACCGTCGATGACTAGCGGGCGGCGCTCTTCTTCTTCCTGTGGCTAGTCGCGCTCTTTTGCGGGGTGGCGCCCTGGCGCGGGGCCGCGCCCTTGCGCGGGGCGGCGGAGGCCCCTCGCGGGGCCGCGCGCTTTTGCGGGGCGGCGGGAGCGGCCGGGGCCGGATCCTGCCGGGGTCGGGCCAGCGCCTTGAGGCTGGCCGGGTGCAGCAGCCCGGCCAGCCCGGCCACGGCAAGCAGCAGCGTCGGCAGGCCCCAGTCGGCCCGGTGGGCCTGCAGCAAGATGATGGCGAGCAGCCCGCATCCCAGCTGGGTCATGACGGCCGGGGTCCGGCTCCACGGACGGGTCCCCGCGATCCCGCTGGCGATCCAGGCAACGAGCGCGGCCGTGATGAGTTCCATCACGGCCAGTGCCACTGCCGAGGACGCACGGTAAGAATGGCCGGTCGCCGCCTCCACGACCTGCGCCACAGCAGCCACGCACAGCCCAGCTGCCTCAAGAGCCTGGGCCGCCGCCGCGACGCGGACCATAGGCGGAGCACCGGCGGCATAGATTGAACGCATACCCACTAGTCTGGCACCCTTCCGCACACCGTTAGCCTGAGCAGGTGCGCGCGTTGCTGATTCTCAACCCACGCGCGACTTCCATGACCGGCCCCATCGCCGGCCAGGTGGTCCGCGAGCTCGGCACCAGCCTCGACCTGCGAACTGCGCAGACAAGGTATCGCGGCCATGCCCGTGAGCTGGCCGCGGACGCGGTCAGGCAGGGGGATGAGCTTGTCATCATCTTCGGTGGTGATGGGACCGTCAACGAGGTCGTCAACGGCCTCATGGCCACAACTGGCGGCCGTCCCGAAGCCGCGGGAGCCGGCGGTAGTGCCGAGGCTGCCCTGAGAGCCCGGCCCGCGATCGCCATAGTGCCAGGCGGCGGTGGCAACGTGCTGGCCCGCACGCTCAGCATTCCGGTTGACCCCGCCACGGCCACCTCCCGAATCGTCGCCGCCGTCCGTTCGGGTACCAGTCCCCGCATCATCGGGCTGAGCCTGGCTGAGAGCCCGGGCGTGGCCGAGGAGAGGTACTTCACCTTCGCCGCCGGCCTGGGCCTTGACGCCGAGGTGGTAGCCGACGTCGAGCGCGCCCGGGCCAGTGGCCAGCAGGCATCGCCCCGGCTCTACATGCGGACGGCGCTCCGCCGCTACTACACGGCGACCGACCGCAGCAAGCCCGCCCTCACCTTGCACATTCCCGGCCACTTCCCGACGGCCGGCCTGTTCATGGGGGTCGTCACGAACAGCTCGCCCTGGACGTTCGTCGGCAACCTGCCCCTGCTCACGGTGCCGCACGAAGGCGCGGCTGGCATCCTGAATTCCGGCATCGACGTGTTCGGCCTGCGCCGGCTGCGCACCCTCACCACGCTCGGCGCGCTGCACCAGATGATGCACTCCAACTCCACGCCGCCGGCCGGGCCCGATGTGCTCACCGTGGCCGAGCTGACCGCACTGACCTTCAGCGCCGACCGTCCGATCGCGTTCCATATTGACGGGGAGTACCTGGGCGAGGTGGAGAGGGTTGCCTTCACCTTCATACCGGATGCGCTGCGTGTCATCTGTTAGCGGCAGCGTTACAGCATAGGCCAGTTGTGATCGAGACGACATCGAAATCGGCAAGAGGTTTGCCGCGCCCCCTTGCGCTGGACCAGCCCTATTGAGAGGCTAGATCCGGTGCTCAAGGGAGTCGTTGCCCCCGCGTGCTCAAGCACGATCGGCATGGGACGGGTCACGGTCCTCTAGGCCAGCCGGGTGCCGCCCGTCCTGCGGGTGCGGCTGAGCTGGCACCAACAGAGATCGGGAATAACCAACGTTTCCCGACATATCGCCTGGCTCGTGAAATACTTCACAAGCAACGAGCGGCGCTCAGCGGAGCTTACCAGGGACCGCTGCGCCAAGAAGGAGTGGAATCATGGACTGGCGTCACGTTGCCGCCTGTCGTGAGGTGGATCCCGAGCTGTTCTTCCCGATCGGGAACAGCGGGCCCGCGCTCCTGCAGATCGAGGAAGCCAAGCAGGTGTGCCGCCGTTGCACGGTCAGCGAGGCCTGCCTCCGGTGGGCGATCGACACCGGGCAGGACGCTGGAGTCTGGGGCGGGCTGAGTGAGGACGAGCGCCGGGCGGTTAAGCGCCGCAGTCTCCGGCTGCGCGCCCGGGCCAGCGCCAGCGTCTGACTGGCCTGGCCGGCCCCGTCACCGGGCCGGCGGCTCATAGCGGATGGGAAGGTCCACCACCGCTACGGTGCCGCCCTCGGCACGAGGCCTAATGCTCAGCTGGCCGCCAAGCTCGGCTACTACGAGTGTCCTAACGATCTGCAGGCCCAGGCTGGTAGACGACTCCAAGTCGAAGTCCGCCGGGATCCCTGCCCCGCTATCGCTTACCGTTACCATCAGCTGCTCGGGAGCCCGGGCGGCCAGGACCTCAATCATCCCGTCCGCGTTCTTGTAGGCGGCGCTACCGAAGCCGTGCTCAAGCGCGTTTTGCAGCAGCTCCGTCAGCACCATGGCGAGCGGGGTCGCCACCGCTGCCGGAAGCATACCGAACTGGCCGGCGATCTTCGGCGTCACCCGGACCTCGGGGGCAGCCACCTCACCGGCCATCATCGCGACCCGCTCGGCGATGTCGTCGAAGTCCACGATCTCTTCTGGCGCGTGGGACAGGGTCTCGTGCACGATCGCGATCGACCCGACGCGCCTGACCGCCTCCTCGAGCGCGGCCCGCGCCTCGGGCGCCTGCAGCCGCCTCGCCTGCAGGCGCAGCAGCGCGGCCACCGTCTGCAGGTTGTTCTTGACGCGGTGGTGGATCTCCCTGATCGTCGCTTCCTTGGTCAGCAGCTCGCGCTCCCGGCGGCGCAATTCGGTGACGTCGCGCACGAGGATCAGCGCCCCCGTCCGCTGGCCGCCAACGATCAGCGGAATGGACCGCAGCTGCACCACGGCGCTGTTGCCGTCGATCTCCGTCTCCCGAGGCGCCCGACCGCGGGCCACCAGCATCAGCGACTCATCGATCGGCTCGCCCACCTGGCTGGCCTTGGTGAGCTGGGCGCTGGCGCCAGCCAGCTCCGTGCCGAGCAGGTCGGCGGTGAGGCCAAGGCGGCGGTAAGCGGACTGCGCGTTCGGTGAGGCATATGTCACCCGCCCCGAGCTGTCGAGGCGCAGCAGCCCGTCGCCAACCCGCGGCGACCGGACCAGGCTGGCGTCCTGCCCCGGGTAGGGGAAGGTGCCCTCCGCGACCATCCGCGCGAGGTCGTCCGCTCCTTGCAGGTAGGTCAGCTCCAGGCGGCTTGGGGTGCGGGCCGAGTTGAGGTTGGTGGACCGCTCGATGACCGCGATCACCTCGCCGCTCCTGGTCACGGGGATGGCCTCCGCCCGTACCGGGACGCCAGAGGTCCAGTCGGGGTCACTCTCCCGCCAGATGCGCCGCTCGGCCCGTGCCGTGTGCAGCAGCGCCCGCTCTCCCGGCCCGGTCACCGAGCCGACGACGTCGTCGGGAAAGGACGTGGGGCCGGTGGTCGGCCGCATCTGGGCCACCGCCACCCAGCTCACCGGGGCCTCCCCCGCCGGGTTCCTGACCGGGATCCACAAGATGAGGTCAGCGAACGACAGGTCCGCAAGTAGTTGCCAGTCAGACACCAGCGAGTGCAGCCACTCCAGGTCAGCGCCGGTAAGGCTGGAGTAGCTCTTGGCTAGGTCCGCAAGCGTAGGCACGCCTCCCATGATGACACGAGAGCTTACGGGTCAGCTGGGACCACACGGGTGGGAAACACGCACGAAATTTTCCCTTCGGGCCACGACCTGGCATTATTCGCCCATGGAGGGTTCGATTGATCCGCTTGCCCAGCTACGTGAGCATGCGGCGACCAGGGAAGCCGCGGGGCTGCACCGGTCCCTCATTCCCCGGCCGCCGAGCGGGCCGCTACTCGACCTGGCGTCCAACGATTACCTGGGCCTGTGCGGCGATCCGCGGCTGGCGGAGGCGGCGGCGCGGGCCGCGCGCACCTGGGGCACCGGCTCGACCGGGTCTCGCCTGGTGACAGGGACCACGGCCCTCCACGAGGAACTCGAGGCGGACCTGGCCGACTTCGCCGGCGCCGCGTCCGCCCTGGTGTTCTCCTCCGGCTACCTGGCCAACCTCGCGGCCATCACCGCGCTCGCGGCGGCGATCGCCCCCGCGGGCCAGCCCGCGGGCACGCTGATCGTCTCCGACGCAGGAAATCATGCGTCACTCATCGACGGCTGTCGGCTAGCGAAAGGAAGGGACGCTCGCCTGCTGGTGACGCCGCACGCGGACCTGGCCGCGGTCAGGCGGGCGCTCCGTGACCGGACGGAGCCGGCTGCGCTCGTCGTCACCGACGCCGTGTTCTCGGTCGCCGGGGACGTGGCCCCGGTGGCCGAGTTGCACGCCCTGGCCCGGGAGCACCGCGCGCTGCTGCTTGTCGATGAGGCCCACTCGTTCGGCGTGACTGGCGACGGCGGGCGCGGGGCGGTCCACGCGGCGGGCCTGGCCGCCGAGCCCGACGTGGTGCGGACCATCACGCTGTCCAAGTCCCTGTCGGGCCAGGGTGGTGCCGTCCTTGGGGCACCGGAGGTCCGGCAGACGCTGATCGACATCGGGCGCGGCATGATCTTCGACACTGGTCTCGCGCCGCCTTCCGTGGCGGCGGCCCTGGCCGCGCTCGGCATCCTGCGCGGCACACCTGAGCTTCCGGCGAGGGCACGCCAGGCGACCAGGCGGCTCGCCGCGATCGCGGCCGGCCTTGGCCTGGCGGCGACCGCTCCCGAGGCCGCGGTGGCCTCGGTCATCCTGGGCGATCCGCAACTCGCCGTGGCGGCCAGGCAGACGTGCGCCGACCACGGGGTGAACGTCGGATGCTTCCGTCCGCCTTCCGTCCCGGCGGGCGGAGCGTGCCTCCGGCTGACCGGAAGAGCCTCTTTGGGCGAAATTGACTTCGCTACAGCGTCGCGCGCACTGGCCGCGGTGAGGGATCATAGCCGGATACCCGAAAAAAGCGGAGGGAGGGCACCATGACCGTGTCACCTATCCCGGCTGCGGATGAGCCAGCGCCGATCCCGATTTCGGCTGTCGTTCCTGGCTCGCCACGACCCGGCCTGGTCCACCCTGGGACCCAAAGCACCGGAGCGGCGAGACCGCCGGCCGCCGCTCCGGCCGACGGCGCTCAGGCCGAGTTGCGGCTGCCGAAGTACTACCAGGTGAAGAAGCAGCTCCTGGACCTGACGTCGGCGATGGCACCGGGCAGCCCGGTACCGCCCGAGCGGGAGCTTGCCCGGCTGTACGAGACGTCACGGACGACGGTCCGCCAGGCGCTCGCCGAGCTCGTGGTCGAGGGCCGGCTGCTGCGCATGCAGGGCAAGGGCACCTTCGTCGCCAAGCCCAAGGTCGCGCAGGTGCTCGAGCTGGCCAGCTACACCGAGGGAATGCGCCAGCATGGCCTGCACCCGCAGACGAGGATCCTCGACGTCGGCTACGTGACGGCGGATGACCACCTCGCCAACCTCCTCGGCATCCGGACCGGTGGCCGCGTGCTGCGCCTGCACCGGCTACGCCTTGCCGACGGGGAGCCGATGTCGATCGACACGTCGCACCTGCCCGCGCGGCGCTTCCCCGGCTTGCGCAAGCAACTGGAGCGGCACGCCTCGCTGTATGAGACGCTCCGCACCGATTACGGCATCCACCTGGCCGAGGCGGAGGAGACGATCGAGACGGTGCTGGCCGACCCGCACGACGCCCAGCTGCTCGGCGTGGACCCCGGTATCCCGCTGCTGCTGCTGTCCCGGCACGCGATCGACTCCACCGGCCAGCCGGTGGAGTGGGCGCAGTCGTGGTACCGCGGCGACCGGTACAAGTTCGTGACCCGGCTGAAGGGAAACACCCCTTCGTGACGGTTCCCTCCGCTCCGCTGCCTGGCCCAGCCGGCATCCTCGTCATCACCGGCACCAGCACCAGCGTGGGCAAGACCGTCGTTACCGCCGCGATCGCGGGCCTGGCGAGCGCGGCAGGCAAGTCCGTCGCCGTGGTCAAGCCGGCCCAGACCGGCGTTGACCCGCGCTCGCCCGCGGAATCCGACGTTCCTGATGCCGACACCGTCACCCGGCTCTCCGGCGTGACCGACACCCATGAGCTGGCCCGCTTCCCCGACCCGCTGTCCCCCGAGGCAGCGGCCCGCCGGTCCGGGCAGCCGCCACTGGACGTCGCGGCGGCCGCCGACTACATCGTGAAGCTGGCGGCCGAGCGCGACCTGGTCCTCGTCGAGGGCGCCGGCGGGCTGCTCGTCCGCTACGACCCGGCCGGCCGCACCCTGGCCGACCTGACGGCCGCGCTGGTCAGCCGGCGCGGCCACGCGGGCCCCGAGCCCGCCGTCTCGGTGCTCATCGTCGCGCCGGCCGGCCTTGGCACGCTGAACCACACGGCGCTGACCGCCGAGGCCCTGCGGCAGCGGAGCCTGCCGTGCGCGGGCGTCGTCATCGGCAGCTGGCCGCACCTTCCCGGCCTGGCCGAGCGGGAGAACCTGGCTGACCTGCCGGTGGCCGCGAACGCGCCGCTCCTCGGCGTTCTCCCCGCCGGGGCGGGCGCCCTGGGCCAGGCGGAGTTCCTGGCCGCGGCCCGCCTCGGCCTCGCCCAGGACCTGGGCGGCTCGCGCCGCTGACCCCGCCGCCAGCGCGGTCGCGTCGGCCGGGCCGGCCGGCGGCGACAATGCCGGCAAATTAATCATGGTTATTGCCTAATTCGCGGACTCGTCGGACTATGGGAAACAACCCCTGTGACATCCGTCACAACCGACAGAAGCAGGAGTACGCGATGGCCGAGTCCCCCGAGTCTCCAGCCGCCACGCCGGCAACGAGCGAACGCTCTCCCCTCGCCAGTCACCCGCTGAGGTCGCTACTGATCGCCGTCCTGGTGATCGCGACAATCGCCGGCACGCTCATCGTGCCGATCTACGACAGCGTTACCCCGCGCGTCGGTGACTTCCCGTTCTTCTACTTCTACCTGCTCATCTTCATGCCAGCCGTGGCGATCGTGCTGTGGATCGTCTCCCTCCTGCAGAAGGGCCTGGCCCGATGAGCCACGTCAACGCGACCACCTTCACGATCGTCGTCGCCGCGTTCATCCTCATAACCGGCATCGGCTTCGGGGCGTCGCGGTGGCGGCGGGCCTCGGACATGATGCACCTGAACGAGTGGGGCCTGGGCGGCCGGGGATTCGGGACGTTCATCACGTGGTTCCTGCTCGGCGGCGACCTCTATACGGCCTACACGTTCATCGCGGTCCCGGCGCTGGTGTACGCGTCCGGCTCGATCGGGTTCTACGCCGTGAGCTACACGATCATGGCCTACCCGATCGCGTTCATCTTCCTGCCCCGGCTGTGGTCGGTCTCGCGGGTGCACGGGTACGTGACCCCGGCCGACTTCGTCAAGGGCAGGTACGGCTCCCGCGGCCTTTCCCTGTCCATGGCCGTGACCGGGATCCTGGCCACGATGCCCTACATCGCCCTGCAGCTGGTCGGCATCGAGGCCGTGCTTTCAGTGATGGGCGTGGGCGCGACCACGACCAACACCTACCTGAAGGACCTGCCGCTGTTCATCGCCTTCGTGGTGCTGGCGATCTACACCTACCTGTCCGGGCTGCGCGCTCCCGCCGCGATCTCGTTCGTGAAGGACACGCTCATCTACGTGTTCGTCATCGTCGCCGTCTTCTACATCCCGACCCGGCTGGGTGGGTGGGGCCACATCTTCGGCTTCGCCCAGGCGCACTATTCCGCCATCAACCCGGCCACCAAGAAGCCCACCGGCACGTTCATCCCGACCTCCAAGAAGACCGGCTCGACGCAGATCGACTTCGCGACGCTGGCCCTCGGCTCGGCGCTCGCCCTGTTCGTCTACCCGCACGTGATCACCGGGACACTGGCGGCCAAGCGACGTGCCGCGATCAAGCGGAACATGTCGTTGCTGCCCGCCTACAGCGTGCTGCTGGCCCTGATCGCGCTGCTCGGCTACATGGCAGTCGCCGACCCAGTCACCGCGGCCAACGTCAAGAAGGCCGGCAATACCCAGCTGGCCGTGCCCTACCTCTTCCAGCACATGTTCCCGAGCTGGTTCACCGGGATCGCCTTCGCCGGGATCATCATCGGCGCCATGGTGCCCGCCGCGATCATGTCGATCGGCGCGGCCAACCTGTTCACCCGCAACATCTTCGTCGAGTTCTTCAAGCCCGATGCCTCGCCCCGGCTGCAGACCCGCACGGCCCAGTGGACGTCGCTGGTGGTCAAGTTCGGCGCCCTGCTGTTCGCGATCGAGCTGCCGCACACGTTCTCGATCAACCTGCAGTTGCTCGGCGGCATCTGGATCCTGCAGACCTTCCCGACCCTGGTCGCCGGCCTGTACACGCGCTGGTTCCACCGCTGGGCGCTGGTGCCCGGCTGGCTGGCCGGGATGATCTTCGGCACGATCGCCGCCTACAAGACCTCCACCCCCACCACGTCGCACTGGGCGGCGTCGTCGGACATCGTGTGGGGCTTCACGCTCTACATCGGGTTCAGCGCGCTCGTCCTGAACCTGGTGATCTCGGTAATCCTCACGCTCATCCTGCGCGCCGCCAAGGTGCCAGAAGGCCCCGACGAGACCCTGCCGCACCAGTACACCGCCGAGGCCGAGGAATCAGCCGCGCCCGCGCCCGCTGGGGTGGGGGCCGGCTAACGGAGGCCAGCCGCGCGGGCGAGTACTGCTAACGTGCCAAACGTGACGATGCGAGTATCCGGGCACGGAGGCAATCACGTTGTCGAGGTCGCCCAGGCCCACGGGGTGAACGTCATGTTCACCCTGTCGGGCGGCCACGTCTTCCCGCTGTATGACGCGGCAGTCAAGGGGCCAGTGCCGATGCGCCTCATCGACGTGCGGCACGAGCAGACGGCCGTGTTCGCCGCCGAGGCCACCGCCCGGCTGACCCGCGATCCTGGGCTTGCCGTGGTCACCGCGGGACCCGGGGTCACCAACACGGTCAGCGCGGTGACCAGCGCACACTTCAACGGCGCGCCGCTGGTCGTGGTGGGCGGCCGGGCACCGGACTACCTGTGGGGCTCAGGCGCGCTGCAGGAGATGGACCACGTCCCGCTGCTTGCCCCGATCACCAAGCGGGCCATCACGGTGCACGACAAGGCGCGCATTGCCGCGTCAGTGGATGAGGCCTTCACCCTGGCCGCCACTCCACGCCGTGGCCCGGTCTTCCTCGATTTCCCGCTCGAGACAATCTTCGACCAGGCCGATTCCCAGATTCCCACGCCAGAACGGGCCCATCCCCCGGCCCCGCCCGCTAGCGCGATCTCTGCGGTGGCCGCCTTGCTCGCGACCGCCCGCCGTCCCGTGCTGATCCTCGGCTCCGACGTGTGGCTGGGCCGCGCCGAGGCGGCCGCCCGCGCCTGCGCGCAGGAGCTAGGCCTGCCCGTCATCACCAACGGGCAGGCGCGGGGCGTGCTGCCCGGTGGGCACGAGCTCCTGGTGACGCGGGCCCGTGGCCTCGCCCTGGCCCAGGCCGACCTGGTGATCGTCGTCGGGACCCCGCTTGACTTCCGGGTGAGGTACGGGAAGTTCGGCCCGGCCTCCTCGCCCGCCGCGGTAGTGCACGTCGCCGACTCGGCCGCCGGGCTCGCCACCCACGTGCCGCTGGCGGCCACGGCCACGGGGAGCCTGGCGGCCTTCTTTACCGGGCTGGCCGGGATGGCCAGCCCCGACGCGATGGACGCGGACTGGCTGTCGCGGCTGCGTGACGTCGTGCGCTCGTCGCTGGCTCGCGACGCGCCGCTGCTGGTGTCCGAGGCCGACCCGATCCATCCACTGCGGATTTATGGTGAGCTGCTCGCGCTGCTCGAGGAGACCGCGGTCGTCATCGGGGACGGCGGCGACTTCGTGTCCTTCGCCGGCCGGCATGTGGAGCCCGCGCGACCGGGGGGATGGCTGGATCCCGGTCCGTTCGGATGCCTGGGGACGGGCCTGGGGTACGCGGCCGGCGCCCGGGTGGCGCGGCCGTCATCCCAGGTCGTCCTGCTCCTCGGGGATGGCGCGGCCGGGCTGTCACTGATGGACGTCGACACGCTGGTGCGGCACAAGCTGCCGGTGGTGATCGTGTGCGGAAACAACGCCGGATGGGGCCTGGAGAAGTGGCCGATGCGCGCGCTCTACGGCTACGACGTTGCCGCCGACCTCACGCCCCGGACCCGGTATGACGAGGTAGTACGCGCTCTCGGCGGCGCGGGCGAGATGGTCACGTCCCCGTCCCAGATCGGCCCAGCATTGCGCCGGGCCTTCGACTCCGGCCTCCCCTACCTGGTCAACGTCATCACCGACCCCACCGTCGAGTACCCAAGGACCACCACCGGCGTGTAGCCGGGGTTACCCCGCTAACTCCTCGCGAGCCACGAGGCGGCTGAGCGCGTCGACGACCGTCGGGTCGTATTCAGCGGCGGTGTCCAGGCGCAGTCGCTGCACCGCGGCTGCGGCCCGGCTTGGCTCCATCGAGCTGCCGACTAGGTCGTCGAAGGCGTTGGCGGCGCGGATGATCCGGCTGCTCAGCGGGGGCATGGCGTCCCGTCCGGCCGGGCGAGCCGGGTCGCTTTGCCGCCGGACTATGTCGGCGACCGCGTCGAGCACCCGGGCCTGCTGTATTACCTCGGCCCCGTACTCGGCGATGCGCCGCTGCTCATCGCGGGTGACCAGGACCGTGGCCCCGCCGGGTATCGGCTCGCGCAGCGAGAGCTGCCCGATGTCGTGCATCAGCGCGGCGTACTCAAGCTCGAGCAGCGCGGCCTCCGGCATGCCGAGCTCTCGCCCCATGGCCACCGCCAGCTTGCTGACCCGGGCCGAGTGCCCGGCCTCGACGTACCCGCCGATCTCGGTGACCCTGGCCAGCGCCCGGACGGTCTGCAGGTAGGTGGCCCTGATGCCGGCGAACCGGCGCAGTGCCACCTGGGTGACCAGCAGCGGCGCGGCGAACACGGCCACCGCGAACAGCCCCATGACCTCGGCGGCGAAGGCGATGAGCAGCGCGGACGCGCCGGTGGCCACGCCAAGCGGAAGCTGGACCCGCAGCTCGTCGAGCAGCACCACGCCGTAGCGGGCGCGCAGCGCGTCGGTCCGCACCAGCGCGGCAATGACCGCCTCGACCAGCCAGGCGAGGAACACCAGCGAGGCCATCACCGGAAGCGCCGACCACCAGTGGCCGCTGATCAGCGCGTTCGGTGCCAGCGGGCGGAAGATCGCGGCGACCACGGCCACCGCCACCAGCCGCGCGGCCATCGCGGTGAGCCGGGCCGGGCGGCCGACCGCCAGGTGCGGCAGTGCCCCGACCAGCATGCCGATGGCGGTAACCGCGACGACCTGCTGCATGCCCGGGTGGGCCGGGGCGTCCTGGATCCTGATCAGCAGCGCGTAGGCGAGCGCGCCCGCCCCGGCGATCGGCGCCGCCTCGCGGTCACCCGGCAGGTTGAGCCGCAGCAGCTCGCCGAACGCGATCAGCGCGCCGAAGGCGAGGGCGGCAGGCACGTCGGTGACCCCGCCGGCCGCGGTGCCCGCGATGGCGGCGATCAGCAGCACGCCCGCCACGATGACCAGCAGCGACTGCCCGGACTCCAGGATCGGCCGCGGGTAGCCGCGCGCGCTGTACCGCCGCCCGGTCAAGGACATCTACATGCTCTCGGCGATCAGCGGCCCGGTCTGGCCGTCGGCCTGGGAAATGATCTCGGTGGCGAGGATGACGTCCGGCTCGGTGGCCGGCTCGGAGCGTACTGGCTGGGGGCCCTTCCACCCATCCCGCTCGATCGCGGCCACGAAGGCGTCCACGAAAGCGGGGTCGAACTGCTTTCCCGCCCACTTGCGCAGCTCGGCGACGGCCTCGGCGACGGGGCGGGCATGGCTGTAGGAGCGGGTGGACGTCATGGCGTCAAAGGCGTCGGCAACGGCGAGCACCCGGGCGAACTCGGGGATCTCGTCGCCCGCCAGCCCCATCGGGTAGCCGCGCCCGTCGATCCGCTCGTGATGGTGCATGATGCCGGCCAGTGCCTCGTCGAGGAAGCCGATGTCCCTGACGATGTCGAGACCGCGCATCGGGTGCAGCTGGACGGCCGCGTACTCGTCGTCGGTCAGCTTGCCGCTCTTTTGCAGCACCGCTGTCGGCACTCCGAGCTTGCCGACATCGTGCAGCATGCCGGCGAAGCGGATCGCCTCCACCCGATCGGAGCGCATCCCGATCTCCTTGGCGATCATGACTGATCCCTTGGAGACTCGCTCGCTGTGCCCGCGGGTGTAGAAGTCCTTGGTCTCCACCGCCTGGCACAGGGCGCTGACCGTCGCCTCGTACGCGCTTTGCTGCGCGGCGAACTGCGCGACCGCCCACCGTGCGACGAACAGCGGTATCAGCACCAGCACGGGGGTGAACGGGCCCAGTACCGTCCACAGCGCCGCGATCAGCACGCCGAGCGCGCCGTACCCGACGTCGGTGATCAGCAGCTTGAGGCTCAGCCCTACCGCGGGCGAGCGGGGCTCCCCCGCGACCCAGAAGACGCCCTTGAGCAGCGCGAAGTTGACCGCGACGTGGGCCACGGTGGCGGCGGCGTACGGGCCGATGATCCCGGGGAAGGAGGTCGGTCCTGGCGTGCCCACATGCCCGCCGAACAGCAGGTAGACCTCGCCCGCGAGGTAGGCGCTGAGCATGTACATGCCCGTGTTGAACAGCCGCTGCATCGGCGAGGGCCCGCGCCTGATGCCAAGCAGCGTGCAGCAGGCGACGAGGGATGCCCCCACGGGGCCGGCCAGGACCACGGCGGCGAGGCTGGCCACCGAGCTCGATGACCAGGCCAGGCTGCGCGACTTCAGCAGGGTCGCCGTGGACTCTGAGGCGGCAAGGAGAAGGCCGAGCGTGATGACCTCAGCCCAGTCGATTCCGCGATAAGGCCCTCGTGCCACCAGGGCGGCTGCGGCGACGACGACCACGGCGATATACAGCCAGGCAATCCTGGAGAGCTTGCCCACGGTCCCCCCTCGCAGCCAGCGGCCGTTCATACGAGCCGCGAATCTCGTCGTCGTTATCCCCAAGAGACTCCGAAGCCGACGGCTGGGCAGCTACGCCACACTGGCGACGAGCTAACCCCGAACTCACGCGCTGACCCGCTCAGCCTGCCGGTTGCCTGCATTGGGACGTTCCTCCCTCGCATACAGGGCGACGGCAACCTGCTACATGCCGTCTATGACAGGATAACGTGGCGGCGCGAATTCCCGCAGGCCCAAAGGCTGCTGTAAGCATACAGCTACAAACCGGCCACGAACAGTGCTAACCAGCACGTCGTGGGCGTAAAATAATCCCGATGTGCCCCTAGTCGGCTACTTCGATCTCGGCCTGGACCTGCCGGATGCGGACAAGGATCTTGCCGCGCAGGTCCGCAGGCGCCGGATCGCAGCCGCAGTGCTTGGCCACGAGCTTCTTGACGACTTCCTCGAGGCCGAACTCCCGCAGGCAAGGGCCACACTCGTCGAGATGCTTACGGATCTCCTCGCATCCGGCATCCGACATCTCGTTGTCGATGTAGGCGTAGACCTGGTCAAGGACCTCGCTACATGGCACCTCGTGGGGGTTTCCGCAGCTCATGCCCCCTCCTCCTTGGCCGTGCCACCCTGGTGCGACTCCGCGGCCTGCGCCCGGACCAGCCCGCGGTCAGCTGCGTAGTCCTGGAGCTGGTCCCGGAGCTGACGGCGGCCGCGGTGCAGCCGTGACATCACGGTACCTATCGGCGTGCCCATGATGTCGGCAATTTCCTTATATGCGAAGCCCTCGACGTCGGCCAGGTAGACCGCGATCCTGAACTCCTCGGGCAGGCCCTGCAGCGCCCGCTTGATGTCGGAGTCGGGCAGCCGTTCCAGCGCCTCGGCCTCGGCCGACTTCAGCCCGCCTGAGGTGTGCGAGGCGGCCCGCGCGAGCTGCCAGTCCTCGACCTCGTCTGCCCCCGACCGCTGCGGCTCCCGCTGCCGCTTGCGGTAGGTATTGATGAAGGTGTTGGTAAGGATGCGGAAGAGCCAGGCCTTCAGGTTCGTGCCCTGCTGGAACTGGTGGTACGACGCGTACGCCTTGGCGAAGGTCTCCTGCACCAGGTCCTCGGCGTCGGCCGGGTTCCGCGTCATCCGGAGGGCTGCGGAGTACAGCTGGTCCAGGTACGGCATCACATCGGCCTCGAAGCGCTCGCCGCGATCCTCGAGTGTCTCTGCTATGGCACTCACCCCCTCTCGGTTTACGTCGACTGCCCGTTGCCGTGCTGGCTCCGGGGCAGGACCGTACGAGGATACCTGGCCCGCTCGCCCCGCACCCGGCCGGCACTCACTCCGGGCGGTAACGGGGGCGCTTCCCCCCGCAGGCGACAGACGCGGGCTACGAGAGGTCGGTCCCCCAGCAGGGACGGATGGGCTAACCGCCCGAGCGCGTCGCGCCACGAGCATGCCGTTACGAGGTGGGGCTACAGCCATGCCGCTTTCAACACGGCCTGCCAAGTGGTTATGCCCGCGATCACGGTCACCTACCCGAGTAGGGATGGATCCGCCCTACCTGGGAACTAATAGACAGCGAGGGCGACACGGACAATAGCCCACCAGGAGAGTTGCTCGTGCAGGCTAGCGCCACCGCCGCGCAGGAGACCGGACCGGATGCGGTCTACTGGCGCTTTCACGATGCCGTGGCCCGGGCGCAGATCACTTCCTGGCTCGCGGGGCCACGGCGGCTCCTCATCGACATCTCGGGGCCCGCCGCACCGAGCGCCACGCTAGCCACGTCGGCCGGGCACCACGTGCTGCGGGTGGAGGACCCGAGGGACGCGGGCGCCCCGAGGCCGGCTCCCAGGCCGGCCGCAGTGGAGGCCGGGCCGCTGCGGGTCGTCTCCGCGGACGCGAGCAGCCTGCGGTTCCTGGCCGACCACTGCGCGGACGGCCTCATCGCCGAGGACCGCACGCTATCGCGGCGGCTGGCGGCCGAGGCGCTCGTTACCGAGATCGGCCGGGTGCTGAGACCGGGCGGGCGCGTGCTCGCCTCCGTGGACTCGCTGACCCGCGGCATGTCCGTCCTCGCCGAGCAGCATCACTGGCCACACCTGATAGACCTGCCGCACGCGGATGTCGTCCTCGTGCCATGGCCAGATGGCCTTATCACCCGGTGCTACGGCACCGAGCAGCTGCGCGAGCTGTTCACCTCGGCCGGATTCGAGGTGAACTGGATCCGGCCGCGCACGGTGCTGTCCGCCTCGACGGTCAGCTACCTGCTGGCCCGGGACCCGGGCAGCTTCCCGCGCCTGGTCGAGGCGGAACTGCGGACAAGCGCCGACGACTCCGTGGGTGGCCAGCTGGTCATCTCGGCCACCAGGAAGTCGCGAGGATAAGCGGCGCCTGCGGTCCCGCTTGCCCTGGCAGCCGACGCAGCGCGACGTCGTCGGCCGCGCCTCAAGCCGCCCGTCGGGTACCGGCTGCCGGCAGTCGACGCACTTGCCGTAGCTGCCGTCCTCCACCCGGGCCAGGGCGGCCATCACCTCCGCCCGCTGGCCGCGGAAGGAATTCACCGCGGCCTCGTTCCTGTCCGCCTCCGTCAGGTTGGCACCGGCGTCGCCCGCCTCCATGCCACCGCCGCGCGCACGCGGATGCTCCGCCTGCAGCACGAGGATCGATCGCTCCAGGTCGTCACGCAGCGCCTCAAGTACCTTGCGGGTAACGCTAATCTCCACTGAATTCCTCGCCTCCTGTCCAGAAAAGCCTGATAGCGCGGCGACGCCGCGCCGGCTGGGCTACCTGGAACTCAGAACAGGGACGGGCCGTCCTGCTGCCCGGAACCTGACCCGTGAGCCCGGCTGCCCTTATCGTGCGGCTTCCCCGGCGGGGCCCCCGGCGGCAGCGGCTCGATGAGGTCCGGGCCGTTATTCCTTACGGAATTGACGGCCGTTGAAACGGCACGCGATGTCAGCCCGCCCGTGCTTGATGAAGTCGCGGGAAGCATCATCGCCATCAGCAGTTCTTTGTCTTTATTCGCGGGGTCGAGCCAGTCATCCCAGCTGTCCCTGGCGATCATCAGGGGCGTCCGGTCATGGATCTTGCCGATTTCATCGGGCGCGTCGGTGGTGATAATCGACGCCGTCCACAGCCACGCGGCGGGGTCCTCTGGCGGCACCGAGCCGTCGCGCCACAGCTCATAGATGCCCGCGAAGGACAGGGTTCCCCCGTCCTGCGGGTAGATGAAAAAGGGCTGCTTGACCTGCTTGCCGGTGGCCTGGTCCAGCTCGGCCTGCCACTCGTAGTAGCCGTCGGCGGGTATGAGGCACCGCCGCCGCGCGAACGCGCTGCGGAACGCGGGCTTGACCGCGACGGTCTCGGCGCGGGCGTTGATCAGCCGGGCGCCGCCTGATGACTCCTTGGCCCAGGACGGGACGAGTCCCCACTTCAGCAGCCGCAGCTCCCGTACGGGCTTGTCCCCGCCTGAGCCCGCTTGCCCGCGGTCGGCTTCCCTGCGGTCGGCGGATGCCTCGGGCTTGTCGGCGTCGGGCCGCTCCACGTGCTCAAGGACCGCGTAGATCCGCTTGGTCGGGGCAACGTTGTAGTCGGGGGCACGGTCCTCGCCTACTCGGTCGCGCTCCACGGCGAACTCCTCAAGGAGCTCAAGCCGCTTTCGCGCCGAGACGAACCGACCGCACATGCGTCTTCCCCTTTGAAGGTCCCTTCGGACCGTGGTCCCCTATGCCCGGTAGAAACCGGATTGCCACTTCATAACCGCAAACGCGCGCCGCCAAACATGCGCGCGGCCCGCTGGCTGCGCGGGCCACGCGGACGCCTGCCTTTAGCCACTCCGCGGCCCGCCCTCGCCCGCGCGGACGCCGCCCGCGGGCGATAGCCTCAAGGCTATGGACTCTGGCCGCTGGCAGATACCTTCCGCCCAGGGACCGGTGCGCTCAAGGCTTCGGCTGCCCGGTTCCAAGTCGATAACCAACCGTGCCCTCGTGCTAGCCGCGCTGAGCGACTCGCCGTCGGTCATCCGCGGTCCGCTGAAGGCACGCGACACGACGCTCGCCGTCGCTGCCCTGCGGGCGATGGGTTGCGCCATCGATGAGTTCCCCACGCACCTGGTCGTGCTTCCCGGCCCGCCCGGCGACGCCGAGGTGGCGGTCAATGTCGGCAATGCCGGGACCGTAATGCGCTTTCTTCCTGCCGTGGCCGCGCTCACCCCGGCCGCCGTCAGCTTCGACGGCGACCTGCGGGCACGCGAGCGGCCGGTGGGCGCGCTCCTGCAGGCGCTGCGCGGGCTTGGCGTCTCGATCGACGACGGTGGCCGGGGCGCGCTGCCGTTCACTATCGCCGGCACGGGCCGCGTGCCAGGCGGCAGCGTGACGCTGGACGCCTCCGGCTCGTCACAGCTCGTCTCAGGGCTGCTGCTGGCGGCGCCCCGGTTCGACGAGGGCGTCGACGTGCGGCACGAGGGCCCGCCCGTGCCGTCCATCCCGCACATCGAGATGTCCATGGCGATGCTCCGCCAGGCCGGGGCGGAGGTCGAGTCGCTGGGCGGGCCCCGCCCTGCCCGCTGGCGCGTGCGCCCAGCGCAGCTCGAGCTCGGGGACTTCACCGTGGAGCCTGACCTGTCCAACGCGGGGCCGTTCCTCGCGGCGGCGCTCGTCACCGGCGGCACGCTGACCATCGCGGACTGGCCGGCCACCAGCCTGCAGGCGGCGGACGCGATCCTTGAGGTGCTCACCCGGGCAGGCGCGTCGGCCTCGCTCGGCGACGACGGGCTGACCGTGAGCGGAACCGGCGTGATCAACGGCATCGAGGCGGACTTCCGCGACATCCCTGAGCTGTGCCTGCCGATGGCCGCCGTCGCCGCGCTCGCCTCAGGCCCCTCGGTTCTCACCGGGGTCGGGCACACCCGGACCCAGGAGACCGACCGGCTCGCGGCCATCGCCAAGGAGATCAACGCGCTCGGCGGCGACGTCACGGAAAGCCCGGATGGGCTGGCGATCCGCCCCCGGCCGCTGCGGGCGGAGGCCGGGCGGCCCTGGGACAGCTACGACGACCACCGGATGGTCATGGCGGCGGCCGTCCTCGGCCTTGCCGTTCCCGGCATCGAGGTGCTCAACGTGGCGACCGTGGGCAAGACGTTCCCTGACTTCCCCGCGCTGTGGACGCAGACGGTGGCGCCCGACGCCGCACCCGGGCCCGTGGCCGCTACCCCCGCGGGCGCCGCCTCCTGAAAAGGCGGGCGGACCTCGACGAGGACGACGTACGGGTCCGCGCGGGAAAGGGATCCCGGCCGCGAACCCGGCGGCGTCCCGCCCATGAGGCCGCACCCGAGGCCTTCGTCGTAACGGTCGACCGGGGCCGGTACGGCTGCCTGCTCGAGGACGGCGAGGTCCTGACGGCGATGAAGGCGCGGGAGCTTGGCCGGGGCTCCGTCGTCGTCGGCGACCGGGTCGCGCTGGCCGGCGACACCTCTGGGTCGGCCGGGAGCCTGGCCAGGATCGTCCGCGTCGAGGAGCGCACCAGCGAGCTGCGGCGCTCCCCCGATGACACCGACCCGGCGGAGCGGGTCGTGGTGGCCAACGCGCAGCAGATGCTGATCGTCTGCGCGCTTGCCGACCCGGATCCGAAGACGCGGTTCATCGACCGGTGCCTGGTCGCCGCGTATGACGCGGGACTCGATCCGCTCCTGGTGCTGACCAAGTCCGACCTCGCCTCGCCCGGGAAGATCCGCGCGTTCTACGCCCCGCTCGGGCTGCCCATGATCACCACGAGGCAGCCGCTGCCGCAGGCCACCCTGTCCCGGCTGCGCAAGGCGCTGACCGGGAAGGTCAGCGTCTGCATCGGCCAGTCAGGCGTCGGCAAGTCAACGCTGGTGAACGCGCTGATCCCGGCGGCCGGCCGGGCGACGGGCCAGGTCAACGCGGTCACTGGCAAGGGCAGGCACACCTCGTCCTCGGCGATCGCCCTCGCGCTGCCAGGCGACGCCGGCTGGCTTATCGACACGCCGGGGATACGCGGCTTCGGGCTCGGGCACATCAGCCCGCAGCGGGTCGTCGCGGCGTTCGGCGACCTGGCCGAGGGGACCGCAGGCTGCCCGCCCGGCTGCGATCACCTGTCCGCCGGGTGCGCGCTTGATGAGTGGGCGGCGGGCCAGGGAACCCAGGCGGTGGCCCGGCTTGACTCGCTGCGCCGCCTGCTGCGCAGCCGGGAGGCGGCCGAGCAGGCCGAATAGAAAGTCCGACATCCCGGCGGATAGCCGGGTGGCCGACGCGCGCCGTTAGGCGATACGGTTTCGCGCGTGGCTAGTTACGACGACGACCTGCGCTTCGCGCACGTCCTCGCGGATGCCGCCGATGACATTACGACTCGGCGGTTCCGGGCACTTGACCTGCGCGTGGAGCAAAAGCCTGACCTTACTCCCGTGTCCGACGCCGACCGCGCCACCGAGGAGTCGCTGCGTAACCTGCTGCGCCGGGCCAGGCCGCGGGACGCCGTGCTTGGCGAGGAGGAGGGCCGCACCGGCAGCGGCCCGCGCTGCTGGGTAATCGATCCGATCGACGCCACCAAGAACTACGTGCGCGGCGTCCCCGTCTGGGCGACGCTGATCGGGCTGATGGACGGGGACAAGGTGGTCACCGGCGTGGTCACCGCGCCAGCGCTGGGCAAGCGCTGGTGGGCCGCGGTCGGCGGCGGCGCGTGGACCGGCCGGAGCCTGGCCAAGGCAAGCCGCCTGCAGGTATCGGGGGTCAGCAGCCTGGGCGACGCGTCCCTGTCGTACTCGGGCATCGGCGGCTGGGCCAAGGCGGGCCGGCTCGATGGCTTCATGTCCCTGGCCGAGTCGGTCTGGCGGACCCGGGCGTTCGGCGACTTCTGGTCGCACATGCTCGTCGCCGAGGGGGCGGTGGACATCTCGGCCGAGCCCGAGGTCTCGCTGTGGGACCTCGCGGCGCTTCAGGTCATCGTCGAAGAGGCGGGCGGCCGGTTCACCAGCCTGGCCGGTGACGCGACCCCCGACGGCGGCAGTGTGGTGTGCACCAACGGCCACCTTCACGACGGGGTTCTCGCTCACCTGGCACGGACCTAACCAATCGGGCAGGAAAACCTCATAATGTGCTATTAACCCCTGGTTGCACCTGTACGGGACCCAGCCCGTACCCTACACTGTGACAAATGGGGTGATAGTGACTAGAGACACGGTCGTTGGGGAACGTTGCGAGCAACTTCTTGGGACTCGCTAGGCCGTCTCGGCGTTATGCTTGTCAATAAAGGGCGAATGCCTCCCATAATGGACTACCCGGTGACGAGTCCCCGCTCCAGTCACCGGGTTGCGCCCGGCTGGTTTCCCCGGCCGTCCGGGCGCTCCGCGACGCCCGGCCCGGGCATTCCCCCGTCCACCGGGCCGGGCGTCGCCCTTTATTGCGGGCAATCAGCCCCAAGGTGCGTGCATCCTTGACTCGTGGGTGATGAACAGACTCGCGCCGAGACCTACCTTCGGCTGCTGGCCGAGGCGGCGCTCCGCCCGGGAACGCGCCCGGACGACGACCGGGCCGACCGGGTACGCCAGGCCGCGGACACCCTGGTCGACGCCGGGGTCCTTGCCGAGGAGCAGGCCACCGACCTGCTCGTCGCGCTGGGCACGGCGCTGCGGGTACGTGGCAGGCCCGGACTCCCCATGGGCCTTGGCCGCGCCCGCAGGATCGGCGCCAGGGCGGCACAGCACGCCTCCCCCCGCCTGGGCGAGCGCGCGTGGCGGGTTATCACGATGCCGCCACGCCAGGCCCTCGGGTCACGCCTGATGGCCCTGGTGGTGACCTCCGACCGGATGATCGCGCCGGCCACCCTCCGCTTCCCGCCGTCGGCTGGCCTTGACGCCCTCACGCCGCCCGCGTTCACCGACCTGACCGCCAGCGACGACGCTGGCACCGAGTACCAGCTCAGCTTTACCGACAGCTCCTGGACCGGCAGCACCTGGACCGGGACCATCGTCGCGCGACCCGCCCCTCCGCCCGGTGCCCGCGCGCTCACGATTACCAGCCCGAACGGTCCGCTCCTCATCTTCGACCTCACCCCCACTCCCGCGACGGCACCGGTAGCGGCGGCCGTCGGCCCGGCTGACCACAGCCCGGGCGAGCGACTGCTGCACCGGCGGGCCGAGGCCATGCTCGCTGGCCTGGCTGCCGGCCGACCGGGCCAGACGTTGCACCAGTTCTCTGAGGAGGACCGGCGGCGCGCCATCGGCCAGGTGCTTGAGACGCTGGGCAGCGGCCTGCCATCAGCCACCGGCCCGGTCGTCGCCAGGTCAGTGAGCGCCTCGCCCCACGGCCGGGCGCCGGCTGAGCCGAGCCTGCCTGAGCTGGTGGCCACGCTCGAGGGTGCGGGCGTGCTGTCACCGCTCAGTGCCTTGCCCGCCCAGGTCGCCACGCTGGCCGAGGCCCTCGGCGGCCCGCACGCGGGAGCGCACGCCTCTGACGTGCGGCTCCCGGCCCGCTGGACGAGCGTCCTGGCCCACTACGGGCGGCGCCACCACCCGCCACTGGCCGCGGGGACCGGATCGATTGGCGCGGAGCTGCCCGCGGTGGAGGGCACGCGCTTCGTCATCGCCGGGGTCAGGACCGCCGCGGGCACGGTGCTGCACGTGGTGGGCCGGGGGCCGCGGCGGATCCCGCTGCCAGGCCAGCACCTGGGGCTGTCCTGGTGGGCTCGTGACTCCTCAGGCACGTGGCACCTGGGGATGGTCTCCACCTGGAACCTGGCCAACGAGAACCTGACCATGCGCCTGGAGCTCTTCCCCCCGTTGCGGCCGGCCGAGCCAGGCACGATGGACACCCTCACGCTCGAGGTCATCGGCAACACCGAGTGCCTCACCGCTGACCTCACCGTGCACTGGTAAGCGCAAGGAGCCCCCCGTGAACTGGTACCTGTCGCTGCCTCCGGCCGAGGCCGCGGTCCGCTGTGGCGGCGGCACGCACCGGGTGCGATGGGTGGCAGGGAAATTCGAGATCCCCGCGCACCCCGACCCGGAAGCCGAGCTGGTCCTTGCCACCCTCGGCGGGGACAAGCCACGCTGCGTCGAGGCTGCGGAAACCTGGGCCAGGCACGCCGGTGACCTCGACGTGCTGATGTCAGGACCGCGGACGGTCACCGACTCCATCACCCTCGACTGGGATGACGCCGAACAGTACCGGGCCAGCTGGCTCGGGCTGCCACCGGGCTTCATGGGGGGCGGCGGACGAGCGGGCGGCAGCGGCCCCAGGGGCTCGGCCCGCCCGGCTGGCCCCGCTGCCCTGGCCGGCTCGGGCACCACGAGCCGGCCTTTGCCCGGTCCGGCGGGCAGCGCGGGCATTGCCCGCGCCCGGCCAGGAAAGCTCGGCGGCCCGTTGCCTGAGGACCTGCTGCGGCGCGTCCAGGCGCGGATCGAGGTACTGCAGCTGATGGCGCTCGGGCCGGCGTTCCAGTTCCGCCTGGCGGGCGCGGTGACCGCCGCCTGGGCCGCGGCCGGCCGCTCGGCCGAGCGCGCCAGGCGCCAGCCGGAACTGACCGCCGCGCTGACCGGCCGGGCCGGGCCGGCCGTCGCCGAGTGGCTGGGCATCAGCCCGGATGCGGTCATCGTCACCCCGATGGAGCCGCGCACCAGGCCAGCCGCAGCGCCACCGTCGTGGGGATCGCTTGACGTGCTCGGCCGCGGGCACGAGCGCCTCGTCCGCGGCTCGCTCCCGGTTGGCTGGCTGGCCTCGGTCTGGGCGTGCGGCCTCGCGCTTGTCTCCGGTCAGCTGGTCGTGGCGGTGCCAGAGCCAGGCTGGCCCCGGGCGCGAGTGCTCGCGCTGCCCGAGCCGGGCGCTGAGCCGGTCTCGCTCGATGTCACCGGTACGGACGACGGCGCCGTCCCCCACTGGAAGCCAGCCTCCACCTGACCCACGCCCCTCAGCCGCTGCCCGTACAACACCGCCTGCCGGCCGCTGCCCGCACAACACCGCCTGCCCGTACAACACCGCCTCCCCGCACAACACCGCCTGCCCGCAGAAAGCCGCCTGCATGACAGCGCGACGTTCGCCCCCCGAAGTGGCGGCTAAAAGTCGCACTATCTTGCGGGCAGGCGGGCAGGCGAGGGAGATCACGGAGGGGAACGGCTTTTCGATTGGAGTGACCGGACGGTAGGGTAGCTGGCATGACAGACCGCGAGCGCGATCTCGCGAGCCTGCTCCGTCAGGCCGGCGTGGCGCGGGGCGACTTCGTGGGGCTGGCGGTCACGGCAAGCGGGACCATAGCGGTCGCGGCGGATGCTGGCGGCGCTGGCTTTGTGGTCCGGCCGGATGAGGTCGCCGCGGTCGATGCCGAGCTGCGGCCGCGCTGGGTTACCTGGTCGGGCGAGACGTCGGCGCGGCTCACCGCGCTCGGCGTGCGGCTGGCTACGTGCTGGGACGTGGCGGCGGTGCACCGGCTGCTTTCCGGTGGCTGGCGAGCCGAGCCTGGCCTGGCCTGGGCGACGCTGCACGGGCTGCCGGCCGAGGAGGTGCCGTCCCGGCGCCCCGGTGAGCTGCTGCCTGCCGACGGCCCCGCGGCCGGTGCCGACGCGGACACCCCGGTTGACCCGGGCGGACACCTGCGGCTTGAGTGGACGGAAGGCGGCTGGGCCGACACGGCCTCCCGGCTGACCCGCTGGGCGCGGCTGGCGCTGGAGGCCGCGGCACTCCAGCAGTCCGCCCTGGCCGAAGGGGCGCGTGGCGACGGGCAGGCGGCCGACAGGAGACTAGGAACGGCCCGTTCTGAATCGACGGTTGAATTGCTCTGCGCGGAACTGGCCGCCGACGGACTGCCGATGAGCCTTGCGGCCGCCGAGCGGCTCCTGGGCCGGATCATCGGGCCGCGGCCACGTGACGCCGCGCAGGCCGCGGCCATCCGGGGCGCCCGTGACCAGCTGGTCTTGCAGCACGCGCCGGAGGGGCGGGCCGTCGACCTGCGCAGCCCCGGCCAGGTCAAGGCGCTGCTCGCGTCGGCGGGCATCGACGTGCCCGACACCCGGGCCTGGCGGCTTGAGCAGTTCAAGGACGCCCACCCGCTGGTCGCCGCGCTGCTTGAGTGGCGCAAGGCCGAGCGCATCGCCACCACCTACGGCTACGCCTGGCTGGACTCCTGCCTCGGTGCCGACGGTCGGCTGCGCGGGCAGTGGACCTCCAGCGACGGTGCGGCCGGCCGGATGACCGCCTCCGGCGGGCTGCATAACATGCCCGCCGTGCTCCGTCAGGCCGTGATCGCCTCCGACGGGCACGTGTTCATCCGGGCGGACCTCGGCCAGATCGAGCCGCGGGTGCTAGCGGCCGTCTCCGCTGACGCCGCCCTGATCGCCGCGACGCAGGCCGATGACCTGTACCTGCCGGTGGCACGGCAGCTGAGCGTCGACCGGCCCACGGCGAAGGTCGCGATGATCGCCGCGATGTACGGGCAGACCACGGGCCACGGCGGGCAGGCGCTGCGCCGGATGAAGGCGGCCTACCCGGTCGCGATGGCCTACCTGGATGACGCGGAGGAGCAGGCTCGCTCCGGCCAGGACCTGCGGACCTATGGCGGACGGCTGGTCCGGATGTCCGGTGGCGGCCTTGAGTCCCCTGAGCGGGTCAGGGGACGCGGCCGGTACGGGCGCAACGCCATGATCCAGGGCGCGGCCGCCGAGATGTTCAAGATGTGGGCCGCCACCGTCCGCGCCCGCGGAGCCGAGCTGGATGCCAGCATCGTCTTGTGCCTCCACGACGAGCTGCTCGTGCACGTGGCCGAGCGCGACGCCGGGCGGGCGGTCCGTCTCCTCAGCGAGTGCCTTGAGGAGACCGCGCGGCGCTGGACGCCCGGCAGCCGGGTCCGCTTCCTTGCCGACATCAGCGCCGTCCGCTGCTGGGCCGACGCGAAGCCAATCGCCGGAGCTGGTACGGTTACGGCAAGCATCGGCGCGTAAGGGGGCTTGACTGTGGCTCGATACCGCAGGGTAGTCGTCAAGCTCAGTGGCGAGGCCCTCGCGGGCAAGGGCGGGAGCGGCGCCGATCCGGCTAGCCTCGCCCGGGTAGCGGGCGAGCTGCTGTCCTTGCACGAGATGGGCGTCGAGGTCGCCGTCGTGGTCGGCGGCGGCAACTACTTCCGTGGCCGGATGGCCGAGGGCTGGGGCATCAGCCGGGCCGAGGCGGACAACATCGGGATCCTGGCCACGGTGATGAACGCCCTCATGCTGCGGGGCGCGCTGACCGCCCGGACGGACACCGATGTCCGGGTCATGACGGCGATCGAGATCAACAACGTGGCCGAGCCGTTTATCCGGCTGCGGGCCGTGCACCACCTGGACCGCAAGATGATCGTGGTGCTGGCGGGTGGCATCGGGCAGCCCTACGTGACCACGGACTACCCGGCCGTCCAGCGGTCGCTTGAGCTGGACGCGGACGCGCTGCTTGTAGCGAAGAACGGGGTTGACGGCGTCTACGACTCCGACCCGAAGCAGAACCCTGATGCCAAGCGGTTCACCAGCCTCACCTATGACGAGGCGATCTCGGCGGGCATCCAGGTCATGGACACCAGCGCCTTCGTCCTTGCCAACGAGCAGAACCTCACCATGCACGTCTTCGACGTCGGCGCGATCGGCGTAATGCGGCGCATTTGCCAGGGCGAGGAGCTCGGCACCCGCATCAGCCCCAAGTAATCACTTTCCCGGCTTGGTCGCTTGTTAGTTGTGGCTCCAAGCAGGCTCGGTCAGCCCGCACACTGGAAGCGTGAGCAACCCCACTACTGAGGCCCTGGGCATCGCGGTCGCCGCGCGCGTCCCCGTCTTGCTCTGGGGCGCCCCAGGGACCGGGAAAACATCGGCCATCCGGGCGATGGCGCAAGCGATGGGGCTTCCCTGCGAGACGGTGATCGCCTCCATCCGCGAGCCGTCCGACTTCGCTGGCCTGCCTGTCATCAGCGGAAACTCAGTTCACTTCGCACCGCCGCTGTGGGCCACCCGGCTCGCCGAGGCGGGCACCGGGCTGCTCTTCCTCGACGAGCTGACAACCGCACCGCCGGCGGTCCAGGCAGCGCTGCTGCGGGTCGTCCTCGAGCGCACCGTCGGGGACCTGACGCTGCCCGACGACGTCGCGGTGGTCGCCGCGGCCAACCCGCCCGAGCAGGCCGCCGACGGCTGGGACCTGTCCGCCCCGCTCGCCAACCGGCTATGCCACCTGGCCTGGGAGGCGACACCGAAGTCCATCGCCGATGGCCTGGCCGGCGGCTGGGTCGCGCCAAGCGTGCCCCTGCTGCCGGACGGCTGGGAAGCGGGCGATCAGGCCTTCAGGGGCATCGTCGCCGCGTTCTTGCAGGTCCGGCCGTCGCTGGCCATCGCTCCTCCGGCCACCTCCGCCGATGCGGGCCGCGGCTGGCCCAGTCCGCGCACCTGGGAGATGGCCGCCCGGCTGCTGACGGCGGCGGACTGCGCGAGCGCGACGGGTGAGGCCCGGTTCGTGCTCGTACGCGGGGCGGTCGGCGACGGGGCCGGCACCGAGTTCCTGGCCTGGCTGACCGAGATGGACCTGCCCGACCCTGAGGAGGTGCTGGCTGAGCCAGCCAAGTTCCAGTTGCCTGAGCGAGGTGACCGGGCCTATGCCGCGCTCGCGTCGATCGCCGCCGCCGTCGCCGCGCGGCCGACCGCCGAGCGCTGGGCGGCCGGGTGGCGGATCCTTGGCGCCTGCGCGCAGGCCGCGCCGGACGTGGCCGCCGTCGCGGCCAGGGTGCTGGCCAAGTGCCGCCCCGACGATGTACAGCAGATGCCGCCGGAGATCGTCATGTTCGCCCCGCTGCTGCGGGACGCGGGGCTGATGGGGAGCTGACGCCGGATGAGCCGTGACCTGCCCGGTCTTGCCCCGGCCCGGCTCTGGGCGGCGAGCCGCTTCCCCTACCTGGCCACGGCGATTTTTGGCAGCCAGGTCAGCGCCGCGCCCGGCATCAGTACCGTTGCCGTGGACGCGCGCTGGCGCTTTCGCGCCGACCCTGACCTGGTGGCCGGCTGGTCGCCCGCTGAGTTTGGCAGCGTCCTGATCCACCTGGTGTGCCACCCCCTCAGGCACCATGCCGAGCGGGCACACCCCGGCCTTGTTGCTCCGGCCCAGACCCGCCAGTGGATCCGGGCCACGGACGCGGAGATCAACGACGACCTGGTACCCGCGGGCCTGGAACTGCCGGGCCATCCGGTGCTGCCTGCCGATTTCCGTGCCCCCGACGGCCGGCTGGCCGAGGAGTACTTCCAGTTGCTGACGGCTACCGCGGCGCCCTCAGCCGCTCCTCCACCCGCGACTGGCCCCCCACCCTCAGCCGATCCTGCACCCTCAGCCGATCCTGCACCCTCAGCCGGCCCCCCACCCCCAGCCGATCCTGCACCCTCAGCCGGCCCGGAGCGGGCGAGGGCAGGCGGGGAATGGCTCGATTGCGGGTCGGGCGCGGACGGGCAAGGGCGACCCTGGGATGCCGGTGACGGGGGCCTTGAGCCGTGGCAGGCGGAGTTGCTTGAGCGGCAGGTAGCCAGGGACATCGTCCGGGCCGCCAGGGAAGCGGGGACGGTCCCCGCCGGGCTGCTGCGCTGGGCCACGCGACTGCTTAGCCCCAGGGTTGACTGGCGCCGGCTGCTTGCGGCCGAGTTGCGCCGCGCTGTAGCAGACGTGGCGGGTGCGGCGGACTACTCCTACCGGCGGCCGTCGCGGCGCGCGGCGGCGACCCCCGACGTGGTGCTGCCCGCGTTGCGCCGCCCGGTCCCCGAGGTGGCGGTCGTGTGCGACACCTCAGGAAGCATGAGCGATGACCTGCTCGCAGCGGCCCTGGCCGAGGTCGAGGGGCTGCTGTCCGCGCTTGGCCTCGCCCGCCAGGTGCGGGTGCTGGCCTGCGACACGGCGGTCGGCCCGGTCCAGCGGGTGTCGTCGGCCCGGCAGGTTCAGCTGACCGGGGGTGGCGGCACCGACATGGGCGCGGGGATCGCGGCGGCATCGGCCCTGCGGCCACGGCCAGCGGTGACGGTCGTCCTGACCGACGGGTACACGCCGTGGCCGACGCAGCCGCCCAAGGGCATGCGGGTGATCGCCGGCCTGCTCGGCGACGCTCCCGACCGCGCGCCGCAGTGGGTCCGCTCGATCCGCGTCAGTGAGCCGTGAAGCGCGCGGCTACCGGCGAAGGCGGGAGCACTCAATGGTCGCCTGCGAGTCCCACGCAGGGATGGTGATCTCGCCCGTCGAGCTCCGGTCGCACTCATGGAACCAGTGCTGCGCCTGCACCCGCCAGTACCCGTCGTAGGTGCGCTCGGTGGTGTAGCGGAAGTCGGTGACCCAGCCGAAGCCGAGTACGCAGGCCAGCACGGTGACCGCCACAAGCGCTCGTGGCCTGAGCCGGGGTCGCGATCCGGGCCTGGGTCGCGGCAGGTCCGGGAGCCTGAGCGGCCGGTGGCGGCGCAGGTAGGCGTCGACCCCCACGATCCCAATGGCGTCAATGAGCACGATGGGGACGGTCGAGTACCGTGCGGCGGGCAGGAACGACCAGGTAGGCACCTGGAGGTTCACGTAGGAGGTGATCGTCGCGCTCAGGGCCGTCTCGACGAAGCCGGTGAGCAGCGCCACCACGGCGAAGATCCGCACCCCCCGGCCGCCGACCGCCATCGCCCAGATAATGCCGGCCGCGAGGACAACGCCGACGATGACCGTCGCGCCGTTGTACCCGGCGATCTCTACCAGGTGCAGCGACAGCTTCCAGCCCAGGGCGCGCAGCACCACGTTGTGGAAGTAGAACGCGATCACCTGCCCGGGATTCGACAGGCCCCGTGTCCTCAGTCGCGGCTGGCCCGATGAGTAGCTAGCCAGGACGACGGGCACCTGCACGAGCAGTCCGGCAAGCCAGCCGAGGGTGACCGCGTGCTCCCGCCAGCGGGGCAGGGTCACCAGCCGGATGAGCAGCAGCGGCGCGTACAGGAGCGCCGTGACCTCTGACGATCCGGCGCTGAACGCGATCAGCGCGGCGGCCAGCATGCCGGGCCATGACTTCGGCCGCCACAGGGTCGCGAAGAACAGCGTCGTTAGCGTGTACCACGGAGAGTTCACGCCACTGTCAATGATCTCCAGCGGGGCCAGTGGCAGCAGCACCAGTGCCGCCGCCATCATGGCCCGTAGCCAGCGGGACCGAATGTAGCCCTCGGTCGCGTGGTAGATGAACAGCGCGCAGGCCGACGTGATCAGCGCCCCGGCGGCCGCGAAGGCATCCGATGCATAGACAAGTGGGACGAACGAGGCGACGAGCTGCCCGACGACCCGCGGGACCAGCTGCTCGTAGCCGCCATAGGCTGCCAGCAGGTGCCAGGGATGAGCGAGGCCGCCGACAAGGAACACGCCGTTGTCCTCAGCATAAATCGAATCCCAGGCCGGGATATGGGCGACCCGGAGCAACAGCACGACGGCGCCGACACAGACGAGGGCCACCTGGATGGCGATGTTGCCAAGCCGGCCGGTGGCCGTTCCGGGCTTAGCCCCCGGCTCTGTTGCCACTGGGAAAAGCGGGGCGAGAGCGGCCTGCACGGCAGCAAGGTAACGCCACGGGCCTCGGTCCCGTCCAGGCTTACGCCCCGGCCGGGCCGGCTGGCCCGGCTGCGAATCCGGCTCGTCTGCATGCTGCTGCCAGGCTGTCGCCTGGGATATCCCGTCCGCCATCCACGCTCCCATGGCAAGCCACTGAGGAACGTAAGCTTAGGCAAGGGTTATTGCGAGCAGAACACATATAGATGAATATCTAATTGTAGCTCATTTGATTGTTATCCTGGCGTTTCGGCCTGGTTAGTGGCCTTCGGGCCGGCCTCGGCCCTGGCGGCCACCGGGCCACCGAGGCTGGCCGTAGCGCTGGTGACCGACGCCGGCACCGGAGCGTCCACGCCCGGCTGCGGGACCGGGGCCAGGACGCGGGTCACGATCGGCAGCTCACCGGTCCACAGCCCGGCGACGACGCCGGTATCCGGGGGACCCGCGAAGATCTTGACGCTGCAGGCAGCCAGCGGGAGCTTGAGCACCTTGGTCGCGGCAAGCTCCTTGCTCGTCGGCTCCCGGACCTCCTGCCAGCGGCCGGGCATCAGCCGCTCGGAGATCAGCCGGACCGCCTCGTACCGCTCCTGCTCGCTGACCGGCATGGCGGTGCCGAAGACCATCGCGCAGCGGTAGTTAAAGGTGGAGTCGAACAGTGAGCTCGCGTAGACGAGCCCGTCGACGATACTGACCGTAACCGCGAGGTCGACCCCGGCGCCACCGGCCAGGCCCAGGCCGGATCCGGTGGAGCCATGCATGTACAGGTGCTCGCGGTCGTGCGCGTAGGCCATCGGGATCACGACGGGACCATGCTCGGCGGCGAACCCGACGTGCGCGACCAGTCCTTCATCGAGAACCGCGTACAGGTCGTCGCGCCGCCAGGACTGCATCTCGCCGTACCGGTGGACGGTGGTGCGCTCTGAAGCCGCCAGATGGTCTCCGCCGGTGGCCTGCTCGGGAGTCGTCATGGTGCTAATGGTGCAGGAAGCTGCCCTAGCGAGCCAAGTAGCAGCTCACGGGTCGATCTCCCCCAGTACGTACACGGCATACGCACGGTGCAGGACCGGCAGCGCCACGTTGCGGACAGGAACGCCGCCCGGGGTGGTGCCGTGCTCGATCCCCGCATGCGCGTGACCGTGAATGTGCATGCTCGAGTGGGCGCTGTCGGTGGCCTCGGCCAGGAAGTAGCTGCCCAGGAACGGGTAAATCTCTGGCGGCTCGCCCTTGAGGGTCTCCGCGACCGGCGAGTAATGGGTCAGCGTCACGCGAATGTCGGCGTCAAGACCGCGCAGCGCCGCGCCGAGCGCGTGGCCGAGCTTCCTTGAGTGGCGGACGAACGCCTTCATCTCCGGCTCGCCGAACTCGGTCGCCCCGAGGCCGGGAAAGCCGCCGCCGAAGCCCGTGCTGCCGCCGACGCCGAGCCGCCCGCCCGGCAGGTCGAGCACGACCCCCGTGCCCTCGAGCATCGTGACGCCCGAGGCGACAAGCAGGGCCGTGATCTCGTCCTCCTGGTCGCACTGGTAGTCGTGGTTGCCAAGCACCGCTACCACGGGGATGCCCAGGCCCTCAAACTCCGCGGCGACGATCTCCGCCTCGCGCAGCGTGCCGTGCTGCGTCAGGTCGCCGGCCAGCAGCAGCACGTCGGCCCGGCTGTCGATCCCGGCCAGGTGTGGCCTGATCTTGCCGCGCACGTCGGGACCGAGGTGGACGTCGCCGACGGCGGCAACCCTGATCATGTCGTCGTCTCCTCGGGGGGAAGGACCTCGGTGACCGAGACCTCGTTGCGGACAGCCAGCCCCGGGGCCGCGGCCGCGGCGACCTCGGCCACCAGCAGCCGGCGCTCGGGCCCGGCCACCTCGCCCCGCAGCACCACGGTGTCCCCGACGATCTCGGCTCGGACACCGAGCTCGTGGGTGCGATGATCCTCGGCGAGCGCGCGCTTGACCCGCCCGGCGACGTAGAAGTCTTCGGTCATCGTCCATTTCCCCCTTCCAGGATCTGTAGCCGCTCGAGCAGGACAAGGAACGCCTCGGCGAACGGCGAGCCCGCGGTTTGCCCGCGGACCTGGGACCAGTCCACCTGCTCACGCAGTGGCCGCACGATGGTCAGCGCGATGGCGAAGTCGGCGTGGTGCTCAGAAAACGCCAGAAGCAGGGAGACCACCAGGTCAGTGGCGTTGATCACCCGCATGGGCACGGCCGCCACGTTGATTTCCTCGGCTCGCTCGAGCAGCGCCCGGGTATCAGCGTGGCCAGCCAGGCGGAAGATCAGGTCGATCATCCTGTCCTCGTCGAACGCCTTGATTAGCCACCCCTCCGGTGGCCGCTCGATACGCATCCCGCTCTCGCTCAGCGCCCGGGCGGCTGCCTCCGCGTCGGTCTCGAGGATCACGAGATCCAGGTCATGCACGGGCAGGCCGCCGCCTCTGGCATAGGCGGCGACGCCACCGGCCAGGGCGAACGGCAGCCCGGCGTCGCGTAGCGCCATCGCGGCCTTCTTCAGCGTGTCCAGGAGCAGGAACGGGGTGCTCATCCAGGCGCTCGCATCGATGCGGTCACGCTAGGCGGCCTTACCTCCCGCCGCCTGCCTAAACCTGGACCTGGTCGCAGGCGCGGCTTCCGGGGGCGTTTGGGCTCGTTCGGGGCGGTTATCCTGAGAGGCCATGGCTATCCGACCAGTGCGCCTCTTCGGCGATCCAGTCCTGCGCACCCCCGCTGAGCCCGTCACGGATTTCGACAAGCAGTTGCGCGGGCTGGTGAAGGACCTGCAGCAGACCCTGGACGACGCGCAAGGGGCGGGCCTCGCCGCACCGCAGATCGGCGTCGGCCTGCGGGTGTTCGCCTATCACGTGGACGGCGAGCGCGGCTACCTCGTCAACCCGGACCTCAGCTTCCCCGACGACGAGGAGCAGGACGGCGAGGAGGGCTGCCTATCCTTCCCCGGCATCTACTTTGACGTCACCCGGCGACTCAACACGGTCGCCAGGGGGTTCACCGACCGCGGCGACCCGGTCCAGCTGGTCGGGACCCAGACGATGGCGCGCTGCCTGCAGCACGAGACCGACCACCTCGATGGCGTGCTGTTCATCGACCGCATGGACGACCAGACCCGCAAGGCGGCGATGAAGGCGATCCGCGCGGCCAACTGGGACAACCGTGTCAAGATCAGTCCCCATACGATCACTGATCGTATTTTCTGAACTTCCGGCGTAACAGCAACCTTTAGGCAAGCTACAGGCGTCTTAGGTAGCATCGGCAACGGTGCCTGTTATGGGCCTTACGATGCGCGCCGTTTCGTTCGTCCGATCCGGGTTTATTTCCGCGGCGGACGAGACGGGCCACCTGGGAGGTTGCACCAGATGTCCATGCAGGAGACCAGGGGACCTGAAGGGCAGGAGGCCAATGAGCCGGAGAGCAAGCCGCGCAAGCGACGATTGCGCCGTTTCCTGCGGCGCCGGACAGTGCGTGCCGCAGGCGCGCTGCTCGGAGTCGCCGTCGTGTGGCTGTCGTTCTCTGTCGGCCAGGCGGTGACGGCCTCCGGTGGCGGCTCCGTCTCCTCGAAGCTGGCCGAGTGGGCACGCGACCACCAGCTGGGGGAGCTGGTCACCTTCGGCGAGTGGCTGACCTACCAGCCGCCCAAGACCGGCGGCAAGCCCGCGTTCAACCTGACGGTCCCCAAGGGGGAGAGCATCGGGTCCCTCCCCAAGGGAGACCACAAGCGCGTGACGATACCCACCTCGGAGGTGCCCATCACGCTTACCTCACTGGCCGGCAAGCCACTGCCTGGAGAGGGGCAGTGGCGGGTGCTCGAGAGCGTGGACGGTGAGCCCGCGATCTTCGGCACGTTCCTGCGCCAGAGCGCGACGTACAGCTCCTACGTGAGCGGGATCGTGTCCATGGACCCCAAGCTGGTCAAGTTCTACCTGCATCCGGGCTCTGAAGACCCGGGGCCTGGCAACTGGGGACCGAACTCCGAGCCGTGGATCCCGCCGGGCAAGCGCACCGGCCTGCTGGCCACCTTCAACAGCGGGTTCAAGATCGACGCCTCACGCGGCGGCTTCTACCTGAACGGCAGCACCGACGGGACCCTGCAAGCGGGCGCCGCGTCGGTCATCTACTACAAGGACGGCACCCTCAAGATCGGCGAGTGGGGCCGGGACGTGCAGATGACGAGCCAGGTCGAGGGGGTCAGGCAGAACCTTCAGCTAATCGTCGACGATGGTCAGATCCCCAGCACTGTCGACGACAACGTCGAGGCGGGTTGGGGCTTCACGCTCGGCGGCGACTACTACGTATGGCGATCGGGAATTGGTATGACTAAGGACGGAAGAATCATCTTCGTCTACGGGCCAGCACTCAGCGTTCGGCAGCTCGCCACCCTGCTGCAGCACGCCGGAGCGGTCCAGGGAATGCAGCTGGACATCAACCCGGCCTGGACATCGTATGAGTACTACCAGGCCGGCAAGCACCCGGCGAGCCCGACACCGGCGAATCTGCTACCCACTCAAGAAGGATCGCCCCAGCGCTACTACTACATGTGGAGCAGGGACTTCACGGCGGTGTATGCCCGATGAGCACGAACAAGGCAGTCACCGAGAATGAGGCGGGCGCCGAAGAGCCAACCGACACGCTGACCGTCGGCGAGGCCCAGGGGACCACCGCGCAGGCGGCCGGACGCCCGTCGGCTGGTCGCTGGCTTTCCGCGGTCTTCCGTGAGGCCAGGCCCCGGCAGTGGCCCAAGAACCTGCTGGTCTTCGCCGCGCCGCTGGCCGGGGAGACGACGGGGCGGCCGGATGGGCTGGCCTTCGCGTTGCTCGCGGCCCTCGCGTTCTTGTGCGCGTCCGCCTCGGTGTACTTCGTCAACGACATCATGGACGTCGAGCGGGACCGCCGGCACCCGGTTAAGTGCAACCGCCCGATCGCCTGCGGCGACCTGCCCGTACGCGACGCCATGGTGATCGCGGCGATCCTGGGCGTGGTCGCGATCGGCACCGGCTTCGTGATTGGCACGCCGATGCTGTCGGCGGTGACCGGCGGCTACCTGCTCTCGTCCACCTTCTATTCGACGCGCGGCAAGCACATCCCCTACCTGGAGATGATCCTGGTCGCCTCCGGCTTCGTGCTGCGCGTGCTGGCGGGCGCGGTGGCGACGATGGTGCCGCCGTCGCCGTGGTTCCTGGCCGTGTGCAGCCTGGGCGCGTTCAGCGTCGCGGTGGCCAAGCGCTACGCCGAGCTCACCAGCCTGGGCGACGAGGCGGTCAAGCACCGCCCGGTGACCCGCTGGTACAAGGGCTCGACCATCCGCGTTATCCAGGTAATCGTCGCGACCGCAATGATCGCGACCTACCTGACGTGGGCGGCAGGCGAGGCCGCCGACACCTCCTACTGGCACCTGGTCAGCGCGGTGCCGCTGTCTCTCGCGCTTGCCCGCTTCGCTATGCTCACCGGGCGCCGCACCGTGCGGCCGGTGGAGGACATGATTACCCGAGATGGCCTCATGATCGCCTGCGAGGTGGCATGGCTGGCCCTGTTCATCGTGGGACTCTATCAATGACGACATCCATGCACAGCAACGACGCAAGGGCAGCCCGCGTCCTCCTGCTCGGCGGGACGAGCGAGATCGGCCACGCGACCTTGGCGGCACTGAAGCTGCCGGCTGGCACCGAGGTGATCCTGGCGGGCCGTGATACCCAGCGCCTTGAGTCGGCCGCTAAGGCGCTTTCCCCGGTCGCGCCGGGTGTGCGCTTCTCCGTGGCCGCCTTCGACGCGCTGAACACGGCCAGCCATCAGGCGTTCGCCGATGAGATCTGCGCCGGCGGCGTGCCTGACCTGGTGATCGCCGCGACTGGCATGCTCGTGCCGCAGCCGGTGCTGGCCGCGGACGTGCCACAGGCCGCGACCATGATCACGACCAACTTCACCAGCCACGTCACCACGCTGCTCGCGTTCGCCCGGCCGATGCGGGAGCGCGGGCGGGGGACGATGGTGGTGCTGTCCTCGATCGCCGCCGTCCGGCCCAGGAAGTTCAACGTCGTCTACGGCGCAACCAAGGTGGCCCTCGACGCCTTCGCCCGCGGCCTCGCCGATGACCTGCACGGCAGTGGCGTGGACGTCCTGCTCGTCCGGCCCGGATTCGTGACAGGCCGGATGACAGAAGGGATGGCCCCGGCCCCCATGGCGACGACCCCGGCCGGCGTCGGCGCCGCGGTGGCGGCGGCACTCGACCCCGTCACCTTCCAGGCACGGCGGCACGGAGTGATCTGGGTGCCCGCACCACTCGTGGGGCTGGCGACCGTGCTGCGGATGATCCCCCGTCCCATCTGGCGCAAGCTGGAGCGCTAGCGCCACAAGGCGGCCTGCTCTTACCGCTCGCTCACTCGGGCCCCGGCCCGCACCTCAGGGTGCGGCCGGGGCCTTTTGCCTGCCGCCCTGTGCCCATGCCCGCTAGCGCCGCTGCCTCCCTCCACACAAGCTCGGACGCAACTAACTTGACACGACCATGATAAGGAATTTATAACTGGAGTTGTAAGTTTCTTCCTGACGGATGGCGAGAGACCATCCGCGAGAGACTGCAGGCTTCAAGAAGAGGTAGCGAGATGTACCTGACCACGTTCGACCCGTTCACCCGGGACTTTGACCGCATCGTCCGCCGCACGTTCGGGCCATCGGCCCTGACCTCGCGTTCCGCCTTCGGCCAGGGACTGGCGATGGACACGCTGCGCCGGGACGGTGAGGTCGTGCTGCGGTTCGACGTCCCTGGCGTCGCCCCCGAGAAGATCGACGTCACCGTTTCCGGCGGCGTGCTCACCGTGAGCGCGACCCGTGAGGAGACCAGCGAGGAGGGCGACGAGCACGTCGTGCGCGAGCGCTACACCGGCAGCTCCACCCGGCGCATCCGCCTGTCGGACAACCTGGACGCGGACAAGATCGAGGCGAGCCACTCCGACGGCGTCCTCGAGCTGCACATCCCCGTCCGCGCCGAGGCCCAGCCGCGCAAGATCACGGTGAGCTCCGCCCACGAGATCGACGCCTAATCCGGCCCGTCCGGCCCGTCGTAATCCAGCGACCGGCGAGCGGCACGAGCCGCACGCCGGTCGCTTACCATGTCGAGCAAGGCTGGAGGTGAGGACTCGTGGAGCCGTTCGATGATGAGAACGTCCCGCTCTACACGGTGGGACAGGTCGCCCAGATCCTGGCGGTGAAGCAAGCCTTCCTGCGCCGGGTCGATGAGCTCCAGGTCGTCTCGCCGCAGCGGTCGGCGGGCGGCCAGCGGCGGTACTCCAGGATCGAGATCCGCGTCATCCAGCAGGTCGCGTCGATGGCCGATGAGGGCATGACGATGGCCGCGATCCGCCGCATCATCGAGCTCGAGCAGCAGATCGCGCAGGTCACCAGGGAGCGTGACGAGCTAGCCGCCCGCCTGGCCCAGTACCTGCTGACCAGGGAAAGAGACGCCTGACAACATCGCTCGCGCGAAGGCTAGACCCGGCAGAGGATCTCGCCGTTGACGATGGTGAACCAGCCGTCTTCCTCGGTCGCCCAGGCCAGCCAGCCGTCCGCGATGCGCTGCAGGTCCTGCTCGGTCGCCAGGCCATGGTCGATGGCCTGGGTGGCGAAGAACGACTTGGTGGCGCGGTCGTGCCAGCTCTTGCCCCACCACTGGCGCTCGTCGGCAGTGGAGTAGGTCCAGTTGGACGAGGAGCGCCTGACATCGGTGAATCCGGCCTGCCTGGCCCAGGCATGCAGCATCCGACCTGAGTCAGGCTCGCCGCCCGCCGCCCTGGCGACCCGCTGGTAGAGCTCGCGCCACTCGGTCAAGATGGGCAGGTCCGGATACCAGACCATCGCACCGTAGTCGCCATCGCGGGCCGCGATCAGCCCACCCGGCTTGGTGACGCGGGCCATCTCGCGCAGCGCGGCGATCGGGTCGGCCAGGTGCTGCAGCACCTGGTGGGCGTGGACCACGTCGAAGGAGGCGTCAGGGAAGTCGAGCGCGTAGACGTTCCCCGTGCTGAAGGTCAGGTTGGGCCGGGCGAAGTCAGCCGCCGCCTTCTCGATGATCTCAGGCACCGCGTCGATCGCGGTCACGTGCCCGGCCGTCACCCGCTCGGCCAGGCCCGCCGTGATCGTGCCCGGCCCGCAGCCCACGTCGAGGACACTCATGGCCGGCCTGAGCTCGGGCAGCAGGTACGCGGCCGAGTTCTCGGCGGTCCGCCACGTGTGCGACTGCAGGACGGAGGGGTGATGACCGTGGATGTATACGTCTGCCATGGCAGTCACGGTAGACATGTCTCAGTGAACGAGCAACTCTGTCTCATTATCCGAGACGCGGGTTGGTGGCGATGAACCGTTCCGCCACCGCCGCGGGGGCTTGCGACAGCCACGCGTCGGTAATCGCCTCAGCCAGATCCTCGTCGGATACCGCCTGGAGCTGGATCAGGTAGCCCTTGTAGCCGTTGAAGTGCTCGATCGTGAAGAAGCCTGGCGTTACCGCGGCGAGGATCGCTTCCTTCTCCGCTAGCTCCCCGACGCGAACGGCCAGGATCGGGCCCTCCGGCGGGTCCTGGCGGCCGAAGCGCCTGATGTCCGCCTTGCTGAACGGGCGCTCCCAGGCGAACACCTTGCCGCCAACCGCCCAGGTCCGGGTGCCGCGCCCATGGGAGTCCTCACCCTCGGTGACCTCGGGCAGCCGCGCGGCCAGCGCGGCCGCATCCTCCATAGTGGCCATAGGCCCACCGTACGCCTACTCTGGGCACGCCAGCACGAGCGCGATAACCGAGCAGCGGCCGACACTGCTCTATAATAAATATTCTTTTGTATTTCATCGGATGGCAGGAGTAAAATTGCCCACGCTGGAAGAGCGAGGTGCCTGCGGCCTCGGCGCTGAAGACTTCCTCGACCTCATGAAGAACCTGGCACTTGAGCCATATCGGATCGAGCGCGCGATAGCGGTTCCTTTTGATCGCGAACGACACGAAAATGACGCGGAACACTCATTTTCCCTTGGGATTGCAGCTATATGCCTGGGGCCACTCATCGATGAGCAGCTGGACATCACGCTCGTGTCGATCTATGCCCTCATTCATGACCTTGCGGAAATATACGCGGGCGACACGCCTGTATACGCAGGCCCGGAAGCTCGCGCTTCGAAGGAAGTCCGCGAGAAGACGGCACGCGTGGAGTTGAATCGACGCTTCGGCGCCCGCTTCCCATGGCTGACTCGTCACATAGATAACTATGTATCCATGGAGGACCGTGAGAGTAAGTTTGTATACGCACTCGACAAAATACTACCGCATGCTATGGTAATCATCGCTAAGTACCATCCAGCCCGGCCCACGCTGACGGCCTACAAAGAAACTGAACTCATCGCACGTGAAAAGATCGCTGCCGCCTATCCGAGGCTGTCACCGCTCTTTGATGAGCTCTGCCGACGCTACATACGGACACCCGGCCTGTTCACGCCCGAGCCGACGACGCCAGGGCTTACGGACGAGGAATGACGATCGCTGCGCCGGCGAGCAGAAGGGCTCCGAGAACCGCGGCAGCGATCCTCAACGGAAGCGAACTCCCGTCGCCCAGGATGCCTGGCACGGCAACCAGGAAGGCGCCGAACGCGCTTATCGCGACCCGGGCAGCCAGCCGCGAGCGGGACCTGGCAACGACCACGGGGAACTCCGTATTCGTCGTCAGCGGAACAGGATCAGCAGGAACCGGTGGCGCAGGAACGCCATCTGGCGCCTCGTACGTCAGGCTGATCGCTACGCCAGCCTTCGTGTCGTACGCTTCTGTCCTGGGCTGCAGCCAGAACTCTACCGAGTCGTACCTGCTTGCTACGTCATACTTGCCTGCCGACGACAGGCGAAGATACCTATCATCGGTGACACACGATAGCGATACCCGCCCGGTGTCAAAGTATTGTTCCGAATAGAAGGTGACGGGCAGCTTGATCGATTGCCGGTCGCCAAGATGCAACTGGCCCTGAGCGTCGAAGACCACCTGCCGATCGGAAGCCGATACCGGAGATCCGACGCGCACAAAGCAGGACCTGCTGAAGGTTGGGTGCTGCGCAAGTCGCCGCACTATACCAATCCACTGCTGCGCGGGGTCGCCGTCAGCGCTGAGGCGCATGTTCGGGCACTTCACGACGGCGGGATAGTAGCCGCCGTTCAATTCTATGACCTTGTCGTAGAATTTCTTGCTCTCCTGCCCGAGTTCGCCCAGGTCCGTAGCCATATCGCTCAGGTCCGGGTACCCACCCACTCGAAGCCGGAGTATATAGATGTTGCCCACGTTCTCTGCAGACAAGACGGATACCATCCTGATGGGCACCAGGACAGGATTTGGAATGTCCGAGCCCTCCGGCGTGACCACCTTATCAGCGGTGCCGATGAAGCCAATGATGGCCGGCCTCGCCAGGATCGAATTATTTGCGATTATCTGCTGCAGGGACGGCGAGACATAGCTTTCTCTGTATCGGAACCGTATAACAGATCCCGGCGGCGAGGCCAGGGCGGTAAGGATGTCCTCCGAATAGCGTCTTCTTCGATTCGATGACAGCAGCAGTATGGGAGGCTGCGCTTCAGGCATGGGTGTACCCCTACGTGTATCACGACCTAAACGGCTGCGGCGTCAGCCCATGACCGCTAGACGAGGGTTGCCACCTGGCCGCGCAGTGCGCCCCGCCCAACACCCTCCACTGTATCTCGGAGTGCCAGGTAGCGCGACCAGACACGATCTTGGTCAAGTTCGTCGAGACGCTGCCTAGCGAAGGCGATGTATCGCAATCCCTGCCTCGATAGATCAGCATGGAATTCGCAAAGCGTTGTCTGCCTCAAACCCTGCGCCTGATCGCAGGTAAGATCAATGACAAGCCTGCCGGGGTCGGTTGCGGAGCCTATCTCTAGCCAACAATGATGATCGACTGGACTCACTCCAGCAACTTCAGTCTCAAGCCTTCCATAGCAGTACGTTGCCTCGATTCCATGACGGACTCTCAGCTCGCGGGCGAGCCATACCGAGGCGACACCGCACTGCCCGCGCGGACCAGGGTTCGTCTCAAAATCCCTTATGTAGCCGGGATGCACGGTGCATGCGGACCAGGCTTGCTCGAGGATTCTCCGATGACGAGACAGGCCGCCGCTGATCTCCGTCTTCTGGCTGGCCCCGTAGTCAATGGGCGGTGCCGCCCGCTCGAGATATTCCTGATGGTCGATGCTGATTACCTTGTCGAACTTCGCGAGAAGCCTGTTGGCGTGTCTGTCCACGCCCAAGACCAGAAGTACGTTGGGCGGGGTGTCCAGGTTCTGGGAGAGGGCCTCTCCGGACCGGCGCCGCGAAGCATAGAACCCTCGGCGGTCATAGTGGTAGGTCACGGGGGCGAGCGCGAACGGCACGAAGCCAGACGCACGGTAGACCGCGCCGGTGAAGCCCAGCATGGGATTGAACGCCGTGACGATGTATCGCACCGGTGTCGAGTGCCGCAGGTACTGGGCAGACCGCGCGATCACCAGGCTCATCAGGTTCTGAGTGGCGCTCGGCAGCCCGTACATCCTGGTGAGGACCATCACCTGGGAGTGATCAATCGTGGGATCGACTTCGGTAAGCGCCTCACGAATGTATTGGCGGTCACAGGAGGAGAATCCGGCATACCCCAGCGGCATGGGAGCTTCCGGTGCGTGGATACCCAGCTCCAGCATGGTGTCGCAGCGGGCACTCATGAGGTAGTGCAACTTCGACTGGATGAAGTAGCCGAAACTGGGCTGCACGGACCCGAAGGTCAGGGGCACAGTCGGCGCGCTCTGGCGTTCCACCGTCAGGTCACGTCGCAGAACGCGGGCGCCGAGGAGCAATGAGGAGTAGGCGAGCTTTTCGGCGCGGTCAATGCTTTCCTGTATCACGCTGCATCGCGCGATCACCTGGAGCCTAATCTTTTCGTAGACCAACTCCGGCGGCAGCGATCTCAGCATGGACCGGTGGATGTTCGGAAGATGAAGTCGAATTTGCGTACGAATGGTCCGCTTGTCAACGTTGAGCAGGATTGCATCGCGCGCAATTTCGTCGGCCAGCTCGGCAACGATGGCTTCCGTGTCCTGGTCGATCAGGCCATTGGCCACTTCCCGCCATGACGGGTGCAACCCCGAAGAGCACTCGGTATCAGCACGAGATGCCTGAATATCCGCTCCCATATGGGACCAATCGGCCCGTACGCTTCCGTACCGCCCTGCTCCCTCGACGCCATCAGCGCGAATCGGCCAGGTGTCGTGCCCGTCCATCGTTTCCCCGTTGCACCGCTCTAATAGCTATAAAACGGAGGCTACCTCCGTGGCTTCGGCTTGTGAAGTGCTTTTGCTCAAATCCTTGTCAATGAGATTCGGTTCACTAAACAGCATCCCTGCCGCCCGTACACATTTGCTGTCTTCAGCGTGGCGCATGAGCCTCGTGAAACTAATGATGGCCCCATTGACGCTAATTAGTCACCATACGCTTCCATTGTGTCGATAACTCCCTTACCGAAGTCCGGGAATCTCATCTCTACCATCTTGGCTCTCGACTAGGGTCGACTCTATCATAGCACCTGTGTTGGCGTGCGATCAGGCAGGCCTCCTGACCGGCTCGGGCCGCCGCCCGCTAATGACTGCGGGCGGTGCGGGTGGTTGCCAGCGGGCCAGTGGGCATAATCCAGGCATGCCGACGAAGCGGGGAATTGTCGTCGTTAGCGTGGTCGGGGTGCTGCTCGGGCTGCTCGGCGTGGTGCCCGCGACCGCGCAGGTCACTCCCCCCTTCGGTGCCGCCGCTGCCGTCCCGCTGGCCGCGCCGGGCGTGCCTTACCCGGGGGCGGCCAATCCGGCCGCCACGGCCTGCGGCGGCCTGCCCGCGTTCAGCCCGCCGGTGGCCGGCCAGATCATGGCGGGAAGGCTGACGATATCGCCCTTCGCGACGACCACGATCGACCCCCGGCAAGACGGCGACATCGACTGGAACCAGGACCCTTACGGCAACCCGACCTGGCAGCAGACCTTCCAGTCGGGCAGCTGGATCGAGATGCTGATCTCCGGGTACCTGGCCGGGGGCCCGCGGGCCCCGGCCTACCTGGCCCGGGCCGAGGCCATCACCAAGGGCTGGCTGGCCGGCGTGCCCATCGGCGACCGCGACCAGCAGGTGCTTATCTGCATCTCCGCGGGCTTCCCCGGCCAGCGGTGGATCGACGGCCAGATCGATGCCAGCGTCAACTGGCTGATGCACCACTGGCAGGGCCCGTGGAACCACGGGCTGGTCCAGGACCTCAAGCTGATGAGGATCGGCTGCGCTTACCCGCCCACGGCATTCGGCGGAGACGCGCTCGTGTGGCGGCGGGCCGCCTACAGCCAGATCCTGGACTCCTTCCAGCCGAACCGGCTCGGCCCTTCGATCGACGCCGAGGGCGCGGTCAACGAGCAGGCGACCGGGTACGAAAGGTTCGTCTACGACCTGTGGCAAGGCGGCGTGCCCCAGCTGGCGGCGTGCCGCTATCCGCTGCCGGCCAGCATTCTCGCCCGGATCAGGCAGCTGCCGGGGTTCCTTGCGGCGGCCACTGCGCCGGACGGCAACCTGGTGCAGATCGGCGACACCTACGTAGAGCCGCCGCCAGCCGGGCTGGCCCGGCCCGCGCATCTGATCAGCGTGTACGACGCCGGCTACGTCTTCGGCCGCGACGAGTGGGGCCCGGACGGCACGTTCTACTCGTTGCGGTTCGGCCCGGGCCGCCAGGTGCACGGGCACGACGACCACATGGGCGTCACCTATTACTCGCGCGGCCGGAACCTCATCGTTAACGCCGGCCACACCGGGTACGAGGTCTCGGCCTACCGCGACTACATCCAGTCGCCCGCGGCAGCGAGCACGTTCATCGCGCCAGGGCAAAAGTTCCGCGCGTCCGCCCCGACGACGCTCATCGCCGACACCCTCACCCCGGCTGGCCAGTATTACCAGTTCTCTGACTACGCCTTCGGCGGACCACGCAACCGCAGCGTGTACGTGCACGACGGGCCGGACTTCATGCTCGTGCTTGACCGGTCCGCGCAGGCGCCCAGCTGCCAGCAGCTGTGGCACCTGGATCCGGGCCTGACCGTTTCCCGGGTTACGGCCAGCTCAGCGACCGCCACGGCGCCCGCCATCCCGGCGACCGCGACCTCTCCGGCGTTTCCCGCCACCGCCCTGGTGATCAGCCGGGTAGCGCTGCCCGGCCAGGCCATAGCGCCCCACTCGACGACGGTCGTCAAGGGAAAGGCCAGTCCCTACCAGGGCTGGGTGTCACACCAGCAGCTCGAGCGGATCCCGGCCCCCGTCGTGATCATGACGAGCAACCCCGCGGGCACGAAGCTGAGCACGACGATGCTGACGCTGATCGCGGCGACCGCCCCGGGCACGCCGGTCACCGCGTCGGTGACCAAGAGCCCGGTCGCCTCCGGCCCGGGCACCGTCTACGTCGTGACCGTCCGGATCGGGGCGACCAGGACCGCGATCCAGGTCACACCGTCCACCGGCAGCGTCGGCTAGCTGGCCGCCAGGGACCGCAGGCGGCGGGCGGCTTCGGCCAGCTTCGAGGTTGCGCGGCCCGCGGCCAGGGCGGCGACCCGGGCCGGCAGCTCAGGGGCGACACCGCTGGCGGCGCTGGCCGAGGCGGCCAGCTCGAGCAGCAGGTGCAGCCCGGGCGGCCTGATCCCCGAGGCCAGCATGGCCGCGGTCGCCAGCAGGCAGGTCCGCGCCACGTACGACGCGGCCGGGTCTGCCGCGGTCGGGTACCCGAGGCCGTCGGCAACCCGGGGGAGCCTGAACGCTCCCTCGCTGACGCCGAGCTCGATCGCCTCCGCCGCCAGCGCAGGGTCGATCCGGCCCGCCGCGCTGATCAGCGTCCAGGCCTCGGCAGCCGCTATCCGGACATCGGCTGCCTCGGCGGCCAGTCCGGTCACGAGCGCGAGGTGTCCGAGCGGGCCAAGCGGGCCGCTGAGCCCGACCAGCCCCTGCAGCGCCGTGGTGCCGGCGTTGCGCCCCTTGCCGAGCGCGTCGGACAGCGGGCTGAGCAAGTGAGCGGCTATCAGCTCGGGATCGCGCGGGCACAACAGCGCCCAGGTGGCGACCATCTCATCGAGGCGGACGCCCGTGCGCTGCACGGCGAACTGCCTGTCGTCGAGGTTGTCGTGCTCCAGGCGGGTCAGCAGCGGCCAGCACAGCGGGGCCGACGCCGGCCCGGGGACGCGGGCCAGCCTGGCCTGCAGGCCGGTGGACGCCGCCGCCGAGCCGTGCCCGCCTCGCTGGCGCCCCCGGCTGTCGGACCGCGGTGCGGAGGCGAACGGCTCGAGGGCCAGCTCCTTATCCGCGGCCGGTGCCGCCCGCAGGCGTGCCACTTCCTGGTCGTAGCGGGGCGGCGTAAGCCCGGCGGTGGCCCACAGCGCCTCACGGGCGGCCAGCTCGCCCGGGCTGATGGTGCCGTCGGCGAACTCGGGCTCGGCTAGCAGGCCGACCTCAGGCCGGCCAGCGGGCCGATCGGCACGGGCGGCGATCAGCGTGCAGGCCTCGCCGATCCGCACGCTGAGGATGCCCGACAAGGTCGCCGGCTGCCGGGACGGCCAGGGCGTGTCGTGCCCCTCCTGGTGCCACCCGGTGGCCTCGGCCGTGCTCGGCGGGGGAAGCTCGCCAGTGGCCCAGGTCAGCGCGAGCCAGCCGATGTCGGCGCGGATCGCGTGCCCGCTGAACGGCCCGTCGAAGTCGTCCATGGCCTGCTTGCGCGCCCGCTTCAGCAGCGAGCCGGCCAGGCGGTTCCTTTCCGCCAGCGGTAGCACGGATAGCCGCATCGCCCCGGCCAGCGCCCGCTCCGTCGCCAGCGGATCGGACGCGTCCTCCACGAGGCGGGCGAGCAGGGCGACAAGCTCGTCCGGGTCGGCAACTGGCGTGAGCGGGGCGGGGGGTGAGGGGACGGCCGGCGTGCCGGAAGGTGTCACTGCGGCGCCTTGGGGGTGAGGGGGGCCGCGTCCTGGGCCGACTCGCGGGCGGCGTTCCGGGCCGCGATCCGGGCCGCGAGCACGTGCTTGCAGGGGCCTCGGGTGCCCTGGTACCTGGCCCACCACGGACAGGTACAGGTGTCCTTGGCCGGGTCGGCCAGGCCGAATGTCACGCGGTGGCCCGAGGACATCGCCCCGCCGTCGGTGAGGATGACCTGCCCCCCGGCGACAAGCGAGCGGGCGTCGGCCAGGCGCGGGTGCGTCCGCTCCACCACGGCGCCCAGCGGCAGTTCCCGGCGGAAGTAGGCCGCGTCCGCCAGGTCGTAGCCCACCTTGCCCCAGGTGGCGAGGGTCGCAAGAGCGGCCACGGCCCGTTCTGCGGGAAGGGAAGAGTCATCGGTCAGGCGCGACAGGCTGATGACGGGGTCCCAGCCCAGCAACAGGCTGATCAGGTCGGCGTCCGCGGCGGCGGTCGTGGCGCCCGGCGCGGCCCCGAGGGCGGCGAGCAGGGCGCCCTCACCGGAGAAGCCGCGGTACTTCTCCGGGCTGAGGGTGAGGGTGAAGCGGGCGCCGGCCACGCCGAGGGTGAGCTCCCAGGCACTCGGGGCCGGCTGCCCTCCTGATTCTGGCGCGTAGACACGCAACCTCCTGGTGAACCTCAGCAGCGGACGGAGCTCGGCCAGCCGCTTCGGCCCGGCCAGGCAGGCGGCCCCCGGCCGATGGGTCGTGACGACCGGGTCGCGCAGCCCGTCGCCGGGCGTCGTGACCTGGTACTGGGCGCGGGCGATCGCGGAGATCGCCAGCAGCGCCTGCGCGGCGGGCCCGGGCTCGGCGAGAAACCCGGTAAAGAAGTAGGGGTGCACCGCCGGCCCGGCCTTGGTCACGCCGCCAGAGGTCGCGAAGGACAGCTCGTCGGCGACGAGAACAGAAGGCTTCGCGTAGCGGTAGGCAACGCTCACGGACTCCGTTCCGCTCATACGACGATGCTAGCGTTTAGCCCCCTTTGGGGGTCTAGATCCGTCCACAAACCTCCCATACAATGCCACAGTCCCTATCTGATGACATGACCACAATGGCTACTCAATTAGCTCAGGAAACAGCCTCTATCCATGTCATCATGTGCAGTTCGGTCGTAAGGCCGCAGGATCCAAGACAGGGGAGTGTTCATGCGCAAGGTAAGAGCCGTCGCGCTGACCGCAGGGGCAGGCGCGATCACCATCGCATTTGTCACCGCAATGGCCACAGGCGCAACAGCCGCCCCGGCAGGAATCACCCACGATTCGTCCGCCCTCCCGAAGATCGCGATCAAGCCGGGCGTTCACATGCTCAGCGCCAAGTCCACCAGCTCACCGCTGACCTACCAGCAGTGCGAAACCGAGCTCAGCATCGCCTGCTACTCCCCCGACCAGGTCCGTGCCGCCTTCAATCTCGCCCCCGTGTACCGGAGCGGCATCACCGGCAAGGGATCCACGATCCTGATCGTCGACTCCTACGGCTCGCCGACCATCGCGTCTGACCTGCACACATTTGACCAGACATTCGGCTACGCTGACCCGCCGTCATTCAAGGTGATCCAGTCCGACGGTCCTGTTCCCGCCTGGGACCCGAACAATTCGGTCCAGGTCAACTGGGGCGGCGAGCGAACCTCGACGTGGAGTACGCGCACACGATCGCCCCGGGCGCGAACATCGTGCTCGATGAGACGCCAGTGGCCGAGACCGAGGGCATCACCGGCTTCCCGCAGATCGTGCAGGCCGAGCTGAACGTGATCAACCACCCGCGGCAGTACGGGATCACCGGCAAGATCGACGTCATCAGCCAGTCCTTCGGCGCGACCGAGGAGACCTTCACCAGCTTCAGCCAGCTGCAGTCGGTGCGCGCCGCCTACGTCGACGCGGCCAGGCACGGCATCACCGTGCTCGCCTCCACCGGCGACACCGGAGCGACCAGCTACGAGGACGACGGCGCGACCTTCTACAGTTCGCCCGTTAGCAACTGGCCCGCCACCGATCCGCTGGTCACGGCGGTGGGCGGCACCCAGATCCAGGAGAACCCGCACGGCCTGAACGGCTACTCGCAGGTCGTGTGGAACGACACCTTCAACAAGAACCTGCTTGAGGCGTTCACCGGCTCGGACGTCTACACCCCGTTCGCCACCTCCGGCGGCGTCTCTGAGTTCTTCCAGCTGCCGTCCTACCAGGACAGCGTGGCCAGGACCATCGCGAAGGCCACCGGCACCTCGCATGGGCCGCTCCCCCGCGCCGTCCCTGACATCTCCATGAGCGGTGCCTGCAACGGCGCGGTCGACCTGTACCTCACGTTCCCTGGCGTCACCCCGGGCTGGACTCTCGTCTGCGGCACCAGCGAGGCCTCGCCTGAGTTCGCGGGCGTCGTGGCGCTGGCCAGCCAGGTCGCGGGCCACTCGCTCGGCCAGATCAACCCGCGGATTTACGGTCTTTCCGCCGCCGGGGCCCGCGGCATCGTGGACGTCACCTCGGGCAACAACACCGTGACCTTCACCCAGGGCACCCCGGCGGTGACCACCACCGTCCAGGGCTACTCGGCCGGCAAGGGCTACGACCTGGCCTCCGGCGTTGGCACCATCAACGCGGAGTACTTCGTGCCCGAGCTCGCGGGCTACGGTCACGGCGGCTGGTAACCCGTTAAGTCCTCACTATCCTGGTGGCCCCCGGCACGTCGGCGTGCCGGGGGTCCCCTTACGTTCCTGAGCCAGTCCAGGCCAGGGGGACAGCCGCCGCCATCTGGCTGTAGCCAAGGTCATCCGGGTGCAGCCCGTCCCCGCTGTTGCTGGCCGGGTCAAGGTAGGCCGGGTCACCTGGGTCGGCGACCGCCCCGGCGAAGTTGACCACCCCGGCGGAGATGCGGGCGGCGGCGCTGGCCAGGATCCAGCGGTTCACCGACGCCCGCATTGAGGCGCCCGCCCGGGTCAGGGCCCCGGCTGCCGGGGTCAGCGTGCCCAGGTAGACCGGCACGCCCCTCGCGTGGGCCATCGCGATGAGCCGCCGGTAGCCGCCCTCGATATCGCTGGCGGTCACGGCGCGGGTGGCCCGGGTCGCGCAGCCGCCGAGCGCCCCGGTGGCGAAGTTGACGTCGTTGATGCCCTCGAGCAGGATGACGGCCCGCACGCCGGTCACCCCGAGGGCGTCCCGGCTGAACCGCGCGAGCGCGCTGGGCCCGCCGCCGCAGGCCGAGGTGGTCAGCACCCGGTTGCCGCTGATCCCCTCATCCACGACTCCCGGTGCCCGGTCACCGTAGGCGGCCTCAAGTCGGCGGGCCAGGTAGTTCGGCCAGCGGTCATCCGAGCCCGCGTGGGAGCCGACGCCGTCGGTGATCGAGTCGCCGAACGCCACGATCGTCCCGTCCGCCGTCACCGACTGGACGTCGATTTCCGTGACGAAGTACCAGGCATGCTCGGTGACGTCATAAGGCGCGGCCCGGCTCGTGTCCGCGTGATCCCCCACCGCGATGTAGCTGTCCTGCTGCGCCAGCGAGTGGCCGGTCACCGGGCCAGTGACGGCCGGCAGGTACAGGCTGACCGCAAGCTCCGTCAGCGGGGCGACCTGATAGGAAACCGGATCGCTGGTCACGGTCGCGCCGGCCGGGATCCGCACCGACGCCTTCTGCTGGGGGCCAAAGGCCAGTGGCCTGGTCGCGGCGGGCAGCAGGCCGGCCCGGTCGAGGACCGTGCCCACGCTGGCCGCCCCGACCTCAAGCGGGAGCGTGCCGTAGCGGTTGGAGACCCTCACCCGGATGGCGGCGCCGCCGACGCTGGTGTAGATGACGTCCCTGACGGTCCGGTCGCCCAAGCCCCCCGCGACCCCGGCCGCCTGCGGTGCGGCCGCCCAGGTGGCGACCCAGTTCGGGTGGTCCAGGTCCATCCGGGCGGCATGCGCCCTCATCGTGCGGGCGCCCCCGCCCGCTAGTCCCGACCAGAGCCGACCCAGCGCGGGACCACCCGCCGCCATGGCCAGGCCGAGCGTGACGCCCAGGGCCACGCAGGCCATGCTGGACGTGATCCGTGACACACGTAGCACGCTCAGTAGGGTAGCGTCAGCGCTGGGCCTACCCCGCCGCGTTGATGACGGGCGGGGGCATGTCGGCCAGGAGGTTCTTGTTCCACACGAGGATGGTGTACTGCTCGTAGTGGTAGGTCTTGGCCGGCTGGCCGAAGGTGGCCAGGACGTTCGACTCGTAGGGGAACCCCACCATGCCGGTGAAGCCGGTGAACGGCTCGAGGCCCTTATCGGTGGGGAACAAGACGACGAAGTTGGCCGTGGAGTCCTGGGGGTTGTACCAGGACCGCTCGATGAGCTGTGGCGCGATGACGAACTTGCCCTGCTTCGTGCGGTTGAGCGGCAGCACGCGGACGTGCTCCTGGGTGGACAGCGTGGTGATGTTGGCGGCCCAGTAGCCGCTCAGGCCGTAGTGCAGGCCATGATCTTCCAGCCAGCTGGCCAGCTGCGCGTTCTGGGCGGGCAGCGTCGGCTCGTGGAGCTCGTAGGCCGTCCCGCCGAGGTAGCCGACAAGCACCAGCGACAGCACGGGAACGGCGACCGGGGCGGTGCCGATCTTGATGGCGGCGAGCTTGTCGGCCAGGACGCGTCCGGCCAGGGCCGCGCCGAACGGGAGCACGTCGCTCATCTCGTGCGTGTAGGTGAGCTCGATCGCGTGCGTGCCGATGACGAACGTCGCCAGGTTGACAACGATGCCGGCGAAGAGCAGCTGGGCGACGATGTCGCGGTCACGCAGGAAGCGCCAGGCCGCGACGAGGATCGCGACCGCGCCCAGCGCCGCCCCGACCAGGTGCAGGATCTCGAATCCGGCCCGGACCTGCGGGTGGACGCCGATGAAGTTGGCGCCAGCCAGCAGGAGCAGGCACAGGCCCGCGACGCGGAAGTTGTGCCAGAAGATCACGTGCACCGGTGAGAAGGAGGTGATTGCCGCGACCTCGGTCAGCGACCCCACCGACGCGAGGATGCGTGCCCCCTCGTAGGCGACACCGGCGGCGACGAGGCCGGCGATGGCCAGCGCGATCTCGAAGCTGTCCACCCGGGGCGGGGGCAACTGCCCGGGCTGGTCCAGTTGCGTCAGCGGCTTGCCGTCGAAGAGGTCCACTCGCGTCGCCGACTCCCGGGTCGGGGAGTCGGACCGCCATGGCGGCCGGCTAAAGGAGTCGACCCGGGGCGTGGACTGCCAGCCGGACTGGTCAAGCTGCCGCGATGACTCCAGGTCGATACGGTCCAGCTTGGGTGCCGACGGCCGGCGGGTCAGTGCCGCCCGCAGCAGCCGGTACACGCAGATGACCGCGAGCGGGAGCGCGCCGACGTACAGCGCCGTCATGTCCGAGATTCCGGTCAGGGCCAGCAGGATCGCCACCGCCACCGCCACGAGCCAGCCGGCCCGCCTGACCGACCCGCTAGCGCCCTCGCGCGGCACCCGGTCGATGAGCAGCCAGGCCAGCAGGATGGGAACCGACGATCCGAGGTGGGCCGGACCCTGGAGTAGGGCGTAGGTGCCCGCCTGCAGCTCAGGGCAGAGCATGATGCCCGCGGCGATCGCGCCACGCAGCAGGCGCGCCCGGCCGCTGGCCGCGCCCCTTCTGCCCATCGCGAGCAGGGTCGCGAGCAGCATGGCCAGCGTGTAGATGAGCGCGCCGTACCAGTTGACGTCATCGGCGTGCAGGCCGTGGACCAGGATAATCACGACGTAGGCGAGCACGTCGTTGGGGTAGTAGGCGACGTCGCCGGTGATCCACCCGTGCTGCAGCAGGTTGCCGTGCAAGAGGTCCCAGGCCTGCAGCGCCTGTGAGGCGCCGTCAGAGTTGGCCGCCGTGGTCTGCGACAGGCGCAGGTTGACGGCAAAGATGACAGCACACCCGAGCAACCAGGCACAGGTCTTGAGAAGTGGCGCAAGCCTCGGGAAGGACATGAGAGCTATTTCAGCATGCCAGGACACGCGCTGAGGACAAAACTCTCATGCCGCCTGCCCTGGCCTGTCACCGGTGCTGGCCTACTGCTGGTTCTGGTCCTTGCTCGACTCCGGGACCGCGCCCAGGCCGCGGGGAAGGCGGGTGGCGCGCTCGGCGACCGGGTCGAAGTCAAGGTACTGCGGCTTGGTCCGGCCGTGCTGCGCCCGCCAGCACTCGCCGCTCGTCTTGAGGACCCCGAGGCCGTACTTGATGCTCCGGCGCAGGTTGATCGAGGACGCCTCGTCCATGTACCTGGTCGGGCAGGACAGCTCGCCGATCCGCGCGCCCGCGACGATCGCCTGGGCGATCATCTGGTTGTCGAACACGAAGTCGTCGGAGTTCCTGTCGATCGGCAGGCTCGCGAGCAACTCGGCGCTGAACGCGCGAAGGCCGGTGTGGTACTCCGACAGCTTCTGGCCCACCAGGGCGTTCTCCGTGAACGTCAGGAACCGGTTGGCGACGTACTTGTACACGGGCATGCCGCGCTTGATGGAGTTCTGGGCCAGGATGCGCGAGCCCAGGACCATGTCGTACTCGCCGTAGGCAATCATCGCCGCCATCGCGGGGGCCAGCTTCGGCGAGTACTGGTAGTCCGGGTGGATCATTACGACGATGTCGGCACCGAGCTCAAGCGCCCGGCCGTAGCAGGTCTTCTGGTTGCCGCCATAGCCCTTGTTCACGTCGTGCCTGATCGGGTCGAGGCCGAGGTCACGGGCGATCTGGACGGTAGTGTCTGTGCTGCAGTCGTCGACCAGCACCAACTCGTCGATGATGTTGCGGTCGAATTCTGCCACGACTCGCGACAAGGTCTCTGCCGCGTTGTACGCGGGCATGATTACGGCCACACGGCGGGAGTTCATCACGCCGACAGTGTACGTACCTGGCCGCGCACAATGTTCCCGAACCGATCCACTTGCAACCATTTAGCGATCACTGCAGGCGCCCGGCTGCCTCAGGTGCCCGCCCCTGAGCCAGGCCGGCCGCCTATGCGGTGCCTGTCCTGCGTGCGATGCTAGGTGGATGTCACGCACAGTCCAGTCAGGGTTCGCATCAGTTAACGGGGCTTCGGTCTACTGGGAGAGCCGCGGGGAGGGCGGCACTCCCCTGCTGCTCGTGCACGGCGGGTACGGCCTGGCCAGTGACTTCGACGCGCTGGCTGACGTGTGGTCGCGGGACCGGCAGGTGGTCGGCCTCGAGCTTGACGGCCACGGGCACAGCCGGGCGTCCGGCCGCCCGCTGCGCTGGGAGGCACTCGCCGACGACATCGCCGGGGTTGTCGGGCACCTTGGCCTCGGCTCGGCTGACCTGCTCGGCCGCTCGCTCGGCGGCGGGGCCGCCCTGCGCTGCGCCATCCAGCACCCCGGGCTCATCAGGAGGCTCGTGCTCGTGTCCGCGCCGCACCGGCGTTCGGCCTGGCTCCCGGAGATCCTGGCCGCGTTCGACGGCATGACCGCGGCGACGCTGTTGCCTCAGATCAGCCAGTCTCCCCTGTTCGCCGGCTGGCGCAAGGTGGCACCGGACCCCGGCGCGTTCCCCGCGCTGATCAACGCGACCGGCGACCTGCTGCGCCAGCCCTATGACTGGTCGGACGCGGTGGCGGCGCTGCCCATGCCGGTGATGCTCGTCTTCGGCGATGCGGACAGCATTCCTCCGTCGGCCGCCGCGGAGTTCCACGCGCTCCTAGGTGGCGGCCAGCGCGACGCCGGCTGGGATGGCTCAGGGCTTGGCCGGTCGCGGCTGGCGATCCTGCCCGGGGCAACGCACTACGACATCCTGGACGTGCCCGCACTGCCGACAATGGTGACCCATTTCCTCGCCTAGGCCTATTCCCGGTGCGAGGCGGCATGGACCACTATTACGTTGACTGATATATTGGTGAGCGTAGTAGGAGGTGGCTGATGGCAGGCGGGCAGGACGACGGGGCCGACCGGGATGCGCTGCGCCGGGTAGGCGAGGCCTCTGTGCTGATCCTGATCAGCCTGGCCGATGGGCCCAAGCACGGTTACGCGCTGATCAGGGACATCAAGGAGCTCGCCGAAGTCGAGCTCGGGCCCGGCACCCTCTACGGTGCGCTTGACCGGCTTGAGCGCCTTGGCCTGATCCAGCAGTTGCCCACGGAGGACCGGCGTCATCCCTACCGGATCACCGCCCCGGGAGCGGCGGCACTGCGCGTGCACCTTGACTCACTTGAGCGCGTCAGCGCGGCCGGGCGGCTGCGGCTACAGCTGGGGGGCATCTGATGGACGAGTCCCGTGCGACTCGGCTGATCGCAACCGCGCTGCTGTGCTATCCGGTCCGCTGGCAGCGACGGCACGGCGACGAGGCCGCCGAGCTGGCCGCGCTGCTCATCAGGGACGGGACCGCGCCGGCCTCGATCGCGCTGAGCTACCTGGCCGGGGCGGCTCGGGAGTGGCTGACGCCGCGCCCCATTCGCCGCCTCAGCGCCGTGGCCTGCGCGCTGCTCGTCGCGGCCTGCTCGGTGGGCGTCTCGGTCTCGGTGGACCTTGCCGCCTCGGCGGCACCAGCTAAGGCAGCGAGCGCGACCCAGTCCCGCGGGCACCCGCGGTGCCGGCCCCCCGTACCTGCCATCGGCCATTCACAGATCGTCATCCGGGAGCCTGTTCATGGCAAAGACTGCTGACGCCGAGCTTGGTGAAGCCGGCCCCAACAAAGCCGGCCCGCGCAGGCGCAGGTCCTTGGCTCGGACGCTGGCCGAAACGGCCGCCATGATCCTCGTCGCGGTGCTCGTGGCCGGCTTGTTCCGTGCCTTCGCGTTCCAGACGTTCTGGATCCCGACCTCGTCCATGGTCCCCACCCTCGGCGTGAACGACCGGGTCCTCGTGCAGAAGGCCTTCTTCAACTGGCATGACGTGCACGAGGGCGACATCGTGGTGTTCAGCCACCCGCCGCTCGACTACTGCGGCGGGCCGCAAGAAGGCGGCGACCTGGTCAAGCGCGTCATCGGGCTGCCGGGCCAGACCATCTACTCCTCGGGCAACAGCATCTACATCAACGGGCGGCTGCTGTCGGAGCCCTACCTGCCGACGGTCGACCCGCTTGGGCGGCCGATAGCGACCAAGCAGCACCCATTCCTGATACCAGCGGGCGAGTTCTACATGATGGGTGACAACCGGGCGATCTCATGTGACAGCCGTTACTGGGGACCGATCCAGGGATCAACCATGGTCGGGAAGGTCGTGCTGGTGATCTGGCATAACAACCATCCGGACTTCCACCTGTTCTAGCTGGCCCTGGCCCTTGACTGGACGGACGCGGCAGCGGCCGCCGCGGCCGCCCGGCTTCTCCTCACGGTCGGGTCGTTCGCGCCGGGCGAGCGGTCGAGATGAGCTTCAGCGATGCCCACTCATACATTCCTGGTGCCCTCGCGCGGTAGGCGTTGACCGCGAGCGCGAGCGCCTCATCGGATGACAGCCCGCCCGCGAGGTGCTCGTGCAACGCCGGCATGATCTCCAGTGCCGCCTTGTCGTTGACCGGCCAAAGCCCGCCGAGCACCTCATGGGCGCCGGCCGAGAGGAACGCGGCTGGCAGGCCGAACATCTCCTCGCCCGCCAGCGCCTCGCCGCCCTGGCCCCGGCCGCTGATCGTCCGCTGGCCGACCTGGCAGGCCGAGAGAACGACAAGCCCGGCGCCGAGGTCCCACTGGCTAATCTCAAGGCCGTCGACCTGGCCGTCGGCCAGCAGCAGGCTCGCCGCGAACGGGTCCTCGGATGAGCCGCTCTGGCCGTGCGTGGCGAAGTGAAGGACGCTGAAGTCCCGCAACCGCCCGCTCGCGCCGAGGCTGCCGACCTGCTCACGCGTGGCGGCCCCCTCGAAGAGGCTTGTCACCTGCGTGCCCGTGCCCTGGTAGGCCGCTGTCACGCGGGCCAGTTCCGCCGCCGCGCCGATGAGGGGCCTTGCGGCCGGGAACCTGGTGATCGCCAGGCCGAAGACACCCGCGTTGCTGCGGCGAGCGGCCCGCCCGGCGAGCAGAGTCGTGAGGCTCGGGATGTAGCAGACGGCGAACCGGCTGATGAGCGGCTCGCCATCCCAGTCGAAGGCCTGGAAGGGAAGCTGGTGCAGCAAGCCCTGCGGTGATATGAGCAGCCGCCGCTTGCCGACCAGCAGCGGTGCGCCTGCCCTGGGCAGGAGGAACCGGCCGAGCGGCGGGATCTCGTCCTCCAGCCACCCGACCCTCTCGCCGAGGCCTGCGAGCTCGGTGGCCATCTCGGCGAGTTCATCACGGCTGCCTTCGAGGTCGACCGGTTCCACCGCGCAGTCCAGGTGGTCGATCGTGACGATGAGCAGCACCGTGTGACTGAGCCAGTAGTAATAGAGGATCGCGTCGCGAGGACCGAGTCGGGCCTGGACCGCGGAAAGGCTGAACGGCTCGAGGGCGGCGACCCCGTGTCGCCGTGCCCGCTGGGCCATAAGCCGCGTCCACAGGATGCGCCGCCGGGCCGCGGTCGCCGGATCGTCCCCGTGGGAGGGGGCGGAAAGGGCACGGAACTCGGTTTCAAGATCCGGGGCCTCAGGATCGGGCGCGACCGGATCGGGGCCGGTCGCCCCGTCTGGCCCGCCTCCCGCCTGCCCGGCCAGCCAGCCGAGCGGCCCACGGGCCTTGGCCAGCTCGGCCCGGCGGAGCAGGAGGTCGCGGTCATCGAGCTTAACCGCGGCGAAGACACCGGCATCGTAGAGCCGCCGCCGCTCGCGCAGGTAGCTGTCCTGGAGGTACGGGGAGCTCGCCTTGCCCCGGTCAAGCTCGGCGATCACGATGCCCTTCTCCGCGGCGGCCGAGCTCGCGGCGAAATCACCGTCCATCGCGTAGGCCATCGTGGTCCGCATGAACAGCTGCACGAGAAGGGCCCGCCGCTCGCTGTCGGCTATGCCCGTGGCCCGCTCAAGGCTCTCGCACGCGGCGGTCAGTATCCGGGCGCACTCCTCGTTGCGCTTCAGCCAGGACAGCGTGTCTCCCCTGAGCAGGGCGGCCGCCACCGCCAGGGCCGGAAGCCCGGCCGTGGTCGCCGCTTGCTCGATCGCCGCGGCCGCGGCGGCAATCGCGTTGAGGCCCGCGGTGTCCTTGGTGTTGTCATAGCGCGCACGGAGGCGTCCCAGCGCCTCGGCCAGCCGGCCCGGCCGAGACGACGCCAGCTGGCCCGGTTGAGACGACGCCTGAGGGGGCGGCGCGACCCGGGCCAGCAGCCGGCCCCTGAAGACGGTGGGCTGGCTCGGCTGGAGGTCCAGCTCGGCCAGCATGAGCTCGAGCGCCTCGCTGAGGATCGTGAACTGCGCAGGCGAGAGCGTCCGCACAAGCTCCGCGATCTTATCGTCGAGCGCCCGGTATTCGGCGCCGCCTTCAGCCCCGTCCATGTTTCCCCCCGGAAACTACTGTAATCGGCGCTAGCGTGATAGCGGAAGGGAAGCCGGCGAGTATCGCAGTTCACTGAATTCGCGAAATACCGATCGCGTTTGCCCGGGTAATTCTGATGGCACCCGAGAATTGCCCGAGCTATTGAGATGGCTCGGCGGCACCGTGATCACGGAGCCAGCTGAGCATGGCCTCGTGGCGGGTGTCGGTGCCCTCGACGGCCTGGATGGGGGTCTGGCCGCCGCCTTCTTCCAGGGGGAAGTTGATATCGGCACCGTGGTCGAGGAGAGTCGCGGCGATCCTGACGTGCCCGGCCCGGCAGGCGTGCCAGAAAGCGGAATCGATCGCGTCCTTGGTCGGCGCCGGGTCCGCGGCCAGCAGTTCCTCCAGCCTGCCCCGCTCCCCGAGGGCGGCGGCGTGCCACAGTTCCTCGATGCGCGCGCCCCGGGCCACCAGCAGGCGGGCCACCTGCCAGCAGCCGTAGCCGACCGCGTTGGCCAGCGGAGTGCCGATCGACCCTTTCGGGCCGTGGATGTTGGCACCCGCGTCGACCAGTGCCTCCGCGACCTCGACGTCATCGCTGCTGGCGGCCCAGTGCAACGGCGTCTCGCTCCGTGGCTCATCACCATGGGAGTTCGGGTCCGCCCCAGCCGCTATCAGGAGGCGAACAATCTCCGGTCCGTTCGGGAAAAATCCAGGCCAGTCGGTGACCATGTGCAGTGGAGTCCGCCAGCCACCCTTGCGCCCGGTCACCCGCGCCCGCTCAAGCCCTGGGTGCTGTGCCAGGAGGCGCTCGACCCCCGCGACATCGCCGCCCCGGATGGCGAGCAGCAACTCGACCGCGACCGGGTCGTTCTCGGCGAGGATCATCGGTGTCGCATCACTGTCCATGGCCCCGATCATGGCACGGTCAGGTGAGGGCGGCCAGGCGGTGGCCGCGAGATCATGCGCTAGCGCGCGGCCAGAGCGGTAACTACAGTTCTTAGCGGGAGGAACTGGACCGGGGTGGTTCTGGTTAGCTTATGCCGGGCAGCGGGAGGTGGGATGGCTGCGGCGGGTGACGACGGGGTCGTGCGGCAGGACGTGACGTCCAGCCGGGATTCGAACGTCGCGGGCCGGAATCAGGTGTTCGTCAACTTCGCGGGCGACGATTCGCAGCCGGTTCCGGCGCGACGGGTGTGGGGAAAGGTCCCGGCCCGCAACCCCGGGTTCACCGGGCGGGAATCACTCCTAGCGGACCTGCACCGGGCGCTGACGTCCGAGGAGCGGGCGGTGGTCCAGGCGCTGCGGGGCATGGGCGGAGTCGGCAAGACGCAACTAGCAATCGAGTACGCCCACCGGCACGCCGCCGACTATGACGTCGTGTGGTGGGTTAACGCGGAACAGCCCGGGCTGACCGGTGAGCAGTTCACGGCGCTGGGCACGGCACTGAGGTGCACGAGGCAGGGTGCCGGGGTGGAGGAGGTCCGGCTGGCAGTGCTTAGTGCCCTGCGCGAACGGGACCGATGGCTGCTGGTCTTCGACAACGCCGAGGACCCCGCCGAGGTCGCCTCGTGGCTGCCCGGCGGAACCGGGCACGTGCTGATCACCTCCCGACGCGGCGGCTGGGACGACCTCGCCGTCCCGGTCGAGGTCGACGTGCTGGCCCGGACTGAGTCCATCGCGCTGCTGCGCCGCCGGGTACCCGGCCTGAGCGAGGCGGGCGCTGGCCTGGTGGCTGACGCCGTCGGCGACCTGCCGCTCGCAGTGGCGCAGGCAGCTGGCTACCTGCTGACCACCGGCATCAGCGCCGGCGCTTATGCCGAGCTGCTGGCGGGCCGGGCCGCGGAAGTCCTGGACCAGGCCCGTCCGGCTTCCTACCCCCGGTCCCTGGCCGCCGCCAGCCAACTGGCCTTCGACCAACTGCAGGCGGCCCACCCCGCCGCCGCACAGGCGGCCGTAATCTGCGCGTTCCTGGCTCCCGAGCCGGTACCGCCCGCTTGGTTCACCAACGCAGCCGACAAGCTGCCAGCCCCGCTGGGCACGGTCGCGGCCGACCCGGTGGCGTGGGGGCAGGCACTGGCCCGGATCGGCGGGCAGGCACTGGCCCGGATCGACCAGCACGGCATCTTGATGCACCGGCTCACCCAGGCAATCATCCGTTCCCAGCTCAGCCAGGACGCCGCCGCTGCCGCCCGAGTTCAGGCCGCCGCCCTGCTAACCGCGAGCGACGCCGGCGACGTGGCGCTGCCATCGACGTGGCCGGGGTGGGCGCGGCTGCTCCCGCACCTGCTCACCCTCGACCCGGACGCCAGCACGCCCGCCCTCAGTGGCCTGGCTAACCACGCCGCCTGGTACCTGATCCGGCGCGGCGACGCCAGCGGCGCCCACGACCTGGCCAGCCGCCTGCACCAGCACTCCCTCGCCCGCAACGGTCCCGACCACCTCGGAACCCTCCGCGCGGCAAATACCCTGGCCACGGTCCTGAGCAAGACCGGTCGCTACGACCAGGCCCGCGAACTCGACGAGGATTCCCTCGCCCGGTACCGCCGCGTCCTGGGCGAGGACCACTACAGCACCCTTTGGTCCGCCAACAACCTGGCCGACGACCTGGGCGCGCTCGGCCAGCACCAGGCCGCCCGCGATCTCGACGAAGACACCCTGGCCCGCCGCCGCCGTATCCTCGGGGACGGCCACCCCGCCACCCTCACCTCCGCCAACAACCTCGCGGTCAGGCTGGCCGAACTGGGCGAGCACCAGGCCGCCCGTGAACTAGACGAAGACACCCTCGCCCGCCGCCGCCGCACCCTCGGCGACAACCACCCCGACACCCTCACCTCCGCCAACAACCTCGCCAACCGGCTGGCCGCCCTGGGCGACCACCGGGCCGCCCGTGAACTAGACGAAGACACCCTCGCCCGCCGCCGCCGCACCCTCGGCGACGACCACCCCGACACCCTCTCCTCCGCCAACAACCTCGCCGTCAGGCTGGTCGCCCTGGGCGACCACCAGGCCGGACGCGAACTACACCAAGACACCCTGGCGCGCCGCCGCCGCATCCTCGGCAACGACCATCCCGAGACCCGCCGGTCGGCCCGGAATCTCGAGGCCGTCCTGCGCGCGCTGGGCGAGGCCTAGAGTCAGCCGAGGGCAGCGAGACGGCGGGCGGCCTCTGTGAGCTTGGTACGGCTCTTCTGGCGGGCCAGGGTCGCGATCGGGGGCGGGATGGGTGCGGGGTCCGAGGTGGCCGCGGCCGTGGCCGCCAGTTCAAGCAGCAGGTGCAGGCCGGTCGGCTTCACGTCAAGCAGCGAGGCCGCCGCGAGCAGGCAGGTACGGCCCACCGCCTGGTCTGGTGGCACGTACCGCAGGCCATCGGCGATGCGGGTCAGCTTGAACGCCGTCCCCCTGACGCCAAGCACGATCGCCTCCGCCGCCAGCTCCGGATCGAGCCCGGCCCTGCCGCGCGACCTGCCCCCAGGTCTCCGCGGCCGCGATCCTGGTGCTGGCCCCCGCACCGGCCAGTCCCGCGACCAGGGCAACATGACCAATGTGGCCAAACGGGCCCGCCAACTGCGCCAGCGCGCCTACCGCCAGCGAAGCCGCCGACCGTCCCGACTCCAGTGCCTCCGACAGCGTGCTCAGCAGGTGAGTGACGATCAGCTCGGGGTGGTGCGGGACGAGCAGGGGCCAGGTCGCGACGATCTCGGGGCCTACGTCTGCGTCGTTGGATCCGTCTAGGGCGCCGAAGTGCAGGTTCGGCCGCAGGAACGTCGCCAGGTACCCGCTGCGGGAGACCTCCGGGCTGATCGCCTGATCGGGCCCGACGTACCGCGCGTACACGCCCGCATGCCCCCGGACCTGCCCGAGTTCCCACCCGTCCGGGGATATCGGCCGCGTCGCCATGGCCGGGATGACACAGGGCTCGAGCGCCAGCGGCAACTGCGCGGGAGCGTAGGCGGCCAGCAGTTCCCCGTGGCTGATCGAGCCGTCGGTGAACTCCGGCTCGGCCGGCGTCCAGCGAGGACCCGCTGAACGGTCCGTTCCGACCACACCCGGACAGCCGAGAACATTCGGGCGAGTTGCGGCTAGCCGATGTGCGGCTCGGATAGGCGCTGCTCGATGCCGGCCAGCCGGTCCGCGAAGGGCTGGAGCTCCCGCTTGATCGCCTCGGCCAGGGCCGCGGCCATGGTCCCCGACACGGCTTGCCCGCTGCCAGGAGCCTGGGCGACCTGGGCGAAGCCCTGCGCTCGCGCCTGCCAGTACTCGATCCCGGCCAGCGAGGCGGTGACCGTCCGTCGCGCTACCCGCTCTTCGGCGCCGAGGCGGCGGAGTATCTGACCGCCCGCCCCGTCCGGCTCGGAGATCAGGCCGAGCAGCAGGTGCTCGCAGCCGATGTAGTTGTGGCCGAGCGTGTTGGCCGCGGCGGCGGCGCCGACAAGGGCGCCGCCGAGCGGGCCGCTGATCCGCCGTCCAGCGTCTGGCCCGTCCGGCTGCGACACCACGGAGGCCTGGTCGACTTCCGCCTTGACCGCACTGGCCTCGATGTCCATCGCGTGCAGCACGGGCAAGGCCAGGTTGGTGCCCTCGGCCAGCAGTCCGCCGAGCAGATGCTCGGTGCCGACCAGGCGCGCGCCCGCCGTCCGCGCCTGGTCGGCCGCCAGCTTGAACGCGGTCCTTGCCTTGTCGGTGAAGCGGGGCAGCCTGGTGGCCAGCGTGTCGGTATCGAGGTCGGACGACACGAGCTGCCTGACCGTGGACAGCCGCTTGACGGCCTGCTCAAGCGCCGCCTGGCAGATGGCCGAGACCGGCATGTCGGCCTCTCTCACCGCCTCGGCCAGGTCGTCGGGCAGGTACACGTTGATCTTCGGCATGGCCGCCTCCGTTGCTCTCCCTCGGTCCAACGAACCTCGGCCACCATACCACCATCTATAACCCCATGCATAGGCTCATATATAACCCTAAAGACTCAGCCTCCGGCCCGGCCCGCATTACGGTGCAGCAGCGCGAGGAGGGCGAACATGCCGCCCTGGACCGGGCGGGCCTGGAAGCCGACCTGGTTGCCGCTGATCGTGTCGTACAGGTCGCTGAACGGCACCCGGCTTGGGGTCGTGTTGGCGTAGGTGTAGACCTGCTCGATCAGCTGCTTGCTGACCGGGTAGTCCGACAGCCAGGCGGCGGTGAACATCTCCCAGTCGGACTTGGCGTAGCTGTGCGGCACCTGCAGCGGCAGCCCGAACAGGTTGCTCACCGACTCATACCAGGCCGCCTGCTCGGCCAGCACGGACGCGGGGATGAGGCCGGTGCCGAGCAGCCGGTCAGCGAAGCCGTTGTAGGTGGTTCCCCAGGTGCCGTTGCCGCCGTCTGACCCGTTGTAGGTCAGGTCGAGGTGCGCGGCCGACGGGTCCTGGGCGTGCGTGGCCCAGGAGGAGATGAACTGCTGTGCTTGCGACATATAGCTCGAAGCGTCGGCGCTGTTGCCGGCCGCCGCCGCGATCTTGCCCATCGCCGCGACGGCGATGATGCCCTTGAGCGCCAGGTTGACGCTGTGGGCGATCGAGCCGGCGAAGTCGTCGGTCTGGTTCTGGTAGCCGGGATCGGGCAGGTTGGCGACCAGGTAGTCGGCCCACTGCTTGAGGATCTTGTAGTGGGCCGTGGCGAAGGCCGCCCCGGGCCCCGGATCCTGCTGGATGTAGGCGGCCGCCATGATCAGCATGTTGCCCGACTCCTCGACCGGCATGTTCTCCCCGCCGCCGTCGTTGTGGCCCGACGCGACCGGGTAGGCGGAGCCGAGATCGTGGGGGGCGAACGCCTCCGGCCACAGGCCCGATTCCGCGTAGGAGAGCAGCGGCTCGAGCAGCAGGGCGAGGTAGCCAGGGTCGGCGTAGATCCAGGCGGGCGAGGCGGGGAACAGCACGTCAACGGTGGAGACGTTGCCGTCGCTCGAGATCTCCTTCAAGAACGCCCACGGCTGGCCGCCCGGGCCGACGACCAGCTCGGTTCCGCCGTAGGCCTGGCGCAGCGCGATCGCGCAAAGGCCGGCGTAGGCCGTCCCGCCCGCCGACCTGGCCTCGCCGCTGATCTTGGCATCGAGGCTGTCGGCCCGGCGCTGGGCCGCGGCCAGGTCAGCGTGGAAGAAGCCGACCATGTCCTGCCAGGAGGAGAAGCTGGCCGTCCACAGCGGCTGCAGGTCCTGGCCCTGATAGCTGACGGCCGGGGTGCGGACCAGGCCGATCGACAGCGGAATCGTCTTGGCCGTGCCTGCGAGCGTGCCCAGGTCGGCGCAGAAGCCGAACACCGGCCAGTTGTCCTGGATGGGACGGTAGTTCGTGTCGCTGGTGTTGGTCAGCACCCCGTTGCTGACGAACTGGGCGCGCACCACGATGTCCTGGCCCGACTGGTAGCTCAGCCCCGAGGTGGCTGGCGTGGACCACACCGTCGTGCCCCAGGCGGCCTGCTGGTTCTGCTCGGTGAGCGGCTGCTGATTGGCCAGCTGAACGGTCCAGGCCTGCAGCGTGCCACCGCTGTAGCTGACCTGCGCGGGCGCCCAGGTGATTTCCTGGCTGTCGTCAGCGCTGCACCACTCGCCGCTGATGTCGGCGTAGACCTGCACGTCATGGGGCTTGCCGTCGATGCTCCTCGCGCTGATCAGCAGGTAGCTCAGCGGGATCGACTGGCGCCTGGTGTCACCCGGCTCGACCGGCGAGAAGAACTCAAGCGTCAGCCCGACGCCGCCACCCTCCAGCGTGAAGGTAGTGCGGGTCGGCGTCACCGCCAGGCCGGTTTGCTGTAGCGCCCGCTCGAAGCCCTGCACGGTGGAGGGCGTTCCGTAATTACCATCCGGAACGGGCAGGATGATTCCCGCATCTCCCATGAACATGTAGGCGACGCCATCGATGCGCGCGATGCCACCCATGGCGGTCGTGTGACCCTGCCAGAACTCCTGCCAGGTCGCGGGAGAAACCGTGGCCGGCAGCCAGGTGCTCACGTACGGGCCGCGTACCACCAGCGGGGCGGCCGGCGGCCGGATCGGGGTGGCGGCCAGGGTCCCGCTGGCGGCGGCGGTGTCGGCTTGCGGCGCGGAGGCCGCGTCGGCGGCGGCCGGGCTGACCAGGGCGCCAGCCAGGCCGCCTGCCGCAGCGGTGGCACCACCGGCCGCGATGCCGGAGTATCTCAGGAAGTCGCGCCGTCTCGGCCGGGATGGTCCGGTCGCGGCCGGAGTGCTGACAACGTTGTCTTCGTCGTGCATAGCTAACCTCCTCTGTTTCCCGAACGCCGCTGTGCGCTCCTTACGATCAGTTTCATTAATGGGCGATCGTGTCAAGCGCGGTGGCCATCGTCCGCGACGAGGCCGAGACGGTGAACCTCTTTGACGGTGTTGGATCCTGTGCGAGCATCAAGTCATGTCAAAGCTGCGGCGTGGCACCATACGCGAGGTGACCCGTCTGGTCGACGAGGGCATGCGGCTTTACCAGCAGGGGCAGGGCGGGCCCGCGGTGCTGAAGTACGAGACGGCCTGCGACGTGCTCAAGCGGGCGATGGACTGGACGTCACCGGACCCGAACGGCCTGCGAGAGCTTGGGTCGATGCGCTACACGCTGGCGCAATGGCTGATGCAGGCCGGGCGGTTCGCGGACGCGGTCAGCATGCTCGATGAGGCCGAGAAGATGTACGGGGCCGTGGGCGAGCCGGCCGTCAACCTCGTCGGCGACGTCGTGGTCCGGCGGGGTCACGTGCACGCCACGTCGGGGAAGCTGCTTTCCGCCATCAGCGACGTGCAGCACGCGGTCATGAGCGTCATCGGCTGGGCGTCGCGAGATGAGGGAAGCGCCGTTCGGATACTAGGGGCGGCGCGGGTGCTAGCGCTGGCGAGCCATGTGCAGCTGGCGGGCAAGATCGACCCGGATATCGCGGCCGACGCGGCCGACTGGGCGCTGCAGGCGTACGTGACCGCCTGCCCCGAGCCGGGCAGCATGCTCGCGATCGCCATCCCGCCGGCCCACATGCCCGCGTTCCAGGCCGCGACGCGGGTCGCGATCACCGCACACAGCGCGGCCGGGCGGGAAAGCCCGATGCACATGGCCCAGATCACCTTCATCCGCGCTGGCGGCCAGCCGCTGTCTGACGTCGATGAGGAGGCCGAGCGGATCCGCGAGGAGCAGCCCACGCTGGCCAAGGTGCTCGGCTGGTGCGAGCGGCCGGACCTCGTCGAAGAGCTCACCCCTCCGGCCGAGGACGTGAAGTTCCTGGTGCCGGCCATGCGATGCGCCCCCGACGAGGCACCGCGCTACGCGCGGCTGCTGGTTGAGCTGATGGACAGCCTGCCTGAGCCGGTGTCCGAGCCGGGCCGGATGCGGCTGAGCCTTGAGGCCCACGCGTTGTTCTCATACGCCTCCCAGCGGCAGGCCGGGCCGATGCGCTACCAGTTTGGCGACTACGGGCCGAGCTGGGCGCTCGCGGTCAAGACCCTCGGTCAACTGCACGGCGGCCGGGACGGGGCGACGGGCGAGGCCCTCGGGGCGATCGACGCGGCGGCCTGGCTGACCGGCATCATCAACCAGCTCACCCCGTTCCTGCTCATCGCCCCTAAGGCGCGCGCCACGGCGATCGACTGCCTGAACTGGCAGCAAGGCGTCTACTCGACGGCCGGTGACAGCGCCGCCGCGGGCCGGGTCGCCCAGGTCATCCAGACGTTGTCGGCGATGCCAGGCTGAGAATGGCCGGATCGCGGCCCGAGGGGCCTTGACCCTCACGTTGCGTGAAGGCCGCATGCTGTTGGCATGTTCAGCATCGGTGAGTTCGC
>Ga0335072_10000594_pt1 | contig 67661 bp, 56 predicted proteins | sample Lox_Sample_21_FD_206725 | JGI IMG/M metagenome (GOLD analysis project Ga0335072, IMG submission 206725) | Soil microbial communities from Loxahatchee National Wildlife Refuge, Florida, United States - Lox_Sample_2.1 | ecosystem: Environmental > Terrestrial > Soil > Wetlands | place: USA...
AACGACCCGCGCGCACCAGTTCCACCAGCTGGCGACGGAACTCAGGCGGGTAGGCTGACCTCGTCTTGCCCATCGTGGACTCCTCGAACCCAAATAGTCCGCTGTCCACCAAACCGGGGCAACTTCAATCGAGATCCTGCCGGCGGACGGTGTTGAAGATCTCGACCCCTCTGCGCTCCGAGCGGATCAGGCCGCTTTCCCGCAAGATCTAAAAATGATGGGACATTGTTGAGGGCGGCAGCGTCCCGGAGGCTTGGCAGCAGTTCATGCTGCCGGCCTGAAGAAGCTTTGCGAGGATCGCGCGACGTGTCGGGTCCGTCAGGGCGAAGAGAACGCCGTCGAGCGTGATCTCATCAATGGCAGGGTGATGAAGAGGACGAGCCATGACGCCGACATGCCGAGCCGACCGAAAGGAGAAGTATTGCCGTATATCCGTATTTCAAGAATAGCGAACAAATGCAGGCCGGCATGGGCAGAAACCTCTTTTGGGAATCCCGTCCCTCCCCTATCCCAGCCGAGACGGAATTTGAGGGCCCGTGATGTCGCGCAACACGAGGATGGCGCTTCCGGCTGCGGCAGCGGGTCTGGTTTCGCTCTCGATTGCGATCGGGATCGGGCGTTTCGTCTATACGCCGATCCTTCCGGTGATGGCCGAGGCTTTGGGCTTGAGCCGGTTCGTGGCCGGACTTCTCGCGTCGGCCAATTTTGCCGGCTATCTTGCCGGCGCGCTTTTCGCCGCCGGCAGGTTGCCCGGCGCGCGCCATGCCTGGCTGGTCGGCGCGCTTGCCGCGAGCGCCGTCACCACTGGAGCAATGGGGTTCACCACGGTTTTGCCGGTGCTGATTGCGCTTCGCTTCGCCGGCGGGGTGGCGAGCGCGCTCGGACTCGTGCTTGCGTCGGCGATCGTGCTCGAGGTGCTGGTCGAAGCCGGCCAGGTCCGGCTTTCCTCGCTGCTCTTTGCGGGCGTGGGTGCGGGGATCACTGTTTCCGCGGTGCTCGTCTCCGCCCTGCGCGCTGTGGGAATCGGCTGGTCGGGAATGTGGGTGGCAAGCGGGGCGCTCTCGCTTCTTGGTGCGGCCGTGGTCGCTCTGTTGATGCCGTCGGGTGAGGCTCTGCTCGCGCAAGCCCGCGAGGGCCGCGCCGTCGTGAGCCCCGCGCTGGTCCGGCTGATCGCCGCCTACGGGCTGTTCGGGTTCGGTTACGTGATCACGGCCACCTTCCTGGTCGCGATCGTGCGGGCCGATCCGCATCTTCGTGTGCTCGAACCAGTGATCTGGGTGGTGGTCGGGCTGGCTGCCACGCCGTCCGTCGCGCTCTGGACGCGGTTTGCCGGAAAGATCGGGCTGGCGCAGGCCTTCGCGCTTGCCTCGCTGGTCGAGGCGGTCGGGGTCGCGGCGAGCGTGGCCTGGCGGACCGAGGCCGGGGTCTTCCTCGCGGCAGTGCTGCTTGGCGGCACGTTCGTCGGGATCACGGCGCTCGGGCTCGTGCGGGCGCGGGCGATCGCAGGCGGTGGCGGGCGGCAGGTGCTGGCCTTGATGACGAGCGCCTTCGGGCTCGGGCAGATCATCGGGCCGAGCTTTGCAGGCTGGCTCGCGCAGGGGCGCGCGGGCGCTATCGGGGGCTTCGGCGCGCCCTCTGCCGTGGCGGCCGCGGCCTTGGTCGTGGCGGCTCTGCTCGCCAGGAAAGGGTGAGTTCAGATCAATATGGCTTCTGGCGGAATCCGGGCACCCCGCGACGGGGTCCCCGCCACGGGGTCCCCGCGAACAAGTTCGCGGGGTGCCCCGGACTTGTCGGCGGGATGCCCAGAACATGTTCGCGAGGACCCCCGGCGCAGAGCGATCCGCCAAGGCCATGAAATTGATCGAGAAATCAAAGGAGGAGCGCGATGACCTGGAATCATCACGCTCCGACAGCAAGGCTTGAGGAAACGGGTGCTGCTCCCAAAGTTGGATGCGTTCATGAAAAGGAGTGGGGGAGATGGCTCAGGCGACCTTGGGCGGTGGTTGCTTCTGGTGCCTGGAGGCGGTGTACCAGGGTGTGCGGGGGGTGAGCGCTGTGAAGTCCGGCTATGCTGGCGGGCACTTTGCGAACCCGACTTACGAACAGGTCTGCACCGGCAGGACAGGCCACGCCGAGGTGGTGCAGATCACCTTCGATCCGGCGATCGTCAGCTACGCGGATCTGCTTCGGATTTTCTTCACCATCCATGATCCGACCACGCTCAACCGGCAAGGCAACGATGTCGGGACGCAATACCGCTCCATCATTCTGACGCATGATGAGGAGCAGGCGGAGACCGCGCGGGCGGTGATCGCGGAGATTGCGGGAGAAAATCTGTGGGCGGGAAAGATCGTGACCGAGATCGTGCCGCTCGAGCGATTCTGGCCGGCGGAGCCGGAGCATGACGACTACTTCAACCGCAATCCTTACAGCGGCTATTGCCGTGCCGTGGTCGCGCCCAAGGTGCTGAAGTTCCGCAAAGGATTCGCACATCTCATGAAGGCGGCGGCGTAGCCCCCATCCTCAATTGGGCAAATTGGGGATAAGCGGGTTCGATTGCTGGAGCGCATTCGCGGTGGGCAGTTCGTTCGCGCTCCAGCCGCCGCCCAGATCCTCGATCAGGCTCACGCTTGCAAGCAGGCGGTTCTGCTGCACGGTGAGCAGGGATTCCTGGTCGGCGAGCTGGGTGGTCTGGGCAACCACCACCGCCGTGTAGGCTTGCGTTCCGGCCTCGTATTCGTTGAGCGTGATGGTCACTTCCTCGGTCGCGGAGGCGACCGCCGCTTGCTGCGCCTGATACTCCTCGGCAAGGATGCGCAGGGAGGAGAGCTGGTCTTCGACGCCCTGAAAGGCCGTGAGCACGGTATTGCGATAATTGGCGACACTTTCGTCATAGGCGGCCGCGGCGGCCGCGACGGCCGCGCTGCGCTCGCCACCCTGGAAAAGCGATTCGGTCGCGTTCGCGCCAAGCGACCAGATTCGGTTCGAGAGCTGAATGAGCGAGCCGACCGGGTTGCCGACATAGCCGAAGACCGCCGAAAGATCGACAACCGGATAGTAGGCGGCCACCTGGACGCCGATCAGCGCATTCTCCTCATCCATGGTGCGCTCCGCGGCGGCGATGTCCGGGCGGCGTTCGAGCAGCGTGGAGGGGATGCCGGCGGGCACGACGGGAACATTGCTCGCGAGCGTGCCAGGCGGAATGGTGAGATCTGCTGGGGGCTTGCCGATCAGCACCGCGATCGCATGCTCGAACTCGGCGCGGGCAACGCCGGCGGCAATGGCCGAGACTTGGGCGTTCTGCACCTGCACCAATGCCGCCAGCACGTCGGAGCGCGCCGCGACGCCGGCGGCGTACTGATTCTGCGTGATGACCAGGGTGCGGCGGAATGCCGCGACTGTGTCCTGCAGCAGCTTTTCATCGGCATCGGCGGCGCGAAGCTGGAAATAATCCGAGGCCAGGGCGGCCTGCTCGGAAAGCTCGGCTTCGGCGAGGTCTGCGGCACTCACCTGCGCGGCGGCGACGTTGGCCTGCACCTGGCGGCGGATCGCGCCCCAGAGATCGAGGTCCCAGGCGCCGGTGCCTTCGAGGGTATAATTGGTGGCGGTGACGGGTTCGGCAGAGAAGGCGGCAGTGGTGCCGCCACCGCTCAGGCTGCCGCGGCTGCTCGATTGGCGCGTCACGCCGGCATTGGCCGAGAGGGTCGGGTAAAGGCCGGCGCGGGCCTCGTCCACCAGCGCGCGGGCCTGGAAATAGGCCGCGACATCGGCGCGGACCGTCTGGTTGGAGACATTGACCTGACGTTCGAGCGAATCGAGCACCGGGTCATTGAAGACCGACCACCAGGCCCCGCGATTGATGCTTTCCTGCGGCTGGGCAACGACCCAGCCGGAAAGCTCTTTGTAATGGGTCGGCACGATCGCGGCCGGCCGGTGATAATTGGGGCCCACCATGCATCCGCCAAGAAGCAGAAGAGTCGCGAGAGAGACGAGAGAGAGGCGCCGTACCCTCATTCCCCCGGCTCCACGGCGGGAGCGTGGCCGGAGAGCCGACGCAGCCAGAGGCTGAAGCGATCGAGATAGAGATAGATGACCGGCGTCGTATAGAGCGTGAGCACCTGGCTCACGATCAGGCCACCGACGATGGAGATGCCGAGCGGCTGGCGCAGCTCTGCCCCATAGCCCTGGCTCAGCACGAGCGGCAGCGCGCCAAGGATGGCGGCGAGCGTCGTCATCATGATCGGGCGAAAGCGCAGGATGGCCGCTTCGCGAATGGCGCGGCGCGGCGTGAGATTGCGGCTTCTTTCGGCGTGGATCGCGAAGTCGATCATCATGATCGCGTTCTTCTTGACGATGCCGATGAGCAGGATGAGTCCGATCAGGGAGATGACGGTGAATTCGACGTGACAGAGCATGAGCGCGAGGAGTGCACCGACACCTGCGGAGGGGAGCGTGGAGAGGATGGTGATCGGATGGATGGTACTCTCATAGAGGATGCCAAGCACGGTATAGACGGCGAGCAGCGCGGCAAGGATCAGCAGAGGCTCCTCCGAGAGCGACTGGACGAAGATCTGCGCGGTGCCGGCGAAGGAGCCATGAATCGAGGCGGGCACGCCGATCTTGAGCATGGTCTGGCGAATGGCTGCGCCGGCTTCGCTCAACGATTTTCCCCGGGCGACATTGAAGGAGATCGTCGAGGCCACGAAGAGGCCCTGATGGTTGACGGAAAGCGGTGTGGTTCCTGGAGCGAAACGAGCGAAGGCGGAGAGCGGCACCATCGTCTCCGCGCCCGTGCTGACCGCCGTGCCGCTCGAGGCGCTGGCATTGCCCGAAGTCGCGATCGCATTGAGCGCGGCATTGCGCGCGGCGTCAGAGGCGATTGCGGCGGCGGAAAGGCTCGAGGAGGAGCTGGCGACCGTGCCGAAGGCGAAACCGGATGTCGAGGTGCCGGCGGCGGACGCGCCTGAGGTGCTGACATAGATGTCCTTGAGGATCGTCGGGCTCTGCCAGTATTGCGGCGCCACCTCCATGACGACATGGTACTGGTTCATCTGGCGATAGATGGTCGAGACTTGGCGCTGACCGAAGGCATCGTAGAGCGTATTGTCGATCTGCTGGGGCGTGATGTTGAGGCGGGCAGCGGTGGCGCGGTCGATCTCGACATTGGCCTCGAGCCCCCCCTGCTGCTGATCGGAATTGACATCGCGCAGCACTGAAGAATGGGCGAGCGCCGCTTCGAGCTTCTGGGTCCATTCATAAACCTCGGGCGCCGAGCTCCCCTGCAGAGTGAACTGATAGGCGGCATTGCTTTGCCGCCCGCCGGCGCGAAGATCGGCGGCCGGCTGAAGAAAAAGCCGCGCGCCGGCAATCCGACCAAGCGGCCGGCGCAGTTCCGCGATCACTTGGGTGGCCGAGGCGTGACGCTCGGAGAGCGGCTTGAGCGTGACGAAGACGAAGGCGGAATTGGTCTCCTGCCCACCGGTGAATCCGGTGACGTTCTCGACCGCCTTGTTGCGGCGGATGATCGCCATGAAGGAAGCGAGCTTCTTCTCCATGCTCTGAAAGGAGATGTCCTGGTCCGCCTGGACACCGCCGATCAGCACGCCGGTATCCTCCACCGGAAAGAGCCCTTTCGGAATGACAATGAAAAGGAAGATGGTGAAGGCGAGCGTGGCGCCAAGGGCGAGGATCGAAAGCAGCGGATGACGGAGCGCCGTGCCGAGGCTCGCCGCGTAGCGGTCATGCGCATAGTCGAAGGTGGCACGGCTCGCGCGGAAAATGCGACCGAGCAGGCCGCCCGTTTCCTTCGCCCCAGGCGGGCGAAGCACGATCGCGCACAACATCGGCGTGGTGGTGAGCGAGACGAGGAGCGAGAAGGCGATCGCGAGCGAGAGGGTCATCCCGAACTCGCGGAAGAGGCGGCCGACGATCCCGCCCATCAACAGGATCGGCAGGAAGACGGCCACGAGCGAGAGGCTCATCGAGAGGACGGTGAAGCCAACCTCCCGCGCGCCGCGGAGCGCCGCTTCGCGCGGCGGAAGGCCGGCTTCGAGATGGCGTGAGATGTTCTCGAGCACGACAATCGCGTCGTCGACGACGAAGCCCGTGGAGATGGTGAGCGCCATCAGCGAAAGATTGTCGAGGCTGTAGCCGAGCAGATACATGCCGGCGAAGGTGCCGATGATGGAGACCGGCAAGGCAACGATCGGAATGAGGGCGGCGCGCGGATCGCGCAGGAAGAGAAAGACGACGGAGATGACGAGGACGAAGGCGATCAGCAGCGTCGCCTGCGTATCGGCGAGCGAAGCGCGGATCGTGGTGCTGCGATCGAGCGAGACCGCGACATTGATGCTGGAGGGGATGGAGGCGCGCAGCACCGGAAGCAGCGCCTTCACCTGATCGACCGTCTGGATGATGTTGGCGCCAGGCTGCGGATAGAGGATGACGAGCACGGCGGGCTGGCCGTTGGCGAGCCCCTCGGTGCGGACATTCTCCACGCTTTCGGTCACGCTTGCGATGTCTGAGAGGCGGACGGGAGCGCCGTTGCGATAAGCAATGATGAGGGGTGCGTACTGGCTCGGGCTGGTCGCCTGGTCGTTGCTGTAGAGCTGGTAGCGGTTGCCGGAAAACTCGATCGCGCCTTTCGGACTGTTGGCGTTGGCAGCGGCGAGCGCGGCGCGCACATCCTCGAGCCCGATCCCGTATTTCGAGAGCGCGTTGGGATTGAGGTCGACGCGGACGGCCGGGAGCGCGCTGCCGCCAAGCGTGATCTCTCCGATTCCGGAAACTTGCGAAAGGCGCTGCTGCACGACGGTGTCGGCGGCGTCATAGATCTGGCCGCGAGTGAGCGTCGCCGAGGTGAGCGCCAGCACCATGATCGGTGCCGAGGCGGGATTGAACTTGCGCCAGGTGGGGTTGCTGCGCAGGCTGGTCGGCAGGTCCGCGCGCGCGGCATTGATTGCCGCCTCGACATCCCGCGCAGCACCATTGATGTCTCGGTCGAGCCCGAACTGGAGCACGATCCGGCACTGGCCGACCGAGCTCGTCGAAGTCATTTCCGTAACGTCGGCAATCGTGCCGAGATGCCGCTCGAGCGGGCTCGCGACGGTCGTGGCGACGGTCTCCGGGCTGGCTCCAGGCAGGTTGGCCTGAACGACGATGGTCGGAAAATCGACCTGCGGGAGCGGCGCTACGGGCAACTGGGCGTAGGCGAAGAGTCCGGCGAGCACGATGCCGATGGTGAGCAGCGTGGTGGCGACGGGCCGGTTGATAAAGAGCGCGGAGAGGTTCACGGGCCCTCGCCCTGCTGTCACTCGGCCGGAGCGGTGGCGGGGCCGTGCCGGCGGCCGAGCCAGAGGGCGAGCCGGTCGAGATAGAGATAGATCACCGGCGTGGTGAAAAGCGTGAGGGCCTGGCTCACGATCAGGCCGCCCACGATCGTGAGGCCGAGCGGGCGGCGCAGCTCCGATCCTGTGCCGGCGCCGAGCATGAGCGGCAGGGCGGCGAGCAGAGCGGCCATCGTCGTCATCATGATGGGGCGGAAGCGCAGAAGACAGGCGCGGTGGATGGCATCGCGCGGGGCGAGGCCCTCGCCGCGCTCGGCCGCGAGCGCGAAGTCGATCATCATGATGGCGTTCTTCTTGACGATGCCGATGAGCAGGATGATGCCGATGATCGAAATGACATCGAGATCCTGGCCGGCGATCATCAGCGCAAGCAGGGCGCCCACGCCGGCGGAGGGCAGGGTCGAAAGAATCGTGAGCGGATGGATGAAGCTCTCATAGAGAACGCCGAGCACGATATAGACGGTGGCGAGCGCCGCGATGATGAGGAAGAGCTCGTTGCCGAGCGTGGCCTGGAAGGAGAGTGCGGCACCCTGGAAGCTGGTGATGAAGCTCTCGGGCAGCCCGATATCGCGCTCAGCCTTTTGGATCGCCGCGACGGCGCCGCCGAGCGAGGCACCGGGGGCGAGGTTGAAGGAGATGCGCGTGGCGGGGAACTGCCCCAGATGCTCGATGACGAGCGGCGCCGTCTCGACTTTGATCGTCGCGATGGATGAGAGCGGCACCTGGCCACCGCCACCGGGACCGCCGGTGGCGAGCGCCGAGGGCAGATAGACGGCATCGAGTCCGGCAAGCGAGGTCTGGAGCTTGGGAGACGCTTCCAGGATGACGCGATACTGATTCGACTGCGTGAAGATGGTGGAGATGATGCGCTGGCCGAAAGCGTCGTAGAGCGCATTGTCCACGGTCGCCATGGTGATGCCGAGGGTCGCCGCCTTCGCGCGATCGACATCGACATAGGCGGCGAAGCCCTGGTCCTGAAGATCGCTGGTGACGTCGGTGATCTGGGGCAGCGAGTCCAGCTTCGCGAGCAGCTTCGGCACCCAGGTGGTGAAGGCGGCGGCGGAGGCGTTCTCGAGAACGAACTGGTACTGCGCCGCGCTCACCGTGTCCCCGATGGTCAGATCCTGGACCGGCTGCATGCTGAGGGTGATGCCCGGCACGTTCGCGACCGCCCGCTGGAGACGGGCGATGATCTCTGTCGCGCTCGCCGAGCGCTCGTCCCGCGGCTTCAGCGTGATCAGGAAACGGCCGCTGCTCAGCGTCATGTTGGTGCCGTCCACGCCGACATAGGATGAAAGGCCGGCAACGTCCGGGTCCTTGAGGATGATGCCGGCGAGCACCTGCTGGCGCTTCACCATGTCGGCATAGGAGATCGACTGGGCAGCCTGCGTGAAGCCCTGGATCTCGCCGGTGTCCTGGGTGGGAAAGAAGCCTTTGGGAATGGCGACATAGAGGGCGACGGTGAGGCCGAGTGTCGCGATCGCGATCACGAGCACGGTCGGCTGATGGTCGAGCACGACGCGGAGCAAGCGATCGTAGCCATTGTGCAAGGCATCGAAGAAGCGCCGGCTCGCGGCACCGATACGGCTCTGCTCGGTCTCGACATCGTGGCGGAGCAGACGCGCCGAAAGCATAGGCACGAGGGTGAGCGAGACGATCGCCGAGATGATGATCGTGACGGAAAGCGTGAGCGCAAACTCGTGAAAGAGGCGGCCGACAACGTCCCCCATGAAGAGCAGCGGGATCAAGACCGCGATCAGGGAGACCGTCAGCGAAATGATGGTGAAGCCGATCTCGCCGGCGCCGCGCAAGCTCGCTTCGCGCGGCGGAAGTCCTTGCTCCACATAGCGGGCGATGTTCTCGATCATCACGATCGCGTCATCGACGACGAAGCCGGTCGCGATGGTCAAAGCCATCAGGGAGAGATTGTCGAGGCTGAAGCCGAGCAGATACATCACCCCGAACGTGCCGACGATGGAAAGCGGCACGGAAAGGCTCGGGATGATCGTGGCGGGGACGCTGCGCAGGAAAAGGAAGATCACCAGAACGACGAGCACGACGGCGAGCGTGAGCTCGAACTCGACATCGCGAACGGAGGCGCGGATGGTGGTCGTCTGGTCCGAGATCGTCGCCACCTGGATCGAGGAGGGAAGCGAAGCGGTGAGCGTGGGCAGGAGTGCCTTGACCCGGTCGGCAACGGCGATGACGTTGGCGCCGGGCTGGCGCTGGATATTCAGAATGACGGCGGGCGTGGTGTCGGACCAGGCACCGATCTCGGCATTCTCCGGCCCTTCGCGGACCGAGGCGACATTGGAGAGGCGCACCGGCGCGCCGTCGCGATAAGCGATGACCGCGTTCTCGTACTGGCCCGCGCTCTCGAGCTGATCATTGGCATTGATCGTGTAGGAACGCGCCGGGCCATCGAAACCACCCTTGGGCAGATTGACGTTGAGATTTCCGATGGTGGTGCGCAGATCGTCGATATTGAGGCCGTAGCCGGCAAGCTTCTGTAGATTGACCTCGACCCGCACGGCCGGCGCGGTGCCACCGCTGATGCTGACAAGGCCGACCCCCGGAAGCTGGGAGATCTTCTGCGCGAGCACCGTGTCCGCATCGTTCTCGACGTCGGTGAGCGGCAACACCGCGGAGGTTGCGGCGAGGGTGAGCACCGGCGCGTCCGCCGGGTTGTATTTGGCATAGATCGGCGGGGCGGGCAGGCCGGAGGGGAGCAGGTTGCCGGCAGCATTGATCGCCGCCTGCACTTCCTGCTCGGCAACGTCGATCGAAAGCGAGAGATCGAACTGCAGCGTGATCACCGAGGCGCCGGCCGAAGAGACCGAGGACATCTGGTTGAGACCCGGCATCTCGCCGAACTGGACCTCGAGCGGCGCGGTGACGGAGGTCGCCATCACGTCGGGACTGGCGCCGGGATAGAAGGTGGTGACCTGGATGGTCGGGTAATCAACCTCGGGCAAGGCCGAGATCGGGAGCAGGCCGTAGGCAAGCAGCCCGGCGAGCAGGATTGCCACCATGAGCAGAGAGGTGCCCACCGGTCGCATGATGAAAAGGCGCGAAGGATTCATGGCTCACGCAGGCCGGATCATGCGCGCCAGGGGCAGAAGAGAGGCAGAGTGCCGTTCACGGCTGGGTCTGATTTGCCGGGGCCGCCCTGCCCGATTCGCCGCGCGGTGCACCCTGGGTGCGAGACCGTCCATCCCCTTGCCCGGAACGTCGTTGATGAACAGTCGAGGGGGGCGCAGCCGAAGAGGGTGCGGAAGATGATGGTGCCGCTTGCGTCCCGGTCGCGGCAGGGGCACCCGAGGCCGGCGCGGCCGCAGGCGGGACACCGGCCGCCTTGGCTGCGCTGGCCTTCGCGGCGGTGGACGCCGCGGCGGCGGTGGCGGGCGGAACGATCGTCACCTTGGCACCGGGATGCAGCCGGTCGGCGCCATCCGTTACCACCTTCGCGCCGGCGGTGAGGCCGGAGGTGATGGCGGTCTCATCCGCATTGCTCGGCCCGAGCTTCACTTTCTGCACGGCGACCGTGCCGTCAGGCTGGACGACATAAACGAACGTGCCGGGGGCACCCCGCTGGATCGCCGCGCCGGGCACCAGAACGGCATTCTTCAGCGTTTTGACGAGAAGATCGACATTCACGAACTCGTTGGGGAAAAGGGCGTATTTCGGATTGGCAAAGCTCGCGCGGAGCTGCACCGTGCCGGTCGTGACGTTGATCTGATTGTCCATGGCGTAGAGCGTGCCGGTCGCGAGCTTTCGGGTGTTGGTGCTGTCATAGAGCGTGACGGGCAGGGCCGGATCGGACTGCGTCGCCTCGGTCACGGCTTCGATGTCGTTCTGCGGCAGCGTGAAGATGACGCTGATCGGGTCGAGCTCGGTGATGACGACGATGCCGGTCGTGTTGCTGGTCTGGACGTAGTTGCCAGGATCGATCTGGAGCAGGCCGACGCGGCCGGTGAGCGGCGCGGTGATATGGCAATAGGTGAGGTTGAGCTTGTCGCTGGCGATCGCCCCCTGGTCGCTCTTGACCGTACCCAGAAGCTGCTGGACCAGGAACTGCTGGTCGGAAACCTGCTGCTCGGCGATCGAGTTCTGCGCCTTGAGCCGCTCGAAGCGGGCAAGGTCGCTTCTCGCCTGATCCAGAAGGCCGGTGTCGTGGGCGAGCTGACCCTCCGCCTGCTCGAGCGCGACCTGGAACGGGCGCGGGTCGATTTGGGCCAGGAACTGGCCTTTCTGGACGATCTGGCCTTCCTTGAATCCGACACTCATGAGCTGGCCGTTGATCTGCGTCATCACCGTCACGGTATTGAAGGGCGTGACGGTGCCCAGAGCATTGAGGATGACCGGCATGTCCCCGGTGGTGGCGGTGGCGACGCTGACCGGCTGTGGTGGGACGGAAGGCGGCCCCTTGCGCGGCCTGCCAGCCCAGGGGTGGGCCCAGAGGATGGCGCCCGCGATCAGCGCGAGGACGAGGACGAACGGCAGGACACGACGGCGGCCGCGTACTTTCGGGGCCTCCACCGTCTCACGGCGCGCCGGAGGAGCGCCGTAGCCGCGTGCCACTGCCGGATCGGTGCGTTCGTCCATCGCTCTCCTCGCATGCGGCCTTAGCGGGCCGCCTGGGCGGAGTTGTTGCGCCGGCGAGGCGAAAACATGGCGGCCATGGAAATGGCAAGCCTGTCTGAGCACCCGGACCGGCGCGTGCCCGAATCGGCAAATGGCATAGACTTATTACGGGTCTATGTCGCCAATCCCCCAACAGGATTGCCGCCAGATTGCGATTGGTTAACGTTTCCGGCTGCCCCCTCCACCACACCGGAGGCGGGCATCCGAAGAACAGAAGCCGGGGCGCGAGGGCTACTCGACCGTTTCGGACTCGCGTTCACCATCTTCCTCGCCCTCGGGGCGTGGAAGAGCGCTCGGCGCCGCCTCGATGAACTCGAAGGCAAGCGCGCCCTCCTTGAGCGTGACCTTCACCGCGCCGCCGCGGGCAAGGCGGCCAAAGAGAAGCTCCTCGGCAAGCGGCTTCTTGATGTGCTCCTGGATGACGCGGGCGAGCGGACGGGCGCCGTAGAGCCGGTCATAGCCCTTCTCGGCGAGCCATTCCTTGGCGGCGGAGGAAAGCTCGATCGTCACGTTGCGGTCGGCGAGCTGGGCCTCGAGCTGCATGACGAATTTCTCGACCACCCGGGCGACAACCTCGGGGGTCAGGGCCGCGAAGGCGATCGTCGCGTCGAGCCGATTGCGGAACTCCGGCGTGAACATCCGCTTGATCGCTTCGTCATCCTCGCCATGGCGGGCCTCACGCTCGAAGCCGATCGCCGGCCGGGCAAGGTCGGCCGCCCCTGCGTTGGTGGTCATGATCAGGATGACATTGCGGAAATCGACCGTCTTGCCGTTGTGATCGGTAAGCTTCCCGTGATCCATCACCTGCAGGAGAATGTTGAAGAGATCGATATGCGCCTTTTCGATCTCGTCGAGCAGCAGGACGGAATGCGGGTGCTGGTCGATGGCGTCGGTCAGCAGGCCGCCCTGGTCGAAGCCGACATAGCCGGGCGGCGCGCCGATGAGGCGGGAGACCGAGTGCCGCTCCATATATTCGCTCATGTCGAAGCGGATGAGCTGAATGCCGAGGGTTGCCGCAAGCTGGCGTGCGACTTCTGTCTTGCCGACGCCGGTGGGCCCGCTGAAGAGATAGTTGCCGATAGGCTTCTCCGCCTCGCGGAGACCGGCGCGCGAAAGCTTGATGGCGGCGGCCAACGCCTCGATCGCCTTGTCCTGGCCGAAGACCATGGATTTGAGATCGCGCTCGAGATTGCGCAGCGTCTCCTTATCGTCGGCGGAGACGGATTTCGGGGGGATGCGGGCGATTTTCGCCACCATCTCCTCGACATCGCGCAGCGTCACGGTCTTGCGACGCTTGTGCTCGGGCAGAAGCATGCGCGAGGCGCCGACCTCGTCGATCACGTCGATCGCCTTGTCGGGCAGCTTGCGGTCATGGATGTATTTGGCCGATAGCTCGACCGCGGCGCGGATCGCCTCTTCGGTGTAGCGGACCTTGTGATGCTTCTCGTAATTCGCTTTGAGCCCGCGCAGGATCTTCACCGAATCCTCAAGCGAGGGCTCGTTGACGTCGATCTTCTGGAAGCGGCGGACGAGGGCGCGGTCCTTCTCGAAATAGTTGCGGAATTCCTTGTAGGTGGTCGAGCCTATGCAGCGCAGCGTTCCCGAGGCGAGCGCCGGCTTGAGCAGGTTCGAGGCATCCATCGCGCCGCCGGAGGTAGCGCCGGCGCCGATCACGGTGTGGATCTCGTCGATGAAGAGAATGGCGCCCGGCTGGTTTTCGAGCTCGGCGACGACGGCCTTGAGCCGCTCCTCGAAATCGCCGCGGTAGCGGGTGCCGGCGAGCAGCGCCCCCATATCGAGCGCATAGATGGTCGAGCGGGCAAGCACCTCCGGCACCGTGCCCTCAACGATGCGCTTGGCGAGTCCCTCCGCGATGGCGGTCTTCCCGACGCCGGGATCACCGACATAGAGCGGGTTGTTCTTGGTGCGGCGGCAGAGGATCTGGATGGTCCGCTCGATCTCGATCTCCCGGCCGATCAGCGGATCGATCCGGCCGGCAAGCGCTTTCTTGTTGAGATTGACACAGTAGTTCGAGAGCGCGTCCTGGCCGCGGCGAGACGGCTTTTCCTCCCGCTCGGACTCACCCGACCCGCCATCCGGGCCCGAACCGGTACCCTGCACCGGACGGGGAGAGCTGCGGCCGGGCGCCTTGGCGATGCCGTGGCTGATGAAATTTACCGCGTCGAGCCGCGTCATGTCCTGGAGCTGGAGGAAATAGACAGCGTGACTCTCGCGCTCGCTGAAAAGAGCGACGAGGACATTGGCGCCGGTGACCTCCTCACGGCCGGAGGACTGAACGTGGATCGCCGCACGCTGGACCACGCGCTGGAACCCCGCGGTGGGCTTGGGGTCGCCCGGACGGTCGGTGGCGAGGCCGGAGAGATCCTTGTCGAGAAACTCGGTGAGATCCTGGCGCAGCTTGTCGAGATCGACGCCACAGGCGCGAAGCACGGTGGCGGCATCGGTATCATCGACGAGGCCGAGGAGGAGATGCTCGAGAGTCGCATATTCGTGGTGGCGCTCGCTGGCGAGCGAAAGGGCCCGATGGAGCGTTTGTTCGAGATTGCGGGACAGCATGGCGTGCGACGCTCCCTTTATTCCGTGCACCAGCCTGCCGGCGGCCGGGACGGGCCGGGGGCGGCGGTCAGACAACGACTGAAGGCGATCATTCTTTCTCGATCGTGCATTGGAGAGGGTGTTGGTTCTGGCGCGCGAGATCCATTACCTGCGTTACTTTGGTCTCGGCCACCTCGTATGTGTAGATGCCGCAGACGCCGACACCCCGGCGATGCACGTGGAGCATGATCCGGGTCGCCTCCTCCCGCGTCTTCTGGAAGAAGCGCTCCAGCACGTGGACGACGAACTCCATCGGCGTGTAGTCGTCGTTCAGCATCAGAACTTTGTACATGGCGGGCTTGCGCGTCTTCGGCCGCGCCCGCACGACCACGCCGGTGGATGGGCCGCTGCCCCCTTGTCTGTCGCTCTCGCTCATCCGCATTCCATCCGGCGGCGGCCCGGCGGGTTCGTCCACCCACGCTTGCCCGTTCCACCCTTTCCAGCGATGCGCCGCCGCGCGCAGCCTGGCTCCGCCGGAAACGGGGACCGATCGGACGTGCGAGGCGATGCATGATCCATGGCAAAACCATATCGGAACGCGGCCCCGTCGGAAAAGGGCTCTGCAAGATTCCACACGGTCTTGTTTACGGGCGTGGCACGCACGCATCTGCGCGCGCGTGACGCAAAAGGGCCCGGAGACGACTCCGGGCCCTCAGCAAGGCTTGCCCTCCCGCCCGAAGGCAGGGAGCTGTGCTTCGGATTTGCCGCGCCCGGCTCACGCCGTCCGGGCAAATTTCTCCATTGCCACCGCAAAGCGCTGGGTCAGCGGCGCCAGGGTCTGCTCGGCGAGCTTCACCGAGGCGTCGGTGAGGCGGCCGGTCTCGGACACCGCCTTCTCCATCGCCGAACGGGCAAGGCTGGTCTGCAGATCCACCGCTTCCTTGAGCGACTTGACTGCGGTCAGAGCCCTGCAGGTCGCCAGCGTTTCGTCGAAGGAGGCCTGCGCGGAGGCCACGACCTGCTGCGTGATATCCTGTACACCCGTCGACCAGATTTTGCCCGACTTCACCACGGCCTCGAAGTTGCCCTGGTTGAAAGCGAGCAGTTCCTCCGCCGTCTTCATGGCCTTCTCCACGTTTTCCTTGACCTGCGCCTGCGTCGTCTGGAAGCCGGCGGTCGCTTTGGCCACGCCCTCCTTGAAGGCGACCGCCGTCTGCTCGAATCCGCTCGTCACGGCGGGGGCAGCGGCGTCGGACCCCTCGCTCGGCTTTGCCTTAACCGTCATCTGCTGCTCCGTGCGATTGATAATCTCGAACGGGAAGAGAAAACGGCCCGCAACCGGTATTCGGCTGCTCGCGTCGCCGTTTTCGGCCCGTCATCGAACCGGCTTGCTGCAATGCAGCACGGCAACGAACTAAGGTGCGGCGAGATATAATGCAAGTGAAATTTGTGCATTGCACAAACATTGAAGAACGAGGTTCGCACGGCCATCCATGAGGGTACTGGAAGTCCGTTAGTTAATTCTTTGTTCTCGCTGCTTTTCCCGACCCTTTCCTGCTGGACAGATATGCTGGGGCACCGCTAAACTTTTTTCTTCGGTGGGCTGGCGAGGGAGCGGTGAGGGGATGGTGAGCGAGGGAGACGCGGAGCGCCCGCGACAGCCCCGATTTTTGTCGTCAGGATCCCGGCTCGCAGAGCGCCTGCAGCGGTGCCAGGAAGGCGGCAGACCGGGCAAGGGCCTCGCCCGCATGCTGGCCCTCCTTCCTCAGACACTCACCCTGGCACTTGCGCTCTGCCTCGGGCTCGCGGCAAAGGCGGAGGCCGAGCCCGGATTCCAGCACCCGAGCTATATTGTCGTCGACGCGGCGAGCGGCCAGGTGCTGAACGAATTCCACGCCGATGCCATTCGCTATCCGGCCAGCCTGACCAAGCTGATGACGCTCTATCTCGCCTTCGAGGCGCTGAGGGACCGGCGGATCAGCTTCGAGACGCGCATCCCGATGACCGTGGAGGCCGCGTCGGTCGAGCCGGTGAAGCTCGGCCTGCCGCCCGGCTATACCATCAGCGTCCATGAGGCGATCCTCGCCATGGTCACGCTTTCGGCCAACGACGTGGCGACGGCCCTCGGCCAGTATCTCGGCGGAGGGAGCATCCCCCGCTTCGCCGAGATGATGACGCTTCGCGCCCATGCGCTCGGCATGGCCAATACCAGCTTCGAGAACCCCTCGGGTTTGCCGGCCGCCAACCAAGTGACCACGGCGCGCGATATCGCTATCCTGGCACGGCGCCTGATCATCGATTTCCCGGACCAGTACCACTGGTTCAGCACGCGGCGCTTTCTTTTCCGTGGCCGCTGGATCGTGAGCGACGATAACCTGCTCAAGGTCTATCCGGGCGCAGACGGTATGAAGACCGGCTACACGTATGCGGCCGGCCACAATCTGGTGACGAGTGCCGCGCATGGCGATGTCCGGCTGATCGGCGTGGTCCTGGGAACCCAGACCATCCCGCAGGTAGACGGCGAGATGATGGCGCTGCTCAACGAAGGGTTTGCCGAAGAGAACGCGCCGGCCGCAGGGCCCGAGGTCGCCGCCGCCCGTGGGCCGTTCCATGCTCTGATCCCGTCCGCTCAGGCTGCTCCTATAGCAGCCCCCGTCGCGGCTTCCCTGCCGGTGCCGGCACCCGAGGCGGCGCCCCCCGAAACTGACGATACGCCGGCGCCATGGGGCGTGCAGGTCGCGGCTTATACAAGCGAGCACATGGCCCTTTACGTCTCGGGCTTGTCCGAGCGCATTGTGCGAACCGGCCGCGCCGTGGTGGAGCAGGGATATCTCAATGGCAGGGCGGTCTGGCGAGCACGGATCGTCGATCTCTCCGCCTCCGAGGCGCATACCGCCTGTGCCGCACTCGCCCGCCATCGGTTGCCGTGCTGGATCTTGCCTCCGGCAGCCAACGGAGAACTGGCCAGCCGCTGAGGCGCCTGCGGGCTCAGCCGTTCGTTCGGCGCGGCGAGCATCGCCCTCCTCCCAAGCCTGTTGCGGGCCGGTTTCGGGACCCACTCCCTTCGGGGATTCCAGCGCATCTGCGGGCACGGCCTTGTGGCCTCGGCAATGGTGATCTCCACCGGCAGCTCGCACAAGGCGATGCTCGCCCGAGCCGAGATCTGACCAAGGCAATTCTCAACCCGAGATAGCAGACAAAGGCCGGTTCGGCCTTCGTTCGACATTCATGGGTGCATCGATCAGCGGCGTCTAATGAAGCATTTGCCTTGTCTTTAGGCAAAACGGGCGTTTCCTCCGCTCAAACATCGGGCCGGAGGCTCTGGCACCCTTCTTGCTTTTCTCTTTTTCGTTCCTCCGCTGCCGATTTGGCAGCTTGGGAATCACTTCAAGACAATCGGGAAGGAGGCTTTTGATGGCAGTTGATGGTCCGGGCCTGAGCCGCCGGGAATTCGGCGGCCTTGGCATGGCGGCCGCCGCTGCGGCAACCGTGGGCGCGACCCTCGGCACCGCGGCGCTCGTGAGCCGCGCCGCACGCGCCGCCGATGACAACACGGTCAAGGTCGGCATCCTGCACTCGCTCTCCGGCACCATGGCCATCAGCGAGGCCCCGCTCAAGGACGTCATGCTGATGCTGATCGATCAGCAGAACAAGACGATGGGCGGCGTGATGGGCAAGCAGATCGTGCCCGTGGTGGTTGATCCCGCCTCCAACTGGCCGCTTTTCGCCGAGAAGGCGCGCGATCTCCTTTCCGTGGAAAAGGTTGCTGCCGTCTTCGGCTGCTGGACCAGCGTCTCGCGCAAATCCGTCCTGCCGGTGTTCGAGCAGCTCAACGGTATTCTCTACTATCCCGTCCAGTACGAAGGACAGGAATGCAGCCGTAACGTCTTCTACACCGGCGCCGCGCCCAACCAGCAGGCGATCCCGGCCGTGGACTACCTGATGAATCAAGTGGGGGTGAAGCGCTGGGTGCTCGCCGGCACGGATTACGTCTATCCGCGCACCACCAACAAAATTCTCGAGGCCTATCTTCAGCAGAAAGGCGTCGCTTCCTCCGATGTCATGATCAACTACACGCCGTTCGGCTACTCGAACTGGCAGAGCATCGTCGCCCAGATCAAGAGCTTCGGCGCCGCCGGCAAGAAGACGGCGGTGGTTTCCACCATCAATGGCGATGCGAACGTGCCCTTCTACAAGGAACTTGGCAATCAGGGCGTCAAGGCAACCGACATTCCGGTGGTTGCCTTCAGCGTCGGCGAGCAGGAACTGGCCGGCATCGATACCGCGCCGCTGGTCGGTCATCTCGCCGCCTGGAACTATTTCGAGAGCGTCGATACGCCGCTCAACAAGCAGTTCATCTCCGACTTCAAGGCGTTCGTGAAGAACGACAAGCGCGTCACCAACGACCCGATGGAGGCCCACTATATCGGCTTCAATATGTGGGTGAAGGCGGTGGAGAAGGCCGGAACCACCGATTCGGACGCGGTGATCGATGCCATGATCGGCGTCGCTCATCCGAACCTGACCGGCGATTACGCGACCATGATGCCGAACCATCATCTCACCAAGCCGGTGCTGATCGGCGAGGTACAGGCGAATGGCCAGTTCAACGTCGTCTATCAGACACCAGGCCTGGTCGTCGCTCAACCCTGGTCGCCCTATCTGCCGGAGTCGAAAAACCTGATCGGTGACTGGCTGCCGCCCATGTCCTGCGGCAATTACGACGTCGTTGCCGGGAAGTGCCTCGGCAAGTCGCAGAAGAGCTGATCGGTTCCGCGATGCGACGGGTCCGGGGAAAGCAGCGCCGCCTTTCGTGGCTCACGGTGCTCCTGCTCGTCCCCGGATTCGTCCTCGCTCTCGCTTTCGCAGCTCCGGCGCGAGCCGCGGGCGCGGGCGATGTTTTCGCCGGCCTCACCTCACCCGATTTCAATGCGATTCAGAATGCCGTCACCGAGCTTGCCGCCTCCGGCAATCCGCGTGCCGGCGCCGTCATCGCCGCGCTCGCCGACAATCGCCTCTATACCTGGCGCTGGCCGCGCCCCGATCATGGCCTCTTCATCAAGGAACCGAGCGGCAACTTCGTCGATGCACGCACGGGGAAGCCGATCGCGACACCGCCTTTCCCCGTCATCCGCCCCGTCATCGTCAATGACATGGTTCGCAGTGCGATCGATGCGGCCAAGGGAATGCTCGATCTCTTTTCGCGCAATGTCGCGGTGCGGAAACAGGCAGCCGAGGCGCTGTTCGAGGCCGCCGATCCCGATTCGCTTCCGCTCATCATCCGCGCGCTTGCTCATGAGCAGAATCCCGACGTGCATGGCCTGCTGGTGGAGGCCGAGGCAGCGGCGCGCCTGAAATCCGCAGCCACGCCAATCTCTGAAAAACTCGCCGCCATCCGCGTCATCGGCGCGCGTGACGACCTTGCCGCCCGGAGCCTACTTGCCTCGCTCTCGAACGCGCAGGGGCCGGTCGCGGCGGCGGCCGCCGCCGCGGTCAAGCATATCGATTATGTGCTCAGCCTCTGGAACATTCTCGAGACGGCCTATTACGGAGTGAGCCTCGGCTCGGTGCTGCTTCTCGCGGCCGCCGGGCTTGCCATCACGTTCGGCGTGATGGGCGTGATCAATATGGCCCATGGCGAGATCGTCATGGTCGGCGCCTATACCACGCTCGTCGTCCAGCAGCTCGTAGCCGCTTTCTTCCCCGCTTTGTCCGACTGGAGCCTCCTCCTCTCCATTCCTGCTGCCTTCATCGTTGCCGGCATTCTCGGCATCATCATCGAGCAGACACTGATCCGCTTCCTTTATGGCCGCCCGCTCGAGACGCTGCTTGCCACCTGGGGGCTCAGCCTGATCCTCATGCAGGCCGTGCGCTCGATCTTCGGCCCCACCAATGTGGATGTCACATCGCCCTCCTGGATGAGCGGCGCGGTGCAGCTCGGCGGCCTTACGCTCACCCTCAACCGGCTCTGGATCATTGCCTTCACCGCCGGCGTGGTCGTGCTGCTCATGCTCGCTTTCCGCGTCACCCGCCTCGGGCTCGCCATGCGCGCGGTGACGCAGAATCGCCGCATGGCTGCCGCCATGGGCATCCGCACGCCAATCGTCGATGCGCTTACCTTCGGCCTCGGCTGCGGCATCGCCGGCATCGCCGGTGTCGCGCTCTCGCAGATCGACAATGTAAGCCCCAATCTCGGCCAGAACTACATCATCGATAGTTTCATGGTCGTCGTCTTCGGCGGCGTCGGCAATCTTTGGGGCGCGGTCGTCGCGGCGCTGATCCTCGGCATCGTCAACATGGTGCTCGAGCCCATCTCCGGGGCGGTGCTGGGCAAGATCGCCGTTCTGGTGCTTCTCATCTTGTTCATCCAGCGTCGTCCGCGCGGTCTCTTCCCGGTCAAGGGGCGGGCGGTCGAGGCATGATCCGCGCCCGCGACACGCACGCAACGGTCACCATCGCGCTGGTGCTCGGCATCGCGCTCCTGATTGCCCTGCTCGATATCGGCACTGCGGCGAATTCGCCGGTGCATGTGCCCGATTTCGTCGTCGGCCTGATCGGCAAATATCTCTGCTATGCGATGCTCGCCCTCGCGGTCGATCTCGTCTGGGGCTACGCGGGGATCCTCAGCCTTGGCCATGCCGCCTTCTTCGCGCTCGGCGGCTATGCGATGGGCATGTACCTGATGCGCGAGATCGGTGCGCGTGGCGTCTACGCGAACCCCATCCTGCCGGACTTCATGGTCTTCATCGGCTGGAAAACGCTGCCCTGGTACTGGTACGGGTTCAACCATTTCTGGCTGGCCCTGATCATGGTCATGCTGGTGCCCGGCGTGCTGGCGCTCGTCTTCGGCTTCCTCACCTTCCGCTCACGCGTCTCCGGCGTTTATCTCTCGATCATCACCCAGGCGCTCACCTATGCGCTGATGCTCGCCTTCTTCCGCAACGACATGGGCTTTGGCGGCAATAACGGGATGACCGATTTCAAGGATATCCTAGGCTTTCCGGTCAATGCGCACAGGACCGTGATCGGGCTGATGCTCATCTCCGCCCTCGTGCTTGCGGGAGAGTTCCTGATCGCGCGCTGGGTTGTCCGCTCGCGCTTCGGCAAAGTGCTGGTCGCGGTGCGCGATGCCGAAAGCCGCACGCGGTTTCTCGGCTACCGCCCGGAATCCTACAAGCTTTTCGTTTTCGTGCTCTCGGCTGTCATGGCCGGCATCGGCGGCGCGCTCTATGTGCCACAGGTCGGCATCATCAACCCGAGCGAGTTTTCACCGGGCAACTCCATCGAGGCCGTCATCTGGGTCGCGACCGGCGGCCGTGGCACGCTCTCGGGCGCAATCCTCGGCGCAATCCTCGTCAATCTCGCGAAGAGCTGGCTCACCAGTGCGCTTCCCGGACTCTGGCTCTTCGCGCTGGGCGGCCTCTTCGTCTTCGTCACGCTCTTCCTGCCGCGCGGCATCGTTGGAACGATCGCGGCCTATTTCGACCGCCGCCGAAAGCCGGAGGTCCGTGAGCAGCGCCTCGCGAAAGAGCCCTCCGCCGAGCCTGAGCCCGTGCCATGAACGCTGTCGCCGAACCGCTGCTGCGCCTCGAAAACATCACCGTCAGCTTTGACGGCTTCCGCGCGCTCAATGATCTTTCCTTGAAGCTCACCAGCGGCGAGATGCGCGCGGTGATCGGTCCGAACGGCGCCGGCAAGACCACGATGATGGATGTCATCACCGGCAAGACGCGCCCAGACAGCGGCCGCGCCCTGTTCGGCGCCGACACCGACCTTACTCGGCTTGACGAAGCTGCGATCGCCCGGCTCGGCATCGGCCGGAAATTCCAGAAACCCACGGTCTTCGAATTCCACACCGTCGAGGACAATCTCCTTCTCGCCCTTGCGGGCGACCGCCGCCCGCGCTTTTCCCTCTTCGCGCGCAAGACGAAGGAGGAAGACGAACGCATCAATGCGATCCTGGCGACGATCCGGCTGAGCGAGCAGCGCCGCCTGCCTGCCGGCATTCTGAGCCACGGTCAGAAACAGTGGCTCGAGATCGGCATGCTGCTCGCCCAGGATCCGCGCCTGCTTCTGGTGGACGAGCCGGTCGCCGGCATGACGGATGCGGAAACACACCAAACGGCCGAGCTGCTGCGCGCCATCAACCGTACCCACAGCGTCGTCGTGGTCGAGCACGACATGGCTTTCGTGCGTGAGCTCGGCGTCACGGTCACCGTGCTGCATGAAGGCTCTGTGCTCTCCGAGGGATCGATCGACCAGGTGAGCGAGGACCACCGTGTCATCGAGGTCTATCTGGGGCGTTGATGCAATGCTCGAAGTGAAGGGGGTGAATCTTTACTACGGCGCCGCCGTCGCGCTTCGTCAGGTGTCGATCGAAGCAAGACCGAATGAGATCACCTGCCTGCTCGGGCGGAACGGCGTGGGCAAGACGAGCCTTCTCAGGGCGATCGTCGGCGCCCACCCCATCGCTTCCGGCAGCATCCGCTGGGAGGGCGCGGAAATCTCGCGTCTGCCTTCCTATGAGCGCGCGCGGCGCGGCATTGCCTGGGTGCCGCAGGGGCGGGATATCTTCCCCCTCCTCACGGTACGCGAGAATCTCGAGACAGGCTTCTCAGTCCTCCGGCACGGCAAACGCCGGATTCCGGACGATATCTTCACCCTTTTCCCGGTCCTCAAATCCATGCTGAGCCGCCGTGGCGGCGATCTTTCGGGCGGCCAGCAGCAACAGCTCGCGATCGCCCGCGCGCTTGTCATGCAGCCGCGGCTGCTCGTTCTTGACGAGCCCACGGAAGGCATTCAGCCCAGCATCATCAAGGATATAGGCCGGGTCATCGCGCTCTTGCGCGAACGCGGCGGCATGGCCATCCTGCTCGTCGAACAATATTTCGACTTCGCGCGCGAGCTGGCCCAGGAGGTCGCGGTGATGGACCGCGGAGATATCGTGCTCTCCGGCCCGCTCGCCTCGCTCGACGAGCAGGATGTACGACGGCGCCTCTCGGTCTGAACCTCCCTCCGCCCAACGCGCAAGCGGTTGTCTCGCCATCAGCTTTCGCTGCCGCGAGGCGGGGAAGACCGTGCTCTCCCGTCTCTACCAGCAAGACTGTCTGAAGGCCCGCTTTCCCCGCGCGCCCGCAGGCGAACCGCCCATCGCCGTTCTCGTCAACAGCTCGGGCGGGGTCGCCCCGGGCGATCGCCTCGAAATTTCCGTGAGTCTCGAAGAGGGCGCCGCCGCCACCATCGCGGGTCAGGCCGCCGAGCGGTTCTACCGCGCCGCGCCGAAGAGTCCGCCCGCGCATCTCAGGCACTGTCTTTCGGTCGGCCCCGGTGCGGCCCTGGAATGGTTGCCGCAGGAGGCGATCCTTTTCGATCGCTCCGCGCTCGACCGCGCGCTCACCATCGACCTTGCCCCGGACTCCTCCGTTCTCGCCATCGAGGCCCTCGTCTTCGGCCGCCGCGCAATGGGTGAAGAGGTGCGTTCAGGCTTCCTGCGCGATCGCCTTTCCGTGCGCCGCGCCGGCCGCCTCCTGTTCGAGGATACGCTCCGTCTCGAGGGCCCGATCGCCGAGATGCTCGATCGGCCTGCCATCGCCGACGGCGCCCGCGCGCTCGCGACCATTCTTCACATTGGCCCCCCCATGAACCTCGATGCCCTGCGTGCCGCGCTCGCGCTTCCTTTTGTCGAGGCCGGCGCCTCTTTCTTCGACGGGCTTCTCCTTATCCGCCTCGCGGCGCGGGATGGCGCCGCCCTCCGCGCGGCTCTCTTCGCCGCACTCGCCATGCTTCGTGCCCGCCGCCCCCTGCCGCGCGTCTGGCTTTGCTGATGCAGAGTCGCCTCTACGGCCCCTTGAACGCCCGCGCGCCGGACGACACAATCACCGAGACTTAAGACGCATCGATTGTCCCATCGGCCAGCCAGGAAGCCGCGATGCACCTCACTCCGCGCGAGAAAGACAAGCTCCTGATCAGCATGGCGGCGATCGTCGCCCGCCGCCGGCTCGAACGCGGCGTCAAGCTCAACCACCCCGAAGCGATCGCACTGATCACCGATTTCGTCGTCGAGGGCGCGCGCGACGGCCTCTCCGTCGCCGATCTCATGGAACGAGGGGCGACCGTGGTGACACGCGATCAGGTCATGGAAGGTGTTGCCGAGATGATCCTGGAGGTGCAGGTGGAGGCGACGTTCCAGGACGGCACGAAGCTCGTCACCGTGCACGAGCCGATCCGATGATCCCCGGGGAGATCGTTACGCTTCCCGGAGAGATCGAGATCAATGCCGATCTCGAACGCGCCACCCTGATCGTCACCAATACCGGCGATCGCCCGATCCAAGTGGGCAGCCATTATCATTTCGCCGAGACCAATCCGGCGCTGCTCTTCGACCGTGAAGCGGCGCGCGGCAAGCGGCTCGATATTCCGGCCGGCACCGCCATCCGTTTCGAGCCAGGCCAGAACCGCGAGGTCACGCTGATTCCCTATCGCGGCCGCCGCGCCGTCTTCGGCTTTCGCGGGCAGGTGACGGGAGCGCTCGACTGATGGCCCATCTCCCCCGTGCCGCCTATGCCGACATGTTCGGCCCCACTGTCGGGGATCGGGTCCGCCTCGCCGATACCGATCTTTTCATCGAGGTCGAGCGTGACTTTGCGATTCCGGGCGAGGAGGTGAAGTTCGGCGGCGGCAAGGTGATCCGTGACGGCATGGGCCAGTCCCAGGCCACCCGCGCAGCGGGCGCGGCGGATACCGTCATCACCAATGCGCTGATCCTCGATCACTGGGGCATCGTGAAGGCGGATGTCGCGATCACCGGCGGGCGTATCAGCGGAATCGGCAAAGCGGGCAACCCGGATATCCAACCCGGCATCGATATCATCATAGGACCGGGCACCGAGATCATCGCCGGCGAAGGAAAAATCCTGACGGCCGGCGGCATCGACAGCCACATCCATTTCATCTGTCCGCAACTTGCCGATGAGGCGCTCGCTTCCGGCCTCACCACCCTGATCGGCGGCGGCACTGGCCCGGCCACCGGCACGGCCGCCACCACCTGCACGCCCGGGCCGTGGCATCTCGGCCGGATGCTGCAAGCGGCCGAAGCCATTCCCGTCAATCTCGGCTTTGCCGGCAAGGGCAATGCCTCGCGGCCCGAAGCGCTCGAGGAGATGGTCCGTGCAGGCGCGTGCTCGCTCAAGCTGCACGAGGATTGGGGCACCACGCCGGCGGCCATCGATTGCTGCCTCGCGGTCGCCGATGCGTTCGATGTGCAGGTGATGATCCACACCGACACACTGAACGAGAGCGGCTTCGTCGAGGACAGCATCGCCGCCTTCCGCGGCCGGACCATCCATGCCTATCACACCGAAGGCGCGGGCGGCGGCCATGCGCCGGACATCATCAAGGTGGCCGGCCTTCCCAACGTGCTGCCAAGCTCCACCAACCCGACGCGCCCTTATACGGTGAACACGCTCGATGAGCATCTCGATATGCTCATGGTCTGCCATCACCTCGATTCCTCGATTCCCGAGGACGTGGCCTTCGCAGAAAGCCGTATTCGCCGCGAAACGATCGCTGCCGAGGACATCCTGCACGATCTCGGCGCCATCTCGATGATTTCCTCGGATAGCCAGGCTATGGGCCGGGTCGGTGAGGTCATCATCCGCACCTGGCAGACCGCGCACAAGATGAAGCAGCAGCGCGGCGCGCTTCCTGGTGACGGTGCTGCCGACAATGCACGGGCAAAACGTTACGTGGCCAAATACACGATCAATCCGGCCATCGCTCAGGGCATCGCCCATGAGGTGGGCTCGGTCGAACTCGGGAAGCTCGCCGATCTCGTGCTCTGGTCGCCCGCCTTCTTCGGCGTCAAGCCTGACATGGTGCTCAAGTCCGGCAGCATCGCGCTCGCCGCCATGGGCGATCCCAACGCTTCGATCCCGACACCGCAGCCGGTCCATTACCGCCCGATGTTTGGCGCGCTCGGCCGCGCGCTTTCCGAAAGCTGCCTCAGCTTCGTTTCCGCCGCTTCGCTCGCCGACGATGTCGGCAGGAAGCTCGGCCTTGCCCGCCCGCTCTCCGCGATCGCCAATACACGCGGCGGGATCGGCAAGCGCAGCATGATCCATAATGACGCGACCCCGGTGATCGAGGTCGATCCCGAAACCTACGAGGTTCGCGCGGACGGCATGCTGCTCACCTGCGAGCCGGCGAAAACCCTGCCCATGGCCCAGCGCTATTTCCTCTTTTGACCATGCGTGCGCTTGCCGTGGCGCCGGCCGGCACCTGGAATCCCAAAGAGGAAATCGATCGGGTCAGGATCGATTTCGACCGACGGCATCGCCGCCGGATCGTGCTTGCGACCGTCTCCGGAGCCGATCTTCTGATTGATCTGGCCGAGGTGCATCATCTGCGGGACGGAGACGGGCTCCGTCTCGCGGAAGGCGGCATCGTCCGCGTCATTGCGGAACCGGAAAACTTGCTCGAGATCCATGCTCCGAACCAAGATGCGCTCACGCGCATCGCCTGGCATCTCGGCAACCGCCATCTCGCGGTTCAGCTTCTTCCCGGCCGGATCCTCATCCGCTCCGATCACGTGATCGCGGACATGGTCCGGCGTCTCGGCGGCACCGCCGCCGCGATCGAATCGCCCTTCGATCCCGAGCCTGGCGCCTATGAAGGCGGCGGCCGCCATCATCACGATCACGACGACGATGACTGACGCGTCTGTGTTGCTCCGCCTCCTCACCTGGCTCTCGCCCGCCTTCCCGACGGGCGGCTTCGCCTATTCGCATGGGCTCGAATGGGCCGTGGAGGCTGGCGATGTCCGGGATGAAGCGAGCCTCCAATGCTGGCTTGCCGATGTCATCGCCCACGGCACCGGCCGCAACGACGTCATCCTGCTCCGGCACGCAAGGCGAGGCGCACACGTCATCGATCTTGCCCGCGCAATTTCCCCTTCGCTCGAGCGGCGCCGCGAGACCGCCTTTCTCGGCGAAGCCTTCGCCGCTGCCGCCGCGCCCTGGGGCACCATCGATCCCGCCCCCTATCCGGTCGCGGTGGGATGCCTGGGCGCGCGAAATGCCGTCGATGAAGATGATCTCGCCGCTGCCTATCTCCATGCCTTCACATCATCGCTCGTCTCGGCCGCGGTGCGGCTGATCCCTCTTGGCCAGCAGGCGGGCCTGCGCGTTCTCGCCGCTCTCGCGCCTGTCATCCTCGAAACGGCGGAGAAAGCCCGCGTCGCGACGCTCGATGATCTCGGTGGCGCCTGTTTCCGTTCCGACATCGCCGCCATGCGTCACGAAACGCAATATACGAGGCTCTTCCGATCATGAGCGATCACGGCCCGCTTCGCGTCGGCATTGGCGGCCCGGTCGGCACCGGCAAGACCGCGCTGATGGACGCACTCTGCAAGACATTCCGTTCTCGCTATGATATCGCCGCCATCACCAACGACATCTACACCAAGGAAGACGCGGAGTTCCTGACACGCGCCGGCTCGCTGTCGCCCGAACGTATTCTCGGCATCGAGACCGGGGGCTGCCCGCACACGGCGATCCGTGAGGATGCGAGCATCAATCTCGCCGGTGTCGCCGATCTCCGTCGCCGCTTTCCTGCTCTGGACCTGATCCTCATCGAATCGGGCGGGGACAATCTCGCCGCCACCTTCAGCCCCGAGCTCGCCGACCTCACCCTCTATGTCATCGACGTCTCGGCGGGCGACAAGATCCCCCGCAAGGGCGGCCCGGGCATCACCCGCAGCGATCTGCTCGTCATCAATAAGATCGACCTCGCTCCGCTCGTCGGCGCGAGCCTCGAAATCATGGACCGCGACGCGCGGCGCATGCGCGGCGACCGCCCCTTCGTCTTCGCCAATATCCGCGCGGGCCGGGGCGTCGCCGAGATCGCATCCTTCATCGAACGTTCCGGCGGCCTTGGCTGATATGAGCCGTTCTAGGATCCGAAAGACTGAGTCCCCTGGTTTTCCCGCCGACCGGCATCGCTCTCCGCCACCAGAACGCGCGGTGCGTCCGCGTCCCACGACACCGCGACCTTGACGCCCGGGGCCAGAGCATTGGCCGCGGCGCTCGGCATCGAAGCCGTCAGGCTGCCCTTGCCAAAGAGATCGATCCTGAGATTGGTCAGCGCGCCGAAGAAAGTATGGCCCGCGACAATGCCCACGAGCACACCGTTCGTGCCCGGAGGCGAAATCCGAACATTCTCCGGGCGCAGCAGGAAATGCACACGCGTCCCCGCAGGAAGCCCACGGGCGCGCGCCGCCGGCACGTGCGCGCCGAACACCTCCACCACGCCGGCCGCGCCATCCACGACGGCGCCCGGCAGCTCGGCCACAGCGCCGACGAAGCGGGCAACGAAGAGATTCTCCGGCTCGCCATAGATCGTCGCCGGATCGCCGACCTGGGAGAGCACGCCCTCCTGCATCACCACCACCCGATCGGAGATCGAGAGCGCTTCTTCCTGGTCGTGCGTGACGAAGATCGTGGTCACGCCGGTTTCTCTCTGGATATGGCGAATCTCCTCGCGCAGCTGCGCCCGCACCTTGGCATCGAGCGCGGAGAGCGGTTCGTCGAGCAGAAGAAGGGAGGGCCGGATAGCGAGCGCGCGGGCAAGTGCCACGCGCTGTTGCTGCCCGCCGGAAAGCTGATGGGGATATTTCTCGGCATGATCGGTGAGCCCGACCAGCGCCAGAAGCTCGCGCGCCCGCTCCTCCTGCGCCGATCGCTCCATTCGCCGCACCGAAAGGCCGAAGCGCACATTCGCCGCCGCCGTCATGTTCGGAAACAGCGAATAGGCCTGGAACACCATGCCCATCTGCCGCTTCGCCGCCGGCAGCGCCGTCAAATCCCTGCCCCCCAGCAGAACCCGTCCGGTGGAGGGCTGCTCGAATCCGGCAATGATCCGCAGGAGCGTCGTCTTGCCGCAGCCTGACGGGCCGAGCAAAGAGACGAATTCCCCGGCTTCAAGGCTGAGCGTGACGTTACGCAGCACGGCCCGCGCGCCGTACTCCTTGGCCACGGACTCGAGATCAAGATAGGCCATCAGCGCGCCCCTCCGATCTGCGCCTGCCCACGCCCGGTCAGCAGCACACCGAGCATGGCGAGCCAGGTGATCAGGAAACTCAGCAGGGTCAGCGCCGCCGCCTCGGTCGCCGAGGTCTGGCCGACGTAGTTGATATACACGGCGAAGGTATTGAACAGCAGGATGGTCGCAAAGGTGAACTCGCCCATGACGATGGCGATCGTGAGCAGCGCCGCGCCGATCAGCGCGCTCGTCAAATTCGGCACCAGCACGCGGAAGATCAGCGCACCCCAACCGGCACCAAGGCTTTGCGAAGCTTCGGTGAGAGTGCGCAGATCAAGCGCCCGCATCCCGATATCGAGCGCGCGATAGGTATAGGGCAACGCCAGGATCACATAGGGCACGGCAAGGAAATTCGCCGTGCCCACGAACCAGGCCGGCCCCGTGTAAAGCGCCGTCATCCCCGCGACCAGCGCGATCGGCGGCACGACGAAGGGCAGAACAGAGAAGAAATCGAACATCGGCCGCAGGGCGCGCACGCGAAGATTCATCCAGAACGTCGCCGGCACCAGGACCACAAGGCCCAATAGAACCGTCTCCACTGCGAGCCGGAGCGAAAGGAAGAGGCTGTTCCAGAACTGTTCGGCGTGAATCAACGTGACATAAGCGCGGAACCCGTATTTGTGGCCACCTTCCCACAGGCTGAAGACGCCTGTCGCGAAGAGGGGCACCGCGAAATAGAACCCGAGCAACAGAAGGCCGACCTTGGGAAGGGCCGTGCCGCTCCGCCTTCCCGCCACCGAGCGCACGGGCATCGCGGCGCGCGGCCCGGCGAGAGTGGGATGCGTCCGCCCGCGCTCGCTCACCTCGCTCCCGCCATTGTTTTCCCGCGTGATTCGCGCCTTCGGTGAACCCACCTCCGGCGATCACGCTCTAGAGCGAATTGCGTTTGCACGGGCTCACGCAATCCGCTCTATGTGTTTGTTTTGCGAGCATCTTCACGCGATCAGCCGATTCCATCTGATCGCGATCTGCTCTAGCGCACCCACCGGCTGACGCGCCGCGCGATCAGCGCATAAAACCCCATCACAGCCACCATCACCACGATCATGCCAAGCGCGAGTGCCGCTCCGGTCCCTGGCGAAAGCATCACATTGCCCGAGAGTACGTTGCTGATCTCGACCGGCACCAGCGCGATGATGCCTGAGGTGAGCGCATAGGGCGTGGCATAGGCCGAAAAGGCATTGCCGAAGAGGAGGATATAGGCCGAAAGCAGCGAAGGCAGCAGAATCGGCAGCCCGACGAGCCGCCAATAATCCCAGGAGGAAGCGCCGAGATTCTCCGCCGCCTCCCGCCATTCCCGCCGCAGCGCCTCGAGCGCGGGCGTAATCACAATGATCATCAGCGGGATCTGGAAGTAAGCATAGACGAGCACGAGCCCGGGCAGCGAATAGAGGCTGAATCCCATGCCATAGAGATCGATCCCGGCTGCCTTCAGCCACGTTGTGATCATCCCGAGGCTGCCCAGGGTCGCGATAAAGGCGAAGGCGAGCGGCACGCCGGCGAAATTTGCAGCCACGGCGCTGAAACTCGTGACGAGCGAGCCAAGGCTGCGCGGCATGCCTGGGCGCGTCACAAAATAGGCCCCCAATCCGCCGGCGATCAGGCCGACCAGGGCGGCCAGAGCCGAGAGCACGAGGGAGTTGCGAAAGGCGACCAGCGTCGGCCCTCCACCGAGTCCGGCAACATAGGAGAGGGTCGGCCCATGATTCCCGGCAAAGGCCTGAAGCAGAAGCCTCCCTGCTGGCAAAATCAGGAAAGCGGTCACGTAGATAAAGAAAGGGCCAATGAACAGAATGGTAGGGGCCCCGCCCCACCGGACGAACAATCCGGGCCGCAACAAAGAACCCGTGACGTGCGGCGTCACGCCTTGACCATCTTGGTCCACTCCGCGGCGAGGGCCTTTTGCGCCTTCTGGGTCTGCGCGTTATCGGCGAAGCGAGCCTCGGCATAAGGGGTGGCTGGCGGCAAGGCCGCCATCAGCGCCGGGGGCACAACACCGCGCTTGACCATGTCCGAGAAGCGGGCGGGATGTGCGAACCCCGCAAGGAACAGGAGCTGACCTTCGTCCGAATAGAGAAACTCCTGCCAAAGCTGCGCCGCTTTCGGATGCGGGGCATAGCGGCTGATCGCCTGGCAGTAGAACGCCCCATAGGGCGTGGCATTCGCCGGGATCACCGTATCGATCTTCGTCATCCCCTTGGCCTTCTTTGCCTGAGCGAGATTGAGATAATCCCAGTTGATGACAATGGGCGTCTGTCCTGAAACGAGGCTCGCCGAGGTGGCGGCCGAGGGATTGAAATTGCCGAGCTTCGCCAACGCCGCGAAATAGGAGATGCCAGGCCCGATATCGTCGAGCGACCCGCCCTCGGCGAGCGAGGCGGCCATCACCGCGGCAAACGCGGCCCCGGCGCCGAGGGGGCTGCCGTTCAGCGCAACCATCCCCTTATATTCCGGCTTCTTTAGATCCGGCCAGCTGAGCGGCGCGTTCTTCACGACCGAGCGGTTGATGCCGAAGGACATCAGGCCGAAATAATCTCCGTACCACATCCCGCCCGGATCCTTCATCATTGCGGGAATGCTGTCCCAGGTCGCGACCTTGTAAGGGGTGAAAAGCCCTTGCTGGGCGCCGATCAGCGCGAAGGCCGGCCCCACATCCACCACATCCGGCCCGCGCGCCTGGCCCTTCAGCGAGCGAATCGACTGCAACTCCTGCGCCGAGCTGTCGTCAGGCGCGGCGCTGCTGATCGGGATGCCGTATTTCTTCTGAAAAATGTCGATGATGGCGCCGTAATTCGCCCAGTCGGGCGGCAACGCGATCACGTTCAGCCGCCCCTCCGCCCGAGCCGCCTTGATCAGCACCGGGTCGCTCGCCCCCGCGCCCGCGGCACCGGCGATACTCGGAAAGAGTACCGCCGCTGGCAGAATCGCCGCGCCGAGCACACCGGCACCGAGCTTCAGCGTCTCGCGCCGACGGGTCCGAGCGAGGCAGGAATTTCCACGGTCGGTCATTCCGGTCCCCCGAAACTGGCAAGCAGAGCGTCGCTTACCACGCTTCTCGGACGAAAGGATGACGGTTCCGAGACACCTCTTGCCGGATCGGGAAGACCTTACAGCGGCTTAACGCGCCTTGGGTATGATTTCCAGCGTGTGCCGTTCCGTCCCGCGCAGGAAGCCGACCACCACGATCTTGCCCGCCCGCTCCTCGGTGAGCAGCCGGTGCAGATCATCGATCGAGCCGACCGCCACCCCGTCGAACGCGACGATCACGTCGCCCGTCTTCAGTCCCGCCGACTGGGCTGCGCCGTCAGGCACGATCTCTTCCACCCGCACGCCGCTTTCGTGGGCCAGCTTGTGGAACCGCACGAACCGACGCGGCAGCATGATATCGTGTCCGGAAAGTCCGATCGCCGAGCGCCGCACCCGCCCCTCGCGGATCAGCCGCGAGGCGACGAAGGCCGCCGTATCGGCCGAAATTGCGAAGCAAAGACCCTGCGCGCCGGCAATGATCGCGGTGTTGATCCCCACCACCTCTCCGGCAGCATTGACCAATGGCCCACCTGAATTGCCGGGGTTGAGCGCGGCATCAGTCTGGATCACCCCGTCGATCAGCCGGCCGGAGCGCGCGCGCAGGCTGCGTCCAAGCGCGCTCACGACGCCAGCCGTGACCGTCGCCTGAAATCCGTACGGATTGCCGATGGCGACGACGAGCTGGCCGACGGCGAGCCGCCGCGCCTCGCCGAGCCGCGCATCCGCCGGGGCCTCGCCTTCCAGGCGCAGCACGGCCAAATCCGTCTCCGGATCATCGCCCACCAGCCGCGCGCCCATCGAACGCCCGTCTGGAAATGTCGCCGTGACCCGGCTCTCTCCGCCCGCGACGTGGCTATTGGTGAGCACATACCCATCGGGTGTGAAGACCACACCCGAACCCGTCCCTTTCCCGGCGGCAATATGCAAGACCGCCGGGCCGACCGCCTCCACCGCGCCGATCACCGCTCGCGAGTAAGCGTCCCTGATCTCGCCTTCGGCACCGGCCGCCAGGGCGATATCCATTCCATCCATTCCATGCCTCGCTATCCTGCCGGGCCATCGAAGGGCGCGACCCTGTCGGCATCAGCGCCTTTGCCCGCAGGCCCGACATATCGGCACCCGGGCCCGACTGGACAAGCATCGTCCCCGTCACCCCAGCCAAGCCCTGGCTGCCGGCGCTATCTGGTGCGATGCCCCTTGCTGATCAGCGCATTGGCCGGTTGCGTCGGATCGAGCAGCCGCCGCGCCTGCTCGGCGCCCGACACCGGAAGTCCTTCCGGGGGCAGCACGCCAAGCTGCACCAGGACGCTCGCCTGGTCCCAGTAGATGTGCTCGTACGTGATCTTGTCGCCATCGAAGCCACACACGACGATGGTCGGCACCTCGACCTTGCGCCCCGTGGGCGCGATCCCCGGCGCCATGGCGTCGATCTCGACCGTGTGGGTGAAGGAGAGGATGAACTCATCGACCACACGCCCTTGCCCGATGGTGCGCGAGATCAGCGTCGTCTTGGTATCCGGCGGCCAATGGCCGATGAAGTGCGTGCCATAGAAGTGCCTGACCTCTGCCCCGCCGGTACCCCCGGTCAGAACCGGCACATGCGTCAGGTGCGGCTCCGCCACCATGGTCGCCATGGTCGCCTCGAGGTCTCGATCGACGAACTCGGCCCTTACATGGGCATCGAACACGGCGCCCGGATCCGTTCCTTGGCCCATTTCCTCCATTTTGCCCTCCTTTTCCGGGTGGAATTATGCGGCGCGCTGGCCATCGCCGCCGACGAGCGTGGCGAACAGCCGCGCCGCCGAGGCGGCTGAGCCGAGCTGCCGCACCACCTCGGCATCGCTCATCCGTCGCGAGATCGCGGCCAGCGCGGCGAGATGCTCGCTGCCCGAGCAGGCAGGACTTAGCAGCAGGAAGACGAGCGAAACCGGCTGATCGTCGATGGCATCGAAAGGGATCGGCCGCGCCAGGCGGACAAACATGCCGAAGAACCGGTCCAGCCCCTCGAGCCGCGCATGCGGCAGCGCGAACCCGCGCCCAAGCCCCGTCGAGCCGAGCTGTTCGCGGCTTTCGAGCGCCGCAGTGATCTCCGCCCCTGGCATCCGGAGCAGCGCGCCCGCCCGTCGCCCAAGCTCCACAAGCAACGCCCGCTTGTCCGGAACGGCAAGATCGGCGACCACACGTTCGGGCGCCACAAGCTCGCTCAGCTCCATCCCCGGCCACCCGTCACTTCGCCGCCGGCCCTTCCATCCCGGGCCTGGGTGCCTCCGGCTCGTCCGCCGCTCGCAACCGATAGCCGACGCCGGTCTCGGTCAGAAGCAACCGAGGCCGCTCCGGGTCCGTCTCGATCTTCTGCCTGAGCGCCCGCACATAGATCCTGAGATATTGCACATCCGTCTCTCCGCCCCAGACCTCACGCAAAAGGAAACGATGCGTGAGCACCTTGCCTGCGTGGGCGACCAGGACGCGAAGCAATTCCCATTCGCGCGGCGAAAGCTTGATTTCCTCCCCGCGTACGGTAACGACCCGCCGTACCAGATCGACCGCGAGCCCACCGCTGCGGAAGACTGGCAGTTCCCCCTGTTGCGCCAGCCGGTGCCGGTCCGCCGCGCGGATGCGCGCGAGCAGCTCATCCATCCCGAACGGCTTGGTGACGTAGTCATCCGCCCCGCTGTCGAGCGCCCCCACCTTGGCCCGTTCGTCGCTGCGGCTCGAAAGCACGATAATCGGCAGGGCCGCGTCCGCGGCCCTGAGCACGGGAATGAGATCGAGTCCATCACGGTCCGGCAGGCCGAGATCGAGCACAACAAGGTCCGCTGCTTTTCTCCTGACCGCGGCCAGTGCCTCGGCTGCCGTCTTCGCCTCTACCACGCCATAGCCTTGGCTGCCCAGTCCGGCCCGAAGGAAGCGCAGGATCGCCGGCTCGTCGTCCACCACCAGCACACGCATCGCGGCCGAACCCGGCGGACTCATGGGCCGACCCGTTCCGCCGGAAAGCTCAGGGTAAAGACCGCCCCGGAACGGTCGGTCCGGTTCGCCGCCCGGATGGTCCCGCCCATCGCCTCGACGAAGCCGCGGCAGATCGCAAGCCCGAGTCCGGTCCCGGCAGGCCGGCGGTCCGACCGCCGCGCACGGTAGAACTTCTCGAAGATCCGCTCGAGATCCTCTTCCGGAATACCGGGCCCCTCATCGCGCACGGCGATGCGCACTGCGCCGCCTTCGCGCCCTGCGGCGATCCCGATCCGCGATCCCGCCGGCGCGTATTTCGCCGCATTGTCGAGCAGATTGATCAGCACCTGCTCGAGCAGCACGCCATCCAGCGACAAGAGCGGCAGGTCGGGCTCGATCGCCACGTCCACACGATGCCGCGCAAGGATGCGATCGCCGCGGGTCAGCGCGGTTCCGATCGCATCCGCGATGTCGGTCGGTACCCGGTTCGGCGCGAGCGAGCCGGCTTCGAGCTTGGTCATGTCGAGCAGATTGCCGATGAAGCGGTTGAGCCGCTCCGCCTCGTCGCGGATCAGCCCGAGCAACTCGTCCTGAGTCCGAGGCTCGAGCTTCGCCCCCTCCGCGGTCAGGCTCGTCGCCGAGCCGAGAATGATCGCGAGCGGTGTGCGCAGATCATGCGAGATCGAGGTAAGGAGCGCCGTCCGCAGCCGCTCGCTCTCGGCCGCGAGCCGTGCCCGGTCGAGGTCGGAGACGAGCATGATCCGCTCGATCGCGAGCGCTGCCTGACCGGTGAGCGAGTCGAGCAGCCGCCGCTCGTCCGGCCCGAGCAAGGGGCCCGGCTCCTCGCGGTCGAGCCCGACCACGCCGAGCACGCTCCGCCCGGTCTCGATCGGCACGAAGAGCCGTCGCGCCCCCGGGAGCGTGTCCGCCCCGCGCCCAGCCTCGCGGTTGTGCTTCCAGCTCCAGGTCGCCGCGGCGAGATCTGCCTCGTCCAGCCGATCCTCCGGCGGATAGCCCGCCCGCACCGCGAGCTTCTCTCCCTCGGGCAGCAGCAGGACCACCCGCACTTTGAGCATCCGGGCGATCTGGTGGCAGGTTGCCCACAACAGATCATCGAGCGTCACCGCCACCGCGAGCTTGCGGCTGAAGCCGTAGAGCTCCTCGGTTGTACGTGCGCGGCCGCGCGCCACCACCGCCTGCGCGCGCACGCGCGCCGCAAGCTGGCTCGCGATCAGCGCCACGGCCAGAAAGAAAAAGAGCGAGACGATGTTCGCCGGGTCGGAGATCGTGAAAGTGTAGAGCGGAGGCAGAAAGAAGAAATTGAAGGCAAGCACGCTCATGAGACAGGCGAGCAAGGACGGCCAGAGCCCCCAGGTCACCGCGGCTGCCATCACGGCGGCGAGAAACACCTCCGCCACGTCGGCGATGCCCACCACGTCGTGCAGCAGAAGCGAAAGCCCGAGCGCGGCGGCCACGACCAGGAGGCTTCCCGCCCAGGCCACCGGGCGGACGGACTCCCCCGACGGCGTGAACCAGCTCTCCGCCGGCGGCTTCTCCTCGTCCTTTGCCGCGATCACATGCACGCTGATCTCGCCGGCATGGCGGAGCAAATGGTCAGTCACCGAGCTCCAGATCGCGGCGAGCCAGCGGAATCGCCGCGGCTGGGCGATGATGATGTGCGTGAAATTGTTGCTTCGCGCATATTCCAGCATCGTCTCGGCCACGTCCTGGCCGGGAATCGTGACCGCCTCCGCACCCAGTCGCTCCGCGAGACCCAACGCCTTGGTGATCCGCGCACGCTCGGCCGCCCCCATGCGCAGGCTTCGCGCCGTCTCGACATGGATTGCCGCCCAGGGGGCGCGCAAACGATCGGCCATCCGCCGCGCATGCCGCACCAGCACTGTGCTGCCCGGCTCACCGCTGATCGCGACCAGCACGCGCTCCCCCGCGGCCCATGGGCCGGCAATCGCATGCCGGCGCATGTAGCTCAGCATCTGGTTGTCGACCCGCTCGGCGGTGCGCCGGAGCGCCAGCTCGCGAAGCGCGGTCAGATTGCCGGGGGAGAAATAATGGCGGATCGCCCGTTCCGCCTGATGCGGCACGTAAACCTTGCCGTCCTTTAGGCGCTGGATCAGATCCTCGGGCGTCAGATCGACGAGCTCGATCTCGTCGGCTCGGTCGAGGATCGAATCCGGTACCGTCTCACGCACGCGAATGCGCGTGATGCTGGCGACCACATCGTTCAGGCTTTCGACATGCTGGATGTTGAGCGTCGTGAAGACATCGATACCCGCCGCCAGGAGCTCCTCGACATCGAGATGCCGTTTCGGGTGCCGGCTGCCGGGCGCATTGGCATGCGCCAGCTCATCCACCAGGACCAGACGCGGTCGCCGCGAGAGAATCGCGTCGAGATCCATCTCCTTGAGCATGCGCCCCTTGTACTCGACGGCCCGGCGCGGAATGATCTCGAGCCCCTCGAGCAGGCTCTCGGTCTCGCTCCGCCCATGCGTTTCGACCACCCCGACGACGACATCCACACCTTCGCGCCGCCGTGCCTGCGCCACGGCCAACATCGAATAGGTCTTGCCGACACCGGGTGCGGCGCCGAGAAACACCTTGAGCCGCCCCTCACGCCGCCGCGCCTCCGCCTCCAGCAAGGCATCTGCCGACGGCCGCCGCTCTCCCGACTCGCTCATCACTTCGCTTTATATGGCATCGAAGCAGGGCGGGCTCCCGTCGCATGAGCGCGATGGAAGCCCGCCTGGCGGAGCCAGTGATCTTTTTGGTATGGCCCTTGGTGAGGTTCCAAGGGGCAGAACCTTCTGGCCTTTCTCTCCTAAGAGTGCAGGGAGTCGAGCACGAGATTGAGTTCGAGGACGTTGACGTGGGGTTCGCCGAGGATGCCGAGGAAGCGCGGGGTGATATGGGAGAGCACGAGCTGGCGCACCGTTTCCTCGGGAAGGTTGCGGGCTTTGGCAACCATCGGCACCTGGAACAGGGCACCGGCGGGGGTGATGTCCGGATCGAGCCCGCTGGCGGAGTTGGTCACCAGATCGGCTGGGATGGGCGTTCCCGGGTTTTCGGGGGCGAGCGCGGCGGCGGCACTTTGCACGCCGCTCACCAGCGCCTTCGAGGTTGGGCCGAGATTGGAGCCCGCGGAATTGTCCGCCGCGTAGGGCACGCTGATGGTCTTGGAGGGGTCTTTCGGGTCCGGTTCGGTGGTCGCCGAGGGGCGGGGGTGGAAGTAGCGCGGCGAGGTGAATTCCTGGCCGATCAGCGCCGAGCCGATCACCTTGCCGTTGACACGGATCAGGCTGCCATTGGCCTGATAGGGAAAGACGGCCTGCGCGATCCCGGTGATCGCGAGCGGATAGGCAAGGCCGGTGATGATGGTCATGGCGATGATCATGACGATCGCCGGTCGGACATGCTGCATCATGGCGTGGACTCCTCGGAGCATGAGGGGAGGTGGAAGATTACCCCAATCCTGCTCCGGTTCATTGTTTTCCCGCGCGATTCACACTTACGGGGATCAAGCTCTAAGCGAGCCCGATGGCGTTGACGAGAAGGTCGATCAGCTTGATCCCGACGAACGGCGCGACGATGCCGCCGAGCCCGTAGATCAAGAGGTTGCGGCGCAGGATCGCGGCGGCGCCGATGGGGCGGTATTTCACCCCGCGCAGCGCGAGCGGGATCAAGACGACGATGATGAGCGCGTTGAAGATGATCGCCGAGAGGATGGCGGACCGCGGATTGCCGAGATGCATGACGTTGAGGGCGTTCAGCATCGGGTAGAAGGCGGCGAACATCGCCGGAATCATCGCGAAATATTTTGCGACATCGTTCGCGATCGAGAAGGTGGTGAGCGCGCCGCGCGTCATCAGGAGCTGCTTGCCGATCTCGACGATTTCGATGAGCTTGGTCGGATCGCTGTCGAGATCGACCATGTTGCCGGCTTCGCGCGCCGCCATGGTGCCGGTGTTCATGGCGACACCGACATCGGCCTGGGCAAGCGCAGGGGCATCATTGGTGCCATCGCCGCACATCGCGACGAGCTTGCCCTGGGCCTGTTCCTCGCGGATGAGCTGCAGCTTGTTCTCCGGCGTCGCCTGGGCAAGGAAGTCGTCGACACCCGCCTCCGCCGCGATCGCCGCCGCCGTCAGCGGATTGTCGCCGGTGATCATGACGGTGCGGATGCCCATCCGCCTCAGCTCGGCGAAACGCTCGTTGATCCCACCTTTGACGATGTCCTTGAGATAGATGACGCCAAGCAGCCTGGCCCCGCGCGCGACCGCGAGCGGGGTGCCGCCGGCGCGCGCGATCTCGTCCGATTTGGCCCTCAGCTCCTTCACCGCGACCTCGGATACGGTATCGCGGACCGTGAGCGCGCCGACGCCGTTCGTCTCCCTCTCGCGGACGAAGGCGAGCACCGCGTCCACCGCGCCCTTGCGGATCGAGGTGCCTTCGTAATCGATGCCTGAGAGGCGAGTCTGCGCCGAGAAGGGGATGAAACATGCCCCGGCCGGCGCCATCTCGCGCGCGCGAATGCCGAATTTTTCCTTGGCGAGCACGACGATCGAGCGGCCCTCGGGCGTCTCGTCGGAGAGCGAGGCTAGCTGGGCGGCATCCGCGACCTCGGAAGCGGTGACACCGCTCACAGGATAGAACTCCACGGCCTGACGATTACCGAGCGTGATCGTTCCTGTCTTGTCGAGCAGCAGCGTATCGACATCCCCCGCGGCCTCGACCGCACGGCCCGACATCGCAAGCACGTTGAAGCGCACCAGCCGGTCCATTCCGGCGATACCGATCGCGGAAAGAAGCGCGCCGATCGTCGTCGGGATCAGGGCGACGAAGAGGGCGACGAGCACGACCACCGGCACCGAGCCGCCGGCATAATGGGCGAAGCTCGGGACCGTCGCCACCACGATTACGAAGATGATGGTGAGGCCGGCAAGCAGGATATTGAGCGCGATTTCGTTAGGCGTCTTCTGCCGCTCGGCGCCTTCGACAAGCGCGATCATTCGATCGAGGAAGGTCGCGCCCTGGGCGGCGGTGATCCGCACCTTGATCCAGTCGGAGAGCACGCGTGTGCCGCCGGTGACGGCCGAGCGGTCGCCGCCGCTCTCGCGGATCACGGGCGCGGACTCGCCGGTGATCGCCGATTCATCGACCGAGGCAATGCCCTCGATCACCTCGCCGTCGCTCGGAATCAAGTCGCCTGCCTCGACCAGGACCGTATCCCCCGGCTGGAGATCGGGTGCGGGGACCGTCTCGTAGCCGACGACACCGGTTCCAGTAATCCGCTTCGCCATCGTCTCGGTGCGCGCGCGCCGCAAGGTCGCGGCCTGGGCCTTGCCTCGGCCCTCGGCCACGGCCTCCGCGAAATTGGCGAACAGCACGGTGATCCAGAGCCAGACGATGATCTGGAGGGAGAAGCCGAGATAGGGCGCGCCGGTGAAGAGGTCGCGGACGAAGATGATCGTCGTCAGCGCGGCCACCACTTCGACCACGAACATGACCGGGTTGCGGATCATGATCCACGGATCGAGCTTGGCGAAGGAGTCGCGGATCGCCGGGACCAGGATCTCCGGGTCCAGCACGGTCGATTGCATGCGGCGGTGGCTATGGGTGTCCATCGAGACTTTTCCGGTCAATGGTTCAGTAAAGGGTGTGGTGCAGCAGGGCATAATGCTCGACGATGGGGCCGAGCGAGACCGCCGGGAAGAAAATCAGACCGCCGGTGATGAGGATGACGCCGACGACAAGGCCGACGAAGAGCGGGCTGGTCGTCGGGAACGTGCCAAGCGAGGCGGGCACGATCTTTTTCTGCGCGAGCGACCCGGCGGCCGCCAGCATCGGCACAATCATCAGGAAGCGGCCGATGAACATGCCGAGCCCGAGCGTCGTGTTGTAGAAGGGCGTATTGGCGCTGAGGCCGGCAAAGGCGCTGCCGTTATTGCCCGTGACGGACGTGAAGGCATAAAGGATTTCGCTGAAGCCGTGCGGCCCGTTATTGGCAATCCCGGCGAGGCCAGCAGGAACGACCGCGGCGATCGCGGTGAAGCCGAGGATCGAGAGCGGCAGGATCAGGATCGCGAGCATCGCCATCTTGACCTCTTTCGCTTCGAGCTTCTTGCCCAGATATTCGGGCGTTCGCCCGACCATCAACCCGGCCACGAACATGGCGACGATGACGAAAAGCAACATGCCGTAGAGACCCGAGCCGACGCCGCCGAAGATGATCTCGCCCAGCATGATGTTGACCATCGGCACCGCGCCTGCGAGCGGCAGGAGGCTGTCATGCATATTGTTGACGGCACCGCAGGAGGCATCGGTGGTGGTGGTGGTAAAGAGCGCCGAATCGGCGATGCCGAAACGAACTTCCTTGCCCTCCATATTGCCGCCGGGCTGCATCGCGCCCAGTGCAGGATCGAATTGGGGCGCCTGATTGACATGGAACGCGGTGAAGGCGGGATTCCCCTGACTCTCGACGGCATAAACCGTGCCCACACCCACGGCGAAGAGGATGAACATCACCGCGAAGATCGCCCAACCCTGCCGCGGATTGCCGACCATCCGACCGAAGACATTGGTGAGCGCAGCCCCGATCGAAAGCATCAGCAACTCTTGCAGGAAATTGGTGAGCGCGGTCGGGTTCTCGTACGGATGGGCGGAATTGGTATTGAAGAAGCCGCCGCCGTTGGTGCCGAGGATCTTGATCGCCTCCTGCGACGCGACCGGCCCCTGCGCGATGACCTGGGTGCCACCCTGCAACGTCGCCACATGGGTATAGGCGTCGAGGTTCTGCGGGCAGCCCTGCCAGACGAAGATGAGCGCGAAAACAACCGAGATCGGCAGCAGAATATAGAGAACACAGCGCGTGAGATCGACCCAGAAATTGCCCACACTTTGCGCCGAGCGACGCGCAAAACCACGGACGAAAACGATCGCAAGCGCAATCCCCGTCGCCGCCGAGACGAAATTGTGCACGGTCAGGCCGGCCATCTCGGTGAGATAGCTCATGGTCTGCTCGGGCACGTAGCTCTGCCAGTTGGTATTGGTGAGAAAACTTACCGAGGTGTTGAAAGCAAGATCCGGCGAAACCGCGCCCATCTTCGCGGGATTGAAGGGGAGCGCCCCCTGCAACCTCTGGATCGCGTAAGTGACGACGAAGCCCATGAAGCTGAAGATCAACATGGCGACGGCGTAGGTCAGCCAATGCTGCTCTTCCGTCTCAGCCACGCCGCAGACGCGATAGATTCCGCGTTCCAACGGCCTGAGCAGTGGCGAGAGAAAGGTCGGTCGCCCCTCGAACACGCTCGTCATGTAGCCGCCGAGCGGCTTGGTGATCAGGATCAGCACCACACCGTAGAGAACGATCTGGATCCAGCCATTGATTGTCGTGTGGCCCATCATCTCAACATGCTCCCAGGGCCGCGCTCAGAATTTTTCCGGGCGGATCAACGCATAGACGAGGTAGACGAGCAGGCCTGCCACCACCGCGGCGCCGAGCGCATAATCGAAGGTCATCGGAACGATTCCTTAGAGACGTTCGCAGCCGAATGCGTAAAGGATAGCGCCGCCGAGAAAGACGGCGCCGATCAGGATGTAGAGGATGTCGAGCATGGGTTGCCCCCTTGCGGATCGCTGCGATCGCAGGGGCAAGTTAGCGCCGGTGGCATATAACTTCGATGGCGCGGACCACCCCCGCGCATATAGATCGCATATAAGTGACCATGCCGCCTCTAGCTTGTTGCAAATTTAAAATATTATCCCGCCGACCCCGCAAGTTTTTGATCTCGATCCGGACGGCATGCCGAAACGGCGGACGGGAAGGCGCCTCCATTTCCTTTGCCCGGCAATCCTGTCATCTTCACGCTGTTCTCGAATGCGGGAGGAGAGCATGTACGTTCCCCCAGCCTTCCGGGAGGACCGGCCGGAGGTGCTGCGCGCGGCCATCCGTGCAAGCGGCCTTGCGATCCTGGTAAGCTTCGGCCCTGAAGGCCTGATCGCGAGCCATGTGCCGATGATGCTTGACGAGGCGGATGGCCCCCACGGCACCCTTCTCGGCCATATTGCTCGTGGCAACCCGCAATGGCGCGCAAGTGCTGCGGATGTTCCGGCGCTCGCCATCTTTCCTGGTCCGGACGCCTATATCAGCCCGTCCTGGTACGCGACGAAGCGCGAGACAGGAAAAGTCGTGCCGACCTGGAACTATGTCACCGTGCATGCCTATGGCCCGCTCGCCTTCTTCGAGGAGGCGGAGGCCCTGCACGGGCTCGTCAGCCGGCTTACTGCCGCCCATGAGACAGGGCGCCCCACGCCGTGGGCGGTGAGCGATGCACCGGAAGCCTTCATCGCCTCCCAGCTCAAGGGCATCGTCGGCTTCCGCCTCGCGATCACCCGGCTCGAAGGCAAATGGAAGATGAGCCAGAACCGGCCGCTGGAAGATCGTCTCGGCGCGATCGAGGGGCTGGAGCAGGAGGGCACGCCCGGCGCCGCCGCGGTCGCGGATGCAGTTGCGGCCACCCTGCCAAAATGACGCCCAAAGCCCGAAGCACAGTGCGGGGCGCGGCAACAGCAACAGCAACAGCATAAGCCCGTCTGGCGGGCCGGCCTGCTCCCCATTATGTTGTGTTGCGCCGCACGGAACACAACCGGAAGTGGAGTCTTATGCAGATCGAGCCACAGGCCATCTCCGATGTGCTGCTCATCACCCCGCGCCGCTTCGGGGATGCTCGCGGCTTCGTTTCCGAGACTTTCCGCCTGAGCAAGCTCGTTGAAGCCGGGGTCCGGTTTTCCTTCGTTCAGGACAACCACACCTTCTCCGCCGCCGCCGGCACGGTGCGCGGCCTGCATGCGCAGATGCCGCCCTCCGCCCAGGGCAAGCTCGTTCGGGTCGCCCGGGGCGCGATCTGGGACGTGGCCGTGGATGTCCGCCACGGCTCGTCCAGCTTCGGCCGCTATGTCGCCGCCGAGCTGAGCGCGGAGAACTGGCGCCAGCTCTGGATCCCGCCAGGCTTCCTGCATGGTCTTTGCACGCTCGAGGACAATACCGAGATTATCTATAAAATGACTTCCGAGTACGATCCCGAGACGGAATGCGGAGCGCTTTGGAACGACCCGGATCTGGCTTTGCCTTGGCCGGTCTCACCCGAACGCGCGATTCTTTCGGAAAAGGACCGGGTACGGTCGTGCCTTGCCGAATGCCCAGCCTGGTTCAGCTATGAAACCGCCTGATGAGAGGGACGATCCTTGTCACCGGCGGCAGCGGGCAGCTTGCCACCGCGCTCTTGAGAGCGGGAGAGGACATCGATATCCGCCGGGTCGGCCGGCCCGAGTTTGATTTCGATCATCCTGAAACAATCGAAAAAGCGGTCGCCGGCCAGCCCCTTGCGGCCATCGTCAATGCCGCCGCCTACACCGCCGTCGATGCCGCCGAGGATGATGCCGAAGCCGCCTTCCGCGCCAATCGCGACGGGCCGGCACGCCTCGCCGCGCTCTCCGCGTCGGCCGGCATCCCGTTCATTCATGTCTCAACCGACTATGTCTTCGACGGCACCAAGGGCGCGCCCTATCACGAATCCGATCCCACGGTGCCGCTCGGTGTCTACGGGGCCTCGAAGCGTGCGGGCGAGGAGGAAGTGCTGGCGGCGGGCGGCCGTGCGGTCGTGCTTCGCACCGCCTGGGTCATCTCGCCGGTTGGTCGCAATTTTGTGCGCACGATGATCGCCGCCCGCGGCAAGACCGACCATCTCCGCGTGGTCGCGGACCAGTGCGGCCAGCCCACCTCGGCTGCCGATCTCGCCGCCGCCATTCTAGCCATCCTTCGCCGGGTTGAGAGCGCAGGCTGGCAGGAGCGTTTCGGCGGCATCTTCCATGCCGCCGGGACCGGTGAGACGACCTGGCATGGCCTTGCCACGGCGGTGTTCGAGGAAGCTGCCCGCCACGGCGTTACACCCCCCGAAATTGCGCCGATCCGCACGGAGGATTGGCCGACCCGCGCCCGCCGGCCCGCCGATTCCCGCCTCGATTGCGGGCGCCTTGCAGAAATCTTTGACCTGCGGCTGCCGCCCTGGCGGGAGAGCCTTCACGGGCTCGTGGACGAGCTCTTCGATGGCCGCCCACGCTGAGCCGCTCGAGACGTGTACGATCAGGCGGAGCCGGTCTGGAGCATTCCGGAACCGCCTATGGCCGGCCCGCCTGCCCAGGCGCAGGTGGCGATCCTGCTCTCTGTCCATAACGGCGCCCGCTTCCTTCCGGCTCAGCTTGCCAGTCTGCTCGCCCAAACACACGGTTCCTGGCGGCTTTATTGGCGCGATGACGGTTCCGCCGACCACACACCCGCGCTGCTGCGCGCCTTTGCCGCCGGGCCTGCCGCCGGCCGGGCGATCGAATTCCCAGGTCGCGCGGCCCGGCTCGGCGCGACGCGGAGTTTTCTCTCTCTTCTTGCGGCCCTGCCCACTTTTGGTCCGATGCCGGACGCGATTGCCTTCGCCGATCAGGACGATGTGTGGCTGCCGGAAAAGCTCGCGCGGGGACTTACGGCGCTCGCCCACCAGCCCGCCGGCGTGCCGACGCTCTATTGCGCGCGGCAGACACTGGTTGGACCGGCCCTGACCTATATCGGGCTTTCCGCTCCGGTTCTTCGTCAACCCCGCTTTCCGGCCGCGCTCACCCAAAACATCGCGACCGGCTGCACTGCCATGATCAATCGGGCCGCGGCGCAGTTGATCGCCCGGAGCCGCCCGCCGCGCAGCACTTTGCATGACTGGTGGAGCTACCTCGTCGTCGCCGCTGCCGGCGGGCGCATCCTCGTCGATCCCGAGCCGGCCGTGCTCTACCGCCAGCATGGCGGCAATCTCGTGGGCGCGCCCGGAAGCTGGCTCGCCCGCGCGCTCGGCGCGCTCCATCGCGGTCCGCGTCCTTTCATGCAGGTCTTTCGCGCTCATGTCGCAGCCCTTGCCGGCACGCCGGAGCTTCTTTCATCGGAAGCTGTCGCCGCCCTTGCGACGCTTGCTGAGGCGCTCGACTCGCCGCCCTGGCGGCGCCTTCCGGCTCTCGCCCTTACCGGTCTTTCCCGCCAGACCCCGCTCGAGACGTTGCTCTTCCGCCTCTGGTTTCTCCTTGGATAGTTGCCCTGCCTCAACATTCTACGGGGCGGGGATTGCGGCGCGATGGTATCGTGGCGGCTCTGTGTGAATTGGGGGCCGGCATGAAAAGATACGACGCCATCGTTATCGGAGCCGGACAAGCCGGCCCCCCACTCGCGAAGGCGCTGGGAAAGGCGGGGCAGAAGGTTGCGATCGTCGAACGTGGCGCGTTCGGGGGCACGTGCATCAATACCGGATGCACACCGACCAAGACGCTCGTCGCGAGCGCATATGTTGCGCACACGGCAACGCGGGCGGCGGAGTTTGGTATTGTCGTGCCGGACGGCGTCACCGTGGATATGAGAAAAGTCAAGGCGAGAAAAGACGCCATCGTCGATGCTTGGAAAGCTGCAACCGAAAGCTCCCTCCGCGCGGCTCCGAACTGCACCGTGTACAGGGGCCATGCGTGCTTCCGGTCTGCCGGAGATGTCGTCGTCGGCGGAGACGTGCTCTCCGCCGGGCAGATCTTCATCGATGTCGGCGGCAGGGCTGTGGTGCCATCGATCCCGGGGTTGGACAGCATCGATGCCCTGACCAACAGCTCGATGCTCGATCTCGATCGACTGCCCGGGCATCTCGTCGTGATCGGGGGCGGCTATGTCGGGCTTGAGTTCGCGCAAATCTATCGCAGGTTCGGAGCTGCGGTAAGCGTGGTCGAGACAGCGCCCCGGCTGCTCCCGCACGAGGACGAGGAAATTTCGACCGCTGTGCGCGAAATGCTGAAAGCGGAAGGCGTGCAGATGTCTGTGAATGCCAGCGGCCTTTCCTTGGCGCGTACCGGCGGGGGATTCACTCTCACGATCAATGCAGGGTCAGGGGGCGTGACGGTGGATGGGACCCACTTGCTGCTCGCGGTCGGGCGACGGCCCAATACGGACGATCTCGGTCTGCAGCACGCGGGAGTGGAGGTGGATGGACGAGGCTATATCCGCGTGGATGACCAGCTGCGCACGAACGTGCCTGGCATCTGGGCGCTCGGTGAGTGCAACGGGCGGGGCGCCTTTACGCACACATCCTACAATGATTTCGAGATCGTGGCAGGCAATCTGCTGAGGGGCGAGAATCGGAGCGTGAAAGACCGGATTCCGGCTTACGCGCTCTATACGGATCCGCCGCTCGGGCGCGTGGGCATGACGGAGGCGGAGGCGCGCAAAGCCCGCCGAAAGGTCCTGGTCGGGCGAATGGCGATGGCGGACGTCGCGCGCGCCATCGAGAAAGGCGAGACTGCCGGCCTCATGAAAATCGTGGCTGACGGGGACACGAAGGAAATCCTTGGCGCCGCGATTCTCGGCACCGGCGGAGACGAGGCGATCCACTGCATCATCGATCTCATGCAGGCACGGGCACCCTATACGGTGCTGAGCCACGCCATGCATATCCATCCAACGGTCTCCGAGCTGCTGCCGACGATCGCCCAGGAAATGGCGCCTGTTTGAGCGCGGAATCGGCATCCCTTCATGACCTGAGCGTGCCCGCCCATCCCGCCCCAGGACCTGTTGACCAAGCTGATCCGCCTGCTGGACGGCCGGCTGGCCGTCCAGCGGGCTTGACACAGCCGCTCTTCATGGAAAAAAATGCGGTCAACGAAATTTTTTTCAAAGCGGGAAAATGCCCGAGGGAGAACGCCCGGCCATCGACGAAGAAGCCGTGCTCGCCGCGCGAGCGGCATGGCTTTATTACGCTGCATCGCTGACCCAATCGGAGATCGCGCAGCGCCTCGAGGTCACGCTCGCCAAGGCGCATCGCCTGATCGCGCGCGCCACCCGAGAAGGCTTGGTGCGCGTTTTTGTCGAAGGGCCCTCGGCCGGCTGCATCACCCTCGAAGACGCGCTGACGGACCAGCACGGTCTTCGTTTCTGCCGCGTCGTTCCCGACCTGGGTGAGTCCGGCCTGCCCTTGCAGGCACTCGGACGGGCGGCCGCTTCGTTCCTTCAGTCCGTGCTGGAGCGCGGGGAGCATCCGATTATCGGCGTCGGCCATGGCCGCTCGCTGGCCGCGATGGTCGATAACCTGCCGCGGGCGACGCACGATGAGGTCTGTTTCGTCTCGCTGCTCGGCGGTCTGCCGCGACGATCCAATGCCAATCCCTTCGACGTGATTCATCGGCTCGCCGAAAGAACCGCGGCCGCAGCCTATCTGCTGCCGGTGCCGTTCTTCGTCGATGTCGCAGCCGACCGGAAGGTGCTGCTGCGTCAGCGCGGTGTCTCGGAGGCGCTGGCTGTGGCGGCCAAGGCGTCGCTGTTCCTGGTCGGCATCGGCGAGGTCGCCGGCGAGGCCTTCCTGCCGGCGAGCGGGATCATCTCACGGGCTGAGGCGGACGCCATCCGTCGCGCAGGAGGCGTGGGCGAGCTTCTCGGCCGGTTTCTCGACGCGGAAGGCCGGGAAATCCCGACGGAGCTGCACGCGCGCGTTATCGCCCTGGCGCCAAACGAAATGAAGGGGCGCGAGGTGGTCGCGGTCGCCGGCGGCCCGAGCAAGACGGATGCCATTCGCGCGGTCCTGGCAAGCGGCCTCGTGACCGCGTTGATCACCGACGAGCAGACGGCGCGGCGCCTCGTCGGGCCAATGCCAGGCCGCGTGAAAACGATAAGGAGAGGAACGGACAATGAGCGACAAAGCCAGGGATCTCTGTGAGGCGCGAGTCGCGGGGCGGGTCGGCCGCCGTGAATTCGGCAAACGAATCGCGGCTCTCGGCATCGGCGCGGCAGCCGCCGACGGGCTGCTCCAGGCAAGCTACACACGCGCCATGGCCGCCAGCTTCGATTGGATGAAGTTCAAGGGTACTACGGTCAAGTTGCTGCTCAACAAGCATCCCTACGCCGATGCGATGATCGCCGACCTTGCCGCCTTCAAGGCACTCACCGGCATGGACGTGAAGTACGACATTTTCCCCGAGGATGTTTATTTCGATAAGGTAACAGCTGCACTTTCCTCCCGCTCCTCGCAGTACGATGCCTTCATGACCGGGGCTTATCAGACATGGCAGTACGGCCCGGCTGGTTGGCTCGTCGATACGAACGAATATCTTCACGACGCGGAGAAGACCTCGCCGGACTACGATTTCGACGACATGCTGCCCAATCTGCGTGCATCCGATTCCTGGTCGGGGGTGCCGGGTGCGGCGCTGGGCGGCGTGGGCGCCAAGCAATGGGCGATTCCCTGGGGATTCGAGCTTTACTCGATCTCATACAATCGCAATATTTTTGACCAGCTCAAGATCACGCCACCCGAGAACCTTCCCGATCTGATCGAGAAGGCGGTGAAGATCACCAAGGACGCCGGCGGGCCCTACGGTGTCGGCGTGCGCGGCAGCCGCTCGTGGGCGACCATTCATCCGGGCTTTCTTTCCGGCTATACGAACTACGGGGCCCACGACTTCACGGTTGCCGACGGCAAATTGAAATCCGCCGTCGATTCCGTAGAATCGAAGGCTTTCCACGAGCTTTGGGTGAAGATGATCCAGGAGGCCGGTCCGAAGAACTGGGCCACCTATACTTGGTACCAGGTGGGACAGGATCTCGGCGCCGGCGCTTCGGGCATGATCTATGATGCCGATATCCTCGGCTATTTCATGAATGGCGCGGGCAACAAGGAGGCCGGCCATATCGGCTATGCGCCGATTGCGCCCAACCCGAAGGCGAAGGGCCCGACATCCAATATCTGGATCTGGTCACTCGCGCTCTCCAACTTCTCCAACGCCAAGGATGCCGCCTGGTACTTCGTTCAGTGGGCGACATCGAAGCAGCACGACATGTTCGGTGCCCGCAAGAAGGATCTGGTCGATCCCGTGCGCGCGAGCGTCTGGGCGGACAAGGTCTTTCAGGATCGCATCGCCGGTTCCTATCCCGGCTATCTCGAAACGTACAAGGCCACGGCCCCGGATGCGAAGATCTACTTCACGCCGCAGCCGCTCTTTTTCAACGTGACGACCGAATGGGCGGCTGCGCTGCAGCGCATGGTCGCCAAGGAAGTTGCGGTCGATGAAGGGCTCGATCAGCTCGCGGCCGCCATCAACCGCCAGCTTCGCGACGCCGGCATCGGCTGATCCAATCCGGAGACGCACGGGGGGAAACCCCGTGCGTCGCCTCGGGAGTGTCCGATGAGCGATTTTACCCTTCCCGTCCCCGCGAGGCGATGGCGTGCGGGCCGCCTGCTTCCGTATCTTCTGAGCCTGCCTTCGCTCCTCGTATGCATCGGCATCGTGATCCCGTTCGTGGCTTCGGCGATCTACAGCCTGCAGCGTTACAACCTCGCCTTTCCCACGGGCCGCGCCTTCATCGGGTTCGGCAATTATATCTCTTTCCTCTCCGATCCGTCGTTCTGGAACACGGTTGAGGTATCGGTCATCTACACGGTCGCAACCGTCGGCATCGAGCTCCTGCTCGGTCTTGCGATCGCCATGCTGTTGCGCGAGAGAACGTTCCTCAACAATGTCATCTCGGTCGCACTCATGCTGCCTTTGATGACGGCGCCGGCGCTCGCCTCCTTGATGTGGAAGCTGATGACGAACCCCGGCTTCGGCGTGCTCTCCTGGGCCGTCTCGCTGATCGGGCTCAGCAACTTCAAATGGGCATCGGACCCCCACACGGCGATGCTCACCGTCGTCCTCGTCGATATCTGGGTCTATACCCCCTTCATCATGATCCTGCTTCTGGCCGGGCTGCGCAGCCTTCCGCCCGCGCCGTTCGAGGCGGCGCGGCTGGACGGCGTGCCCGCGCGTTTCGTCTTCTTTCGTGTCACGCTGCCGATGCTTTCGCCCTTCATCGTCACGGCCTGCCTCTTCCGGCTGCTCGATTCGATCCAGCAGTTCGATATCATCTATGCGATGACGCAGGGCGGCCCAGGCGATTCGCTCATGGTCTTCCAGGTGGGCGCCTATCTCGATTTCTTCCAGTACACCAATGTCGGGCGTTCGGCGGCTCTCCTGATGGTGCTCTGGGTCATCACCTACTTCCTCTCCGATCGGTTCGTCAGGCAATGGCACAAGCTCCGGGAGCGGAGGCAGGGTCATGCCTGAGCCAGTCATCCGCGTCCTGCGCGGCGGGGCGCTCGCGCTCATCCTGCTCTTCTTCCTGTTTCCGATTCTCTGGATCCTGCTGATGTCGTTCCAGACGAACGCGGATATCTTGCGCATTCCGCCGCGGCTCGGATTCACGCCCACTCTGTCGAACTACGTCGCTCTTCTCTCGGGCAAACTCGCGACGAGTTCGGGGACGCTCGACATTACGTTTCTGAGGAATCTCGGAAACTCGCTGCTCCTCTCGGTCGCCTCCGTCGCGGCTTCTCTCGTGCTCGGTGTTCCGGCGGCCTACGCTTTCGCGCGCTATCGCTTCCGGCTTGGCGAAAGCATCGCCTTCACCCTTCTCTCCTTCCGCTTCGCCCCGCCGCTTCTCGTTCTGTTGCCGCTTTCCCTCTATTTCCAGATCCTTGGCCTCACCAATACCTATGGCGGGCTCATATGGGTCTATCAGCTCATCACGCTGCCGCTGATTCTCTGGATCGTAAGGGGCTATTTCGAGGATGCGAGCCCCGATATCGAGCACGCCTATCGTGTCGATGGCCATTCATGGTGGCGCACCTTCACGCGCATCGCGATTCCCCTGGCGCGCCCCGGAATCGCCGCGGCAGGCCTGCTCGCCTTCATCTTTGCCTGGAATAATTTCGTTTTCGCGCTGGTGCTCGCCTCGGCCGACAAGCAGCCGGTCACGGTGGGCGCGCTTGCTTTCGTCACCGCGGCCGGTATCCAGTACGGCCAGATCGCGGCCGCGATCGTGCTCTCCATCCTGCCGACACTGGCCCTGGCACTGTACGCCCAGCGATGGCTCGTGGAGGGATTGAGCCTCGGGGCGGTGAAGGGATGAGCGGGCTCGAGATCTCCGACATTCGTGCCCGCTTCGGCCATGCCGAGGTGCTGCGGGGGATCGACTGTCGGGTTGCCGCGGGGGAGACCGTGGTTCTGTTCGGGCCCTCCGGAGCCGGCAAGACGACACTTCTGCGCGCCATCGCCGGAGTCGAGCCTGCGGCGAGCGGCGTCGTTCGCATCGATGGGCGGGAAGTGCAGGATCTCGAGCCGGAGCATCGTCCACTCGGCATGGCCTTTCAGAATTTTTCCCTCTATCCACATCTTTCTGCGTACGAAAATATCGCCAGCCCCCTCCGCGCTCGCCGGCTGCGGTCACAGGAGATCGAGGTCAGGGTGCGCAGGGTTGCGGAGCTGCTGCGCATCGGTCATGTCCTTGGCCATATTCCGAGGGAGCTTTCCAACGGCCAGAAACAGCGCACCGCGCTCGCACGGGCTTTGGTGGCCGAGCCGCCGGTCCTTCTGCTCGATGATCCGCTGCGCAACGTGGATGCCAAGCTGCGCTATGAAATGCGGCTGGAGCTTCCACCCCTTCTGCGCAAGACCGGGGCGGCCGTGATCTTCGTGACCCAGGATTTCCGCGAGGCGATGGCGCTTGCCGACCGTGTCGTCGTTCTTCGCGAGGGGGCCGTGCTGCAGGACGCACCGGCCGAGGAGGTCTATGAGGCGCCCGCCTCCGTTCCGGTGGCGCAGCTATTTGGTGATCCGCCCATGAATCTGCTTTCCGCGCATCTTGTGCCGGAAGGCAACCGGGTTCGGGCTGAGGCGGCCGGGATGGCACCCAGCTTTGCCGATCTCGACATCACGCACCTGGAAAGGCCGTTCCTTGGCGTGCGGCCCGAGGATGTCCTGCTTGCGTCTCGCCCGGCCGGTGGGGCCCATGCCGAGATCCTTGCCGTGACACCGCTTCACGATCGATGCGTCCTGCTTCTGCGCGCGGCCGATGGCACCGAGCTTGTGGCAAGCGTGACCGGCGCCGCGCCGGAACCGGGCACATTCGTATCGATTGCCGGCGCCCGGCATGCCGTGCTTTTCGATCCGGTGAACGGCCACAGGCTTGCAATTTCCGGCGCGCGCACGGAAGTGGCGGCATGAGCCTCGTCCTTTCGAAACTGGACAAGACTTACAAACGATTCGGGCGACCGCCCGTTCGGGCCGTGTGCGGTCTCGATCTTGAAGTGCGTCAAGGCGAGGCGGTCGCCCTGCTCGGCTCCTCGGGATGCGGCAAGACGTCCACCCTGCGCATGATCGCGGGGTTTGAATCTTTGAGCGGCGGTGCGATCACCCTTGCCGGACGGCGCATCGACCCCCTGCCACCGGCCAGGCGTGGCGTGGCCATGGCATTCGAAGGCTATGCCCTCTATCCACCGCTGACGGTGGCCGAGAATATCGGTTTCGCGCTGCACACCACGCGCGCCGAGCGGCGCAAGGCGAGTGAGCGCGTGCGTGCCGTCGCCGAGATGCTCGATATCGGCGCGATCCTTCATCGTCGTCCCGCTTCGCTCTCCGGCGGACAGCAACAACGCGCTTCCCTTGCGCGGGCGCTCGTGCGCGATGCCGATCTCCATCTGCTCGACGAGCCGATGAGCCAGCTTGAGCCGCAGCTTCGTGCCGTTCTGCGCGGCCGGGTGAAGGCCTATCTGGGCGAACGGGGCTTCACCACCGTATTCGTGACCCACGATCAGACGGAGGCCCATGCGCTCGCCGATCGCATCGCAGTGATGGAGGCCGGCGTGCTTGAGCAGTTCGGTTCGCCGGACGAATTGCGCGACCGGCCGAAAAACCTTTTTGTCGCCACCTTTTTCGGCGAACCGCCAATGAACGCGCTGGTGGGACGCGTCAAGGAAGGGGCGATGGAGATCGAAGGGGGCGATGGCCGCCGGTTCAGCATCGCCCTTCCCGCCGCCGCGACGGCGCCAGAGGGTGCGCGCCTTGTCCTCGGCGTGCGTCCGCAACGCATTCGGCTCGGCGCCGGCGCGCTTTCGGGCACGGTTCTGTCCAACCAATGGCTGGGCGATCAGGCCCATGTCGCGCTCGCCTGCGGTGCGCTTCGCATCGTCGCGGTCTCCCTCGCGCGCGTTGCCGCACCTTCCGGCACTGCGCTTCCCTTCGCGATCGCGCCGGAGGATATGCATCTCTTCGATCCTGAGAGCGGAACTGCGCTTTCACACAGAGGCTCGTGCCCATGAGCCCGCCAGTCCTGCTCGCGCTCGATGCCGGCACTTCGCTGATCAAGGCGGTCGCCTTCGAGGGAGATGGCCGGATGCTCGGCACTGCCGCCCGCCGCAACCGCTATATCGAAGGACCGGGCGGCGCGGTCGAGCAGGATATGCTGCAGACATGGGAGGACGCTGCATCGGCGCTCGGGGAGCTCGTGGCCTCTCTGCGGGGACGGAAGATTCTGGCCCTCGCCATCACCGGACAGGGCGATGGCACCTGGCTCATCGACGAGCAGGGTGCGCCGTCGGCACCCGCCTGGCTTTGGCTCGATGCGCGCGCAGAGCAGATCATCTCGGCCCTGCGCCGATCCGAGGCGGGACGGATCGCCTACAAACATACGGCGACCGGCCTTGCCGCCTGCCAGCAATCCGGCCAATTGCTCTGGCTTGCGCGTTATCGGCCGGAGCTTCTCGCGCGCGTGGCCACGGCCTTCCACTGCAAGGACTGGCTCTATTTTTGCCTGACCGGCGTGCGTGCCACCGACCCTTCCGAGGCGACATTCACGTATGGCGACTGGCGGGTGCGAGATTATTGCGATGAGACAATCTCCGCGCTCGGCCTCAAGGAACTGCGCCGCCTGCTGCCGCCTGTGGTGGACGGCACAGCGACGGCGCACGGCCTCTCGGGCGCGACGGCTGCCCGCCTCGGCCTTCGGGAGGGCACACCCGTCGTGCTCGGCTATGTTGACGTGCTCTGCGGAGCGCTCGGCGGCGGCCTCTACGGCGGAAACGGTGTCGCCGGCGTCAGCATCCTCGGCAGCACCGGCATGCACATGCGACTTGCTGCCGATGATGACGATGTCGTTCTGAATACCGAGCTGACGGGCTATTGCATGCCCTTCCCGGTTCCGGGCAGGGTCGCGCAGATGCAGTCGAACATGGCGGCAACACTCAATATCGATTGGGTCGTGGATCTCGCCGCGGAGGCGCTGGCGCTGGCCGGCGCGGAACGCGAGCGCAGCGCGGTTCTGGCGGCTCTGGACGAGGCTGTCGCGCTCGCGCGGCCCGGCGCCGCGGTTTTCCATCCTTTCATTTCTGCGGCCGGCGAACGTGGTCCCTTCACCGACGGGACAGCGCGTGCCCAACTGCTCGGCATCGAGCGTTCGTTCGGATTTGCGGACCTCATGCGTGCCGTTTACGAGGGCCTCGCATTCGCCGCGCGCGACTGCTACGCCGCGATCGGCGGCCCGCCGGCCGAGATTCGGTTGTGCGGAGGCGCGGCCCGCTCCACCTCAATGCGAGCGATCCTTGCAGCAGCGCTCGATCGTGAGGTGCGCGTGGCCGATCAGCCGGAATCGGGCGCGGCCGGCGCGGCAATGATCGCGGCCGTGCAGCTGGGGCTCTATCCCGACATGAGCGCCGCCGCCGCCGAATGGGTATTGCCGCGCCTCGGCCCGGCGACGCTGCCGGACCCGGCGCTGGTTTCATTCTACGATCGTCTGTTTCCGGTCTATCGCGACGCCTATCGCGCGACCGCCCCGGTTTGGCAGCGCATGCATGCAACGCGGGAGGCTTGGGATGGCGCATGAGGTTGCGATCATTGGCGACAATTTCATGCAACCTGAAATATTTGCCGAGGCGATCGACAAATGCTGCGGCGATGACGTGGCCGTGCGCTGCATGGCGCTTCCCTGGCCCGACATGCCGATGGAGCACGGCTATGCCGAGCGGGGACTCGACGGGCTCAAGGAATATCAGGGCGACCCGGACGAGATCGTCCGTTTCGTGGGCGCCGCGCCCATTCTGGTAACGCAGCTTGCGCCGGTTTCGGGCCTGATGCTGGCACGGATGCCAACGCTCAGGCTGATCGCCGTTTCCCGCGGCGGGCCAGTCAATATCGACATGGCGGCGGCCGCCGCGCGGGGAGTGCGAGTCGTCAACACACCTGGACGCAACGCGTCGGCCGTCGCCGAATTCACCATCGCCGCCATCCTTGCCGAAACGCGGCTGATGAGGATGGGCCACGAGGCACTGCGTGGCGGAGTGTGGCGGGGCGATCTCTATCGCGCCGACCTCACGGGACGTGAGCTCAGCGAGCTTACTGTCGGCGTCATCGGCTATGGCCATGTCGGCACACGTGTCGTCCGGCTTCTCAAGCCGTTCGGCTGCCGCATCCTCGTCTCGGACCCCTATGTGCAGATCAGCCGCGAAGACCAGGACGATGGCGTGGCGCAGGCCGGGCTTCCGCGCCTTCTGGCAGAATCGGACGTGATTAGCCTGCATGCGCGCGTCACACCCGAAACCACGGGCTTCATGGATCGTGCCGCCTTCGCGGCCATGCGTCCGGGCGCCTATTTCATCAATACCGCGCGCGGGCCGCTGGTCGATTATGAAGCGCTGATCGCGGCGTTGGAGTCTGGCCAGCTCGCCGGCGCCGCGCTCGACACGTTTGCGGTCGAGCCTGCTCCGGCCGGATGGAAGCTTCTCGATCTGCCGAACGTGACACTGACACCGCACATCGCCGGCGCCTCGGTGCGCACCGTGAAGGTCGCGGCGGAAGCCGTGGCGGAGGAGGTGCGGCGCTTCGTTGCCGGGGAACCTCCGCGCCATCCCTGTACCGTTACTCCATGACCGGAAGGACAAACCTTATGACCGAAACCGAGATCCGGCGCGCCATCGTCGATGCCTGCAGGCATATGAATGCCATCGGCATCAATCAGGGTATGTCCGGCAATATCAGCGTGCGTAGTGGGAAAACCATGCTGATCACGCCTTCGGCCGTACCTTATGACGAGATGCGCCCCGAGGACATCGCGACCATGCCGCTCGAGGAGACGTATGGAGAGTGGACGGGCAGGCTTCAACCCTCTACGGAATGGCGCTTCCATCTCGATATCATGCGTGCAAGGCCCGAAGCCGGGGCCATCGTACATACTCACGCCACGCACTGCACCGTATTGGCGATTGCGCGCAAGGCGATTCCCGCCTGCCATTACATGATGGCCGCCTTTGGCGGGACCGACGTGCGGGTTGCCGACTACGCGACGTTCGGCACGAGCGAGCTTTCCAGAAACGTGCTCAAAGCCCTCGAGGGCCGCTCAGCGTGCCTGCTTGCGAACCATGGGATGATCGTGTTCGGCCCCAGTCTCGCGCGGGCGATGTGGGCGGCTGTCGAGTTGGAAACGATTGCGAAACAATATTATCTGAGCCTTCAGATCGGCGGCCCGCATATCCTGAGCGATGCCGAGATTGCCGAAACCGCGCGCAAGTTCGGGTCCTATGGCGCTCAGGACAGGGCTGCGTGACGGACGCATACGATCTTTTCGTTATCGGTGGCGGGATCAACGGGGCGGGGATCGCCCGGGACGCGGCCGGGCGCGGGCTCAAGGTTCTTCTCGCCGAGAAGGGAGATCTTGCGGAGGGAACGTCCTCACGCTCCGGCAAGCTCGTGCATGGCGGGCTCCGCTATCTCGAGTATTACGAGTTTCGTCTGGTGCGGGAAGCGCTGATCGAACGCGAAGTGTTGCTGGAGGCAGCCCCCCATATCGTTCGGCCGATGCGATTCGTGCTGCCGCACGCCCCTGCCCAGCGTTCGGCAATTCTGGTCCGGTTGGGCCTCTTTCTTTACGATCATCTGGGCGGAAGGCGGAGATTGCCTTCCTCTCGCCGGCTCGACCTCGCGCGTGCGCCCGAGGGCAAGCCGATCCGGGACGGGTTCCGTATCGGTTTCGAGTATGCGGATTGCTGGGTGGACGATGCCCGGCTCGTCGTCTTGAACGCGCTCGATGCAGCGGCGCGCGGGGCCGATGTGCTGACGCGAACGAAGGTTATACGGGCGCGACGCGGGGATACGGCGTGGCACGTGACGCTTCGAGCCGAAGCGGGTGCCGAGCGCGAGGTCACCGCTCGGATCCTGGTGAATGCGGCCGGCCCTTGGGTGGAGGCAGTTTTGAGCGATGTGATCGGCGAGAATACGCGCCGACACGTGCGGCTGGTCAAGGGGAGCCACATTGTCGTCGGGAAGTTCTGGGATGGCCCGCACGCCTATATTCTGCAAAATGACGACCGGCGTGTGATCTTCGTCGTGCCGTACCATGACGATCTTTGTCTTATCGGAACCACGGATATCCCGTTCCACGGTGCGCCGGAGAGCGTTGCCATCGATGAGACGGAGCGCCGTTATCTTCTTGGCGCCGTCAACCGCTATATGCGTCGCGGCCTTACGGAGCACGATATCGTCTATGAATACTCGGGTGTCCGCCCGCTCTATGATGATGCCGAGGCGAACCCTTCTGCGGTGACACGCGATTATGTGTTCGATGTCGAGGGCGGCGCTGGCAGGCCAGCGCTGCTTTCGGTCTTTGGAGGCAAGATCACCACATATCGCAAACTTGCCGAACATGCGCTCGAAAAGCTTAAGCCGTTCTGTCCGGCTCTCGGCGGGAAATGGACCGCGAGGGGAAAGCTGCCCGGCGGAGATATACCAAGCGGTGACCCCGAGACATTCGCCACCGAGCTTGCCGGGCGGCTGCCACAGATGCCGCGCCGGTTGCTCGGTCTCTATTCGCGGCAATACGGCACCAGGGCCACAACACTGCTTGACGGCGCCCAGACGCCTGCCGATCTCGGCCGGCATTTCGGCGGCCTTCTCTATGAGCGGGAGGTGGAATTTCTTCGCGACACCGAATGGGCAAAAACGGCCGAGGATGTTCTGACGCGGCGTACGGCGCACCATCTTGACATGAGTCAGGATGAGCAGACCCGATTTGCGGCATGGTACGAAGGCGCAAAGTCATAAGGCAAAGGCTCCCGCCTCTATGAAAAGATATCGCTCATATCGGCGAACGCGGCGACACCGCTGAGGGGTCATCCACCTGCCTCATCATCCGGCGCTCGCATCCTCCGCCTGACCATGGATCGCCCGCCAGACGCGCTCAGGTGTCGCCGGCATGTCGATATGACGCACCCCGAATTCCGCGAGCGCATCGACGAGCGCATTCATGATCGAGGGCAGAGCCCCGGCGCATCCCGCCTCTCCGCAGCCTTTGACGCCGAGCACGTTCGTCTTCGCCGGCACCGAGTGATATTCGATCGTGAAGGGGGGCGCAGCGTCGGCTCGCGGTAGCGCATAATCCATGAAGGAGCCGGTGAGCGGCTGACCTGCCTCGTCATAGACGACATGCTCGAACAGCGCCTGCCCGATCCCCTGCACCACTCCGCCATGCGCCTGGCCCTCGACCAGGAGCGGGTTGATAACGATTCCGAAATCATTGACCATCGTGTAACGTGCGAGCGTGACCACGCCGGTCTCCGGCTCCACCTCCACCTCGGCGACGTGGCAGCCGTTCGGATAGGAAAAAGGCGGCCCTTCGGCGACATGACTCACCGAGAGCGTCTGCGGCACATCGGGCGACAGGACGAGATCCTCACGCATGCGCGCCGCGAGCTCCATGATCCCGATCTCCCGGTCGGTGCCGACGATTCGGAAGCGCCCGCCCACCGGCCCCACTTCGAACTCGATATCGGCAAGCGAGGCCTCCAGCACATGGGCCGCGATCTTCTTGCCGTTCTCGATCACGCGCTCGCCCGCCTCAACGATGGCGGTCCCGCTCGCCATCATCGACTTCGAACCCCCCGTGCCGCCGCCCGCCAGCATTTCGTCAGAATCGCCCTGCAACAGGGAAATCTTCTCGAAGGGAATCCCGAGCCGGCTCGAAAGCACCTGCGCGAAGGGCGTCGCATGTCCCTGGCCATAATCGAGTGTGCCGGTGATGATGGTGACCGTGCCGTCCGGCTCGAAACGGATGCCACCCATCTCCTTCGCGGGCGGGCCGGTCACCTCGAGATATTGCCCGATCCCACGCCCACGCAGCTTTCCCCGCGCGCGGCTCTCCGCGCGCCGCGCCGAAAATCCATCCCAGTCCGCAAGCGCCAGCGCCTGATCGAGCAGGGCGGAGAAATCACCACTGTCATAGACCGTGCCGCCCGGCGTCTGGTATGGGAAGGCATCCGGCCGGATATGGTTCCGCCTGCGGATTTCCACCGCATCGATCCCCATTTCCCGCGCCGCCGTATCCAGGAGCCGCTCGAGATAATAATTGCTCTCAGGCCGGCCCGCGCCGCGATAGGGCCCGACGGGCGAGGTATTGGTGAACATCACCCGGGAACTCACTTCCTGCAGTGGCGTCGCATAGACGCCGATTGTGTTCTTCACGACATTGCCGGTCGGCTGCAGCACCGTTCCGTTTGAGAGATAGGCGCCAACATTGCCATAGCCCGTCACGCGCAGCGCCAGGATCCGCCCTTCAGGGTCGAACGCCATCTCCTGTTCCATGTCATGGTCGCGGCCATGGCTGTCGGAAAGAAAGCTCTCCGAGCGCTCATCCGTCCATTTTACCGGCCTTCCGAGCGCGCGCGCCGCATGCAGAATGGCGATATATTCGGGATAGCAGGAGGATTTCATGCCGAAACTGCCACCGACATTGCCGGTGAGCACGCGGATTTTTTCGACCGTGGTCTTGAGCGGCCCGGTGAGGAGCTGGCGCATCGGAAAGACGCCCTGGCAACCGAGGCGGAGCGTATAGCGCTCGCTCGCCGGATCATATTCGCCAATCGCCGATCGCGGCTCCATCGGGCAGACGACGACACGGCTATTGCGAATCCTCATCCGCGTGACATGCGCGGCGCGGGCGAAGGCGTTTTCCACCTTGGTGCTGTCGCCGTGATGGAAATCGAGAATGAGATTGCCTGCGGTCGCCTCGTGAACCCGTGGCGCGCCAGGCGTATCCGCTTCACGCGCCGTCGTCGCCGCCGGCAGCGGATCGATTTCGGCGCTCACGGCCTCAGCCGCGTCCTTCGCCTGTTTCGGAGTCATGGCCACCACGCAGGCGAAGGGATCGCCGACGAAACGCACTTTGTCCGTGGTCAGCGGCGGCTGCCCCGGCTTCGGCATTTCCGATCCATCGCGGTTCTTGAACGACATTCCGGAAGGCATCAGCCCAAGCCCCGCCGCAAGCAGGTCCGCCCCGGTATAGAGCGCGAGTACGCCCGGCATTGATCGTGCCTCCGCGGTGTTGATCGCCCGAAGCACGCCATGGGCGAAACGCGAGCGTACCATTACGGCATAAGCCTGGCCGGGAAGATTGAGATCGTCCGAGTAACGCCCGCAACCACGGAGCAGGGTCGGGTCTTCTTTGCGCGAGACCGGTTGGCCGATTGCATATTTCTCGAAGCCGGCATCGCGTGGAGAGACGGATGCATCCATGGGCTTGTTCGCTCCTCTTCGCGGTCGTGCGTGAGCGGGGAGGCCGTCGGCGCCGGCTGCCGCGGCTCCGGTCGGCAAAATCTTGTTGCAACGCAGCCGCCCGGTCTAGAGTGGGATGCGTTCGCTCGCGCGCATTCCACTCTAGCCGTTTGTTTTCTGTCGTGATTCAGACCTATGGTGATTGCGCCTGTGGTCATCACGCCCCAACCCCGTGGTTGTCCTGATCCTGGGCGGCTGCGATGCTGGCGGCTGCACCAGATCTGGGGGACCCGGAATGGCGGAGAGAGACTTCACGCACGCGGATCTCGAGCGGCTCAGGGAATGGGACACGCCGACCATCTGCAATGCGCTCGAACTGGTGGTGCCCGAGCGCCGGGCAATCGGCTTCACGGTCGAGCCGATGGTGGCCGCCGATCGCGCATTGAAGCCGATCGTCGGTCTTGCGCGTGTCGGCACGATCCGCGCCAAGGAACCGCCGCGGGGGAAGGTCGCGAATCGGCTCGACTGGTACGACTATGTCGCGGAAGCCGCTCTGCCCACGGTCGTCGTGCTGCAGGATATCGACGACCGGCCGGGCTATGGTGCCTTCTGGGGAGAGGTGCAGTCCACGGTGCACAAGGCGCTCGGCACGCTCGGCTGCGTGACGAACGGTTCGTTCCGCGATTGCGACATGCTTGCCCCGGGGTTCCAGATCATCGGCAGCCGCATCGGCCCGAGCCACGCACATGTGCACCTCGTCGATTTCGGCAAGCCTGTAAATGTCGGCGGCATGCAGGCCGCCCATGACGACGTGATCCATGCCGATTTCCATGGCGCGGTGGTGATCCCGGCCGAGGCGGTGAAAAAGATTCCGGATGCGATCGCGCTTGTCGCTCGGCGCGAGAAAGTGATCCTGGACGTCTGCGCCGATCCTGGCTTCACGCCGGCCAAGCTCCGTGAAGCCGTGCGACGCGCTGGCGAAATTCACTGATTTGCCAGATCAATATGGCTTCTGGCGGATCGCTCAGCGATCCACCGGAAGCCATGAAATTGACCGAGAAAACAAAGCCAGAGCGTGATGACCGAAGGTGACGGAACGGCAGACCTGAATCACGCGAGAAAACGACGACCGAGAGCGGGATGCGTTCGCGCGGGCGATCTTAATCCTGCTCGAGGAGAGGCGCGGAGGATGCAAATCATATGTGGGAACCGAATCAGCGCTATCCGGACGCGGCCATCGAGACCCTGGACGCTACCTTTGCGAAATACCGCTTGCCGCTTGCCTCGATCGAACGGCTCGCCACCGGATGCCGCTGGGCTGAGGGGCCCGTCTGGTTCGGTGATGGACGCTATCTGCTGTGGAGCGATCTTCCGAACAACCGCATCCTGAAGTGGGAGGAGGAGACCGGCGCAGTCAGCGCCTTTCGCAAGCCCTCTCACAATGCCAATGGCAACACGCGCGACCGGCAGGGCCGGCTCGTCACCTGCGAGCATGATGCGCGGCGGGTGACGCGCACCGAATATGACGGTGCGATCACCGTGTTGATGGAGAATTTCGAGGGCAAAAGGCTCAATTCGCCGAACGATGTCGTGGTCAAGTCCGACGGCTCGGTCTGGTTCACGGACCCGGCCTTCGGCATCCTCGGCTATTACGAGGGGCACCGGGCAGCGCAGGAGCTGCCGACCAACGTCTACCGGCTCGACCCCGAAACAAGGGAGGCGTCGGTGATCGCGGGCGACGTGATCGCGCCCAATGGCCTCTGCTTCTCACCCGATGAGAAGCTTCTCTACGTGGTCGAATCGCGCTCGGTCCCGCGGCACATCCTCGCCTTCGACGTGAGCGCCAACGGGAAAGAGCTCGCCAGCAAGCGCATCCTGATCGATGCCGGGCCGGACGGCACGCCGGACGGCATGCGCTGCGACGTGGAGGGCAATATCTGGGCGGGCTGGGGTATGACGGAGGCGCTCGACGGCGTGCGCATCTTCAACCCGGAGGGGCGGCCGATCGGCCACATCCACTTGCCTGAGCGCTGCGCCAATCTCTGCTTCGGCGGCCTTCACCGCAACCGGTTGATGATGGCGGCAAGCCACTCGGTCTATTCGCTTTACGTCAATACCCAGGGAGCTCCGGGCGGTTGAAAGCCCCACCAAGGAAAATCAATTTCTCGTGGCTTTGCTCGAGAAAGCAAACTGAAAGCGTGATGAACTGAAATCATCCCGCTCTCGGCCATTGTTTCATCGCGCGATTCAAACCTGCCGTGATTCTGGCTTTGATCATCATGTTCTAGCGCCTGAGGACCAGGGCGGCCGAGCCGAGCATCAGGCCCATGCCGGCGATTTCGCCCGCATCAACCTTCTCGCCGAAGAGCAGCATCGCAAGGATCACGCCCACCACCGGGGAGATGAAGGCATAGCTTCCGGTACGACCGACACCCCAGTCACGCACCAGGAAGAAATAAATGAGCGTCGCCCCGAGCGATCCCGGCAGCAGGAGGTAAAGCCACGCCAGGAAGGCCGGCCAGCCCCAATGGCCCGCCAGCGCGGCCCCCGATCCGGGCTCAAAGGCGATCGAGGCCCCGAGCAGGAGGAAGCCGCCGATGCCGTTGCTGAGCGCAGCCACCTCGCCCGGCGCCAGCGTCCGCATCAAAGGCCGGGCCAGGACGGAACCCATCGAGTAGGAGAGGCAGCCAACCATCACGCCCCCCGCGCCAGCCAGCTCGGGCCAACCGAGCCGCCCAGCGAGCGCTTTCTGCCCGAACAGCATGACCACCCCAACCGCGCCCACCCCTAGGGCCACGAGGCGTCGGCGGGTGAACCGTTCCTGTCCCATCATCGCGCTGAACCCGATGAGGGACACGGGTGTCAGCGCCGAGCTGATCACGGTGGCAAGCCCTGCCGGCACGTAGCGCAGGCCGTAAAGCTGCGTCACCTGGTTCAGCGCGACCATCAGCACCGACACCACGAGCAGGCGCGGCCAGGCCCATGCCGGGACACTAATGCGCTGCCCTCTTGTCCCGCGCCAGCAGAGCAGGACGAGCCCAGCGACACCGTAACGGGCCCCAGCAAAAAAACCGGGCGGCACGCTCGCCACGCCCACCTTCATGGCGAGCCACGTGGTTCCCCAGACGAAGCAGAGAAAGGCAAACATCGCCCGCTGCCGAACAAGCACCGTGTCCGGCGCAGCGCTGCCGCCCGTCAAACCCAGGCCGCCCGGGGAAAACCCTGCCGGTACCTTGCGCAAAATCATCGGGGAAACGCTCGGACCAAACTCTCCGCACGGCGGAGTCGTTGGTAATAAGTAACATCGCGAACGTGGCGCAGCGAAGGCAAGAGATCAGGCCTGCAATGCAATTCCAGCCGATGGAGCCGAACGCGGCGGATCCAGGCTCGGCCGATTCGGCACTCAGGGGCCCGGCTGCTATAGTCCTGCCTCGCAGCAGCCCCGACTCGCTTGCCGGCCGGCTGCGACGCGACAGGATCCGCATCATGACCTTATCCGCCCCTGCCCGCGCTGACCGTATCGACTATCCTTCCTCCGCCGCCTTCCTCGCCATTCATCTCGCCTGCTTCGCCGCCTTCTTCACCGGCGTCAGCCTGCGCGCAGCACTGCTTGGCATTGGCCTCTATGTCCTGCGCATCTTCGCGATCGGCGCCGGCTATCATCGCTACTTCGCGCACCGCGCCTTCCGCACCAGCCGTGCCTTCCAGTTCATCCTTGGCTTTCTTGCCCAGACATCGGCGCAGCGTGGCGTGCTGTGGTGGGCGGCCCATCACCGGCGCCACCACAAATACTCGGACACCGAGCTCGATGTTCACTCGCCGATCCTGCGCAGTTTTCTCTATGCACATGTCGGATGGATTCTGGTCCCACGCAACGACACCACGGATCATGATGCCGTCCGCGACCTCACCCAGTACAAGGAGCTGCTGTGGCTCGACCGCCATCCCTATCTGGCGGCGGCTTCCCTCGCCTTCATGACCTGGCTGGTCGCCGGTCTCCCCGGTCTTGTCGTCGGCTTCTGCTGGAGCACGGTCGCGGTCTGGCACGCGACCTTCAGCATCAACTCGCTCGGCCACCTGATCGGCCGCCGCCGCTACGTCACCGGCGATCACTCGCGTAACAATTGGCTTCTCGCCCTGATCACGATGGGCGAGGGCTGGCACAACAACCACCATGCCTATCAGGCATCCGTTCGCCAGGGATTCCGCTGGTGGGAATATGATTTCACGTATTATGGCCTGCGGGTCCTGTCCTGGCTTGGCCTGGTGTGGGATCTGCACGCGCCGCCGCGCGCCGTGGTGAACCGGGAGCAGCGCCTTGGCCGCGCGGTCATCGACCGGGCGGCACGCCAATTGGCGCTATCCTTCCCGATCAACACCATCGCCAATCAGGCTCTTGATGCGCTTTCTCACGCCCCGGGCTGGGCCGAGCTGAAATCCCGTGCGCTCTCGGCGCGCCTGCAGGCCGAGACGTTCTGGAGCGAGTTCGATTTCCCGCAGATCCCGTCGCTCGAGGAGATGCGCGCTTACGCCCATGCCCGTCTCGCTCAGACACCCTCGCTCGACGAAATCGCAATCCGCGCCCGTCAGCGCCTGCTGGAGCTCGTCTATACCCGCCTGGTTGAGGTGGCTTCCTCCGAAAGCAAGGCCTGACGGCGTTTCATTTCGCCATCACCTCATCTTCGCGCCTTCCGGCGATTCGGCCCGAGCGGTTGCCGGACGCGTGCGGCCGTATAGACTGCGCCTCATGGTTGCATCCGCCACCACTGTGCAGCGGAGGGAAATTGTCCGGCCGGCTGGCTGGCATGTCGGGTGAAGGAATCATGGGCGATTCCGCACCCCCGATCCCGAGCCCATTGCCACATTTCGCGGTCCGGCTCGTCGCTCCCGACCTCACGCCCTGGCTGGCCGGCAATACGGGCGTGCGAGGCTTCATTTCCCGCGATTCCGGGAAAGCGGGACCGCATGTCGGGCTGATCGCCCTCACCCACGGCAATGAGATCGGCGGGGCCATCGCCCTTGCCCGTCTGCTGGAAGCGAATCTATGGCCGGAGCACGGCCGGATCACCTTCGGCTTCGTCAACCTCCCCGCCTTCGCCCGCTTCGATCCGCGCCAGCCCACCGCCTCGCGCTTTGTCGATGAGGATATGAACCGGCTCTGGGATCCGGTGGTGCTGGACGGGCCGAGGCAGTCGAGCGAGCTTACGCGCGCCCGCGAGATCCGGCCCCTGATCGACGAGATCGATATCCTTCTTGATCTCCATTCGATGCTTTGGCCGTCCGAGCCACTGATTCTGTGCGGCACCTCAGAGAAAGGACGCGCGCTCGCGCTTGCCATCGGGCAGCCGGAGCTCGTCGTCGCCGATCATGGGCATGCCAGCGGCCGGCGCATCATCGATTATCCGCCGTTTGTCGATAACAACGATCCGCGCGCGGCGAATCTCGTCGAAGGCGGCCAGCACTGGGAGCCCGAGACGGTTGAAACGATCCTTGCCGCGGTCGCGGGCGTGCTGCGTCATGCGGGCATGATTGGCGAGCACCCCGCCCTGCCGCCGCTGCCGGCAATCCCGCCGGTGCCGCGTTTTGCCGAGGTCATCCGAACGATCACGGCGGGCAGCGGCAATT
>Ga0335072_10000595_pt1 | contig 67659 bp, 65 predicted proteins | sample Lox_Sample_21_FD_206725 | JGI IMG/M metagenome (GOLD analysis project Ga0335072, IMG submission 206725) | Soil microbial communities from Loxahatchee National Wildlife Refuge, Florida, United States - Lox_Sample_2.1 | ecosystem: Environmental > Terrestrial > Soil > Wetlands | place: USA...
AATCTGCAGTTTGTATCAGCCCTACACGCAGGTGAACCTATCATGGAGTGAGGCATTTCGAGGAAATTCGTGGTTCTCATCTTATAGGCTGGCCTTAATCAAAGCTCGCGCCTCGAGAGCTAGCCTGGTCGAGCGGGATGGGGCTGATTGGTTGCTCCGAATGCAATTGGAAACAGGTAAACAGTCGTTTCGCGACTCCGGGCGCTGGGTGTTGAGGTCAATTGTAGCAAAGTATCGAGGATAAAAAGATCCTGGAATCCAGCCAAAAGAATCGCATGTACCTTTCTCACACGCGTCGCAAAAAAAGCACTTCCGGGCTTCCACACGTAGCTTTCAGCTAAGATTCCCCTCATCTGCGCCTATCACATCTTGCCCGCGGCATCTTTCTCTCTTTTCCTGCAACGCACACGCCCGCGACACACCGCTCCGTTGTCTCTGCAATTGTCGGCAATTTCGTCGCACGCTCGATCGCCGCACAGGGCGCCTCCTTTCCAATACTTCCCTTTGTCCCCAGACTTCGAAATCCGCACAATCCCAGCTTGCTTTGGTCTGGCGCATCTGATTCGATTCCTCGATCCATTGCCGCGCAGTCGGCCGGCAAACGACGAACGGGAGCCAGACCCTCCACGACCATTTTGAACAGGCCATGGATCCACAGCAATCTGGCAGCGGGCAGCAACAGCCCCGCCAGCAACCCGTCTACAGCTTGGGCAATGGTGGACATTATGGTATGTCGAGCGGGAGACCGGTCAATCCTTCATTGCAGAGTCTATATTTGCTTTCTCGACCTGCCAGCTAACGAGTCATGCTACAGGTGCAAGCGCAGCAGTACGTCATCCCCCATCTTCATATCGGCGATTGCTACGGAGACGTTTCAGCTGATTCATTACACGGTGACAGCTTTCAGCGCAAGGTTTCGTCCCACACACCGAACTATACCAAGGACTATGGACAAATGTGAGACTTGTTCTCCTCTGAGACCGCATAACCCTGTCCAAGCTGACCACTGTTTTCCCAGATAAACCAGGGCCTCACAGGTCCAGCGCGGGACATCCTAGCCACCTACTGGCAAAATACGATCAACCACCTCGAGACCGATACGCACGACTTCAAGATCCACCAGCTACCTCTCGCTCGCATAAAGAAAGTCATGAAGGCCGACCCCGAAGTAAAAATGATCTCAGCCGAAGCACCGATCCTTTTCGCCAAGGGCTGCGACATCTTCATCACAGAGCTAACGATGCGTGCTTGGATACATGCTGAAGATAATAAACGCCGCACCCTGCAGCGCAGCGACATTGCCGCCGCGCTCGCGAAAAGCGACATGTTCGACTTTCTCATTGACATAGTACCCCGTGAGGAAGGCAGTGGCGGCCACGCAAAACGTGCTGGGGGCCAACAATCTGGTGCTGCGGCCGCCGCTGCAGTGCAGACTCAGCAGCAGCCACAGCCACAGCAACAACAACCACAGCAGCAGATGGGTCCACCAGACTACACCGGCATGGGCCAACACCCTGGCATGGGCCCTGGCCCGGATCAAGAGTATGGTAGAGGCCCACCACAAACTATCTACGGAGGGCATATGCAAGGTCCACAAGATCCCAACCAAGGTGCCTATGGACAGCCGCAGCAGCAAATTTTTGGCGAGATGTATGCGCCATATGGACATTTGGGCGGACCGCAGCAGGTAGGGAGTCTAGATCCTCAATGAGCGCATGTGAAATGAGCGAATGTTGTGCATATGGTTTGTTGAGGTGAGCTTGGCTGTATGCACCGCGACGTTGCGGTGGTTCGAATGAGAAGAGGAGACACGTGCTGATGATTTCTTGTGCAAAGCAGATGTACGCGGGAATGCCGCAACCAAGAGGGCAGGATCCGAGTTATGCGCCGAGACCCAGGACGGGCGGCGGAGACGACGATGCAGAGGGAGAACGAGACTATGAAGCTTGACTCATCTTCAGTAAGAGTAGAGCACGCAAGTGAAGGTCAGGATGCAGGGCGGAAGGAGGCAATGTCGATTTTTGGGCTATGCAGCGTTTTATCTTTCGCATATTCCCATGTCTCCAAAACGAAACATCTTCGGCAGAGACACAAGTGAGCAGACTTACCGGGCCTACCACTGCCATTACATGAGCAACAGCAACAACCCCGGTCACGATTTTTGTACAAGACTAGACTTAGTCACACGCTTATTCCCCTAAAAAATACATCGCGATCGAGAATTAAAACACGTGTCTTCTATTGTACTCCATGAGCCATCGTCCTTTTTAAGACAATCCCATCCCGATCGTCCCTCAGCGAATTTGATTCGCGTGCATGCCAAACCTCGCTCCCAGCGCGGCAAATCTATCCCCAGCAGTCGCTGTCGCGGACGTTGGTGCCTGCACCTCATGCGTCAGCTTCTCCAGCAGCTGCGGGCCTCTCAATGGATCCACACGTCCGTATTTCTTATTCCGCATCTGCACGTCGTAGAACTCGTCGGTATTTTCGGTACCCAGCAATTGGACTGTTTGCTGCAGCTCGACGAGATTGTCTTGCAGAGCGATGTTATTGAGGCTGCTGACGTAATTGGTGAGGAATTCGACGTCGGTGGAGAGCTGCTGGACGCCGTAGGGGTTGATACGGCGGACGGACGGGGAGAGGGGGAGCGCCAGGATGGATTCAGCAGTGTGGCTGATGGCGTTGAAGAGCATAAGTTCTTTGATCTCGGTGGGGAGGGAGAGGAGGACAGAGGACATGATGTTGCTGAGATACTGGGTTAGGGTCTGGATGTAGGTGGATGGTTCCGTTGGGCGCCGAGGCGGGTTGAAGTCGTATTCGGCCGTTTCGACAAGGTCGTCGATCTTGGAGTTGACAAGCTCGAAGATGCGCTTTTCGGCCGTCTTTTTGTGGTCGCGGAATGCGACGGTGGCAGCGAGGGAGACGGTGGAAGTGGTCGAGTGGTGGGGGGAGGAGCGAGCGGCGACGAGGAGAGTCTCGAGTTCGATGCAAGCGGTTTCGAAGTGGGAGATGTTAATGAGAATTTGCACGATCTGGCCGAGATACTGGGATGAGAGTTTGGAGACGAGGGAGGAGCACACTTTGGTGGTGAGGAGGTCGTCGAGCGCGGTTTTGAGACGTTCATCGACGACTTCGGGGTGTTGGAAGTCGGAGGCGACGAAGAAGTAGAATTGGTTGAGAAAGTTGCGGATGTCGATGCAACAGAGCGGGTACATTTGGGAGAAAGGGAAGACACAGGGGAAGACCATGTCAGAGACCGAGCGGTCAGGCGTGTACCAGCTGACGTTGACCACCTTTTCGTACTCTTCGGCGTTTTGGATCGGCATGGGCATGTAGTCGTCTGTTGAGACGATCTCGAGGAAGTCGTCGCTGAAGCGTCGTTTGAGAAGCTCGGCGTACTTGTCGAATAGAACAAGGAGGAATCCATTGGTGGTAGTGGTGGGGAAGTTCCAGCTGTCCATTGTCAAATTGAAGAGGGCAATCAAGTTCTTGACCTTGAGCACATGCTCGGCGTTGTCGACAGCAGGCAAAGCCTTTCCGATGAGCGAGACAGCTGTCTGACATAGTGAATCCCAGAGCTCGTCGATCTGTATTGAACATCAGCACATACATCAATGAGTCAAGAAGAGATTTGCAGATCGATTTACATCAACTGTTGATCTCAAGTCCGGCACGCGCTTCATTGTTGCCCTTTCAACAATCGCAAACCCCGCAATGTCCTCGAGCAGTGTGTGCAAGTTGGCCATGTCGTCGTCGACTAGCGAGATCGATGCCGGCAGTAACAGCTCTTTCTGCCGTCTTCTCGTCGCCGCATATTCCGCGCGGAACTTGTCCATTTGTCCAAGGGATTGATGGATATGCAGAGCTTCGAAGAGAGGGGTGAAGTCGACTTGCAAGTCCTCGCTGTTGAGCAAATCATATTCAAAGTCCTCATCCGAAACCAATTCTATCGCCGAATTGAATTTGAAGTGAGAAAGGTACGGCGTCTTTTCTGCCCTCTCTGCCTGCCTGCTCTTGCGCAGGTCGGTGTGATAGAATGACAACTCTCCTAGATATTGCGACATCTCTCGAACACGGTAGAGCCACGTATTCAGGTCAGCCATGACCGCCTCGGCAATTGCCTTCTGAGTCGCCGGCACCGACTTTTGGATCATGTCACTGATGCTGTACTGCGTCACACTTTGAAGATGCACCTTCTGCAATTCATCGAGTGCGCGCAGTGCGGCGTAGTGGCTCTTCTTCGCCAACAGGTCGTGCACCTGATTTGCTAAGCGCAGCACTTCAAGGCAATCCTGCAACGCGTGGCTGGCCTCGTCGATGTTTTGCCTTACCCCGCGGGACTCAACCAGCGCCTTCTTCTGTTCCACCAACTTCTCCGTGCTTGCCTGAATCGACTGATTGAGGTCAAGGATCTCGTTTGTCAAACTGACCGTACCTTCCCTGATTCGAAGCAACTGATTGACTGAGGTGACGAACTCTTGATGATTCGTGTTACACTGACGCTCGATCTCCGCTTCACTCTCTGATGCAAACTCATTCAGGGCACCGAGCAACTGCGACGTCTTGTTGCCATAGCTGTACTCTCGTATCGAAGGAATCAGCTGATCGAGGTAATCTGCATCTGACGGAGAAGCAATGATCTATCTCCCAGCTCAGCACAAGTTCGGCTCGACCGGCACAACCTCTCTCATACCTGCTTCAAAACATGGGATGGGTCACTGCGAAGTGGCACAACAGACGGCATGACGGCCACTCAAGAAATATCCTAGATAGCTAAGGTAGCCGTCTACCCGACAAGAGTTACGAGTATACAGCGGCTGTTTCCACCAACTTTCACCGTGTTGCAATCGGTCGTATGGCTGGAGGCGGTGCTTTTGCTCAAGTGCTACGGCGCATGGTGTCTATGCATCACTCTATGTGCTTTCGGGTATCTTGGATATCTGAATTCAACATGTTAGCTCTTCAGTGTCTCTGACAAAGCGAGATCCATGTCTGCCTAGGATGAATGTCAGACTTTGCCAATTTCCAGGCAGCCAATCGCTTGACTTTCCTCTTTGGAGAACAAGAAACATGACAACATGAAACATGACGCCAAGACATGTTAAGGGGCGGGAAATGGACAGTGTCCTGCAGCTTGCGCTTCTAAGCTCACCGCAAAGCCCAACGTCAACTCACCACCGCTGAGGCAAAGAAAGGAGCGTGGGCTGCAGGAAGTAGAAGAGCGAGATGGCAAATTGTAGAGGTCGTCTTCTGGAAAGGACGAGGCGCAACAAGTGATAGCAGGTCCACATGGGCTAAAGAGACTTGCCCAAAGCAAACAGTCTAGACTTTGCTGGCATGACAAAAACAAAAGCGTTGGAAGGGGTACAGAAGCTCGACACTTTTGTGTTAGCTTCGCTACTCGCCGTGAACATGTACCTTGCGCAAGACAGAAGAGTTGCTCAAAGGCTGTTTATCCCGGGAACTTCTCCTCTAATGCCTCCAACCACAGATGTGCCTATAGAAGAGCATGACCGGTGGCTATCCAGCCAGCGGAGCATGGGGCAAGGTTATTGGAGGCTGAATAAATGGCTCTGTATCAGACAGGACGCATTGGCCTTGGCATTTGTCTGTCACTTGGGTCATGCAATCATGCAAAAAGCCATATGAAACTGTACCTGGACAAGCACGCCCGCGGTTTGTCGACCCATTGGGCAACCTCTGTCAGCCCAAGGCTGACCTCAGTGAAGTCTGCGGCTGGGTTGAGGTGGCTCTGACGCTGGCGAGCCTCCTAGCTGTTCCTGCTATAACAAGAAATCGCAACGCCAGAGTGGCCAGCAAATCGAGCGTGCACCCAGGCGGACTAGGTGCTTCCCCCCCCCCTCCCCCCTCTCAGCGGTCTATGCCCGTTGTAGGAAGGCCAACTTGGAATGGGGAATGATCTGCGGCGTGTTCACGATCCCACAGGGTTATAAATTCTTGCTCAATTTCACCTTCGAAATTCATACTCGACATCCTTCAAACTCCTCCCTTCCTCAACTTCCTGCAAGCTTCGGACTGCTACTGGGGTCCTCACTATTCATACGCTGCAGCTGTAGTATACTCCCAAGCCTACGCTGCACAGCAGAGAGACAAGTGCTTTCAGTAAGTCCCGGAAAAACGTGGCGGCGTGGCGCCTTGGGCCCGGTTCAACCAATTTTGCTGCTTGCAATATTTCGCTCCAGAAAGTTGCCCTTCCCCTTCACTCCTCTCACCACCGCACCCATTTACACCCTCACAGCCTCAAAGATTAGCACCATACATCGAGCTCATCATCTTAAAGTACACCTATCACCACAGCTCCTTCAGCTTCGCTATGCGCAAGTAGCCTCCCTATCAACCTTATTTTTCTGCACCATCAACTGGCGCTGCATTGCCTCTAACGCATTTACACAAACCCTTCCCTGTACCTCAGCACAGCGTCTCTTTGCATTTGGGCTCTCGTAAAGTATAAGTTTTCGCTAACGGCCCCACAGCAAGCACCTTCATCATGGCCAACATCAAAGGTCCTACCTTAGCTAAATCTAGCCCCCACTCCTCCGATGAAGCATCTCTCCTCGACACACCGTCAACCAACCTTACAGCCTTCTCTCCTGAGTCTGCTAGCACCGCCACAGCACCTCGCCCAAAGTTCAATGTCGAGTTGGCTGAAGCTGGCGACACAAACTTCAATTTCGGTAGCAATGTCGGTACTTCGTAAGTCATGCCCTTTACACCACCTTCTGCCATAGCTCACATGATTAACAGGCTCAATGACCCATTCATGAGCCTACCCACTCCCACCTCTAGTCGTAACCAGCTATCTCCTACTGCTGACGTTTTCGCCCCGTGTCAAAATGGTGCTCCAGGCCTTGCCTCGTCGTCTGTCACGAACAATGGTTCTTATGTCTCCTTTGGCGGTGCCGGGTCTGCTTCTCATGGTTTCCCGAGTACACACGGTCGCGTAAGCTCCCTAGTCGCAACTTCAATCCCTGAGGCTGCTTCTTACCCTGTGCAGACTCAGTATGGTGCCGTTGGCGAGCAGTCGGGCGTTGCCAACTTACTTCATGGCATGCAGTCTCTCAACGTTCATGCCGAACCTCCTTACTTCCAGAATTTCCGCGATGCGACTGTTGCCGATGGAGCATTCACCACTGATGAAGCCACCACCCGTGCATTCATGGTCACCAACCTCAACCATCGAGACGTGGACTTCTGTCGCATCGCTGCTCAATTCCCCGTAAGGCTCTCACTAGTTTCCTGCTTTCCACCACTAATTGCATTATCTAGGCTCGCGTCTACACCTCATCTACTGGTATCAACGGCATGAAGCTCTGCAACCAGGGCGTGCTCATCTTTGGTTTCACCGACTATCGTGATGCCAAGCAGGCCTATGCGAATGCCCAACAAGACAATCCTGAGTGGCGACTAGTACGATTGTCACCCAAAGCACATGCACTCAATAGCGAGGAGTCCTATATCCTTGGTCAACGCAATGTCGCTTATGTCTCCGATTTCGAAGGCCAGATCACTGTCTTCGTCTACTTCAACGGTCGCGATGATAGCATTAAAGCTCAACCCACCTTCGAGCTACTAAAGCAGACACTATCCACCTTCGGCGAAATCAAGGCTTTCCACTCCATGCCCTATGAGCGAGCGAACGTCCGGGAGATTCGCGTCGAGTATTTCGATGCTCGTTGTGCTGAGAACGCAGTTCGCTCCCTCAATGAGACTCAACTTGGTGTAAGTTCCTCTACGCTTGCTCGCGAACATACCTTTGACATTTTCATCTAGCCTGTTCTGGTCTCAGCCAAGCATTACAACCCAGACGTCCTCGTTCCGGACAACACACGACCAAGCGTCACTGGTCACTCTACAATTCCGTTTAATGACCCCGCTGGCGATTCTGGCTCTCGTCCTGGGCCTTACACGTACTCTCCCAACAACGAGCGTGGTCGAAATGGCCGAAACGACGCTGGTGGGAACCATAACCAGGTTGTGATCTACCGTATTCAGAGTGGTACCGACGTTCGCACTACGGTATGTCTATCTATGTTAGAAACCTAGAGCACCAGATTCTAACCCCCTCACAGATCATGCTACGCAATATCCCCAACAAGGTTGATCAGGTAAGTCAGCCTTACTAATATTGAACTGTTTCAATGCTCACTCTTACAGGCAATGCTTAAGAATATCCTTGATGAAACGAGCCGTGGCTGTTACGATTTCATGTACCTCCGCATCGGTAAGTCTCTACCACTTACCTACACATCTCACAAGCTAACTCGTCTGCCAGACTTTGCCAACAACTGCAAGTATGTGGTGACTTTTCCCTCCAAGGTTGGAGACATTTCTCACATTTACAGCGTTGGCTATGCCTTCATCAACTTCGTCGATGTAAGTCCATTCACTTTCATGTTCAAGCCTTCAATGTGCTAACAAACCACAGGCAATTGCGATCATTGCTTTCGCAAACGCACGTGCTGGTCAGCGCTGGTCAGTGTGCCATAGTTGTCCAACTCTGTTACTTTTCCTGACTCCGGTGTAGGAATCGCTTCAACAGTGACAAGGTCGCTGAGATCTCCTATGCCAGTAAGGTCCTCTGCCTCCCAATCCATTGCATGCCCTCACCAGATTTTAGCAATCCAAGGGAAGGACTGCCTTGTCCAGAAGTTCCGCAACTCATCTGTTATGCTTGAGTGTCCCACCTTCCGCCCCAAGGTATATCATGATCTTCCTACATTTCTGCACACACTAATTGAATTTAGCTGTTCATCACTGGCAATGGCCCCAACGCTGGCGAGGAGGAACCGTTCCCACCACCAGATAATCCTTCTAAGATGAGGCGCAGTGTTGAAAATGCAGAGCACGTTGGTTTGTTTCGCTACACCTCCTGGAAAAAAGCCCGTCATGCCCCTAAAACCCACGTGCAGCATCCTCAGCACTTGCTCCCTGCTTCTGGCATACGCTCAAATACCACAACCATGCTTGACACCAACTCTCATCACCCTTTCACCGGTATTGTCTTCTTCCTTTTTACGTCAATGAACACAACTCAAAATCTATAGAACATGTGCTAATCTGTTCATCTTCATAGGTCTCTTTGCTCCTCGGCAGGGCCAAATGTATCGTGAGGAACAGCGTCGCCGCGGCTCTCAATACGATCGTGGCACGCCTGGCGCAGAGTTCGAAGCACACACACAACACCTCACTAATCCAGCTCTTACGGCATATCCCTCTTCTTCATACTCAGCACCGATGAACGCTAGCTACTACAACAATAATCTTGGCTACGCTCCCAGTGCCTCAATTGCTAGTACCTGGTACCTTGACGATTACTAGTCTCCCGGCCTTGGTGGGACACCTGGTCGCATAGTCAACTGGCATCAGAATTTGCATGCACTCAGCACTCTGATCTCGTCGATCGGGAGTTTGTCTCGAGAGATCTTGCAGAAGAACATTCTTTTCAAGCCTCAAAATTTTCTCATTTGTTTGGAAGAATCGTCGATCGAAAGACTGGAGATCATTTCTTGCCTCGTGTTGGCTTGGATGAGCCCTCTCCAGGACTTGGCGGGTTGGTCTTTGTTCTTGGTCCTTCAGGATCATGACGAGCATGACTACGGCACATCTTCCCTTGCATGAACATCAGCACAACCCCTTAGCACAATTCTCCTTGTTCCCTCCGCGCGCTTCACATTTGCACGAAATAAACGAGCTTCATGTACAACACGTGTGTACCAACACCACGAATTTCAAGTACAAAATCATGTTTCACGAGCTATGGCGAAATCAAAGAATGAGCTTCCTCAATATTACCTGCGTACCTAACTGAAGAAGGTCTTTGCAAACAAAGTTGACCTCGAGCTCCAACAATCAACGCAAGTCAAAAAATTGTCCGTGTCTTATGCTAAGTGACCTTGCCCACTACGTAGAATTAATACTCACAACCCCAAATTTTTCGCTACGGTTCTAACTAAATTGTAAGCCCTCGACGGTGTCACCACCTTTCTGCCCCAACTCACGACGATAATTGTCGGGGAAGTAATGCAAGAAATTTCGTTTGTTATCTTGGATGAGACTGGTAAAGCCGATGATGGCGTTGCTTGAGTGTACGGAGGCGCAAAATAACAATACGATCCCTACAAGCCGCCTTTTTTAACGATACTTTCCCCTTCCCCGCCCCCAATCACAAAACATGCATAATGCGCCCAACATAGAAGAAGTTGCTTGCAAGCACCAGCCCACAAAAAAATCTTCGTATACCATTTGCGCCAAAGACCATCGGCTTACTGTAGGGTCATGTTTTCCTCGACAACGATACTTCCCCCACCCGTGGAGAGGAGATTGACGTCACGCGCAAGGCCTTCAAATAAAGGGAGGGCAAAAACACCCACGCAGAAGAAGTCTCAGCCGCATATCGCAGGTAAGAGAAAGACACCCGCGATCCATGCTCTTCCAAGTGGCGGCGTCGCGCATGCTGGTGTGGACGCTGGCCAGGAGCGGGAGGAATTGTTGCAAGTCCACGGCTTGATTGCACAGATCTGGCATCGGAACAAGAACCAGCATCGCGGGCAGAAGTGGTGGAAATGGGTCGCTGTCTTGAAGAGAGCGGTGAGGGATTTGGTGGAGCTGACTGCGGTCGGTGAGCGGAATCTGCCGAAAGGGGAGCGTGGTGGGCGGGAAGTCGGTGAAGCGGCTACGATGAGGAAGAGGATGGAGTTGGACAGGGCACGGCGGGAGCAGAGAGGGCAGACAGATGAGTGGCTTAGGGAGGTGGTTTTGGGCAGGTGCTGGCTGTGAGTGTGGCCTTTTTCTTTCCTCTTTGAGAACTACTTTCCGGTGCCTCTCCTTTGGTAAGAGGTTGGTTTCTTACTTGCACCGCGGTTAATTTTGGAGCACCTACTACATTTCTATTCTTACGGCATTCATTTCTGAATTCTCCACTTGAAAGCATCTTCTGTGTGGCGAGATTTCCCATTTGTCGGCGAAGCACGTTACTGAGTTGCTAATCGACCTCATTCGCCTCATACAGGGCCTTCTCCACCCTAGTAGCCGACTCACAATTCTCTACACTTGGTGTGGTCCTGCTCGCCATCCTCGCCAGAGTCGGTAAACTGGTTGGTTTGCCTACACCTCCACTCCATGCTGTGTCGGAGCTCAAGCCGGAGCCTCGGCCGAATACCATGCTTGCTACGGGTTTGATGCAGACGGGAGTGGATCGAGGCGAGGTGGTTGAGAGGGCGTGCGATAATGGTGGACCCGAGGATCAGGGACTGGCTGTGAGTAGAGAAGAGGGTAATATCTCGAAGGCAAGGATGACGACAGGTGGACAAAGGGTTGAAGAAGCTGGCAAGGCCAATTCTTTTGATGAAGAGACGGTTACAGTGGCATGTGAAGACATCGCAGGGTCACTTTCAACCGCTGGCGATGCAAAATTGGGAGTGAGAGACAAACCTGCAAGCGAGGCAGTGGCACAAGAGGGTCTTGTAGGCCAGCCAATCGCCGTCGTAGAGCGAAGAAAGAAGCGGCGAAAGAAGGGCAACGCCATTGACGAGCTGTTTGCTGGCTTGTCTTGATTTGATACGAGATACTTCATCGACAAACCAATTACCTTATCGCATATGAAGTGTAGTTGCTAGCTTGTCTAATTGCTAACCATTCCAAGTCTGCCCTCGAAGCTGCCATGTATTTTCCTGAACGCCACGCTTGGTAAAACAAATGCTGCCTACATCGGGCCACCGAGAATGCACGAGTGATGGACTTGGGCTTAGGGTCTCCTCCCCATCTCTTCCTAGTAAAGACTCCGAAAAAAAGGTCATCTACGATACCGGTCAACATCCCGCGGCGGCCGATCCCAGTCCCTCATCCTCGGACTCCGGCTTCTCCTCCTGTCGTAGCCCCCGCCAGACCCACCTCTCATGCCTGTGTCGGGTGCTCTAGAGCTTGGTCCGCCATCGTCGTACCTGAGTCTATCATCGATCGGTGGTGGGATATCAGCTCTTCGGTAATCGTCCTCTCTTCTTGGAGGTAGATAGTCGTCTCTCCTTGGTGGCGGAGCACGGTCACGATCTGGTCCGTTGGAGTAGTCTGGGATGTAGGTGTCGACTTTGGTATTCTGCAGAGCCTGGGGCACTCTTGAGCCGGGAAGAGGATGGGGACCTCTATCCCGCCGCTGATCTCCACGGAAATCACCCCGGTCGTCGCCGCGATAAGGAGGCAGATTTTGCCAGCCATGATCAGCCGGTGGAGGCGGCTTTGGTGGAAGGCTAACGTCACGGGGTCGACGCAAGTATGAGGCATCAACAGGCGGCGCCGGAGGGACACGTGAGTTGTAGGGTGGCACTTCGTAAGGCGCTGGAGGCCGTGGATGGGTGCTGTAGGGCCGATCAGCCACAGGCGGTGGGTAGTCGTCTTTCCGCGAACCGACTGACCATTCCGGAACGTTTGACGGTCGTGGAGGTGGAGGTCTGCGGCTATGGCCATTTTGATAAGGATGGCCGCCGGCGCCAGGAATACGGCTGCCACCCCGTTGGTCATATGACGTGGGCCGGCCATTGATGCCCCATTCGCCTTGGGCACCAATGCCAACAGAGCCACCGGCTGGGGCTGGCGGCAAAGCCGCTTTCTGGCCACGGAACTTTCGTCGATCAAGCTCATGCGAGTCTTCGAATTGAGGCAGATCGCCCGGGTTTGCCGGTAATGGGTTTGAATAAAAATAGGGATGCTTCAGAGCGTCGATCGCATTGATTCGTTTTCGCCAGTCGAGTTTGAGAAATTCTGATAGAAGAGAAATAGCCAGTGGTCCTTGGTTATGGAATACTTGAGGTAGGGTCGGTGTTCGGGCAGCGAACTCTTTGACGCCCTCACACCCTGGCAGTTCGCTCCAGCCAGGCATGTTCTCCTCTGTTGGCGATCCGACGAGGTCGAAGATGATTTGGGCCTGGTTGAGATCGCTGTTCCCCGCAAGTATTGGTTTGCCTTTGAACATTTCTCCAAAGACGCACCCCACGCCCCACATATCTATGGCGGTAGTGTAGCGGCGAAGTTGAAGTAATAGCTCTGGCGGACGATACCACCGTGTTACAACTAAACATGTGTACTCTCTTGTTGCTTCTCCTCCGCCATGGCCAGGCTTTGGTGGTTCGTCTTCGTATGGGCGAGCGAGACCAAAATCCGCTATCTGCAATATGCCGCGATTGTTAATCAGTAGATTGGCAGCCTTCATGTCGCGATGTAGGATCTTGTTCTCGTGCAAGTATCTGAGGCCTTTCAGCAGTTGTATCATGTAGCATTTTATCTGAGCTTCTGAGAATTGGACGGAGGGGTTCTCAAGCAAGCCTGACAAATCGTGTTCCATATACGGCGTGACCATGAACATGCTGGGTTTCTTCCTGCTGTCCTTGGGGCGCTCCACTGCCATTTCCTCAAGCTTGAGTATGTTGGTGTGGTCCAGCTGTTTTAAGAGCTTGATTTCTCGCAGCGCCGTGATTGGGAATCCATCCTTCTCATTATGCATCAAGATCTTCTTCAGTGCCACTATGGCTCCCGTCTTGTTCGACCTCGCCTTTGAAACTTCGCCAAACGTTCCTTCACCAAGCTTTCCAAGAAACTCGTATTCTTGTATCCTTGAGCAGCCATGAAACCTAGGTTGGCCATTTTCAGTACGCTCGAGGGATTGCTTTGAGCTAGGCGATGAGGACGTCATATCGTCGACGTAGGGAACAGATCACTCAGATCCGTGTGAAACGATCTCGCTACACAACCAATTCTCAAGGAAGGTATGAATATGTAGGCGCGACATCTGCCGAGGCCAGTCGCTTCTCCTTTGGTCGATACGCCAGCGTGGATAGGAGTATTATAACGGCCTGAATCTGAGGTTTACTGGCTCACTCCACGCTCGTCATAGCGCAAGATCCTCATGCGCCTCAGAGGCCTCAAAGGCGTAAATGCTTGGGGTCTCAGTGCCGCATGAATTTCAGAGAATTGCCCCGGACTTGATGGACGCGAGTAATATCAGAGAGGAGGCCCTGTAGAGACCTGGAGATTAGACGAGATGTGAGGGACCGGATGAGCAGAACGTGAATCACAAAGCAGCATTCTTCACCTGCTATCATAAGGCTCGGGACAAGAGCGCCAAGCCCTGTCAGAGCTCCCATTTACTCCGACTTCATCAATGGCGCCCCTCCTTGTCAGTTCGCAACAACACCCACAACTCCATCGAAAACTCCCTTCTTCGTCCAGAGGAAGCGTAAGTTGCTCTTTACACTTCGCCGCTAGTTCTGCTAATTTCGAAATTCAGTTTTCCCAATGGCTGGACCGGGCCCACATCCAGTTCCCTATATCAAACCAGCCCGACCTCTTTACCGATTCGCCGCGACTGGACTTGGTGCGAGCATGTGGTTCTTCGTGAGTATTGACATCACTCCTAATATCGCCGGAGAGCGAGCTGACGGAGGCGAACAGCTGATGTACCGTGCGAAGAAAGACGGCCCTGCGCTTCTTGGATGGAGTCACCCTTGGGAGCATGGCGAGCATTGAGCAATAGCCGGTCGAACGACAGACAAAAGCTGCACGCTAGATGGATTACATACCTTACGCATTGTACATATGGGCGTGGCGTTCGTGGAGAAGGCAATTCGAATATATGAGGCTTTCGGCGCGCTCTAGCAACATCAACGAGACAAACAAAACTGAAGCTGCAAACATATCCCTATTCTATGACTTTACGAAGAGATAGTGGTATACACTTCACGTATCGCCGCCCTCTTATGCGAACAATTCCGCACAAGCCGTATAGAAGATCTGCCAGCGATAGAACCACATTGCCGTATTCTCCTTTCCATATTCCTCGTCTAGAAACGGCCAAATCTCTTTCTTGCTGACGTTCATCTTCGCAAGCCAATCCTTGCAGATTCTCGCATAGTGCTTACCGGAAATCCATCACTGTTGCTGTGAGGTGAGGTCGTCTTGGAAGAAATGCAGTAGATCTGTAGAGGGTATCGTTCCTCCCGTGAACAAGTGGGTGCTCATCCACCCATCTTCGAAGTCATACGGTGACTCTTTGTGTGCGAAGATGTGGACGAAGCCTCCTTTGTGGTTTCAGCGCCTTCGTGACCTTGGCCAGGAGGAGTTGATAGGTTTTCATGTGCTCGAAGAGCTCGATCGAGATCACTCGATTCAACGTCTCCGGCTCAAAGTCATGCGTGATCACATCTCCAATGGTCACTTACAGATTCGATAGACATCTTTATGACGCTTCGGCTTCGATATAACACGCTGCGTCCGTGAATTTGAATACGCCGTTATTTTAGAATTAGGAAACAGCTCGGCTATGTAAAGAGGAGTAGAACCCCAGCCACACCTACCTCGATCAGATCATAGATAGTCTACAGAGAGGAGACATTCATACCCGAGATTCAATATCGTCGATCCATCGCGTAAGTCGGGCCTTCTGCATTTAGCTCTGCAACATAGCCACTTCTGCTTGAGCCAGTGTTTCTGCTCCGTGAGGAGACAGATAGCACGATTAGTTCATCCTGGACCTAGGCAAGCTTTCAGGACTCCGGTGCCGACTTCGTAGTGCTGCGTGTTAGTCTCGTCTGTCTCAATTGCGATTGGTTTGCTTCGAAGTGCCTTGACATAGTCCATCCTCCGTTGTACGCTTTCTCAAGCAACTCAAATTTGATGATCTGTACGTGCTGGGCGAGCTGTCGACGGACGCCTATTCTGATTACATTCTCCGGTAGCCATCCTCCGTCAAGGAGCGATTCTACAAAGTCTAGAAAAAGTAAACCAGCGTTTTAGGACTATATCTACAGACCTGTGTAGTCCATTCTAAGGACAAGATTTGGGATGATCGAGTTAGGAAGTATTTCCTGTGACCGAAAATTGGGGAGGGAGATTGAATGTGCGAGAGGGAGAGGTTGTGGTACGTATCGCAGACTCGAGCGAGTGATGACACGCACTACTAAAATTTCGACCCTTTTCGGTCTGACTAGAGCCGTTTGTCGTGAATTAGCAGAACTGATGTGCTCTCACTAGAGCTTGGTGTGATTGGACATTAGATCCTGTTCTTGGAAGTTGACCTAAGCTGATGAAGGCATGCAAGGAGGGCCATGGAATGCGCTGTAGACCACACAAGCACAGGAAAATGCAAGTCTAGGTGTAAATATCAGAACGATCATTATATTACGGCCAGCCAAAAAGTGTGCCGAGCCTGACCAAAGTCAACTGGTGGTATAATGCCATACTTAACGATCCTCTTTCGCCATTGGGGTGATGATGTCGCTCAAATGACCAAACCCAATCGATACTGAAAACTAGAGGTAGCTGGAGACCCTCTCGCAGCAACGCCCGCGGCATGACAGACGTTCATGAGTAGATCAAAATACACTGTTTGTACAAAAGGCGATAAAAGAATGGTGGTGTGCATCGAGCGCACCACAGTCAATAACAAGTCCCATCTCATCACTCAGGAACCTCAACCGGCCGTTGGGCTGTTCCTTCTCCGCTGCCATCGTTAGTGTCTGATGTAGGGCTTATGACGATTGTGGGTGGTGGTATTTGGTCAGGCGGGGGGACGTCAAGCTCTGCTTCCGCGCTCTCGGGCGGCTCGGGTGATTTTGCAGGTTTAGGATTATGGACCAACACTTCCTGTTTCCTATCGTTCATATGCTCTTCGGGCGAAGCAATTGGACTGTCCCTACCATCGGCACTACTACTCTGTTGTGCAGTTCTCCTCCTTATTCTCCTGTTCCGGCGCTCTTCATCCGCGTTCTCTCTTCTCCTTCTTACGCGGAGCTCACCATCGTCATTGTCAGGAGCTGTTGATTTGCCTCGAAGACCCTGTAGAAGAGTGGCTGCTCGATCTGCAACATCCTCCGATTCGGAAACATCGGCCTTGCCGGACGTAGTCTCACTGCCCTCTTCCGGAATGTCTTCAGTACTCAACAAATCTCGATCTGAATCAATGTTGTCCTTAAGTGGAAGATCAGGTAACTTCTGCCCAGATGCGACGCGAACTTGGTGTTTCTCCTTCAGTCTCGCGCGCCGTCTGCGATCGCGCTGGTCCCTCGCTTGAGGTGCTGCCGCACGTAGCTTCTCCAGCAACGAGTCCATGGCCCCGCTGGAGGTTGGAGACCCAGGAGTTTCTGCACCGCTGCTTGCAGGCGTTGAAGCAAACGCTTGATTGGCCCGTTTCCTTGCCATTGAGGCTTCATTGCGACGCCTAGTCTCCTCCACTGACGTGTTCTTCTCGCGAGATTTCTTCCACTCGCTGACAAAGCCTGCAAGTTTCGAAAAGAAGTCCCGTCGCGCATTTTCGTCACTGTTGTCCTCTCCAAAGTAGGTCATGATGTCGTCATAAGTTCGTGTCATCTCGTCAAGGTAGATCTGCATCTGGTCTGCCTTCCTGCGGGCCTCCTTCATCGACCTCTGCACAACCTGTGCAACACGGTCTTGGGGATGGAACTTCTTTGGGTCGCTCAGGTTTCCAGCATCGAGAGATGATTGCACATTCTTGATCCCGTCAATGTACTTCTTGGCGTCTTGTCGTATTTGATCAACGTTGAGCTTCTGAGCGCCAACAACTCCGGCTATGTCGTCTACGAAGATTTCCCACTGCGAGTATTGGGTTCGCACAATGCGTTCAATCAAATCTGCAAAAGTCGACTCGTTCTTGTCATCTTTGACCATGCCTAGTCGTGCAAGAGAGCTGAGCTTGAAGCCAGAAGCTTGCTTGTTAGAGTCGTTCATGTAATTTCCAATGTCTAATATGAGGGCGAGAACGCTCATCAATGACGTGGAATCGCGTAGTGATTCGGAAACGCTGACAATTTCTTTCATCTTTTCAGATAAATGGTCGTATTCTGGCTCAAAACTTCTCGTCAAGGCCAACGCTCGCATACGAGCTTTCCAGTAATGGTGGAGTTCGAAGGCTGTCTGAAGATATATCTGGTCCTCTCTAGTCAGCTCAGCAGGATCTTGCTCTCGTTTCGAGGTAAGAGCGTCCGCTCCCGTCCAGTCTTTGCTGTATGGCGCCATCAACTTCGAAACGTTGTCGGGTATGGTGCATAGATCATCTCTCTGCAGGAATTCCATGACGACAGTGTTATCGAGAACTTCCTTGTCACAGTGGATGATCATTCGTACGACCTCGTCAGAGGAAAACTGCGAGAATTTCGCCATAGAGATATGGTAAGTTTTCCGCAAGTCGTTCGAGATGATCTGCTTCTTGTCATTTTTCTTTCCTGACGCATTGCCAATGATCTTGGTCTCTTTGGCCATGAAGAGCTTCTCGACTTCATCAAGAACACCCTTTCTTTGAAGCTCTTGGTATTTCTCTTCCTTCGCCTCGTGGCTTCGTCCCTGAGTAGCCCATACTGTCACCTGGGGTGTGTCGACCTTGTCCCAGTGGAGGGCCTTGAGCTTCTTCTTAGGCCGCATAATAGGCAGTCCGATTGTCGGCGTCGGTGGTAAGTCGGGTTGTGGAAGATAGTGTCCATGTTGCATACCAGGAAGTGGTGGCGCTACCGGCGTCGGAGGAACAGACGAGGCGGCGCTCGTTGGGCTCATCGGATTTGATCCTGGTAGCGGAGGTGGCGGCGGCGGAGGTGGTGGTGGAGCGCCATTCTCAAAACCTGCCATTGAGGGAGGTGGCGACATAAGGCCGGGAGGAGGCGGCGGCGGTGGTGGTGGAGGTGGACCGTTCGCGAAGCCAGGCATAATTGACGGAATACCAGGTAAGGGAGGGGGCGAGGGCCGGGGCTGGGGCGGAGGTGGTCCATCCTTTGAAACACCCTCGTCTGAAGGGGTCTTTGGCGACTGCGACTCCAGACTTGGGTGAGAAGGCCCGGTAGTCACGCCATCGCCTTCGTCGTCACTAGCATCGTATCTCTTGACTTTCGATGCGATCTCACCGAGCAGACCAGAAGCCTGCCCTGCGTTCATCTTCGGTCTCTTGAACTCTACTATCCGTGGCTTTTCAAAAACAACGTCTTCTTCAACTTCATCTTCGACTTCCTCGCTCGCAGCCAGCGCGTCAGCAGCTGCCCGCCGAGGGCCCCTATGAGCGTTGCTTCGATTGACGCTTCCAAATGTACTTTGCGTGAGATGTCGTTTGGTCTTCTCTTGGAATTCGACATCTGTGAAATCGTCCATCTGTTCTCGCAGTTCTCGCAGCCGGTCAGAAGGGCCATTTTGGCCCCAAACCTTGCCTTCTAATTTGAACTGCGTCTTTTGCCTTTCCAGATTCCGCTCTAACCTCTCCATAAGCTTTTCGCGATCGAGAATGCCCTGCATTTGCTTGGGGTCTGTAACGTTCAAGCCTTCCGCTCCACCTTTCTTGGCGTTCGATGCTGCAACGTCTTGTGCATCCCGCAACATAAGATAAAGCTCTCTCGTTTCAAGCTCGTTCCGTTGCATTTCTTGACCGCGAATCCTCTGGAGATCTGCCAAGTCTGCTTTCAACGACTCGTTCTGGCGCGACTGGAGCTCGATGATCCCTTCTTGCTCCTGTATTTGCTTCTGTAAACGTCTGACCAGTCCATCAGCTCCAAGTTCGATTTGTGATCTCATCTCATCTCGTTCAGCCAGTGCAGCTTCTGCAATTTGTCGAGACTCTGTTGCATCCTCAAACGCCATGCGGGCTTCAGAGTCAGTGTGCAGCTTGTCTAGTAGGCTCTGGACCGTGAAATTCAAGCTCTGCCTCAGGTCCATGTCTGGAAGCCTTCTGTCCATTGCCACATAGCTCAGCATTGAGTCGACGAGCTGGAACATGCGAAGTCGATCTTCAGTGTCATTCTCGCGGATCAGAAGCATATGTTGCATTGCCGAAAGGAAGTAGTCCTGTGTCCGCGTTCCTTGGACCTTTTGCATAATTGCGTCTGTAATTTGCATGGGGTCCGTCATGTCTTTGATCTCTCCTTCAATGCTATCTTGTATGCTGCTGTTCTCACGTTGAAGCAAGTCCTCGTAGTCAATTGCCTCGTTCTCTCGGAACCTTTCAATCTGCTTGTCAATGACTTCGTATTGAAAGCCTTCCATCTTTACGAGGATGCGCTTGATGCCGCAAGCAGTGAACTGGGCTCGGATATGACATCTTAGCTGAAGGTCCCGCTCTGGTGCATCGATGATCATATTGAGGAGAAACAGCGTGGCTACCGCATATTCCATCAAGAGGTTCTCCATGCCAATCCCCCCGCTTCGCATCTCTTCGCTCGCGCCGACGAGACTCCCCATTTTGCCTCTTCCGTCGATAGTTACCTCCACGATACGCATCCAAGCATCAAAACGTCCATTCTCACCGGTCTGGCTTTTGACATGGTCCATGGCTTGCAAGACCTTGAGATGGCCTTGTCCATCTGCCCAATGGCACAGGAAAGTCAAGACCTCACTGACAAGCTTCCTTGTCGTCAATCTGGGAGAAGTGAGACAGGTGGCCAAAGCCACAGGAACTTGTTGATGAGCCAGTGCATCGTCAGCGCCGTATTTGTTGTTCATCAACGCCTTCAGACATTTCACAATATCGTACTCGCGATCCAGATCTTTGTCACTCGTTGAGCCGGAAACTGGTGCAGGTCCAGTAGCTTGCCTTCTGTTGATCTTTAGGAGAACGTTGGTGAGCGCAACTTGGCCCTGGGCCTCAACAAAAGCTTTGACCCAGCTACCACTATTAGTACAGTGTTCACGTGAATTTTCAGCAAGTCATACCTTATGGGTTGTGTTCTTAGGCTGACACTCAGACTTCCAAGTTGTTTTGCCGTAATTGAATCGTCCATTACTTTCCTAACGTACCACTCCGGACTGCCCTCCTCGTCTGATCTACCGATCACGCCACCACCTCCATCAGGAGTACCATAGGTTTGTCGGTTGTGCTGCTTCCTCTTCTGCTCGCCTTGCCACTCGGTCAATCTGTCCTGGTGGACGAGTGTCCATTTCTTCGCCGGCGCATACGCCAACATCTGCCTTTTCGCCTGTTCGGGCAGATTTTGCCAACCACGCTTATGCATCAACTCGATGAACTGCTGCTCTATAACGGCGTCATCGTCTGGCCTGGGCAGGTAGAATCCATGTGGAGCGAAGGAGGCGGTAGAGCTGAAAGGAATAGACTGCTGAGCGGGCCACTCCGCTCGACTGGCTTTTGAATATCGTGACGCTGTAGGAGACAGTAGAGAGAGAGAGTCTGAGTCATTCCGGACTGATGGCACAGCTGTCCGAGAAGAGTTATCTGAGGAGAAAAGACTGGAGCCTCTGGTCGCGGACGATATGGACGATTTAATGCTACCTTGGTCTAAGGATTTTCTCGGGCCTGTCGAAGAATCGGAGGTTGAGAACGAGTCGTAGTTGTGGTGATGAGGTGCAGTGCTGCCAGGCCTTCCCCACTGTTGTAGCTTTGTTCCTCTGTCACCCGCTTGACTCGACGCCATTGTTATATTACCCGTATGCGGAGGTGGCCGAGGGCCTCCGACGCTGGATGACCCTCCTGAAGGTTGCACTGCCCCATTCCAGGCGGGATACTGATGAAAGTCACCGCCCTTGTTCAGATGATGTGGCTGAGTATGGACAGGCACTTTGTCGGCAGCCGGAAGGTAGTCTACGGCGACAGGGGCTCTTGAATCCGCTGTGGTGTCATAGGGTATTGAAGTTATAACACCTGACATTACTGCAAGGCCGGATGGATCTCCATCGTTTTGATCGTCGACCGAAACGACTGACGCTCTCTTGGTATGCCGCGATGACCAGGATCCATTGGCATTTGCCGAAGCGGGACCGTCCTGACCACCGCTGCCCTCATTCCGACTGTCTGTCGGTTTATCTTTGTGTAATTTTCTCCCGAAGAAGGATGTTTTGCCTGCCGATGATTGTCTCGACTGCTTGTCGGCTTGTGAGTTGGAGACCATTGTAGAACTTGGATACGCGTGTGAGATTCATGAGTCTGGTCGCCGCCAGGACCACACAAGAGGGTTGGGAGGAGGTGACGGCGACTGTCAATGCCCACCTATATCGCGGGGCTCGTTATTTGTCTGTGATCAATGCACCTTGCATGGCCTAGGGTATGCGGCGCAAAGTGGGAAACAACAACCTAGACGGCTGCCGGAAACGGTCATAAGCAGGCGTGAAAAAGGGTGGTTATGTACGGGGTCGTGAGACCAACCGCACAGAGGAGTCCTGCAACGAGCAAAATAGGTCCGAGATTGTAAGCTGACAGAATAGAGCAGTGCTGACTTTGTTGATCGCCTCCGGTTGGGGAGAAGGTTGTGATGTGGAAGTGTCCCAGGGGAACTCTTAGCGCCGCACCTACGGCGCGTTCTGTGCCACCGATCTCAGTCCGAGCCCACGAGCCAGCTGCAATTGACATATCACACTCGCAGATACCTTACATTGTCTATCAACCGGCTCCTTTCAAGCGATACCGTTACCGATTCTTTCTCTTCTCATCACTCCTGACTCATACGGCAGAACCCGGCTCTGTGCCACCATTGTTCCTCAGATGCAGCAGCAATGAGCGGCTTCGTAGACTTTGTCAAAGTAGGGGGGGGAGCCTTGCTTGAACCAGCCCACACTTGCTGATTGTTCCCTTTACTTAGACAATCCTTATACCTGCGACAATCTCTCTGGCTCTGTACCTCGCATTTACATACGCTATCATTCCTGTTTACCGACGTTCACGACAGCGCTATGCTCAGTATCTACCCCTCAATGCTATTTCCTCACAAACGTCTTCACTGCGTGAACGGGTCTCTGATGCATTGATGAACTTCCTACTCCCGATATCGTGGCGGCGTCGAGCATTTGGACAACCTACCGAAAGCAGGTACGCTGGTCAGAGTGCCGAGAGCTTGTTTGATGAAGAAGAAGGAGAAGGCATGGTGGGTTTCAATATTGAGGCTAGCCGAAGAGACACCATTGCAAGACAGGAAGATGCGGCCATCACAGAAAGAAGGTTAAGCCGAGAACTTGAGGAAGGATTCCGAGACGACAGCGATGATGAGACCAGGAGGGATGAACGAGAATCCATAGAAAGGTAGCCGATGATCATTTGTCTACATATTACAATCCAGCTTAAGCCAATCGCGGTTTGCGTACAAGAAACGCTCGTGCCTTTCACACACAAGTCCCTATTCGATCGAAGGATCCAGGTTTTGCACCTCCCCCATCAGTCCTCACATCTTCTCCTACAACTTATGCTTCTTCTGCCCGCTGGCTATCTTCCTGAACTCCTCCTGGGGCGCTCCACTCACAAACCTCTGCATACCTTCATTGACCTCCAACACACCATTACTCTCTAGCCGGTCCAGATACGGTTTCCGGATCAACTCCTTGATCTTCAACAAACTGTCTTGGTTCAGGTGTTCTCCCAACCTGTCCTCCACCTCGTCCAGCACTTGCTGAAGGAACCCAGCAGCATCATACTGGTCCTTTCCCTTGAACACCTTGTTCACGAATCCACACTGCACCATCTCCTCGCAGGTAATTTTCTTCGACATGATCAGCGCCTCGTTCGCCTTTGCAATGCCCAATCTCGTCACAAATGCCACACTCGCTCCTCCCTCTGCTACTAGGCCTAAGGAGCTGAATGGTGTGAGTAAGAATGCATGCGGCGCAGCGTAAATGAAGTCTGAGTGCGCGATGAGCGCAGCTGACAGGCCAACCGTCGGCCCGTTGAGAGCCGTAACCAGAATCTTCGGATGTGTGTAGAACGCCCTTGTGAGGTCGAGGTTGTTCGCAACGAAGCTTCTCAATATATCCCTGCGCGTCTGATCTTTGTCTTCGCCATCGCGGCCACCGGGCCGGGTGGTGGTGACATCGGCACCTGCAGAGAAGAAGCGTCCCGTGCCGGTAAGCACGGTGATTCGGATGTCGTCCATTTTAGCGACGTCACGCATTAGGCAGGAGAGACGGTAATAAGCATCCATATTCATGGCATTCAGCTTCCTGGGCTGGTTGAGAGTGATGATCGCTATGCGGCCCTTTTTGGTCAGGGTGACCATTTCAGATGGGGAGCTCATAACTCGGGAGGACACTGTAGGCAAATCTAGGACGAGTTTCTGGGTAAAGCAACAACAGTCAAGGAAAGTCTTTGCTACTCAATTTGGCTGTTGGTTGGAGGGAGTAAAATATACATTGGAGACATTGCTGGCTATTGAATAGTAATTCCAACTGGGCCTAGAACCGAAGTGTGGAGTAAACCGAGGTTGTCACCTCTGAAGGTGGATCCCTGTGTCGATCAACGCGGCGCGGAACCTTTTTTGCTGGGTCAAAAGATCGCATCCATCATAGTACAAATTCTTCTCAGCAGCATCCATGGTGAAACCCACCCTCATACGACCGCGGTAGCAATTTCACGTCGGCCTTGACACCTCACCACCATGTTCTCCTCCATCCTCCGTTCTCTGCGCGGCGCGAACCTCGAAGTCTTCAAGGTGAGTGCGCCACAACTCCAATCAATGGCTTCGTTCCCTTCTCTCACACCCACCATAGTTCGGTATGTACTTGGCGTTTCCAATCGGCTGGATGTACTACTTCGGCACGAACTTGGATGAGCGCTTCAAAGTCCCCGACTTCTGGCCTACGCAGGAACAGAGCCACAAGCTACCGTATGACAAGGAGGAAATCAAGGCAGAAATAGACAGGATGACTCGAGTTATGCGGGAAAGAGAGCGGAATCGAAGAGAAGAGACGGAGCGTGCATTTGAGGGGTTGCGAGCTGGATTGAGAGACCGTGGTGGGAAAGGTGATGGTGAGGGATAATGGCATTTTGGTGGTTATCGATTTGACGCATTGCGCGGAGTTTGCTCCATTGCTTTGCATTAACTGGCGCAATGAGCTTTTCTTGAAGTTGTTAGAAACGAATATGGATGGTCATATAGACCAACAGGATCGCGACTTTATTGTAGGATTATAAACGCGACACATTATGATCGTCTCCCGATCTGCAAAGCGTCTCAACGCAGGGTATTTTGGACATAGCCTCTGACGGAACAACGTAGCCAAGCACCCTTATAAACTCAGAAAATTCCTTAAGCGCCTGCAATGCCCGACGTTTGCATCCAGTCCCGACGTTTACATCCAGTCCCGACGTTTACATCCAGTCCCGACGCCTGCATCCAGTCCCGACGCCGAACAAGTGACGAAAACGTACGCACAGATATGCCCGCCAAACCAACTCTTACAGCTCATCGAGTTTCCTCATAACAGTCTCTACTGTTTCTGCCATCATCATCTTCTTCGTCACAGATCCCACAGCGCTCGCTCCAGTTGTCTTCAGCACTTCGCTCCCATTTCCCTTCAGGTTCACAAACTCGCCATGTACATAGTACCAGATGCGGTTGTAGATGACAGCGACATGGTTCGGGAGGTACATCGTAGCAGCTGTGACGAGCATTGATACAAGGACAAGGAGGATAAAATCTAACGCCCCGTGAGTTAGCAGCGGAAGACAAATCGTAGGAATGTCTTGGGAAGTCGTACTGAAAATGAACTTCTCGGTCGATGTCAGCATGTAAAGGGAGAACGTGACTTCGTATTGGTATTTCTTGAGCTGAAGCCAACGGATAAAGGAGGATATGTAGGATTTGTGCGGCCGGGAAGACGACTTCGAGTGCATGGCTGGCATTGCTGTGAATTCAAGGGCCGTCAGAGAATCGATAAGAAGTTGCGGGCGAGTGGTGAATCAAGCGAATGGACAGGACATTTGACCAGCAACGCCAATAGAGTCTGTAGAATGCAGTGGACGTCGGGTGTGACTGAGTTGATTGTCCTTTGGGGTACTACGTTGGTTGGAGTGGTTATGAAAAAGGGGAGGCCGAAGCGGGGAAATTTTCCGGACTAGAAATGGCTTTCTGAACAAATTACGCACTTCATTGGTGTCAGCCATTATGGGATTGGTTAGAAATAGAGCGAATTGATTCGACCGTCGAACTCGCCTGCTCTGGGCAACGGCTTAGTGACATCTGTAGGATACTCCTCTCCTAATTGGTTTGCGTTGGCAAATCGAGCGTTCTATATCGTCTCTCCGATGCTATCTAGAATGCTGTCTACAATGCATGCGTCCACATCTATGTGTGAGCATCATCTCTATGCCTTACCATCGCAGAACTGCACGACAGCCCATTTCCCGTTCCATGCCCATTTTCTCGCGCCCGAGTCGTCTCCACCTCCTTCGGTCTGTCGGAGCTCTTCGTCCTTGCCAGGAGGTAGGCCAACTACAACGTCTGCTTTGCAAGTCCGGAGTGCCAGGGACCTAATTGACGACTTGGCTCCTAGTGGGCCGATAGCCGTGTTGAAAGGCGTGGTTGGGTCCCAAGCTGCCTGTAAGAGATTTGTCAGCGTGCACTTATAACGGCGGTCACTAGAGGATACATACGTCTCCAGTCAGCTTTCGATAGTTCAGATCACCTTTGAAGATAACAAGCTCGCTCTGTTTGAGGTCCGTGAAGAGTTCCTTTGCTGTATGAGGCATCCTCCAGAAGCTTCCAGCCTGCGTCCAAAATCGATTGGGCCTCAGGATCAGCTGTCCCTCACTGTGAAGGCGACTCCAATGGCCAAAGAGAAACTTCAAGTTGGCTGTTTCTTCTTCACTTAGCGGAACAGACGGTCTGTTGTCATGTTTATCATCTGAAGCAGAGTAGAAGGCTTGAGGGTCAGCGATTACCCCAAGAAGGTCCGCAAAGTCGTTCGGAGTTACGTCGCTTACAAACCATGGTATCGACTTGGGGTGAAGTACCACCTCGGTTGCCAACCTAGTCGAGATCAAATAACCGGCAAGAATGAGATCCACATAGAGCTCGAATCCAGCATTGTCAAGGACGATGTCAACTCTCCGAGATGCTGCACCGGATTTTCGTGCCGAGCTCAAAATATCATAAGCAGCTGGGAGATCATTGACAACGATGTTCTTCTCTTGCTCCTTTCGTGCATTCGATCCCTGCAGCTTCTGGATGTCCTCGTACGTCAACGATGTCAGGAGCGATAAATCGGTAGCGTTTCCCCAGAGGCAGATCTCGACCATTTCGCTAAATAGGATCTTCTCAGCTTCTTCGACCCTTGCTGGATCTTCGCTGCCCGCTATCACAGACCCCTTCTCATTTTTCTCGGCAATTTCTCTGTACATCGCAGCAAGCTCGAGTACAGCTGGTCTTGATGATTTGAAGGTCGATAATTTTTGTCGGTTGAAAACATCGTAGTTCTTCCAATACTTGGAGATGCCGAAGAAAGTTCGAACTCTGCGATAGAGATAGCATTCCGCATAGAGCCATTCGATGTCATGCCACGTTGGCTGGCCCCGGGCATCTAATTCCTCGTTGTAATCTCCCACGTCCTCATCGCCATCGAAGGGCAGATTCCTACGAGAGTGGATCAGTCCGTGGCTCCTGAACCAGACGCCTTGACTTACAATAGCCGACGGTTGTGCTGAAGTTCGTACTTGAGCTTCGCAAGACCTTGGGTGATTACCTTCCCTTCCTCGGCCTTTTCCTGTTCCGACGAGTCCAGTGCAGAAACGGCGCGGTGTACATCATCTATCGCCCCAGTCTGGACGACCGTCAGTGGAGCGGGCGCAGTGCTGGCAGGCAATACTGACGAGGATAGTTGGCCATCGCTCTCGGGCAGATATATAGGCAAATGAAGTCGGATCAGAGACTTGGTATTTTGCTATTACACTCTCAGTACATTTCCAAGAGGCGCCGGATATCTAGGCAATCGTACAAACTTGTGGATCAAGATCCATACCTGAAGAACCAAGATATTTCGGTGAGCGCTAGATCAGGTATAGGGTTCTCCTCAGTCACAACTGTGGATAGAGAGAATCTGAATAATTTCCGCTCGCGAGTTACGAGTATGACCCCAACGGAAATGTTGCGAGATCCCAACACGATCGTAATCTTGCTAAGTGGCCTTCATGGGGTCCGCCTTTGGCCGATTGCGACAGAGGTCTTCTAATCTGAAGTTTCCGCTGTTCATGAAAATCTCGACTTGGAACTGCATTGTTATACCGAAACGACAGAAATAAAATTACCGCTTCGATTTCCAAATGCGGAGTTACTCCGATGGTTAGAACTTCTAGAAGGAGGGGGTAAAATGAGCCCCCAGCCCCAACAAGTTCATCTAAGAAAGCAACCAGAGTCAACAAATCCTTACGCTATTCGATTTACAGAGTATATCCAATGCGAAGATATAGTATAGTGACTGGTAAATAGCTTCGGGATTTACGTATACCAAACTAAATTATCCCGACTTCTAGAAATCCATCCGAAGTTCGATGGTGGGCTTCACTTCCGCAGCAACGCCGTCCCCCTCTGCTGACGTCCTCGAACCTCCACTAGACCTGAGCACCTCTTCTAAAAGTGAACGCCTTTCCTCTGTCATCGATACCACACAAGACCTGAACCTGAGAGGATCGACGGCTGCTATCTCTAGCAGTCTTGTAGCTGTCTCTTTGAATGAATCTTGCCCTAGAGCTTCAGCTCGAGTAAGCAACGCAGGCATGATCATTGCCATCGCCGCCGAGCTACTTTGCTTGGGTAACGTGGACACACTTGAGGCTAGTGTTTGCATGAGTGAGCCAGAGACGTCCTCTGGATCCTCGGTCTCTGAGTCGGTGATGAAATGCAGAATCCTAGGATAGAGTAGCCGTGCGGCTGCTTCCTCACAGGGAGACTTCGGCTTCGCTAACAGAAGGGTGCGAATGCAGGTCGCCGCGACCTTTGCGAGTCCTAGGTCCTGTAGAGATTCCAGCAGCTCAGAGACTGCCTTGACAACCAAAGGATCATTCTGGGGAAGTATTCTCCCCGCAGACGTCAGCAAGATGGTTATAGCTAGGTATGTGTTGCGAGCACAAGGAATTGCAGCTTCATTCTCGCGACGTTGTGCACGGCTCAAGATTGTGAGCAGTTGTGAAAGGCATCCACGCACGAGCCTGACACTATCGGTATTTCGGCTACTAGAAACCGTGACTCCAAGAAGGAAACGTCGGAATATCGGGAATGCCTGTGGCACTATCTCAGTCTGGCACATACCGGTCGCCAGTATCGTGCAAAAAGTGTGTATGATGCATGCATACAGATCTGCGCGAATGACAGAAGGGAAAACATCAGCCACATCAACAAGAGCCTCGAGAGACATGAGGACCAGCGCTGCCCCTTTTTCGCTGACTAGATTACTCGAAGATCCGGGAGAGTCCTTTAACGTTGGCACGAGACCAGCCAAGACGAGTATGATGATGCGAGTAAGCTCGAAAAGCTGATCTATATCGTCGGAGAGCTTGTCATTACGGTCAATCTCGCCTTTGGCGGAGAGGTGGTCCAGGGACAGATTCCTTGCAATCTCGACGAGAACAGTTTGTGTATCAAGCTCGCCCATCATGGCCAATCGGTCAAAAGCGTCGGTTGTTTCGGCGAAGACGACGTCCTGGTAAACGGCGTTGCCGGCAACAGCAGGTCGAAGAATCTTCTTCAATGCTTGCAGGATAGCTAAGGTTTGTGACGCGTCTTCACGGGCGGAGATGACCAGCGCTTCGAAAGCAAGGCCGTATAGGATGAAGAAGAATGCGACAGGTTCTTCGCGGAAACTTATGTCTCTGCCTTCGGCGGGAAGGCCGTTGGCCTGCACTTTACCGTTGACCTCGAGCTTGTCATCAAGTGCATCGAAGACAAAATCGCTATCCTTGTCTACCAGGATCGCAATGGCATCGACCAGGTTCAACCATGTATCCTGATAAAATCTGAGCCGGGTCTCTCGATTCAGAGCTGCGTAAGACACATCAAGGTCTCCAACATCGATATCCCCGCCTAGTGTACTTGAGATCTCTGGCTCGAACCTGAGCTTTGCGAACTCTTGCAAAGCCGACAGCCATAATGGTGTCAGTCTCGCTACGTACGGCTGAACAATATCTACGAGATATTCCTGCTCGGAACTTGAGATCTGTAATTGTGCCCAGGCAGAAAGCACTGCCATCTTCAACATCACTTGTCCATTTGAGCTAAGTCCTCTTAGCTCACCGATTGCAGCGTCTCCAGAAGGTTGTGTACTATTCTCCAAGCCGGTGACCAGCAGCTTAAAGATGCGACCCATTCTCTCAACGTTGGTCACGATACCTGTGGCAACGAAGGTGGCGCACACGCTGATTGCTTCGGCCGCAAGCTCAGGTGATGAATCAGATGCGAAAGCGGGTGTCAGGGCTGATCCAATTTGTGCTTGATATTGCTCCAGAAGGGAAGCTTCAACGAAGTCGGGATCCGGAGTTTTGCCGAAGAGCTTCAAGACTTGATCAAGGATCTTTAAGCCCCAGATTCGAAGCTCTATAACGGTGGCAGTAGAGGCTGTAAATGCCATACGAACAACATCCGCTATCTTACTTTGTATTGCAGCTTCTGCTGGGATAGTCCTGTCGGGGAGCATTGCTTGAGCCACAAGATCAAGGAGCTCGCTCAAGATTGACATAGCAAAGCTTCTGGTATGCCACTTTAGGAATTCTTGTGCTTCAGCAGAAGCTTCGACGCGTTCCCCCTGAGCAGCAGCGGCGGCGGCGGCAAACCCTGCAACTTCTTCGTCCTGCAAGTCGGGTGCTGCGGTCGTAGCCTGCGTAGTCGTTGTGGGCACAGCTGACTCCGCCTTCGTACGTGTCTTGGAGAGGATGCTATGGCACTGTTGTACCCATTCTGCCCCCTGCGTGAGGAAAGTTTGCTGCAGCCAGTTTCGGATGAGGCTCTGAAGCCCATCGTGCCCAGATGTAACGTCAAGACAAAGCCAAATTGATTCCTTCAGTCCAGGTTCAGCTGCCTGAAAAACGGTGGCTGCATTGCGCTTTACCATATTGGCTAGGCCCTCAATCGAGACCTCCCGCACGCGTTCATCTTTCGAGCCAAGGCCGGTTTGCAGCTCTCTCACATACTCGACAAAGTTCACTTGGCCTGGTGCATACATCAACAGATGCCCTGAACAAATAGAAGACACTGTTTTCATCGCTACGGAATCCTCCCTGTGGAAGTAGGCAATCAATGTCATTATCAGCGTTCTCGTTTTGCCGGAGTCCTGGAGATCAGGTCCTAGGACGTTGACGAGCGAGTCAACACATTGACTGATGCAAAGCGGCGTTGAATACTCATCCTCTATGTTTGACGTCACTAGTGACGCCGCCTCGTTTGTGTGGCTGTCGTTCATGTACAGCTGGGCAAGCATACCAAGGGTACTTGTTACAAAAGCAGAAAAGGTAAGACCCGCAGAATCGGCAACTCTTCGCAGGCTTTCGATTGCCCAGAAGTGAACCACGGGATGTTGGTCGTTGCAAAGAGATAGAAGCACTCCAACGATGGTCTTGAGATGAAAACCAGCCGCCATTCCCCCAACCTGAGAATGAATGCAGCCCAATGCCAAAGCACACCCAGCACGGATGTTGGGATCTCTGTTCGCAACGATCGTCTCGATTAGGTGGCTGACTTCTGTGTTCGTAAACTGACTGCCAGATAAATGACTTAGACGACCTAGTGCTTCAACACCAAGGTTACGAACGAATCCGTCTGGATCGGCAATCGAACGGCGTAAAATCTCTGCAGCAATCTTCTCGGTGGCCAGTGTGGCAACTTTGCCTTTCGAATACTTTGTTTCGCGGTTTGCAACTGCCAAGGCGCCCAGTGTTGCCATAGAAATGTTGACAAGGATAGCCGCCTTTTTCCCAGGTTCTCGGGGGAGAGGCTGCGCGAGTACCGTCGCCATTTGCTCAAGAGCGCTCTCCTGAATCTTTGGTGACTGCAGAGGCAATGAAATCGCGAAGAGCTCTATGGCTGCATCAACAACTTGCGTTGCAGGAGGACCGATTGCAGGGTGCCCTTGTTGAGAGTTCGAGCTGTACAGGTAAACGGAATCATGCTCGATGGCGTGGCAGGTTGGAGAAAGAAGGCAATCGTCAACGGGGTCAATAGCGCCCGTAGCTCCTGATTCATTCATCGGTCGATGAGTGCCGTTCCCAGGTAGTCGGACCAGATACCCTCGGACTGATCCGGTCGCTCCGAAGCCCCAGTTATCTTCCAAGTCCCATAGATTCTCAAAATTGCTGGCAGAAGTTGCGATCAAAGAATCAAACGAGCGTGGCGCAGCATTTTCTGGTTCTATGAATGATAACATTGCCAAGCTCAAAACATCTGCCTGAATGGAGACCTCGGAGTTTTCAAGGTGGGGAATGCTTACAAGCTTGGAAAAGCACTGAAGGACACGGCGGCGAACCATTATTTTGTAGTCTTGAAGTTGCAATGCTGGGTTTACACGAGCGGAGGCCTCCTCAGGCTGGCGTTGTACTGGAAACCCCTGTAGGAACACTACGCAGTTCTGGAGCATTGTTGCAAGCCGTTTGGAACTGTCCGTGGTGACGAGGCTGCCGTTGTATTCAAGAAAGACCAGCATAGCACTAAGTGCACATTCGCGAACATGTGCTAGGAAACTCATCTCCAGGCTGCCCCTTTTTGCTGCGTTGTCTCTGCTTAAAGGTCGTGGTAAAGCGTTCCGCCACAGTAGTAAGAGCTGAGCCAGGTGGATTTTCACGAAATTGGGACCAAGGGGCATCAAACCACCGATAAGTATCCACGCGACCTGTACCTGAGTGGCGGATATCCGAAGTTCAGATCCGCTGCTAGATTTTAGCAAATCCGTCGCCATCGTAAGCACCTGCGAAAAGACCTCGACGGAGCCGTAAAGTGGCCGGCTTCGGGCGGTACTGAGCATCGCAGCCAGGGTGTTGGCGTTTGCAATGCACCTGCGATGCGAATGACGGTGCTCCGTCAACTGGCCAAGCTCTTTCACAAGCTGGTTCATGCAATGCCTCGAGCAAATTAGAAGCTGTTGTGGACAAGCAAGGACGAAAGCGCGGAAACAATGGGCTACATGTATTTGCACAGTGTAGCTGGGATGCTGGACAACTTGGACTAACGCTTCTCGACAGGCATCACTCATGATGCTCATTGCTGAACCCAGGCGTGATATTAAATTCGACAAAGCACTAAGGGCCGATACCAAAGCACGTTTTGATGGTTCGCGTCGCTCTTGTAGGACTTGCGGATAATTTTTCAGGACGTTGTTGATGAGCCATCGGGCTGCATTCAACTGAGCATTTTCGCTCAGGGTCTTGGCCGCGATAGTATCCTCAAGGATGATTGCCACATACTTCCTGGTAAGAAGTGATCTATACCGATTGTACGAGATGGTCGGATGGTCCAGAACATCGCTAAATAAATGGTCCGCAATGGTACCATAGTGCTCCTCGACGAACCTGTCTGGCAACTGTTGCAAGAAATGTTTGTAACAGATTGCAATACCTGCCCGGGCTCTATTGGTAGTGGACGCTCTGCAGTAGTGATTCGAAAGTGTCTTGCAGGCGTCTTGCAAGCTCAGGGTGAGCTGAGCGGGCTTACGAAGAGCCGGGGAGCCCGGCCTTTCAAGCTCGCCATCCTCGTCAACAGCTGCACCTTGCTTCTTCGCAGATTTCTTTGGTTTACGGATGGTGGGGACATCTTCGATAGTACCGTCTTTGGAACGCGCCTTGACAAGGACCACGGCCAGAGCGTCAGCTGCGGCATGCCGCACAGATGCATTGGCGCTGTCGATGACTTTCCAGATCGTTGATTTGAGGGCGTCAAAGTCACTCCCATTGTCGAAATACTTCGTCGACGCATGCAGGACTTCTAGGCAGAAACATGCATTTCTTTGGACGAATATGGCCTTATCGTTTGACGCACTGTTCCTGGCTTGCTTCCAAACATCTCTCGCAATCTGCTCATCGATGCTAGCCCCGATTCCTTCAACGGTCAGAGCGAGCGCTCTGAAAATTGCTCCCCTGAGACCAGCATGGCCTTGGGCCTGCTTGATCAAACGGCTAAGGCTAGAACAAACGAGACTGGCAAGACTGGCAGCACTGCTTCCTGCAGCTTTGTAGATTTTCCCAATGCAAACCACCGCCGCATGCTTGGTCTTCAGTTCTTTTTCTCCTTTGCCAGAATTTATGAGGCCGACCAGCTCACTGACTGTTTCGTACAAAAGGTTTCGACTACCTCGGCGGAATGTATCTGCAAAGATGTAGCCTAGATTGTTCCGGATCACTCGAGAAGGCGCTGGGGAGGCTAGGCCAATAATTTTCAGAAGTTCTCTCTTAATCGCCGCTTGGTGAGATGGAAGCGATTCACTGTCGAAGGCCTCGACATGACGTAGAAGATCAGAAACGAAATTTAAGAGATATAGATCTTGCTGTTCAGATGGTAGTGAGTGGAGTTTGTTCACATCCAATTCGAGGTCAAGAGATGTGCCGTTCGGAGTTTCACTGCGGGCTTGGGAGACGGCCTCTGGAGCGGACATAAGTATCAAGACTTTTCTCGAGATGTCCGAGTGCTGATGGGAGGATTACAACACAGCTTGTTTGCAAAAATACCTTGTGCTGGGAAAAGAAAGAGTCTCAAAATGGATAGCTGCGGCGGTCGAGAAAGTGTCGGCCAACTTTCCCCCGACAACTTTTTGGGGCCCATCTTCCACTTTTTTGCTTTGGGACGCCGACGAAGGACAACAGACTGTCTTGCAACGCATGGGTCTTGCGAGGCCGTGGAGGTCTTGTTATTATCTGCAGCAGCCTGTGTCGCGGAGATGTCCCCGCTGGAGTTTGCGGGCGAGGAGCTTCGCGACCTGCCCAGTTCTGGCGTCTGGTCACAACCGCTGGTCTAAGATCAAACATGACAAGGGCAAAGAAGATGCGCTGAAAAGCAAAGCACGCTCTCTTTTGTCACAAGAAATCTACAACGCTTCCAAGTGTTGGTTACAGCCCCTTTTATCTACCTGGAGCTTCACTGATTCGATCTAGTCGGAGGGCCCGATCCTAACTTGAATCCACGCCTAGCAACAGCGATTGCCAATGCTAAGCGGGGTGCGCTCTCAAAGACCTCGATAGAATCTGCGATTGCTAAAGGACAAGGAAAGTCCATGAGCGGGGCTACGCTTGAAACCGTGATTATTGAAGCAATGTTGCCTTCTTCTGTTGCGGCCATTATCGAATGCCAGACGGATCAAAAAGCCAGGGTGCTTCAGGAAATTCGCTACATTATCAACAAACACGGCGGAGCTGTGACGCCGACAAACTACCTGTTCGAGAAGAAGGGCCGAATCGTGTTTCAGAAAAAGGAAGGAATAAGTGCAGATGATATTTTGGACGAGGCAGTGGAAGCAGGAGCGCTGGACGTGGACACTGACGACGACGACCAGATTATTGTGGACACACACCCAAGCGAGGTGTCTGCTGTGGCACAGAAGATTGTGAAGGCTTTCGGATTCAGCATCGAGAGGTCGAGCATCGTTCACGTTCCTAAGCCCGAAACTACTGTGTCCGTGGAGGACAAGGATGCAGAGGAGGTCGAAAATGTGATAAATCTGTTAGAAGAGGACCCGAGCGTCCAAGATGTGTACATAAACGCTGTTTAGTAAACAGATATGGCTTCATTTGGCAAAATGGTGTCGTCTCCGAATTGTACATGAATCTCGATCAAAATTCTTGTGGGAGCCCAGTCCATACCACACCTTTCTTTCCGCTAGCTGCTTTCAACAACGTTTCGGCCGGAACAAGACGGTAGATTCGTTCGTATATATTTTCCTACGATCTCCAACCCGCCATATATTTGTCTCCCCCGTGCCTTCAGCCGCCATGACTTCGGAGGCTTTTGATCTAGCCGCCTTGAAGTCATGGCAGGAGGCTTTCGAATATCCCTTGGGCACCACCCGCCAGATCGAGCACGGGTTACGAGTAGAAATCGCGAACAACAAAGATAGGTTGCGAACTCTCGTAGGGTATATCCTTCTTCCTCAAAGGTCTCGCATGCTGACGCTAATGTCAAGACGTCAGGGCAAGCTACCGCGATCTCCTAAATACCGCCGAAAGGATCATACATCTCGATGTATCAATGCAAGAGACGGATGTCTCAATGTCAACGCTAAGTCGCAACTGCAATTCGGACGCTATAGAAAAGACATGTCAAACCGTTGCACGGCTAAAGCAGGAGCAAGCGGATAAGAGTACAATTAGGTCCGAGGAAGTGCGAGGACAAAGGCTGACAGCATTTGGCAGGATCTGGAGATCGTGCCATAGCTGCGCAAATACTCTTGTTGCAAAAGTGCAGGTCATGCGTATCCCGACTGCTTAGAGATCATGAGTCGTCTCTACTCGCCGCGAAAGTCCTCTCAGTATCGCGACTTCTTCTCAAGACACTAAGCCAGGCAAGCTCGTCTTTACCGGTGCTTGACACTCTACGGACGCAGTTGGCATCCCTCAGGCGCCATCTCTTACGCAGGCTTGACCAACGGCTCTCAAACTTAAATTCCTCACGCGAGCAATTGGTCGAAGCGATATGCGCCTTCTGCTTGGCAACTAGCTCCTCCTCAGGGGATGCTTTGCGACACTATTATCATCTCCGTCTGCAGGAGATTCGCAGAGTACTAGAGCTTGGCGGAAGCGAGCACTACAATGTTGTTCAGGCTTTGCAATACTACACGAGATCACTGCAAACCACCAAAGCTTTGTTGAGCCGCTCACTTTCCGAAGCATTGCGGAATCTGGGTGCTCAATCTATCCTACGTGACCCAGGCGTGCAGCAACTCAGTGAACTCGATCTGAGCACGCTACAGAGATGGGTAGCGGTGGAAATTCAAGACTTCGTTCCCTTCATTAAGTACAATGATCTGGCAGGCCCGGATATAGACTCCCCAACCTTTGGCTGGTCGAGGGACGCATTCGACAGTTTTGTCGAGGCGCTGAAGATCGGAGTTGAAAAGGTGGAGAGCACAACACAGCTCTTGGGTCTTCGAAAAGCCCTACTAGAAGTGTGGCTACCGGTTTGTGTTTCTACACCAGCGCATTCAAAATCCGACATTCTTGACACACTACGCGAGGTGCTCAATAAACGTATGAACAACTTGATACGTAACGAGGCCGCCACCCTGACAGATACTGGGACCACCATTGCAACCACGATGGGTGAGAACCCCGGCGAGGGAAACCCAAGTTTGTCAATTTGGGATGAAAACTTTGTTGCCATGCCTGCCGCGAAAGGTGCATCTGCATTCAAACAGCAATTGAGGCTGCGCCATCTTGGCAATTCCGAGAGTATATCACGTATTCTACGTTCCGTTGAAGCTTGGATAGAGAAAGTTAGAGCTACCAAGGCGGTCATTCAGCAACTCCGAAGAGATCGCTGGCGGGACCTTGTGGAAGAGGACGAAACGGACGATGATGCTGCAGTGGGGATCGAAAGCGTGCTTCAAAGTGCGGACCCTCAGCTTTACGAGGGAGGGCAGGATTCAGCCGTCGCGCAAGCTATCGCCAATTTCCAACTGAGCATAGTCAAAGCTGCCAATGAGACGCGGGACGAATGTCGTGCCCAGCAGATTCATTGGACTTTGCGAGTCATCAGGGAAACGTCTCAGCGACTTCAGCATGCCTTTCCAGAAGCCGACCTGAGGAAGCTCGACACCGTCGTACCTTCACTACACAGTCGACTTGCCCTTGATGTAGCAGCAGGGCTTCTTGCTTTGTCTGGGTCTAGGTTTTCTCCGCAGCGCTTGAGCCAGAAGGAGGGCTCTCATCTGTGGGAAGGTACTCCGCCCTTGCCAGTGCAACCCTCCCCACGCACCTTCAAGCTGCTTCACAAGCTTAGTGAAGTCATGGCAAGTCTGGGTGCGGATCTCTGGACCTACGCTGCTGTGAGCGCTCTTAAGAAGACCGTCAGCCAAAGTATTGTGGAACAAGACTTTTTTGATTTGGACGCTGGAAATCTGCATGTGAAAAATACGGATGGGCTCCCTAATGGCACGATCACGGTCAATGGCCATCACCCGGGCCCGCGTCCTTCCGCCCATTCTGCTACAATCCAGGACTTATTCGATGTCTTTTACTTGAACTGTGCTCTAGCACCAAAGCAGGGCGATGATGTCGTACAATTGGCAGGAATAATTGACAAACTGAGCACGCTGTCGGATTGTGAAGAATCTCATACCAAGGTAGTGAGAAGGAGAGCGAAGGACTATTGGGCAAGAACGAATCTGCTTTTCGGTCTTCTGGCATGAGAGCGCAATATGCAATTGAGATAGGAGAGAATGTATTAGACCTTGCGAGTAAAGGGCAGGAAATGTTTCTAACGACTCATTTCTGCACAAAGTGACGAGCCAAGGAAGTCGTCCGTTACGTTGTTCGCTTGCTGGCAAGGCTTGGATAACCGGTAAGTTCACATTGGTGGATGGCGCAGAAAGACTGCCTAATTTGGTAGGTCGCTTGCGCCTTTCGGCTCGCAAATCGGCCACGGCCAGAACATGGTGCTTATTAACAGCACGAGTAAAAGACAGATCCAGGATTGGCACAGGAAAGTAAATGGGCACGCATGCCCATACGACGAAAATGTACGAATTATGGGTCTGGCTGGAGTCTAGTCCTTGATTCTTTGTCATAGAGATGGTTTCCACAAAAAGATATCAAGAAGAAACTCCGCGATGTTTGAGGACTTTTCGAAATAAATCTCAACTGTAGTCGCAAGTCGTGAAACACAGTTCTACCAACTAAGATAAACCCCTGCTTTGGCGAGTTACCTTTTTCAAGCAAAAATATGCCAGCAAGCGTTCGCTTCGAGGTCTTTCCCGCCGACCTGGAGAAGTGTATTGCTTTCTACACCGACGTCCTCCGCTTCACACTACTCCAACGCAAAGATGGCTACGCATACTTTCAGCGCGACCGCATCTTCATCGGGGCGGATCAGAGCAATTTTGAGTGGGCAGACTTGCAGCGGGTTGACAAGGGCAACAGGAAGCCACCGACTGGGGTGGAAATTGTGATCGAGATCGATGACCTGGATGCAGAGAGGGACTGGGTAGTGCGGAAGGGGTGGACGCTGGATGCTGACATCAAATTGCAGTCTTGGGGTTTGCGGGACTTTAGGATTATGGATCCGGATGGGTTCTACTTGAGGGTCACCGAACACATTTCCAAGGGCCAACGAGAGGCCGTTGAGGGGGAGATGTGAGAACTGTGTGGCGTTGCTTTTTCTCCTATCTAGCTTGAAGCAACCGCGATGTTGGTCTTTGCCCTTGAGTTGGATGAAGAGAATGACGTTTGGCATATGTCATACCAAGCTCGGGGGTTCCTGGTTGTCTCCAAGTCTCGTAGAACGCCTCAAGGAGCGATCGAATCAATTGATTCAAAGGTGGATTCGGGGCAATCGATTTGATCGCCGATGGTACTGTAGTTACGATCGATGTGGCTTCTCATCTATTTGACACATGGGAAGTTTCTTGCCTTTGAAGATCGTATGACGATGCAAAGTGTGCCTCGGTCATGTGTTCGAGGAATGGAGCAAGATACGTCAGAAGCAGGAGTGGCTGCAAGACATCTTGTTTCCAAGGCACCTTCGGATCTTTTCCCAGCACGGAAAGAGCCTCCATACCAATGAGATCGAAGTGCCCTGTCGCCTCAAGCTGCCAGGTGTGGGGTAAGCGTGTCTAGCCGCGAGGGTGATTGGCTTCTATCACCAAGGGCAAGCCACACAGTTCATGCCGATCAAGCGCCTTGTGTGGGAAGGGTGTTGTGGCGATGACGCCAACGTTGAAGCGCTAATTCCAAACAGTAAAACATTCTATGACGATGAAGTCACGTCTAATTCAAGGAGTGAAGATGAGTGAAACAAAGACCTGCCATGCCAAGTTGGAATCTCAAGCAATAAATACACCGATACGCCCCTCCCACGACGTCTCTCTTCTCACCAACAACCAATTCACAAAACTTCAATCACCTTCAGCCAGACAACTTTCAATCGATCCAACCTCAAACTAAACCCACCTCACCCAACAACCTTCGCAATGGATACCATCAAGTAAGACCGCTGTCGACCCTACCTGCTCGCCCTGGTCCTTGCTAACACTGCTCACCCAGGAACGCCGCAAACTACGTCTCTGAGTCCGTCCAGGGTGCCACCTCCCAAGCCTCCCACGAGGCAAACAAGCAAGTCGCCAAAGACTCCGACGCTTCCCTTGGTACCCGTGCCACTGCGGCCAAGGACTCCCTCGGGGACAAGGTCGATCAGAAGAGCCACGACGTAAGTTTGCCCTCATCATTGTCACGGTTCCACACTAACGCCTCAATTAGACCTCCGCCAACGTCCACAAAGAGGCTGCCAAACACTGAATAATGAAGTAACGCCTCGTCCTTAAGACTGAACATCGGGTGAAGGAAGTGAAGGAAGTAAAAGCAATTAGCATAAACCAAGCATGAGGATATGATTATACCCTATAACGGCCCACTGAAAGAATGGAAAACCCTTAGGTAGCACAATCAAACAAATTTTTTCTGGTGGTATTAGTCTCTTCGTAACCGTCCTTCCAATGAAGTCCTCGACGTCGCTCAAGCAGCCATCTTCCATCGTCCTCATCAGCAGAACGATTCGAGCATTCACACCTGGACGGTTGCCAGTTCATCGGTCTTCCTGCGCAATCAGAGACATCGAACGTCCGCTAGCATATATTTCCACCAAAGCAATAAGGGCACGCATTAGTATATTCTTTGCACCGTATGATATGTGTGAAAACGACCAAGATGTTGAGTAGTGTGATGAGTTCAACCGACCTCGCCGAACTCATCTTCCTCGCTTCGGTGGCCTCCACCAGGTCGTCGCATTTGCTCCACCAACTCGCCGTGAGTCGTACCAATGAACATCAAAAAGGTAGTCTCAGAATCCTCCCCCCAACGCACACTCCACCGTTGTCAGAAGTTCACCTTCGTTCGAATAGATTGACCTATATTTGCGGTCAGCTATCTCTCTGATCTCCAAACTCCAACAGTTTCACTCCTGTATTGATAAAAGGGGTAACCAGCAATAATGCGAGGCTACCAGCCTGAAATCAGACACTCCCGCAAAGTTATGCGTATGCTTGCTCCAGACTCGCATAGGTGTTGTATTCCATCGTCGTTCTTAGCTAGCATAGCTTGTTCAGCCTCAACGCTTGACCGGCAAGCTTTCAAGGCTGCTACGCTTCCTTCGCTTTGCTGTTGTTAGCCTGTCACTTTGCACCTCCATCGAAACTACTACCAGATGGCAGCAGACTTCCCAGATGTGTCACTCTCTAGGCCCGATCTCCTCCCACTCATGGAGTTCAGCGGAATGGGATATATGGACTGAAATACATATGTTTTTCAGGTCGTTTCTCGTCAGCCGGGCTAGGACAAATCGAAGGTACGATCCCTTATTGTGAAGAGACATGTGACGTTCGCGGAGAGGATGTGGCGGTAGCAAAAATGAGAAGGACTAGACGATAAAAGGGGAAACGTTAGAGTCTCTATAGAGAATGCATCCTTAACAGGAGTGGCCGCTGTTTTTGCTTGTGGAACATTCCGGCTTCGTATTGCACAGCGCGTTACGGGATTTGCATGTCTTTGGGGAAGGCTGGTCAGCACGTCAAAGTGCACGTATATTAGACTCATTGATAAGAACGTAGAGTAGCATTAAATGAACTCTTGTTGCACAAAGCCCACGTACAATCATTGTCAGCGGCAGGTGCATGCGACGATGCAGGTCGGCGACGGGATCTGCGCCCTCTAAAACAATTCCGGGGTTCTAGATTTGTATAGATGAAACCCGCGACCATGTGATGCATTTGACTCTTAACATCTGGAATTTCGCTCCTGTATCTTTAGGCAACAGGCCCTGCCCATTACAGAAGACATGACTTCGCAGCCTCTGGAAGAGCATCTAGCGGAAATCGCCAGCATAACGGGTCTCTCCAGGGATCAGGCCATCATCCTACTCAGAGTGCGTTGCGCAGCTTCAAAGTTCAGACTGCCAGAAGATTTTACTGATCAGATTGCCTAGAACTTCAACAATAATCCTGAACGAGCTGTCGACGAGTACTTCAACAACGCAGAGAGCGCACTCCGACCTCAAGTCAGCCTTAAATCCCCTCCCACGCACGAGCCTTGGGCATCTGACTACAGTGTAGCAAGAAGCAAATACATGGAGAGAAACAGATAATCTACCTTGTGAGCCCTGCCCCTACCTCCAGCCGTCACGCAGATATGGGAAGGTCAACGCTGACATTAGACCGGGCGAAGCTTTCCAAATACATGCGGCTGATACACAAGCCGGAAACATACACGGAGGCCTCTCCAGACCACCATCTCGTACAAGTTATCGAAGCCCTGGCGGGAATATCGAACCAATCGACCTCACCGCAGAACATGCCGCAGGTAGGACGGGTCTTTTCAAAGCTTGAGGGCGACATACTGACACGTTAAAGCGGATCCAAGCAAGAGTCTCACGGCGGATGAAGAGGATGAGGCAAACTTGCAGGCTGCTATAGCGGCTTCCCAAAATGAAATACCGCCTGGTCAAGAAAATGGGATCATTGGAAGCGGACAGCAATTCGGTCCCGCCCATGCAGGCGACTATGAGCCTAGCAAATGGGCCATGACTCTTTCCCGCGCAAGAGCACAAGAAATCCCCGATAATCCCCCTCCAGAGCTCCGCCGACGGAAACCTGAAGAGCCTGCCTTCCTGCGTCCTTCTCATCGGTCTGGCTATCTGCACTCACTGCTTACAATATACCACTCCATACCTCTGGCGAGAGCAGCTCTCCTTCTGCCATCTGTCCAGAACATATCGTATGGCTACGATTCAGAGTGGTGGTCAGGCACTCGCATAGTCGCACCTAGGGTCGTCTCATATGATGATGGAGTGGTCCACCATTCGGACGCCAATGATTTCATCTTCGAGACGCAGCGGTTGATGGCGTTTTTGGACGGGACCACTCGATCGTACGGCAGCGCTGATGTGCTCGCAGATTTGGATTGCTATCGAAACAGCAATGCCGCATCTGAGTTAGTCCAATTCTTCGATACATGGATGGGTGCGGCACTAGAATTAGCCCCTGACGAACCACTGACACAGATCTTCTGCTCTGAAGCCTTGAAGAATCCCACAAATCCGCGCGAGCCGATCTCGCGTAAGTTCTTTAACTGCCTAGAGCCTAATCATCACTCTAACCACGAGACGCTCTATGATACATTGGATCTCGCGATCTGGGCGGACGAACCAGACAAGCCGTTGGACGATATCTGGATCGAACATGCAGCACCAATTTTTACTTTGCGTCTGTACGACCCGCAAACCAATCCGCCCTTGCGGCGTGACAAAGTGGACGTGAAAATCCCAGCCACCTGGTACCCCGACAGATATTTGGAATCGTGCAAGCAGCAAAGTCGAGAAATGAGATTTCGAATAATAGATTTGAGCAATGAAATTCACAGACTGCGGGTTTTGCAAGCCCGTTGTGCTGCACAACAAGGACGCAATGGAATCTTGTCCGTGCGGCAAACGTTACTCGAAGCCGCGAGGGCGGCGGAGCTCGCTGTCAAGGACAAACCCTTGACCAACGGCCTACACGAAAATGGCGACATGTTGTCATCATCAAGCACTCTGCCCATCTCGACCGCTGAAGGAGATCGTTGCGCGCAGGAGTTAAGAGCACTGGTGGAAAGAATTGATAAAAAGATGCATTCTTTAGAGGAGCAGAAAGAAAGAACGCTTGAGATGTACCGGAGTGTAGTGCAACAGTTCACACAGCCGTCATCCGACCCCAATGAGCCGCCTACGCACAGATACACGTTGAGGGGAGTTTCAACGAAACCATATATAACTTACGTTCTGCGACCTGTCCTTGAAGACCTTATGGATGTCAGTGATGGCAACAGCGGAGAAGCCAGGGACGAATTCAACGGAAATTGTGCAGGTGAAACTGCTTGGCAGTGGTGGCGGATCTCCTTCTCAGACGAAGAAAGTCACTCCTCCGGGGAGCTTCCTATACTCGGACCTCCCACGCAAGCTGAGATGGAGGCTGCGGAAACGTCAGCCATTAATGGCTACGGCCAGTTTTCAGACTGGTCGCGAAAAATTCAGCAGCATGAAAGCAGATCTGGCTTCTCAGTCCGCAAGGTCCGAGAGGTTGAAGTTCTAAAAGCTGCTCGAGAAGAGAGCGACTCCGTGTTGCTCGTGTATGCGAGCGACAAAGCGATCGACCTTGGTCCCAGTCGCGGCCCCGATCTCACGCCGGAGCTGAGGGCTTTTGTGGAGGCTGACAACGCAGCGTTTGAAAAAGAGCTTCGAGGCGAGAGCGGAGCTGAGATGGAAAGCGTTTCCACGGCATATGGGAACGGGAAATTGGTGGATGACGATATGGAGACGATGCCACCCGCAAGCCCGAAGCGACAATCCGATGGGACTGCGTCGCCACCGAAGCGGCCCAAGACTTTTGACGACCCCTTCACGTACTTGCCTACACCGCTGGAAGATCCTCCACCATATGCGGCGAGCGAGAGTAACGAAGGCCAAGAGATGCAAGAGACAAGCAATGGGTCAAGCCCTTTGACCACAGGGCGATCCAATCGTATCGGACAACATGCAGAAAGGATGATGGCCCGGATAGAGGAGTCAGATGAAGCTGAGCCTGGACGCGATTCAAACCAATTGTAGTTTGTATCCATAGTGTGTAAGGCAAACCTACATTTCGAGCATCAAATAGAACATATTCGAGGTAGACATTGCTTCCCTTGGAAGTGGGGCATATCTCGGTTTTGGAATGTTTGCACAATGTAAACAATGCCCTTAACCCTTCCCCCAATGAACAATCAAAGAACAAGCCAGTCTGCCGTTGTCGATAAGGTGTAGAACTGTCTTCCTGTATCGAGTCCTTGTTTGTGTGCTTGACTATGGCCTCCCAGCTGGATGATGACACTGCATTCAGCACCCTCTCGAACCTCGAATCCCGACTGCGGCACCTCGAGTTCCTGCTCTCCGGTTCCACAGACCCCTTCGGCCAGCCACTTCCTGCCACGAAACCTATGTCCGCAGATGATACAGTCGCAGCACGACTAGAGAAGCTGGAGAAGCAGCTGCGGAAGTTGAGCGACAGCAGCGCACTAGTAAGGAGCGTGTTGGGATTACAAAAGCGACACCCGGATCTCCTCACCCCGGGATCGCAGTCCGATTGCGATATTCCGTCTACATTAGATCCTGGCGCCACTGTAGCGATCGTCCTTGCGCATGCGGGCGCGTTTCCCGAGACGGCAAGCCGCCTAACATCGTTAAAGGATCTGCCAGTTCCAGATGCGGCGAAGTCAGCGTTGTTGATTGAGTTGGGACCGAGGATTGAGGAGGCAAGGAAGGTGCAAGAGAGGCAGATAAAGGAGGTGAGCGAGTTGAGGATTAGGAGTGCGAGGCTGGTGGAGAAATGGGTAGGATTGCAGGTTGGGACGGGGGACTGTTGGGCGGAGTGGGAGGGGAGGTTGAACGACGCGGAGAGAGGTGTGAGAAGGGTAGAGGTTAGGAGGGAGAGGGATGTGGAGATGGTGTGAGTGGTGGACGGGATGCAACAGAAGGTGAAGGTGGTCCCTTATAATTCCGCCACGATTTGTCTGGGTGGTCGCGCCGTCACTCTCACCCTTGCGTCTCTACTCCGTTCGAGAAAGTCTGGGCATGACAGTACCAGCTCAGACATCTCTCCGATCGCTTCCAAGGTCGATATCATCTCTCCCGAGATTGCGACTTACCGTAGTGTCAACGTTGCGACGACTACAAGATCCAAGCGGAGGCTCTCTGACCATCCGAACCATCCTCTCCTTGGGTACAGCCATCATACCTGATGGAGCTGGGATTCGTGGTCGAGCTGAAGAAACAAATGATGCAGGCAGTGCGCCACATGGTCACACTATACGATGTCGTTATGTCCGGTCAGATGGACACCTCTGACTCGCTCTAAGTAGTGATGCCCATCACTGGATCTGATCGTGAGCCTACCCATAATCAAATTCGACGCTACAGGGCCAAAGACACATTTTATGACGGGCTCCTAGCTACTTAGAAGGTGTTTTTTAGTCTCTAGGGACCATACCATCCAAGTCCATCCATTCACGTGTCTGCGGCTCACACAATATCATTGATGAGCACAGGGACTCGATGCTTGTTTTCATCCTCCAGTTTCGAGGCCCAGACAATCTCTCTAAGGGTAGCCGCAGTCTGGTCAATAACCAGCAACGCATGTAAGAAGGCCTGGCATCTCGAACCCGGCCTCACCACGTCTACGTCTGCTTGCTTGGGATGTGCGATGTCTACAGCAATAAGACCTAAATTCGCACTCCTTCAGAGTGCTGGAGCGCAAGTCCGAAAAGGCCTCTGGGACGTTTAACCAAGTACAACGTCTGCTTTTCCATTGCAAGCGTGTAGTGGCTCCAAATCCGCTGAGATGTCGACATAGTGAACAGCTTAACAGCGATCCCATATTGGTGAGCCTGATTAATAACTGGGTCAGGTAGTATGTGGGATTTACAGATTTTTGGATACTGTAATCGGCCGCTACACTTGTTTCATGAAGGCCGGCTTCACTACAATGTCAGTCGACAACAGGCCACCAGGCAGGCATCCTTAACTCCGCGCAAATCAGACTGTAATTCGCCACCACGACAGGTACATACCACGCCATGGGCGTGAGATGCGCACCTGGCGTATAGACACCTGGCGTCTGGCACCTGGCTTGTAGGTACTCGCCCTTGTCTGCCAGAAATCAACCCCGTCCTGATTCCCTCTGAAACCGAAGTGAACCCAAGTACTGTGCGAATCGCCGACGGCAAGTTCGGGGTAACCTAATGCAAGCAATGCCTCTGCTCATAGATAGATACCAATTATCGGGGACATAGAGGGCATTGATGATCTTTTTGGTGCAAATAGCGATGGCCTTGCGGTTCCTTTCAGCGTCCTAAGTCACGTAAGCGACCGAGGTCATTTAGTCAACTCGGCCAAAACCCGGGGGGGGGAGCAAGATTCGGCGCACGGCGATGCCACGTTGCCCTTCCCCATTCTGGCGGGTAAGCTTAAGGCGGCGATGCTCACCCCGGTCGGGCGAGCATCAGGTGAGCCGGGGTGGTCCATGGGTGCGCTCGGGGTGAGGCCTCACCCGTGTCTCACCAACAGCGCGCCTACATCGCTACTGCCTGGCCCCGTTATTTTCGGCCCCATGCGAGCTGCGAGCTGTAAGCTAGGTGTGCGACAAGAACTCATAAATTCCAAAGACTCCCTGTTGAACGACAGCCTCCTTCGGCTCTGCGGACTGCAGGACTCGTTTTTTGTGACAGGAGGCACACCCTTGCGCGAGAAGCAAACCATGTACGACGATGGAGCCCGTCGGCGTCTTTATCGCCATGGGGCATCGAACACATGAAATACAGCAAACAAGTGGCCAACAGATTGCCTAAAATGGTAATACCGTCGGCTCGCCCGATCGCAAGACAGACAAAACCGGCAGCGCACCGGCCCTTCCTTAAACCTGGATAACTGCCTGCAGCTCTAGCCCACCCGCACATCCATCGATGTCCGTGGAAGGAGCAATGAAGAGACGCGGACCAGAACGTCTCGTCTGAAGTCGCGGTATGGGGTAATCTAGCAAATCCAGGCTACACCGTCTAGCTTCCTAGGCCATCAGTTGAGATTGTCTGCAGCCTCAGTCAAAGATAGGGAATGCTCTCGGCTGGCATCGGGGTGGTGGAGTGCTTGGAATTTAGAGTCCTTCGGACTCGATAGGGCTCCTGCTAAGGGAAGTATGGCCAAATGACAAAATTAGAATTCCTCACATGGCTCAGAATTGGGGGCGGTATACTACAGGGACATAAAGAACTTAGGTATCTGTCTCCTAATTGTCGGCTTCCCTCTAGACTTCCCTGGGCCTTCCTTCCTGCCGAGAACGACATTGAATAACTCCATGACCTCCTCAGGGCCATCTCGGTTTATTCTATCTCATGATCATATTCGTCACACTCATAACTCAAACATGCAGGCCATTGGAGACCAAAATTTTTTCTTCTCCTTCCTCGTTTTACAATAACACGACAAGAGACCGGCGATGGAACCCTTTTTTGCTCCTTAGCTCGTCATCGTCGTATCCCACTTGGGCAGCTAAAGCCTCCGCCTACCTAGCTCGACTGGCAGTACGTGCCAGGAAATTATCGACGCGGCGACCCTCGCTAATGCCTACTACGTAGGTAATTGAAGGAAAAGAAGGCGGGGAATCAACAGTTAGTTAATTCGCCAAAGGAGATCGTAACAGGGAAGGCTATGGATATCAACCTAAGGAAGATCGGCGGTGCTACAGGTCACGTCGGCGTCCGGTGAGTTCGCGGCAATTGTGCAATTCCAGTAAGGCCGCACTCGGCGGTATTATATGCAACATCCAGCCTGTAATTGACAGAGCTCCAAAAATGATTGATATGCTTGGATGCAGCAATATTAACTCCTATTCAAGCCGACTATGGGCGTGTGGCACAGCGATCCCACGTCAAACGGCAGCAATGGCAACTACTATTCGAGCCGACTATGGGCATGGACACAGCGATTCCGCGTCAAACGGCAGCAATACTTCGATAGGGCAAAGTCTCTTGAAGGACTTCCTGAGTTCGCCCTCGCACTGAGCAACCTCCTCCAAAACGTCCTGTCCTTTTCCAGCTCTATCGTGGCTAGCGACATTTCGAGGCAACGCCAAAGCTAAGTTCAACATTCAGACTCTGCCTGTATTTCGATTGAAGACTTGAGTCTGATGGTTCGAGTTGATATTCTTTGAGTGTCCGTAGGCCAAGTTGTTGGGAGATATGCTCCCGGTCTTGAAGCCTTGTCAGACGGACAAGATGCTGAATTGCTTGATCCTCTATCTAAACGGTGAGATTTACACATCCTTATACTCCTTAGACACCAGGCACCTTGATCCACCGCAATTAGGCTTCCATAGGCCCCATGACTCACCTGTAGGCAGCCGTGAGATAGCCCTCGCTGGTGTAGGCGACAGCGACACTAGCGCCACGACAGAGATACGGCAAACTCCTAAAAGGGTTTAGGGCTGTTCTCTGGCCGACAAGCCTACAATATTATATTCTAATCTAGCAGAGAGATGGAGCGTCCTCGTTCACTTCCTGATGCCACGTACTTATGCCGACCATAGCGCGTCTCCGAGGTCAGTGAGAGTGGCTTTCTCATCGCACAGCTGCTTGCGCCGGTGCTGCATCTGCTCGAATTTCTGGCTCTCGCTCCTGAATACCTTATCGACTGATCCTTTCTCGTTTCGCGAAAGCCCGGAGAAGACTTTCTTGATATTGTCTAGCAGATGTCTCTCGTTGACGTGGATGAGGACTTCGTCGATGAACCTCTCGCTGGCAATCTGATGCGAAGTAAGCAATCGTTCGTCTCAGCCTCAAAGAAGAACTTACTCTATAGTATATCAACATATCAGTGATGAATAGCGCTGCTTGTTGCTTCCTGACGTCGACGGCTGTCTCTAAACCAACACTAGTCGCGAGATACCTCGGCTTGAGCCAGAGGCTCTCGTTCAGAGCTGATCGGTCCCGGCTGTCCATGGCCTGTTTGACAATTCTCCATGTCTCGTTGTGTCGACTCGCCTGCGAAAGCTCTCGAAACATCAAGTTGACCGTGCGAATAGGCCGAGTGCGGTCATCCTCAAGTCTATCCAATTCGCGACTTGCCTGTGCCAGACGATCTCTCATGATTGGTCGGATCTGCTGTTGTTTCACAGCTGGTTTCAGTCCTGCGAACGTGGTGTTGTCCTTTATGATTTCGTCCACGACCCAACACAAGAATGCTTCACACACACTGTGAACCTCCTGCACGTGTTTCTCGGCAATCGCTCTCCAGCCCTTGGAATAACTTAGGAACAACAATGAGATGCGAGCTGGATCCGTGTGTGTCTGCAGCTCGGTACCCTCGGTTTTCTGCATGACCTTGTTCACACGTTCAATCCACTTTTCGGTGTCTGGCGCAGCATCCGAGTGGTCCCAGGCGAAGAAATTGTCATGTGCCATTTCTCTCACTCTCGCTGCGAACTCCTCGTCCTTTTCTCTGATGTTGCCTCTAACATAGCACACTGCGCCCTTGTCCAAGTTGTTCTGGTCCAAGTTTTCGAAGCTGAAGTACTTGTCTAGGTGTCCCGCGATTCCTTTGGTGGCGAGCTCAGACATCTCTTCGCATCGATCTGCGAATTGCTTCTTTGCATCTTCAATCTCCATCCCAGCGATGCCAATCTTCTCGATCTCTGCATCAAGCCTCTTGAGTTTGTCATCAATCTGTTGCTGGATCTGTGGAAGCATGGTTCGTGTTTGTTGCTCAAGCAGTGTTGCCAGCCTTTGCTTTAACCTTTCAGCGCCATAACCACAAGTCTCCGGTGATCGCTTGCTCTCTTGCACTATAGGCTGCCAGCCATTTTCTTTATCCTCGAAGTACCGTCTCTCCACCACGTCTCGGTCGCTGTTGTTCTGCTTGAGCTCCTTCTCGTTTCTATTGCGCAGAAGGTGCCATCCTCGTAACAGGTTGAACCTGCCGTTCTTGTTCAAGGCTAGCTCGATCCATGTTTTCTGCCCCTCCTGATTAGCCTCGAGTTTGTCCGGTTTTGTTATGATACCCATGGTACGATATCCATCAGGATCTACCCTCGCTGCTTTCTCAAATATCGTATGGTTCTGTGGATCTCTTGTGGTGTCGACGACGGCCAGAATAATGGTATTTTCATTCGAGATCCATTCGTTGACGATGTCGTCTACCATTCTCTTCCCAGTTCCAAAAGCTGCGGCACTTCCAGTTCCTTCGGACTGGATAATGCCTGGAAGATCCACTAACGCTAATGGGGTTTGACCGTGTGCCCGAACATTGACGGTCAAGATATCTCTTGAGAACTCAGCGATGACCTCCCGATTTTGTCCGTGCGCATCGCGCAACGCACCAACGCCCATTGCCTTTGACGCCTCTCCGACCAACTCTTCCAGTTCATCAAGCTTGTCAATAGTTTTTCTGAACGTGGCCTGACCCTTGGTGGCGCCATGTGCCTGTAAGATGACCTCGATCGTCTCGGTCTCGGTCGGTCCGCTCGTGGGCCACATGTTCACTCTAGCCACAAGGTCAGAACTGCGCATATCAGGATCTGATATCGACTTACTGCGTCACGAATCTGGTGCATTGTGAGCCTTTTCGTGGGAACGGTATACCACTGATGGCTTCCAGCACCGAGCTCTTTCCTGCAGATTGCTCACCACAGACAACGAGCTGCGGAAGACTGAACTCGTGCTTGACGTCAAAGACGCGCAACTTGTCCATGATTTCCAAAATCTTCTTGTAGTCATCGTTTGCCTCCATGATGGTGGCGAATCTCGAAGCTGGCTTCCTGGATACGGATTCCCTAGTCTCCAGTTCGCCGCGGTGAGATTCATGCTCGGACATTGGGGCAGAAGAGCCTCTGGCGTCTCCGTTCAGGAAACCAAAACCTGTGCGAGCATCCTCTGCATCTCTTTCGAAGCCACCGTTGGTGTTGGCTGATGGGCCCATGATCAGGCGAGGTGCTTGTGTTCAAGTGTCTGGAAAGCATTGACAGTGCGTTGTGAGAGAGACTAAGTAAGTTCAGTGCAGCTGCGGTCACCAATTTTACCTGAAGAGCTATAAGCAGGCTGACCTGTAAGGAGATTTACTAGTTCTTTCTTCGCCCACCTAGAGCCTCATCTAAGAAGCAACGTGTCTCAGACAGCATCCCTAGCGAACCCGAGGACCAACAAGAGTGCATGCACGTGGTCTGTGTAATAGGAGGAACTATATTCGGCTTAGTGAGAACGCCTCTTAGGGAACTTCTTTCAGCTCACTTCCTAGCCGAGAGTTAATCAGGCCACTTTTCATTTCAGCCTTGCCGAAATCTGGCCGTATTGTTGAACTGCGCCCCTCATTCCATGACCATACGAGGCTATGGCGGACCTTTTACTTCCTTAGCGGATCCAGACTAGCCACTCAGCCTAAGGCTCTCTGTGCAGGCAGACACTTTTACTGAAAGGTCTCGCACATGCTTCGCACCTCGCGGCATCTGCTTTACTTCCGTCAGAAGCGGTGCAATAATGAGCGGGTTGGAACCTATCGCTATCGCCCTGGCAGGCCCTATGGGCAAGTTGGCTTGGGCAGGCATCAAACAATGCTGGGTAAGATACCGCAAACACAAAGCGAATACTGCCAGTGACGTCGATGACACCGACGACGTTGTTGGTATGGAACTTGATAGGGAGGGTAGGAACATTGGCGAGCTGTACGATAGATATGCCAACCGATTGGGTCCCCGGTTCGTACAGGGAGACTGTAAGTGTTCCTCCATTCTCAGATTCAGGGGAAAGCTGGCTATGGCATTGTTGCTTACATCACCCAATAGATAAAGCTAGGCGCGATTTGTTCATTATCAATAACTACGCGGATTTTAGAATCGTTCGCAACGACATCTCCCGCATCTCAGGCAAACCAATCACGTCAGCAGACCAAGCTCGATCATTCATCGAGGACCTCACTAAAGCGAGCGACAAGGTTCTCCAAACTCTGCAAGACCTGGCAAGTAGAGTCGATCCCATGTTCGGAATCGACCATCAGCGTCATGGAATCAACCAAAGAAATCCTGTGCGCACAAGCTCCTCGAACGCAGATCTAGAGGACCGTTCCTCATCATTATTGCGGGCGCTCGACAGAAGTCTTTCGGATGCTGAGACTGAAGAAGATGTTGAATATTGTCGCGGCGCAATCGCCTTGCAAATGGATTCTAGCAGAAGGATCGAAGACATTGTTGTCGACGGCAAAGCCAGGATGCAGTACACCTACGTTTGTAAGTTCTGTTTCTTACATATCAGCAGTTATCAGAGGTGCACTCAAGATTGGGACACATATGAATGGATGACGCTTGCGAAGTCACACGTTATTGCGTGTAAATCATGGCTGGACTCTCGAGCATTGTTCAAGTGCATTGATTGTCACAAGAACGGTTTACCGAATGTGACCATTGACGCCAAAGACTTCATCATTCATACACAAGAGCACCTACAGGATGCCTCGACACGGAAGCTCTCAAGAGAGTCGGCATACTCCCGCGAAAAGGGCCAAAGCAGAGCCGTGCCTCAGCGAAGGCCATACGAAGAAACGATGGCAGAAGTGGAGAAAGAGATTGCAGCGTACGAGAAACTCGTGGAAATGGAGCTTGCGGGAGACGCAGAGGTCCTAATCGCCAAGGCAGCGGCCGTGCCTCTTGTAGAAGAAGACGAGGATGAGAATGATATGGACGAGTGGTATCACACACCACGCAAGGCCGAAGCTAAGAAGGAGCCTCCACGAGACATGAAGACCACAGCCAAGCCGCAGATGACGTCCATCTCTACTCCAAAATCGTCAAAATCAGATGGAAAACGTGATGTTTCGCCGCTAGGATCCAGTGTCTTTGATGCTCCGACATCGCCACCGCCTTATCAGCCGACCCACCACACCGCTCAGACTGAGGCCTCAAGACCTCGGGATCCTGTCGAAAAGTCATCCTCGACACCTGCACTAAGCTATTCGCCAGAGCAACCAAAGGACAGTCACAGGACAGGCACGTCGGCCCATGAGAAAGAGGTGCCAAACAATTCACGCAGATCCTCCAAGAACGTGCCGGCTGCAGAGAAAGCAGTATATGAGAAGGATGCTTCCCCGCCCAGCCCTGCACAGCAACGACAGGTCAACAATAAAGCCCAGGTATTAAGCGCAACTGCTGCGGTCATAGAGCCTGATGACGGACTCGCTGCTTGCCCTTGTTGCGGGCGTCGCATGAAGGAAGAAGCAGTTTTCAAACATCTTGACGTATGTCCTAGCAATAGCGACGTCTATACCGCCCCTCCTCAGCAAGCCGCGTCTACTAGGACTCAAACATCGAAGCGAGAAGTTGCCACGCATCCACCGCCCGACCACGCCCTTCCCAACAAACCAACCCAACGCACGAGCGAATCCGATGTGGTGCAGCCTGCCTTCAGCGATGGTGATGCTTACCAAGCAGGCAATAGGGCTCCCAGTGCAGCTTCAACTCGGGCTTATCAGCCTGCGCCAACCCGTGCACCACCAGTGCCTCCTCTACCGCAGGGTTTCAGGTCGAATGTTGTTAGAAAAGCTACCCCTGCGCAGGCTGCAGAGAATTATGAAGCACAGAGGTACTCTACGCAGGCTGCAATGCGCCTACAGACGCCCCCGAATCAACGGAGCTCTCGAGACTTGCATGTGCGACAAGATAGCATGCTGACGGGATCAGGCCAAAGGACACCACAGCCACCAGGGGGCCTGCCGGACTGGTAAACGGATCCAATGTGTGACGAGTGCAAGCTCGGCAGTGAACGCATGTATTCAGATCATAGCAGAGACAGCATATTCTCACGGGATGGGCTGGATCTTTTGTATCGCTTGCTTGGTGTAGGCTAGTAATTGAGGAGGGTGAAATAGCGTGGTATTGGTATTTTAGCTACGAGATGTGAGATCTCGTTATCCTAGCAATGACTCCGTGAGCATTGCTGCAGCGTAGTTGCCGGTGAACAGTAAATGGTCTTGAAACTTTCCCATCCCCATGTCTGCTAGAGTGTCATAGGCACTGCCGGGCCTAAGCGACGGAAATCGGAGCAAATCTCGACCTCTCCTTCACCCGTTGAGTCGAGATCGTCGAGAAAGCTGACCAGAATTGTCATTCGGTGCTGTACCAAAGAGCCTTGCTGTCCAAAGCTCTCTCACTATGTCAACAACACCACAGACGCGCTCCCAGCGCCCCAAGCCTCCCGCCTCGTCACTCACCGAATTACCTGCTCGCCTACAACGCTGTCTCCTTCGCACTCTGGGGCACCATCCTGGGCCCTGCCATCTTCCTGGTGCCGGCTTTGCTAGCACACGACAAGCATCATGGCCTTTTCGATGCACTCTTCCCGCTCGCGAAGCATACGCAGGCCCTCGCACTCCTAGAAATCGCCCACGCGCCCGTTGGGCTGGTCCGCACAAGTCCGGTCACAACTGCTATGCAAGTGGTGCTCGAAAAGTATTCGGTGATAGTATCAACCACAAATAATTGGGACGAGCTGCAAAGGGCATGATGGACGCAAACATCGCTTTCACGGGCATGATTCTCGCATGGTCGGTCACGGAGGTGATCAGATACGGCTACTTCGTCTACACACTGGGCATCGGTTCTCAGCTTCCATCATGGCTTATATGGTTATGGTATAATACATTCTTCGTGCTATACCTAATCGGCATCAGCAGCGAGTGCGCATTGATCTGGCTGGCCATAACACCGGCACACAAGAACAAGGATAGAGGCATAGAGATGCTCTACAAGCTCGTACTTGCAATCTACGTGCCTAGAAGCTACATCTTTGTACACGCATATGATGGCACAGAGGAAGAAGGTCCTCAAAGGGAAGGGAAAGAGCACGTGGGCGCGAGATTCTATTCGCCTCACTGCTTTGACTAGGACTGCCTAGTTCGACTTCAACGTCCTCTGCTTCTCAGCATCTCTACCTTTCCCTTCAAGACCACCGAGCTGCTTCACTGGCAGACCTTTCCGCTTCCGCACCTTGTCAACGTATTTCCTTGCCACGTTCTCGCGCTCGCCGTGGACGCCTAGATCTTCAAGCTCCTCTTCAGTTCTTAGGCACCCAAAACGGATCGACGTCATCTAGAATCTCGAAGCCGATGAATCGCAACATCGGCTGAACTAGACCAGAGGTACGTTTCTCGTCCGAGAAGCCGAAGGATTCCGCAACTGGGAGCGTGGCTTCAATCACGAAATATGGTGTGCCTTCGAGAAGTGATTCGGAGAGGATAGTGCAACGTCGGCGATTCAGCACATCATATGCACGTCCAAGGACCTCGGGTGTGGCTTGAATGGTACAGGAGTACATCGCAAGGAGTATTCGTGGGGACAAGTCGAGGAAGGCATCACGAATACCCGTTCGGACAGTGGTGATCAGCCCTCCTGTCAATTTGCCGGGATCATGCTGTTCACCAGATTCGCCAGAGGTGATCGATTCGAGGAACACTGCCACGCCTTGCGTAGGCTCTCGACAAAGTGGTCCTTGGCTCGTTGCAAGCTGGAATGCGTAGGTAATAGTGTCGGAAAGCCGGCAATGGATGTGCTAGACTCAATCTTTTCTATCCGAGCGTCTTTCGATTCGTACGATTCCATGAGGAAACGCTTACAGGTATTGGCGCCAGTAGAGTCAATAAAGATGCTGGGACCAACTCTGCGTGGGCCGAACGCGCAGGTGCGCTCGACAACATTTTGCCAAAAATCTCGATCCTCTTTGATGTCTTCGTGGTTAAACACTTCATACAGCTTCGATCGAAAATCGACAACAGACATCGCGTTCCTGTTTCGGCGTCGAGCTCTGCTGTTTCTAACTCCTCAGGCTCATCCTGCCCGATCTGAATTGCATCTTCTTGCGCCTTCCTTTCTGCATACAGCCTCCGAATAGAAGCAGCGTTCTCGGTCAAGAAGGCAGTAACAACCGCTAGCAGTGGACGTACTCTGATTTGCATGTTCAATGCTTTCGATGCAGTCACTGACACAGCTGTACCTCGCGGCAAATCCTTGTTCTTATGTGGTTCCATCTCTTCGACTTTCACAATCCTCTCTCTGTATGGCACTATCGGCTCGCCAGGCTGAATCTCGCATTTCGCGTATCGTTCCTGCAGATCTTTGAGACACCTTTCGAGATGCAGTTCTCCTGCTGTCAGGTACATGCTCGCCACTTTACATCTGTTTAGGTCCATCGGATTCACTAGGTCTAATGCAACTCTAAGAATCGGCTTGCTAAGATTGTTGACACCTGCAAGATTGATACCACTTTTAAGCTGCGAACACAATGTGCCTGTCTTGAGGATGTGTCCCTCAAGACCTTCGATACCGAACACAACCCCTGCCGGTACCGATTGTAAATGTCCCAACCCTCGACCCATCAGAAGATACAACGCCTTGACGGGCACCTTCTTCGGTGTCGGTTCTGCATGTGGGTATGCCGGATTGAACTTCGGAGGCAGTACCCAGACCTCATCACCAACCGAAAAATTCCCAGAGAACAACCTCGCAAAGCCGATCAAATGTTCTGGGTCCTCCGGCTGTTTAGGCGTCATACCTTCTTCATTTTCGCCGATCTTCGTACTACCCAGTCCATTAGTGATGCCATTCATGCCTTCGGCTTCAGCCTGCGCTTTTGCAATCTCGGCGCGTTTCCTCCTGGCCATTGCTTAGGCTTCTTCTGAGGCCATCTTTCCGCCTTCTCGTTTTCCCTTCGGCATCTCGCTCTCTGGGATGGCTACCATTTTGCTGACGTACGCCACCACTAGTGCACCTACTGCCGTGCTAGACTTTATCATGGCGTCACGCACCTTCACATCAACGCTTTCAGAACCGATGGCCTCGTCAATTATCTCTAGCAATTTGTGTTGCTTGTGCATCAGGTGGACTCAATGACGCTGACCAGTCGTTGTCACAGCCAACGATGGCAAATCCCTGAACCGCAACGCGAGTGATTACCCGCACAAGCAAGACTTGCAGGCAGTGGTCTCGGTTACCGAGGTCAACTTGGCGAGGGGGCCGAGGGCCTTCGAGGGCGAGGTCAGGGGGAGCAGTAGCCTTGAGGGGGCGGGTAAGGGCGGTTGGGGCGTAAAGGTGAGCTGTAAGGGGGTAGATTGAGGCGCGCAGCGCGTCAACGCGCTCTTATCCCATCTTTCTTGCCTGTAAATGTATTAGTAAACCTCATCACCGTCAACCAAATGGATCCTTACGACCCTGGCAGCAGCGACGGGGTTCGGAGTTCCCTTCGCAGTCCACAATCCCACAAGCACGGCTAGCAGTTTATAATCGTTGATCACAATGCTAATCAACGCAACGGTGCAGAGGCCTCGAAGATCTGGTAACAGCCGAGAGCGTCGGGTTGACGATGGTACAATGGATCGATATTGGCGGTGTGGTCATTGCAAAGAAGCTCATTACCCCTGAGAGAAATCAGCTAGGTAAGGATATTATCGAGGCCTGCGAATGCCTGAAGACGTGATGGAGAAACAGCCTGATTGAGCAGCGGTTTGGACATTTCAAGAAGTAGAAGCAGTAGGTAGTAGCGAGATTGATAGCTTTAACAGCAGGATCAACGGCAAGGCAAACATATTCATTTTCTACTATACCACACTTCTAGTTGCACCTTCCTAATGCAGAAATGACCCTTGACCTCGAGGCCAACGAGGTCGAGGTCAAGGTGTTGACAAGCTTCGCCTCAGTAACTGAGACCACTGCTTGCAGGGCTCCCGCACCGTATATGGCTTATTAGGATGTGTACTGCTACTTCTCTTCAATGGCTGGTGCTTGTTCTTGAGCCCTTTCGGTGCTTCGGACGTCTTCGCATCGTGCATCAATGTGCTTGTGTTTGTGCTTCTAGTTCAAGTATATCATGTCGATGATAAGCAGGAGTGGAATTCGCTGCGGTGGACAAGGCATGTAACGATGGACATCAACAATCCGACTGTGACCAGGGAGAAGAGTCTCGCGCAGCAAAAAGGGTCGGCTGCATGGAACGAACACGAAGACTTCCTTTTGCAAGAATGCGACAAGGATGATGCAATTCATTCGGGTCTGGCTAAACAGTGATGATTCCGAGTAAACGTTTCACATTCACAGCATCTGACGTTTTGAACTGCTTATCCACAAATTCTCGAGCTGAGGTACACCGTCAGTCGGGATCATGATTGCGTTCCAGTTCTTTCTAGCACGAATTGAAGTAGGTACCTAGCTGCGATCTACATGCCCGACTCTAGTCTGACTTTCGTTCAGGGAACTTGGAGCGCCTTGGAACCAGGACCATGCTAGGATATCGACTGGCTCCTCTTCGAGTCAAAATGGATCGCGTTCGGAAGGATCCTGAGAAAATCGTGGAAGCGGTGACGGACGTTGAGACTAATCGCTCCAGATTTGTCAGAAGGTTGAATTATGTAGCGACATTCAGCATTAATGGGTCGTCCTCTTCAGTATTGGCAGTTGTGGAGCCTTCTCAATGCGCATTGCGATCTAATACAGCTTGTGGTTAAAGAGATGTGCCAAGCACCCCAGCCTTGGCGCTCAGCGCAAAACGCTAAATCAAAAATTTGAGTTTCACTTTTCCTTTCTTCTCTTCATCCTTCCAAGTTTTGAACAAATGATGAAAGCTTAGCGTGTACCAATGAATCTATTCTGTCGCTTGTCTGTCCTCAAGCTCTCCTCTTCGGGGCACGAGTGGCTTTGGACTGCGCGTGACTGGAAGTATGAAATCTGCGTTCGGCACACCAACATCTTGTTACATCGACGGACGCGATGAAGGCATCTCTGATTACTTCGAAACTTGGAAGTGGTTTGAAAGCCGTCCAGAGGCATTTGATATCCTCGACGGAGACTCATCTATACGAGCCGAGGAGCTCGACTCGTTGAAAGGCGGGGACATATAATGCAAGCTCGGCTAGTGAGCTGCTGATTGTACAGCAAGTATGCTCGAATGTTGCAAAGGCTGCTACATCTTGTGTGGTGCAGCAAGTATAAAAAACGTACCTGTGAATTACGCCGTCCGGTCTAGCGGCCCCCGTGACTCCCTCACCGCCTACCGCGACCAGTATGGCGTCGGAGACGCCCCATCTGCCAGCCCGTCGGTCTGCTAGGTATAAAGACGCGTTCGTCCCCCGCCGCTTTTTCCAACGACCCTCTCCTTCCTTTTCTCCCCTTCAACTTTCCTGCACGGCCCCGTAGCGCCTTAGGTTTCGACGAGCTCCACCTCCCCTGCAGCCTGTGTCCCCACAGAGAGATACGACGCGGCCAGTGAGAGAAATGCCCCATCTCAATTGCTGGCTTTGATTCGCCGGCGACGTGGTCACGCGCCGGCCGCAGATGCAGGACCACCGCTACGTCCTCCAAGCCTCCTGAACGAATCAATCACACCTCCCGTCCCCACCCTGGTCGACAACGCCGCGTCAGCACGTTGGCTGGCTGCCTTCACCACTGCCTCATTCTTCGCCGATCTCCACGGCAGGTGTTGGTTGGAGGAAGGGTCCGGACCCGCACTGATTGCGCTGCGACAAAGGCCAATGGGGAAACCCCCGCATGCTCAGCCTGGTGCTCGCTGATGCAGGCTCAAAATGGCCCGCCGACGTGGTCGGCGTCATCAAGTCATCTATGCCAAGTCGGCCGCAGGTCGTTGGGAGCCAAAATGAGCACTGGCCCGTTTGTTCTGATTGGGCGTGATGGATACCAACCGAGGTCGGCGTGAAACCTTGTCCAGCTGAGAGTGCGATTTGGCCAATGGAGAAAATGCCTCACTGTGGTGACTGTCGGATCTGGCGTCGTACCACAGAGCGCCCGAGCTGGAGCCTGCTGCGTCAGGCCATCCGCCGAGCGATTTCAGCCTCTCGTAGCCGTCGGAGTGGACCTGTCGAGCTCCAGTGCGTGCGACATCTCTCCATCGATAGCCAATCTAGAACGCTGGGGCCCTTACAGAGAGTAGTGCGCATCGAGAACGCCTCGTTGGGCTGTCGCACAACGCAACAGACGGGGTCTCGATGTCACATCGCTTCGGCCTGGGACTGAAGCCCACCCACCTACTGTTGTCTCGGAGAGCACGTGGACCAAAAATGCTACAAGGCTGTCTGAATGTCTTAGGTGCCTACTGGCGGTGCGACCGACATGCCGCTTCACTCACTACGCTCTACCGTTATCGATTTCGTCCCTTGCTCGATTCAACGTGGTTGGCCGACAGCGGGAGGAGAGTGGGCTGAGCCCCGTACACCACTGGCAGCCTAGTACTCACCGCCTTGCAGGGATGCTGCCGGGCTTGCTATAGCTGTAGCCATGCCTGAACTTCTAATTACGGCGCGACATAGGGAACACGCCTATGAGGTGCACGCCTATAAAATGCACGCCTATGAGAGAGGCACGCCCATGAGATGCACATTTCTCTCTCTTGCACCGCCGACACCTCCCGCAGTAAACATCATGCGGACGGAGGTACGGAGCTTAGCCCCTAAACTCTAGGGGTCGTTGCTTGGGGAGACGCCCCTATCCGGGAGCTTGGCCCCTAAACTTTGGAGACCATTTAGAGCGCCTTCCTGGCTACTGACCCCTTAGAGTTTAAAGACTCAGCTCCATACCTGCATTGGTTCATCGACTGTCTAGGTGCAAACCTTTCACAAGATGCTGGGCGCTAAGCAAAAGTTTCCGGTAAGCGCCCCGCCTAAGATCGGAATTCTGGCTTGCCATCTTCATCTGCATACGCTGCTAAGCTTTCAGATTTCTTGACGTTACTCTTCTTTGCCATAATCTAGATCTTGCCTTCACGTCGCTATTATCGCATATTCTACGCGTCCTTCTCAGGCATCGTGGGTAACAGCATATCTGACGAAGCTGCCGGGCGGCTCGGGCTTAATTCTAAATACGGACTTTGTGCGGATCCCAAACTGGCTCCCACTGAATGTCATAACTGCTCTGCAAGAGCATGGCCCTATGAAGAGTGGCACACTGAAATGATGCCGGAAAATATCAATTCCAGAGGCCAAACCGGGATTCTGGTCCAAATGTGGACCCCAAATGCACCCGAAACTGGCTCCAATTGAGTGTCACCAGAGCCGATACCTAGGCCGGAAAGACTCCAGAACCAGGCCCCCGGAAAGTGGTCCCAAAACTGGTCACTCTTCGCCGCTTCGTTCATAACTTGAAGTCTCCGTCTGGCTGAGAAGAGTATAGGCGCCTGAGCTTAAAATGAAATCGATGACACGCGGTGGGAGCGGCCGGTCTAGAGAGGACCAAACGGCTTGGTAGATATTGTGTTCTCCTTAGCACCCATGCTAAGGGTCTGATTTAGGAATCTGTTTAGAAGTTCTATGTTTGTTTGTTTTTTAACGGTGTAAGCAGCTTGATGACCGCTTCGTAGCCGTCTCCTCGCCATAGCCAGCCCCTTGATGCCTCTTTAGCCAAAGATAGTGGTGTCCGGCCCCTATGATCCTTGGAGTTAATATCAACCCCGTCCTTCGCCAGTAGCATCTTGACTACCGCCACATGTCCCTCCTGGGCTGCCCATGACAGTGGAGTAAACCCTATGTGATCCTTAATGTCTGGGTCAACCCTGTCCTGAGCGAGTAGTAGCTCTACCACAGTCTCATGCCCTCTCTCTGCCGCGTACGACAGTGGCGTCCGTCCGCCGGCGTGATTAGAGTTCGGGTCGACTCTGCCACTGGCAAGTAGCAGCTTAACCAGCGCCTCACACCCTTCTTCTGCCATGTACGATAGCGGCGTCCGTAACTCCAAGTCTTTAGAGTCCGGGTCGACGTCGTCCCTACTTAGTAACAACTTGACCACCGTCTCATTCCCCATCTTTACCGCCCGCCAAAGCGGACTCCCTTCGTACATGTCTCCAGAGTCCGCGTCGATGTTATCCTTGCTCAGCAGCAACTTAACCACCACATCATGTCCTGCCGTCGCTGCGTACATCAGCGGCGTCAGTCCGCGGTAGGTCCTGGAGTTCGGGTTGACGTCGTCCCTGCTCAGCAGCAACTTGACCACCGCCTCATGGCCTTTCTCTGCCGCCCACGACAGCGGTGTCCGTAACTGAGAGTCTTTAGAGTCCGGGTCGACGTCGTTCCTGCTTAGTAACAACTTGACTAACGCCTCATAGCCTTTCTCTGCCGCCCACGATAGCGGCGTCCGTGACCCATAGTCGGGGTTGACATTATCCTTGCTCAGCAGCAGCTTGACCACTGCCTTGTGGCCTCCCTCTGTCGCGGCTAACAGCGGCGTCCATCCCCACCGGCTCTCGGGATCCGGGTCGACGTCATCTCTGCTCAGCAGTAACTTGACCACCGCCTCATGGCCTCCCTGTGCCGCGACCAGCAGCGGCGTCTTTCTCTGATCGTCCTTGGCGTTCGGGTTGACGCCGTCCTTGCTCAGCAGCAACTTGACCACCGCCTCATGGCCTCCCTCTGCCGCCCACCACAGCGGCGTCCGTAACGTAATGTCTTTAGAGTCCGGATCAACGTCGTCCTTGCTCAGTAGCAACTTGATCACCGCCTCATAGCCTCTCCATGCCGCATGCGACAGTAGCGTCGGTAACGTAGAGTCTTTGGAATCCAGATTAAAATCATCCTCCGCAAGAAGGAGCTCCACGATTGTCTTATGCCCTTCCATTATAGCCAGTAGCAGTGGCGTATAACCGTGTTTATCTCTTGTTTTAGTGTCAGCTCTTGCTCCTAACAGCTTTTGAACTGTCCCCTCTTGCCCACGTTTTGCAGCCCATGATAACGCCGAACTTCTAAACAATCGTATGTTATGCCGATATAGATAGGGATTGAGAAGGTTGTAGAGATGGCGATTTGTCCGAGTAAGAGCATTTATGTCTCCTTCTAACTCGAGACTCTCTGAGATATGCTGTAGCAATTCGTTTGGCAAATCAAATAGTGGCATACTTAGCCCGTATAAGCTTGTGTATCTCTTAAGGCGTCAAAGATGAGGTACAAATGCAGATCCGGGTGCAACCAGCATATTCAAAATGAGAAGGTGGAATTTGTATGTGGGAATCTCAGCGTGACGCGGCTCGATCTAGCCAAAAGTTTATCTCGAATGGGCGGGAATTGTTTCGAAGGACTATCGCCTCTTTTTTCAACAGAAAAAAACAGCTCTGTTGCTAAAATCTCGGCGGCGTCCGTTACCTCAGCTAAAGCTAAACAAAAGGTGTTCTTCAATTGCGATTAGAGGGTGATGATGATAGGGAGGCCAGGGTGAAGGCCGGTTAGTAACAGTCCTATATATACCACGAGCCATGATGCGCAGGGTAGATGGAGAGGAGTCCATTTTGGGGACAGAGCTTGTGGGGCCAAATAGGTCCCTCTGAGGAAAAGGGGGGAGGTGGGGAGGGTGAGTGAGAGTGGATTTCGAAAACATGAAGTAACGAAGTCTGCGGTGGAGGCTCTCTGGGCGCTTGGTGCACCAGAGCCTAAAAAAAGGGTTAAAGCAGCCAGACGGCGGGTTAGGGTGTGGTGGAAAGGGTGCCGAAACCAGCTCCCAAAAGGCGTCGTTTTCTGCCGCCTTTTCACCACAGGTACCGAGACTTATGTGGTGAATTACTTCGGATCACTTGGCCGGTAAGGTCCAATAGGATGTACTGGGGCTGACCACCATTTTTGAACTCCAGCGAGTACGAAGCGAGAATGAGTCCAGGCCAAAGGCTTTAAGTGCAGAAATACGGTCATTGCTACTGTCGGGGGGAAGATGTTCGATCGTGGATAGATATTACTCGAGACTGGTTCGCACCGATATGCCTCGAAATCGTTATTGGCGCCACTGTGGCGCTAAGCAATTGCGCTTTTTCATGTGGCTTTTTTTAATCTGGGCACACCCTCTGCTACTGCATAAAGTTAGGGGCGAATGGTGGTCTAGGCAAGGCTACCGTCCAAGCACATTCCAACACCACAGGCATGCAGATGGCCCCCCCAACCCATGTCCATGGTTTTTTTTTCACTTTTGGTTCTGCGCTGCCTTGAATTGCGATATGCGCATTGTGACCTGACAGGCTGGCAACTGTGGGGTCATTTTTGGGGTCAGCTCTGTGTAGCAGTGTGTCATATGCGCGGAAACCAGAGTAGCCGTTCCCAGGTTGATTGTCACATTGTGCTGTAGGCGAGCAAAAAGGGAGATCGCAACTTCGCGTGATAGTGGACTTGAGCACCCTGGACCACGTATCAGGCCATTTAAAACGCGGGCATCAAGTAATGAGCCATTTGTGGAAGTGCACGGGCGTGATTGGCCGCTGCGGCCTTTCCCCTGCCGGCACTAGCTGCTGCATCGGGGACGCGCCATCATTTCATCCACAGCCTCCTTAATCCAACGAGATTCTCAAACCGACAGCCCACTTTGGCCTTACCTCTCACAATCCTCTCCTACCTACATCGTTCTCTACACTCTTGTCTTCTGCTTCCGTCGCTACTGCTAGCATCCCCTTTCGCTTCCTCCTCGACACCGAGTTACTCGAGTTCTTCATTGCGGCTGGCACCCAACTCCTGACTCGACCAAAAAGTGGCCTATCCCATCGAACCAGTCTCTTCGACGAGCGCACCTTGCTGCCCCCCACAACTGGCAGTCTAGCCTTCTACGAAACCTTCCACTGTTTGAAGTCACCCACATTCACACATTGTCCGTCTGTGGCAGAAATCCGAGCCTTCTCTGCCTCTATGCCCTCTTACGGCTCTCTCCATTCACCATCGCTGCAGAAACATAACATCATGGATCAGCGACGTGGAGGTGGTCTTTCCGCTGGACATATCATCGGAGATCCATTTGCGTTGGTAACAATCTCAATCGCAATTGTGAGCAGCCGCCACACTCTCAATCGCAACCCCAACGTGACTGACTCGAAAACAGCTAGGGTGGTTGATAGCATTTGTTGCGTCAATAGTCTCGGATATCGACAGCCTATATCCCAACTATGCTTGGTGGGCAATTGCGTACATGCTATGCTGCATAATCGGCATCACAGTCGTGGTCGCATCGGCCTCTGCTGAGACATATGCCATGGCGGTGAGCATCGTTGAACCGGAGCGAGGAAGCCCAAGCTGACGGCAGTAGATTACCGCATATCTGTCTGCAGGTCTTGTTTTCACAACGTCTGCTGTCAACTCACTCGTCTATAGCTCTGACGCTGCCAAAGAAGCTGCAGCAGCAGGCTTCATCCTGCTATCGATGGTTTCGGTATGGAACAGTTCACGGTCATGACTGCAGCGCTGACTCAGTGAAATCTAGATCATTTGGATTTTCTACTTTGGCTCCACCCCGCAAGCCACACATCGCAGCCTGATTGACTCGTTCGCTCTACATAAAGAGAATACACGATCATCTTTCCGCAATAATGCCGCTCCATTACCAAGTAGTGGCTTCAACAATACCCACCCACAAACCACCATGGCCAGCAACCAGCCGCCGCAGATGTACACCTCAGCTCAGCTCAATGGCTTTGAGACCTCGTCTCCAGTATCAGGGTATCCCGGCGGTGCCGCTGGTGCAAGTGCTCCCCAATCATCACAGCCAAGGCTAGGCACGACGGCAGCGCCTGTTACAGGCGGAGCTGTTGCTTCAGAGCCTACTGCAGAAATCACTCAGCCAACTGAATACCCATACAGGGCAAAGGCAATCTACAGCTATGAGGCCAATCCCGACGATGCAAACGAGATCAGCTTCAGCAAGCACGAGATCCTGGAGGTCTCTGACGTGAGCGGCCGGTGGTGGCAGGCGAAGAAAGAGACTGGTGAGACGGGGATTGCGCCCAGCAACTATCTCATCTTGCTATGAGATTGCTAAGAAATTGTTATCACATGCTTTGGGGGTTCTTCAGAGTCCAGCAGCGACGATGATGTCTTTGTTGCTCTGATGCCCGGTCAGCTTGTCCAGACGGCCGCCATCTGCTGCCGGAATGGGCATACGACTTTGTTGCTCTATCATGCCGTCACGCTTCTCCTTTTTTGCTTTCTACTCCAAGTTTTGGCACCCAAGTGGCGAAACATTTTTACCTCTCGATATGGTCGTGCTCAAGATCCTGTAACGAAAACCCTTCAGCGACTTGAGTATCTGCCCCGGTTTTCAGAATTACTGCTGCTGTGTCACACACTAAAACGATTTCATTCTTCAGCAGACGCTGGAAACAGGCTACGGTCGAGAATTGCACAAAACACGCAAAGATGGGTCTGGAACCGGCATTATTTCTGGAACGTCAGCGTTGGTGTTCTCCAGCTTGGAGGCAGGTACGGCTTTTAATACGAATCTTGGCTGGAAGGACAGGCGTAAATAGGTGGATTGTCGATTCCGACACGATCCTTGGATTGATCAGTTTTTCCAATTTTCAACCATCAAAATGATGTAGGACGAACTGGCTTTTTGGTTGCTTCTCAAAATGATCGACATCGCAGAGCAGTCTATTGCCAAAAGCAGGGATGTCTGATGTAAAATAGAAAGATTGCGAGCACTATGCAATGAATACACACTCACGCGAGTTCTTGTTCCCCCCATGTATTTTCTGGGCTTATTTGGCTCCTCTGGTAGTGCCCCATTCTGGTGGATGGCGACTTAGAACATGTACTTCTGACCAAGCAAACCGACTGTCTCCTTGAGACAAGGGATGTAACTCTCGCCGGATCCGTGTGGCCCCGTTCGGATGCAGCCATAGGGACTTGCGCCACTACGCTTGCACTTTTCGATCGTGTCTTCCTGTTGGTGGCCAGAAGAATCGGCGCATATAGTGCCGGCAAGTTCGCTTCCGTCTGTGAGGCTGACTTCCATCGTTTTACACGTACCTTTTGGTTTGACGCCATGGACGGGAACGGTTGGCTGATCCTATAGTCTTGTCACCTCGTATGACTGCTGTATGCTTTTGTAAGGAAGTCTGGCGACTTCTTGCTGAAGTTCAGGCTACTCTGCCCTATTCTCCGTTGAGTGGTTGTGCCTCTTGAGCTGATTGTTGGTATTATGTAGAGTTTTCGAAGAAGATGTAAAACCGGGTGGCCGACCTTCGTGCTCTTGTGGCGGCTCTGTTCCGAAAGACGGCTTACTTCGGGGGATAAGGCGGAATTGTATTGATGGTAGAAGAGGTCCGACAGACTTGACCGCCACGCCGCTACTAACTTGCCCTATTTCAGGCCCCATGTCCCTACATCTCCATCTGCTATAGGCTCACAGATAGCTACGACTTCAGCAAGGAAATCCGTCGACATTCCCCTAGCTTGG
>Ga0335072_10000597_pt1 | contig 67484 bp, 65 predicted proteins | sample Lox_Sample_21_FD_206725 | JGI IMG/M metagenome (GOLD analysis project Ga0335072, IMG submission 206725) | Soil microbial communities from Loxahatchee National Wildlife Refuge, Florida, United States - Lox_Sample_2.1 | ecosystem: Environmental > Terrestrial > Soil > Wetlands | place: USA...
GAGGATTGCAACACCCGGTATGAATAAACATCCACACCCCATACCAATGCAGAAGGCTTGCGCAAGTAGTGCTTGCCAGTAGGTATGACACAGACTCAGCATCATTTGCCCAAATACAATCGTGAATGAGCCAGTCCATAGCAAGTGGTATATGTAGCCTGCATCGTAGACCGGCCCCGTGAGAGTGCCGACAAGGAGGAGGAGAAAGGACTGTAATGAACCAATCCACGATATAGTCGAAGACGAAGACGTGAACAGTTCCCCGGACTCGTAAAATGTTTGGTATGCGCCGTAGGTATTCAAGATGCCCCTGCAAATCTTAGCGCACTAGCCAGATGCAGGGAGGGAGAATAGGATGTGTTACCATGTGTTAAAGAAGAGAAAGAAGACGCCCAAAACCTGTAACCATGCTCTGAGACCTCCATTGGGGATTGACGCAACATTGTTGACTGATGCTTTTGTGCCTTTCCTCTCCACTTTTCCGCCATCAAAGCCCTCCTCGGCCTGTGCAGCGGTCTCTATTGGATCATCCGTTGGGTTACGGAGTGACTCGTCCGGATGACTCAATTCAAGATCCTTCTCCAATTCCATATGCGAACTGCTAAGAGAATCGTGGGACGCTGAAGCCATGACGGATGGCAGAAGGGCTTTTGGAGAAAGGTGTGTTTAAGCGTCCCAGTTTCTTTAGCAAGACACAAGAAAAGAAGCCCCCCTTTATAAGAGGCGAACGTTGGAGGTGAGGACGCCATCGTGTGCCAATTACTGATTACTTCGTTGTATCGCCTCGCGCTCTCGGTCTTTGGAGTAGGCGAAATCGTCATTGTGGCTTTAGCGGGTATAAGCGTCTAACCGTAAATTTTGTGCGTCGGAGTGAAATATTTACAGTGAGTGGGGTAACAGCGGGTGGGGTTAACTCCGACACCTTTCTTGATGCAACGATTTTGGACGCCGCCACTCCGATGTTCCCTCTGGACTTTGTAAACCCGCATCTCGAAAGACTACTTATGAGTTGGGAATGGCCGAAGACCATTTATCCCTCTGACCCACCTCGAGCTCTGTCGAGGTCAAGCAAAGGGCGCGACAAAACTTGGGAGAAAGGCAAAAGTCCTTCCTCAATCTCAGACATCTGAGAATACTACTGGCCCTATCCGACTTCGGAAGAAATAAAGCGGTGACTCAACATAACATCTTGATTACAAAGTGAAAGAGGAGAGATTAATGAGACACGACCTTGTACGATTCTTACCCATACTCAAACTATGCTGTGAGAAACTCGGGGGAGATGTTCTCGGCCCAATTTTTCGGACTTGGCCTCTGAGCGCGCTTCGGTGATAATCCAGTGCGAGAGTGACTATTTTCAGCCCGTCGTTCTTAGGGAAGCAGAAGAGCACGTACCAAAATGGTAATCCGATTAGGCTAGAAGCCAGGCGCCAGGCGGAACTTGGTGAAGAAAATGGCGAGCAAGCAAATAATCAGACGTCGTACATCGCGCTGATATTATCACCACCCACAGAGCGAGACTCCCTCTCTGCTCTCGTGCCAAAAATGATGAATGGAGACCATGCAAAATCTACCTAGCTTTCACTTATGTAGAATAATTGCGATGCAGTCTATCAGAGGCTCTCAATGTGTTTGGGGAAGTTTCCTACCAGACTTTACAGATTATGCGAAACATTCCTTTTCCAAAAGGACAACTGAGAGGCATTCATTCAGAGGCTGCTTCTTGGCCGATCTGCTCGGTGTCGATCTTAGCGCCGCGGCCATGCCCTAGCGCTATGGCCGTGCACGATCGTCAACAGGAACAAAACATCCATCTTGAAGGAAAAAGTTGAGCTCTGACGAAACGATATCACGGAATAGACAAAGGGAATTCTTATGTCTCTAGGTGTAGATCGTAACTAAGCAGTCGGTCCAATTACGCGTATGCAGGTCTCATTCCCAACCACCGAAGCTAGGCTCATGTTTGTGGGTGGCTGGTGCCAAGCTGGGACCAGCAAAAACAGCCCGCAGCCCAGCGAAGCTCAGAATCAATGCAAATACACCTACGAGGACAACCCCCGGCAGACTACTGGCCTCAATTGGAATTGCCATCTGTTTGTAAATCCTTTTTCAGCATGCTGCAATGATCACTCATTTCGACTAAGTTTCCATCTACGATCCTGCCTGCCTTGGCCGCGCAACACCAAATACATCATCGATCATTCCTGCAAGACAAGGGCCCTCTTTATCTGTCCAGGGTAGCAGAAGCTGGTTAAAGCTCGGAGGGAACGAAAGAAGGTCAAACAAACATAGAAATGGCTTCTATGAAGGCACCCAAACTCGGGGCGGCAGGCCACACCGCCGGAATCTTCGCTGACATGAGTTTGGACGGGCCAGAAATCGGAACTCTGGTAGCAGTGATTGATCGAGCCAGAAATCTACCAAATCGGAAGACAATTGGCAAGCAAGATCCATATTGTGCTATGAGACTTGGGAAGGAAGCAAAGAAGACGGAAACGGACCGACGAGGTGGCCAAACACCCAAATGGTAAAATGCTGCCCTTTGCCCAGCCTCGTATTCCGCCCACGCTGACAGTTGCTCTAGGGATCAAGAATTACGGTTCACTGTCCACGATTCACCAGATTACTTCAAGCTGAAGTGCTCTGTATTCAATGAGGACAAGAAGAACGACCTCATCGGGGAGGTCTGGATGGACCTGAAAGAAGTCATCGTCGCTGGAGGTGGGCAGAACGACATCTGGCACCAGCTGCAATTCAAAGGAAAATACGCTGGCGAGATCCGAGTAGAATTGACCTACTACGATACGCGGCCGAAGGAGGAGTCTGCTCCCGAGAAGAGGCGGGAAAAGGAAAGGAGCCACACTAATTCTGGAGGCAATTCTGCAGCTACAGGCGGACCTCGACAACTCGGTCCAAGAGAAGTCAAAAGAAGACCTCTGCCTCAGGGCCCGCCAGGATCTTCGCCTGCCACCCGCCCTCCGCTACCAGACCAAGTCCACTCGTCGCCAACACCAGTTCTCCATCCTGCTCCAAGCAATAACGGGCAAACAGATCATCGCGATATCTGGGCGCCTGATCAACATTACCATTCGGGGATTGAACAAACTGTGTCAAACTATGAAGGACCAATTGCACACGGGCATGATAACCAGAGGTCAATCGCTGACGACTACGCTCCCTCTTCTCGTCAGGACTTCTCACACGCTCAGGAAGCCAACCCACCGTATCGGGACCACAACGGGCTTGATCATATGGAAACGAGGCTAGAGCCCAGTGAGCATAGTCATCACCCAGACTTCGACACTTTTCCATCATCACCTGCCACGCATCCCTTCTACTATACACCTCATCAGGACGATCGGCGACATAGCGCTCAGCCAGCGTTTCCGTCGCAGAACAATATCGAAAACTCACCACCCTCACCTTATGGATCATCACCTCCGGTACGGTCCAGTCCGGGAATGGCACGCTCAGCTCCAGGGTCTGGTGACAACGGACAGTGTGCACAATTCAATCGTTATAGTACATCTCCCATTAAGACTGATGTATATCGCGATAGTCCTTTGAGGCAATCAATAAGCCATCATGAGGTTGAGCCAGATCACGACTCTAGGCCTGGGAGTCCCGAAGAAGCGCCACCCCCGCCACCCCCAGCTCACGGACAACGCTTGTCCATGTCGAGGCCACCGTCAAATACGTATCAAGAGACAAACAATTTCCAGGTCACACGAAAGCTGCCGGTCTCGTCGCCAACCAAATTTTCGCCAGACGCGCGGAGTCCGTTACAGACGATAGAGCGAAACTTCGATCCTTATTACCAGTCTAATGAGTCCCCATTTCCTCCACAATCAGCCTGGCAAGACCCTTATGAAACTCATTCAAAACCGGGGTACAAGCCGTATGAGCCACCACCAAGAAGCCAGACATTTCCTCGGCCAAGCAGTAACAGGGAAAACAACCCTCCATTGTCCGCTGGGAGTTACGACGGCCTCTCAACAGGGATCGAAGAGCCCATAAGCTATGATGTCGCCGAAAACCAGCGATCTTGGAATGGTCCGTCGCCGTCAGGTCAACCACTAGGTCTGTTCAGCGATGGGAGGTCAACCCAAGGTTATGATTTTCCTGATATACCTGACCAGCAGCGCACATTTGAATCGCAACCACCTATTGTAAGGCCTCGTGCTATCAGTCCTGGAGCGCGGAACGCTCCTCCACGCAAACCTGTCAGTCCACATCCGTCCTCGGCATCAGACGATAGGCGCCTCAGTGGAGTTCCTTTCGGCCCAGATTCGTACGACGTTCTGAATCCGATAACTTCTCCCGCAGTAACTGCCAATGGATCACCGCCAAAGGCCGAGACTCCCGAGCAGCTTGCTTCAGCTGCTCGATTGCGTGAGGTGGAAAAACTTCAAGAACAGGGACCGATCATCGGCAACGATGGAAGAGAAATCGATCCATCCGATCACCTACCTTCAGATACATGGGCGCCAGAACCAGAACGGAAGACCAGAAAGCCCGAAGTTGTCATTCGTTTCCGGACGAAAGACGAGGCTGTTCGGACTCCGATCAAATTCGGCTCCTCCCCTGCTTCTGCCCGGCCTCTCTCAATGCCTGGGCCACCACAGAGTAGTTCTCCTTACTCCGTTGAATCGCCGTCTTCCAGAGTAAGAGTCGGCCGAAACAGGCTACAAAAGCAGATGCCCTCCCGACCTCTACCAGTACAGCCTTTTCAGCATCCGCATTCGAGCCCCCCAGTGCCTTTGGCGCCTCTGGGGAATGAATTTAACACTCCGTCACCAGGATCGAGGATGGCTCCAGCGAGAGACTTCAATGCTCATTCGTCTGGATCGCGAGTGCCAATGCGTCCTGCTTTGTCCGAGTACTCTGCCATGGCAAATCGGAGTTACGGCAACAGCTTTCACAATTATGGCTATGAGCCAAGCCCTCCGCCAATCCCAGCAAAGGTGCCATTCTACAGTGCTGAAACCCCGCCGAGGCCGCACGGAAATATGGACCCCTTTGCTGCAGAGATAAGCAGTATTGATATTGGTGGCAGTGGTGGGCGGAGAAGCGGTGGAAGGCCCAGACGAGTGTTTGAAGTTTAGTGCACCAGGAAAGACATATACAACCCTTTGTTCAGTTTTGAGGTTTCAGATCGCAGGATAGTTCTGGCGATATGACCATCTTATTCCAAGCACAACCTCATAATGTGTACAATTTCCAAATGGCGGCGTGGGAAGATTCGCTTTCAAGATACCCCAATAGATCACGCAAAATGCTGAATTTGTTATGTGTTTGTTTCCATTATTACTTATGAAATCCATGAGCTCCGCAAAACATTTAACGGGGTCTTTGTAAATGACACCCCGCGGCTGTAAATCTGCCTCCCCAGTTGTTTCGGCTTCAGGCAGAACTATTGGTGACCTAAAGCTACATCTCAACCCCAACACTCCTTTGTAGAAGGTTATGGCTTACTGAACTTGATTTCTTAATTTCTCTCTTTTCTCCATACCGTGCTCCTCTAGATTGGCCTAACTTATCTACAACTTCTCGCTTGATGGCGGAGGTAAAAAACAGCAGACAAAAATATCGCCGATCGGAAAACCCTCTTGAGAAGGACTTCATTCTTCCCACCAAAACCAATAAGGCTATCCCAATAATTGCTCCTCCTGTCCAGCATAGCAAGTTGAATTCTGCTCAATCTTCCAAAAATGACGATTCTTCCCGTTCCCATAATGGCAGTAACGAAACCCCCTCCCAATCAAGCAGCGAGCCCCAGATATTTCCAACTCGGACAATGGGCAAGCCCGGTTTTCTTAATGAGTTTCCCAGTAAGATCACATTATCCGCGTCAGAACAAGCCTCTAACGAAGGTGCAGCTGGAAACCCCCTCGTGCCTCCAAGCGTCTCAGATTCGCGAAGCCCACGACCAGACGGCGGCGTCCACCATCTACCAGAATCACGACTAGCGGCTGAATCCACACTAGATATATATGCCAACAACTACATACCAGTTTGGCAAACGGCTATCAACGAGTCTCCTGCAACCCCACGTCACTGTTGTCCGCTGAGCACAATAGACTACACTGCCTACATCAACAGTTTTGCAGGCTCTCGAATACTATCAACCGTGCCGCCGATTAGGGTACCACCGATTCATAGCGCGCCTCTTCGCGTTGGCTTTTCGCCAGACGATCTTCTACCTCGGTGGTATGGCGAATACTTCAGCGATGCTCTACAGAGCGAGATTGCAGCCCACGCCGAAGAACTCAAGACATTCTCCCTATACAATGTCGGGTTCGGAATTGAAGACCCTAGCCAGCAGCTGTATCGCTTCGCGATCCCCGGTCTGCGAGAGCACTCTCCACGAGTCGATCTAGGTGACGTTGTCAAAGTCAGACCTCTGATTGCTGCACCCACACAGGCTAATATTATGGACCGACAAAGAAACCTGCAACCAACACCTGCGTTCTCCGGGTTTGAGTTCCATGCAATTGTCTGGGGTATCTCGAGACCACAAGAACGTATCGTTCTGCGAATGGATGGCTTCATGCCAAACCTTTTCCAAGCTTGCAACATCATCTTTGTTATTCAAGAACATCGATTTGCGCCCCTGTGGCGGAGTATTGATTTGACAGCGCGCTCGTTGAACGGCGTTGCCGACGGACTTTGGACGCGACTCTCCAACGCTCACCGGGATAACAGTTTGTGGAGTACTCTGGGTCATCCTGTCCAACGCCTTGACAGTTGCACAAGCCCATGGCTTCGTCAGATGCTGTTCCCAGAGGAACATCATGCACAAATGCAGTCAACATTATCGAGGGGGGATTTTGACCTCGAATGGTTTGATCCACAAACGAACTTTGAACAAAGGAAGGCTGTCGATGCTGTGATAACCGCGAACTACGGCTCTGTGCCATATCTGGTATGTGAAGATTCAGATGTTGTCCCAACGGTAGCTTCAGGCCGTTTTCACGGTCAAAAGTCTGCCTGTTTCATCACCACTGACGTGCGTACAGATATCTGGCCCTCCAGGTACAGGAAAGACCAAAACCATTGTTGAAACAGCACTACAGCTTCTTCAATGTACGACTTCCGGGCTCGCGCCTCACCTTCTGGTGTGCGCACCATCTGACCCCGCTGCTGATACCCTTGCGACTCGCCTGTCTGTACACTTAAACCCGAAATCACTGTTCAGATTAAATGGCTGGACCCGGTCTTTTGCAGAAGTGCCAGGGAATCTGTTGCCTTATTCGAAAATCGAGAACAGCCTGTTCTCTCTACCGGATTTCGAGACGATGATGAGCTACGAAATTGTCGTCACAACCTGCAGGGACGCGGATATGCTCGTTCAGGCAAGATTGACGAACGAGGCTCTGATATGCCAGGCGAAGACGTCCCTATCTGCAATAGCACCAAAGCTCTCAGATTCCATAGTTTCGACTCAACTCATTCACTGGACGGCTCTACTACTAGACGAAGCTGCTCAAGCAACCGAACCAGAAGCGCTTATACCGCTCTCTGTTGTCGATCCAGCATCTTCATTGGTTGCCGCTGGAGCGGAATCAACAGAATGGAGTCATCCTGCGCCTCAGTTCGTCATGGCGGGAGACGAATATCAACTTGGCCCTCGCCTCTCGCTCAAATCAGCTTCTCCACTGTCAACTTCCCTTTTCGCACGCCTCTTTGCTCGGCCGCTCTATAGCTCACACCCTCTCTCGCGAGCTAACGGCTCCAAACCTTTGACATCAGCTATGCTCCCCATAATGCGCCCCATGTTCACAAATCTGATCAGAAATTACCGATCTCACCCCGCCATACTTACGGTGCCCTCCGTCCTCTTTTATGCTGACACTCTGGTAGCAGAATGCACCACTCTCTCTGAAGCCGTGCGGACATGGCCTGGCTGGCAGGCCACACGCAACTACGCGGAGGACGTCGGCTCTGGGAATTCCGCCTGCTGGCCTGTTCTCTTCATAAACAACTCCGGTTCGGATGCCCTTGAGTCTATTCTTGCTGGTAATGGTACAGGCGCCGGCGGACTCTTCAACGCAAGCGAAGCCGCTACGGCTTTGCGTGTTGTGAAAAGCCTACTCTGTCATATGCCACCACTACTGGCCGAGCATGCTGAGGGCGGCTTCCCCGAGGCCCTTTCCCCGATTCAGCCCAGAGAGATTGTTGTCATGACGCCATTTAGAGCACAGGTTAACTACTTGCGTACAACATTCCGCGAAGCAGGGTTATATGACGTCAATATTGGACCACTGGAAGCGTTTCAAGGCCTCGAGAGCAGGATCGTGGTTTTGTGTACGACAAGGACAAGGTTAGGCACCGATGACCAGGGGAGAGACAGATTTGTACGAGAAGATCAAGCAAAAGGATTCGGAGTGATCAAAGAGCCGAAGAAGTTCAATGTGGCAATTACGAGAGCGAAGGAAGGTCTTATTGTCATAGGCAATAAGGAATGTCTGGTGTGCACCGGAGATGAAGCATGGATGGAGTTCCTGGCTTTTTGCGAGAGGAACGGGAAACCTCGCCAGCAGCCTCCAGCCGGCCACGTCCAGCGGCAAGGAAGACTTGAACGCGCGTTGAGGTATGCGGAGGATTTGGCCAGAAAACGAGATGAAGCCAGCGATGTAGTTGATGGTATATCCTGGGGACCGCCGACAGGCTTTGGTTACCCCATGCGCCAGAAGCCATCACGGCACCGGCTTCGGGGAAATATGCCAAGTCTCGACGAGGACATGTACAGAGAGGGAATGAAGATAGCGGATGAGATGAAGGATAGTCACGAGGCCGACGATGGTATGACAAGTGGTGGTGACCATGACCTGCTCGGTCATCGCGATGATGGTCATGAGGATAAGGCGCAATCCCCTGCCAAACACGTCAGACACACGCAATTATTGCCCGTCGCTAACGAGTACATAAAGCTGAGCACGGAAGGCTCCATTTCCCAAATGAAGGCAGCGTTGAGTGGGAGATCCTCCACGCCAGCCGTGCAACTTCCTCCGGACCTTGTTCAAGCGCCTAGCGACGCCCTCATTGACTTGACAAATACTCCCCCCAAAAGTGGGATTCAGTTTGGCTCTTTCGAATTTCCGTTGCCCGCATCTACTGGAAATAACGTTGCACAGGGAATGGAGAAGCTGGATCTGCGCGGCAAAAAGAAGGGCCAAGATTTCGACCGTGATCCAGAGGCAGAATATGAGAGGGCGGACTGTACGACGCAGTAAAGGAAAGAGCAAAGGCAAAGGGCGATGAAAGAGCGAATAGGTGAAAGAGTATTTCAGGTTCATGACTAGGCCATCTTCCCTTAGCAGGCACTATTCCAGGTCGTGAGCACACCGAAGAGTTTACAACATCGTGACATAGACCATAGAGGTCCGAGTTGGGAGCTTAATTTGACTCGGAGAATAGTTTGTCTAGAACACACACATTGTCGTTCATGGTAACTGCAACAGTCGACAAATCCGATGCAGGATCAGCAGTCCTAGTCCACATCCCGACGCGATGAAACGCCCTATGTGATGAAATCTGGGCCATTGTACTTCGCTGAGCAAGCTCGTATGACCGAGTACGCCGAAATACCTTGGCAAGGTATAGAATGGTAAACTTACCCAAACCATCTGGAAGCCTTCTTCGGGCGTCTGGTAGCCTGGGGACCCCTAAAATAGCGTCCTGACTTGCTTCGTGTACCTGCATACTCTGCATGATTCTGCCCTGACCGGTAATTGATCTGCAAGCCTCAGGAAATGTCAACACATGACAATACAGACTTTACTACCATTACATGTGGCGTTTCTATTGACCATAACGACGAACCTATCCCCTCACAACCTAGCAAGTCCACGTTATGGTGCCACGCCCCGTGACAGGCCCACACGAAGAGACAAGGCAGCCAGCCAACACTACCTCACTCCTTACGAAGAAAGGGCTCTCCTCGAATATGTCCTGCGTATGGACGAACGTGGATATCCTCTACCTGTCAAATTCCTGGGTTCCATAGCACATATAATCAAGCGTCTGCGCTCCTCCGCTTTCCAAACCCCTGCAGTCGACGATGGCATTCGCTCGCCGGGCAAGAACTGGCCACAAGGCTTCTATAAGCGTCACCCTGAGCTCAAGGCAAGAAAAGTCAGACCTTTGGATTGGGCACGGCACGATATCTATGATAAAGTTGTGGAATGGTTCACAATCATCGGCAAAGAGCTGAGCAACCCAGCAATTATTAAGGAAAATGTCTACAACATGGATGAGACAGGTGTCCCGCTGAGTGTCCTGGGTTCTCTCAAAGTCTTGGTGAGTAAACAAAGTCTCAGAAACCACCGTGGCGCTGCAATCAAGCGGACTCTAGTCACAGCGATTGAATGTATTTCTGCTGATGGCAGATGTCTTGCCCTATTGATTATCTGGCCCGCTGCCACACACCGTAGCACTTGGACTACCCACCCAACTCCTGAGTGGCACTTTGCGTGTTCTAAGAGTGGGTACTCCAACTAACCAAACTTACACGTCGTTCCTTACCAACCTCTTCCACCAGCATAACGATACAAGCCCAATTGACATACTCCCAATCATGACCATTGCTATCTCTCGCGTGGCAGCTCGGGCATCAACAACTTTACATGTACATCTCAACCAGCAATACCGCTATCTCACTGCCACCATCCCTCGCCTCCGCAGGGAACAGCATGTTCGTCCCGCCAGGATTTCTTGCTAGCGACAATTCGACCTTCTACTTGCATTGCAATGCCACAGCACCAAGCCTCAATTTCGTGATCAATAACCTGACTTTCCTCATCAATGCCGTGGATTTGAAGAGGCATGCATCTCAGTCGCTATGCATCAGCTCGGTTACGGCAGACTCTGATGGCCACTACGTGCTAGGCGACCTGTTCCTTCGCAACGTGCTGCTTGCGTTCGACTTCAAGGCCAGCAATTTGTAGCTTGCACCAAGGCCGTACTATGAGTCTTGAGGAAAAGCAAGTCTTCGTCGATGTGTACGACAAACTACGAGGAGAGACTCACTCTGTTCTGAATTCTGTCATCATAATTGTGGTCTTTTATCCAGGAAATGTTCATACCTACCTCAGACTCTCTCTTATCTCCTCCATCCTGCTCCTCTGCCGTTGCTGCTCATCGAAATTCCCATCTTCCAACCACTTTTCAAACACTTTCCTGCACATTGGCCATTCAGAATCGATCATAGAGTACCAACAAGAGTCTCTGTTCCTTCCTCTGAAAATCTGGTGTTGTCTAAATGTCCCTTCGTAGACAAACCCATACCTCTCTGCAGCCTTCTTGGACGCAAGATTCAAAGAATTGCACTTCCATTCTAATCTTCGATAATTTAACTTCTCGAAAAGAAGACAGCCGAGGAGAAAGAGCACTTCCGTCCCCGCCCTGGTCCTCTGTAACTGAGGACCGAACACGACTCCAAGCTCGATGACTCGGTTAGTGAGGTGCGCTCCGGACAAACCGACAAGGCCGACTGCTTTGCCTTTGCTCGGTCCGGAAAGCAGGAGGATGGTGTAAACTACAAGGTCGTCGCTCTCTTCAAGATGTGGATTTAGCCAGTGAACGAAGTCGGAAGTCGTGCTGAATGGCCCTTCAGGTACCCAGGCCCAGAGGTCGTCATGAGATCCTACGTTCTCGTAAAGGTCAGGGAAATGGTCCTGCGCGAGACGCTCCAGTGTCACATTCTGGCCGGTTAAGGGCTCGGGTCCGGGGAAGAGGGCAGGATTGGTGTTTGGGACGACTGCTCCGAGGGTAAGAGGGTTGTTCGCCATGTTGGGAAAATCTGGGAGGTGGGTTTGGATGTTCAGGGTCGAAGTACGATGGCGTTCAACGAGGACGGATGAGGTTCACAAGAAGTTTTGGCACCTGATAGCGCATGATTATGCAGATAAGCCGGACTGCACAGGCGCTGCACGTGACTTATAAAGCTTTGCTACTTCAGGACAAGTGGACAGAACAGCATGGAAGAAGGTTGAAGTTGGGTATTGGAATGTAAAGAGATATGCCAAGGTGTTTTACCATGTATTGGAATTTTCGACTCTCTTTCCCGAAGTCGCTCACAACACCTTCCAGCTTGTCTGAATGACTCCACAGATTGTCCAAATATGCGTGGACTGTTCCTATAATTGGTCAGGTAAGCTATAAGTTTGCTGTGTGCATGATTATATGTTTTTCATAGCACGCAAAACCACAAACGGTCGTCTTTCGGAGCAACCCGGAAAAAGGCACACCAGCAGTGACCGAAGTAATTGAGCGTCAAATGGTCCACAGCCTTGGTAATTTTTGATGAACATAGGATTAATGCCTAAGAGGACGCTTAAAGAGTCCAAGCGGGCCCAAAGTGTCAAGAAGTAAGAAAGGTGGAAGGCGTGAAATAATGAAGTTCGATGTACCATGACTAAATTTCATTACGCAGGGAGTTTCACCACGTCGAGATGTGGACTACATCTTCCGTAGTCTGGAAGGCTGGCCGCTTTACTTTCACAATGATACCTCACTGGAAAACGTTCAGGCGCGTTTCAGCCGCTCTGACCCTCACCGGGCATTTGCTATTCTTTCACATTCATCCGCGTCTCCCTTCTTCCGCATCCTCTGGTTTTCCGTCACTTGCCGCTGTTCACTGGAGCCTATCAATGACGGCACAGAGCGGACGCACTTTTCCTGCTTCGAAAGGTTGTCGCTCCGGAGACTCCCCTCCCCTCCTTCGGTAAGTCTTTCTTTGATAGCAGTAAGCATTCGCAGGCGTGATAAGAACTAGGCTGCTTACACTGTGGAACCAAAATTACTTATACGAGACTTCCTATGGCTGGAAGTTGGCTGAAATGCTACCAGTTTTGCTTGGCACCGTCGTAGGAGCGAAGCTGGGGAGGAACCCCTGGCATTCGAGAAGCATCAATAGCTGGAACAAATATTCGACGGAGGATTGGACTAGAATACGATTTGGAATCTGCTGGGCATGGTCGAAACAAGGGCTCTGGGGAGCGATGGACCAGAGCAAAGCTGAACAGTTTCAGCCGCTGCAACGCCACTTTCGCAGGGCTAGCACGAACGGATTGTGCCTCCCTCCGCATAGGGTTCGCTGTCATTCGGGTTCCTGCAGCGACGGTTTCATAGTTATCTGATCAGTCACGGAGAAAATCGGCTGCTCGTCGCCTGCGGAACACTTGCGAAATGCTACATTGGGTACGTCAGATCATCTCGGGCTTGCTCAAGCAATCAACTGTGGTATCCCTGCGGATCAACAAACTCCCTATTTTCAAATGCCTCTTGGCCAAGAATGATTAGGTTTTGCACGTCCACCACGTCATTCGAAAGCTCACCCACCCTACCTGGGGCCCAGACGTTTGGTAAGCACTAGCTAATTTTAGTTGCCCTTACCTAAAGCGATCAGCGGGCCAAAGCGCCGGAGGACGGCCAGCCCGGACAGGGAAGGCGAGAAACGCTTCCTGCTGAGACTTCTAATCTGCGGAAAGGCATCCAACCTTTCAGCCGTTTGCGACACAGTATCCTCCTTAAGTTCATTGCTACCGTTATGTGTTAGGTCATACAACACCATTCCAAAGTAGTATCTCAGCACACGTTACAAGATGGGCAAAACGCAATACACGACCTACACTCCCCTTCCCCCCGGCGTCCCTCGCCTGCTTGCCATCGACATGCTCCACTCCCACGGCGAAATCATCGAACTCAACCCCCTCGTCCTCGAGCACCACCCGGTCAAAGCGCCCAAAAATGCCGCCCCCGACGAGTTCTTCGCCGTCTGGCATGAGATCACTGAGCGGATCCAATACATCCCCGGGATGGGCAAGATGGGCTCAGGCAAGATCAGCTTCAAAGGCGTCTTCCACGACATGCCATGGGGCCTCCAGACGCACGTCTACGCGCCCGCCGGCGTCGACCTGAGGTATAAATACCAGATCAAAGGCAACCAGCCCGGAGAGCCGCGCGAGCCGCGCGAGCTGGGGGACAAGGCGCCACTTGACGGACTGTATCTGCAAGAAGACATCGAAATCACCTGCAACTTCACCATGATCCCCTTTGTGAAAAAGAGCATGAAGGCCGCAGCCGCCGTCCTCGTCGCGCGCCTAGTGAAAAAGGCCGAACTCCTCGACGCTGGCCAGCTGCAAGCCATGATTGAAAACGGACGACTAAAGACCGTCAACCCAGCTGTCCAGAGCCAATTCGCCTCGCCCCCGTCGCCCAAACTCCCCTCCCAGATGCCTTTCGGCCCAGGCCAGACCCCGTATTCGCCCGGAGCAATCCAATCCAACGAGCTCATATCTCCGCAAATGCTCTCACACTCAAACTCTGTGCGAAACTCGTACTACCCACAACACCAACAACTCCCAGACCCCAGCCCCAACAATAACAATAACAACAACATAATCAACAAACCCAGCGCCTACGCGCGCCAGACGCAATACACCCACCACACCACACCGCAGTTCGCCGTCGAAATGCCCGGCTCCTACCACTTCAACCAACCCCTACCAACCCCGCAATACCTGCAGTCGCAAAACAACCGCTTCTCCGCCGTGTCAGAGCTATCGAGCACGTCGCCGCGGCAAGCGAGTTTCTCGTCGCCCCACACAGATGGCTCGTCACCACGCCTAGGCGGGGGCCAGTCGCCGCGCGTTGGCGGCGGTGGCGGCTCCGTGCACGGCGGCTCGCAATACAGCGACACGACCGCGACGTCGGAGTTACCATCGCAGATGGGTGGTGGCGGTGGTTACCTGAAGCCCATGGTCTCCCCGGGTCTACTTTCGGACCGTGACCGGTTTAGCGTCGTGTCTGAAATGCCGACGTCGGAGAGGTGAAGTCGACATCGGGGATGTAATTTTGGTGAGAAGAAGAAAAACCATAAGCCCCGGATTGCGCGGCGGCGCTGCGCTCGACCTACGACCTACGATCTATTCATTGCTTGCCTACCTATTCTTATCTCTGGGAGGGATCCATCTAGAGGATACGCTATTGCAAAACAGTCAGTCTAAACTAACTGGGCGCCTTTCGCTTATTTGAGGATCTATCTTGGTTCGGAAGGATTCATGTGGACGCTTGTTGTGAAGAGATACATTTCTGAACAGCTGACTTTGCTCTTGGATGACCTATCTGTCTCAGAATGGCCCGATTTGTACACGGAGTTCCGATTGTGCGCCTTTGGCGTCCTACCACTTATAGCATCCGCTACTTAATACTTGTCGCTCAGCATCTCGACTTCCACGACTAGCCAATCAAACTACTCCGTCCGGACTCCCGATTCCCTCCAAACCACCAACCAAACCTGACCGCCGATCCCGCCGCCGCGCCACTTCGTTTGAAGTTATGCTCACAATCGGCCCCTTTGATAGATGCGCAAGGAGGGTTGGAACATCGCGGCCAAGCCGAGAAGCGTGGTGGCACTTCGACGGGCAGAAATGTCGGATCCTGAGGAGGTGTTGTAGGAATCTCGAGGACCGAAGCTTGGTTCTTCGCTTAGACATGGAACACAGCTTTGTCCCTTGTCTCGAGACCAGCTTTGATGGCTACGCAACGATTAATGGTTAGGAGTTATTTTGCACTCATAAAATTCGGAACGGGGTCCCAGCTTACCATCACAAGAAGTCTTTGCATCTCCAAATAGCATGCGTGTGTTCGGCCTGGCGTTCCTTATTAGCATGTATGTTAAATCGAACGGAATGACCTACATATAGAACATAGGGTTGGGTACGTCCGCTGTTGCAAGACAAGTCAGTTTTCTGTATCTTTTGTAGAATATCCAAATTCGAGAGCTTGGCAGATTTGAGAGACATACCGTAACCGCTCGACATGCCCCGCTTCATAACAATTGTCTGCTTACTCTTCCACGCGTGCAGCACCGGCATACCTGCAATAGGCGACCCAGGCTCAAGCGCGATCGGATTCACTGTATCATTCGCGCCAATGACCAGTGTGAGGTCCGTGTCCGGGAAGTCATCGTTGATCTCGTCCATCTCCAACACAATATCATACGGTACCGAGGCTTCGGCAAGCAACACATTGCACTGGCCGGGCATTCTGCCCGCAACCGGATGGATGGCAAACCTGACATTGACGTGCTTTGCGCGCAACATCTCAGTGATTTCCGAAATAGCATATTGAGCCTTTGCAACGGCCATGCCGTAGCCGACGACGATTATAACACTTTCTGCGCCCGCAAGCGCCTCCACCGTCTCTTCGACCGACGTCTTGGTGATCTCCCCCTTTATATCACTTGCCCCTTCCGTCGGCGCGATGGCCGGTATTCCTCCAAACAGGACGTTGGTCAGAGACCTGTTCATTGCGACGCACATGATGTACGACAAGATCGAGCCACTGACTCCGATCAGTGAGCCAACAGCTGTGAGCAGCGGGTTATCCAACATGAAACCCTCGGCCACGAGCGCAAAGCCAGAATAGGCATTCAAGACAGTAATCACCACCGGCATGTCCGCTCCACCGATTGCCGCAGTGGTTGTAAAGCCTTTCACGAAGCTCAGGATCGTATTGGCTCCTAGACAAGCAGCCGCAATCAGTGGCGCGCCCGGCGCCATTGCGATGAAAGCGCCCATTGTGGCAATGTTAGCACCTAGCAATGACGAGTTCATCAGATGCTGTTTAGGAAAGACCTTTGGACGAGAGGACATGCGGCCTGCGAGCTTGAGGAAGGCCACAATCGAGCCAGTGAAGGTGACGCCACCAATGAGTACCCCCAGATACGCAGTCGTCAGATGTAAAGTCGAGATGTCCCCAACATGTGCCATAACGCTGCCAATACTTGTCAAGACCGCTGCCAATCCGACCACGGAGTGTAATGCAGCCACTGTCTGCGGCAAATCGGTTGGCGTGATACGTCGGCCAATCAAAGCACCAGCCAGACCACCAGCGGCAGCTAGACCAGCAAATTGTGCCATGACCGCTGGCGAGAACCCCACGGCACTGAGAGACACAAGGAATCCAGAACTGACACCCAGTATGCCTAGGAGATTCCCTTGTCTTGCAGTGGCCTGAGACGCCAGACTGGAAATCGAGCCAATACACAACATGCTGCTGACGAGGTATCCTGCCTGCACAAGACCAGCCATACCTGTGCTTGCAGCAAAGACGTATCCGCCACCAAATAGCACACCCGGAATGGCGTATAGCCACGGATACTCAGGTGGATCCGACGGACGTTTGAACATGTCCAGCATGCGCTTCGTGATCACAAATCCACCCGATACGTTCACAAATGCCAGGAGCACCGACAATGCACCAAGAGACTGAGGTATAGTCTCAGGCAGAAATCCTCCACCCATGACGAAGAGTCCGCCAACGCCGACAATGCCTGAAATTGCATTCGTGACACTCATGAGCGGGCTATGCAGCGCCGGTATTACGCCCCACACACTCCTATATCCAATTAGCCCGGTTAGGCCCGCCGTAAATACATTGCTCATAAATGCCGGCCCCGTGAGCTTGCCTAGCGCGAGTACGCCACCCATGCCCGCTGTAATGGTCGCGACCTCCCTCGACGCCTTCTGCCACGGCGTCAGAGCCACTACAGTCGCTTCTGGCGCGGCGGTCTTCGCGGCTGGAATTGGTGGTGGTGGTGCGGGCCGGGGGGCAGCAGGAACGATCTCGCCGTGGTGCGTCACAATCGAGCCGCGGACTACTTCGTCGGACATGTCGACGCCAAAATGGTTTTCTTTAGGAGAGATGGAGAGGAGGAATTTGGTGATGTTATTGGAGTAGAGGGTCGAGGATTGCGTCGGCAAGCGAGAAGGGAAGTCGGTATAGCCGATGACAGTAACACCTTCGTGCGCTATCAGTTGTCCTGGCACAGTCATCTCGCAGTTACCGCCTGCTTCCGCAGCTAGGTCGACAATCACGGAGCCGGGTCGCATAGCTTCTACCATCTCCTTCGTGATCAACTTCGGAGCAGGTTTCCCCGGGATCTGCGCCGTGGTGACTACAATGTCCACATCGCGGCACTGCTCCATGAAGAGTTTCATTTCGGCTTCGATGAACTCTTTTGACATTTCTTTCCCGTAGCCGCCAGCCCCAGAGCCGTCTTCCGCAATATTTACCTCAAGGAAATCAGCACCTAGCGACTGAATCTGCTCGCGGGTTGCAGGACGTGTGTCGAAGCAGCGTACAATTGCGCCCATCCGGCGGGCTGTGGCAATAGCGCTTAGACCGGCAACACCAGCTCCAATGATGAGGACTTTTGATGGAGGAATTTTTCCGGCTGCTGTGGTTTGACCTGTCAAAAAGCGACCAAAATGATTAGAGGCCTCTAATATGGCCTTGTAGCCTGCAATATTGGCCATAGAACTGAGAGCATCGAAGACCTGGGCTCGAGATATCCTCGGAATCATGTCCATCGCGAACGAAGTCGCCTGCTTCGCTGCTAATAGGTCTACTACATTCTTATTCTGGACCGGAAATAGCATTGAAATGATCGTCGAACCTTCTTGCATGGCATCTATTTCCTTCTCGGCGCCATCAATTCCTGGCGGACGTACTTTGAGCAGGATATCAGCCTCTGCCCAGACGGTCTTCCGGTCAACCATTGTCGCGCCCGCGCGCTCGTACATGTGGTTGGGAAATTGTGCTTCAGCGCCTGCCCCATGCTCCACGAGGACGCGTGCGAACCCTTTCTTGAGAAGAAGTGCCACATTCGCAGGCGTAAGTGCGACACGCCGCTCGTTGCTGTATATTTCGCGGGGAACGCCGACCGTGAGAGCTGAGTAGGGGGTGAGATCGGAGACAGCTGAGGCGAATGGACGCGAGAAGACTGCTGTAGGTGTAATTGAAAGGATCTGTTTCGATAGACGACCATTGTCAACAACATTGTATGTCTTGGGTTTTGGCTGATCTTGTCTCCTTGTTTTGTTTGATCCCTGTACCGAAGAGTGAAAGGCTCGTGCATGCAAGGCTGTCAGAGCCTGTGGTGTTTCTCCACGGGAACATCTCGATTCTTGTGTGCAGATACGACATTTGAGCGAGCGCGAGAGCCAGATGTTTGAGCGCCGCGAGAGCTCAGCTCTGAGGAACGTCGTGGCTTGATAAGGCCCGGCCATTGGCCTCATGATTGAGGACCAGGCCATGGCCTTCTGGGCATGCAGGGGATCGGCAGGGACGTTTGGGGGACGAGGTTTATCATGGACGAGGTGTAGGGGTCGTCGTGAATCCTAGAGCTCAGGGGCTCAATAGGTGTAAAGCAAATGCCGAGAGATTACCAAATGTCCAAGGTACAATACACGCGTCCGGTCGCGTTGATCGACGTCCCGTAGGCTCTGTGGTAGCACTCGAGGGTAGGTTGTATCTTCGCGCCAGATGGCTGTGTATGGGAGAGATTTGAGGTGTGCAAGGCGAGGCTCAACGACACCCGTGCCGTGGCCTGCCACGGCAGACGATGACTCGTCGGCACACTGCCCGCATGTAACCATGTTTCATGGTTGATAAGGAAAGCTTGTTGGTAGGCCACGTGTGCCCACCTCAGGTCGCGTTCTCCACTCCTCCCCGCGTGGGGCTGTGAACTGGGGGGGGATGCTGCGGGGCACCGATGGGTCAGAAGTCGCAGCAACTGTCATGCTGTAACTTCCCCTTTTGGCATGGATTTAGTCCAAACTTCGCTTAGAGAGGTCGCTACGGAGAAGCTTCGGGTCAATTACATCTCCAAATCACACAGCAATTACGATAAGCTTAACAGAAGACTACATAGATGCTTTCATATCTCATACGTTATATGCTCGTGCATACAAATTGTGAAACTAGCATTTGACCTCTAACGTGTCCGGCGCTCTCACCGATATCTGTCCATCAACATCTTAACAATACTGAACCCGAAAGGATCTTATATCCACGGCCCGGCAGCTGCGGCTCAGATCGTTACAAGCCTACCCCATGAAGAAATTCCAATCTCCCACGTGTACGGCGGCCCATTCTGACACTCGGACCAAACACATGGCTTTTGAAATTTCCACTTCCCAATTATGACCACCTGATTTTGAGATGTCTCCACCACAGCCTGGTTGATCGATATTAGGGACATGAGGACTCATATATCCCTATTGGGTAATATCTACGGCTATGGAAGCTATCCGAGGCATACTCTGGAATCAACCTCGCAGTCGTTACCGATTTCTTGATGATGTCCTTGAGCTCTTTCAAGAGCTCGTCCTTAATAACCGACTTCATTTCCGGCTCCTCTGCGATCACCTCATGAGCATGCATCTCATGGGCATACACTTCATGAGCATGACTTCATGGGCGTGCATCCGACGGGCGCGTACCTGACGGGGGGCGTGCATCTCATAGCTGCGCATCTCACGGGCGTGCATCTCATGGGGATATATTTTACGGTCATGCACCTCATAGGCGTGCATCTTAGGGGGCATGTGTCTCATGGGCCTGTACCTTGTAGGCGTGCATCTCATGGACGCATATCTGCGTACCTCACGGGCATGCATCTCGCGGGCGTGCATCTCATGGGTGTGTACTTCATGAGCGTGCGTCTCACCGGCGTGTTTCATGGGCATGCATCTCACTGGTATGCGCCTCAGCCGTGTATATCATGGGCGTGCATCTCATGCCGTGTGCCTCATGGGCATGTACCTCATGGGGATGCACCTCATTTGCATGCACCTCATAGGCGTGTACTTCATAGGCGTACTGTGGTGAGGCCAGTTGATCACTAGCCGCTTAGGGGCGCAGGAACTGTCTTTCGAGCATCTATTGGAGAGAGCGAGGAGACATACATAGAGAACAAGCAAGCTTTCTACCGAAAACGTGTCCCTGAGTTTTGCCTTCCCATCGTTACCATGCCCTCCCAATCATTAAACCAGCCTTTCGGCATACCCTGATCCTCTCACAGTACATCTCGTGGGCATATGGGCGTGAATCTTGTTAGTGTGTCGTAATTGTAGGCCTTTGATAACGATACGTGTAGAGATCTCGATTAGACAGTCAAGATAGACAGTTATAGGTTGTGATGGAGATGTCTCAAATTAGGTGGTCACAATTGGAAAGTGGGAAATTTCAGCAGTTGTGTGTTGGCCCGAGTGTTCAGAATGGGCCGCCTGCGGAGGGCCCGAGGGAGAATCCGCCAACTTGGCCCGTCGCCTCTTTTGCGGGTAAGCATATTGCTGAACCTCGGCTAGCTTGCTGATGGAAAGGACTATCTAGACACTTCGTCCCTGTCGTGGACTCGGACCCTTTGTAATTGCTCTCTTCCTGAGAGAATAGATAGTGTCAGCCACTAGTCGTCAAACACCCACGGGCTCCTTGATCATAATCTTTGAAAGCTGCAATTCTCGCCGCGGTTACTCTGACCACCTCAAACCCACAAACATGTCGTCCAACAAGTATAATGATATCGTCTTCGAGGTAATTGGGAAAATTGGTATCATAAAGTTCAATCGACCAAAGTCGCTCAACTCGTTCGGTGGTAAATTGATGGTCGAGACCATCACCGCCCTAAGGGAACTGAACGAGCATCCTGATACCATCTTCACCGTCCTCACAGGTGAAGGCCGGTTCTTCTCAGCAGGGGCGGATGTCAAGGGTAGGCCAGAGCAATCCCTCACCGATATTTAAGGAGCGGATAATAATGCTTTATGCCTCGCGTAGGAGAGCGTTTCACCGCAGAATATTCCAATGACGCTGAAAAGAAATTGGCCTTCCTTTCTAAATTCTCACCTGGTAAGGATATTGTTCTTCTGTCTGTCCCTCGTCAATTTTACGTTTCTTCTCCTTGTCAGAGTCACACGCTAATCTCGCACACTTTGGACCACTAGCCATGGAAATGCTTCGCTCTATCATCGATCACAAGAAGGTATTTGTCCTGGCACTCAATGGTCCTGGAGTTGGGGGAGGTGCTGCCTGGTTCGAAGGTGTGGCAGACATAGTGTTGGCTGCTCAGGGAGCATATCTACAAGTGCCCTTCAATGCACTCGGCCTCGTACCAGAAAACGGCTCAGCTCTTTCCTTCTCTCAAAGCATGGGCGTACATCGATCGAACGACTTCCTCATGTTCGGACGCCAATTGACCGTCGAGGAATTGGAGCAATGGGGAATGGTCAATCGAATCTTCCCCGTCGAGGGGTTTCATCAATCGGTCATCAAATTCTTGCAGGAGCAGCTGGCGATCAATGATGGTAAGAGCATGATGGAGACCAAGCGGCTTCAAAACGCGCCGTTGCGTGACGCGAGGATTGTTGCAGTTTACAACTCTATGGATGCTCTCGCGGAACGTTTCGTGGAGGGTGCACCGGACAAGAGATTTGCAGATAAGAAGAAGCTATTAGAATGTGAGTTCTCCTCCGCTACCTTATCCCAAGCGCCCTCTCTAGACCACCAGCTGATCATATGCATCGGATGGACGTACAGCTAAGCGGCGAACTTCCAAAATCTAAGGGCTGAAGCACCCAGCGAACCAGACCGTGTCCCAATATCTCTCGGCATCGTTCATCGCGTGGCATCTGTATAATCTGTGATCCCGGCGCACACTTTTGGGGGGGCCTCACATGTTGAAACCAGTTAAGACAACGGAAAAGAGTAGTAGTACCAATTTAAGCCCGTCATTTGCATACCTGCGCCCCGCCTATTGAATCTCTCGGACGGTGTCATCTTGCGCGAGGACTGTTGGACTTCCAAGGATTGTGAATTCACAATTACACATGAACACCATGCTTTCGGCGGTCGCGGGCGTTGAACCGTAGATACTGAGCTTTGGGTCGTTTCAATATCTAGGGATAGTCCCCTCTCTGGTTCACCAGAACGCTTCCCCAATTCACTCCTTTTTCCCTTCCTCCCTCACTACGGACGGCTTTTCTACTGATCAATGACATTCACCAGATCCAAGCACGGTGCCACATTCGAAACCTGTCGCCGGTTCGTCATTCACGTATTGATCGTGCTTCCAGTTTTGAGGCGCGTCGGCGCTAATATCATCTCAACATCAAATCTGCCGCCAGGATGGCGCTTGACAAGCTGCGGCGTGGAAACAGCGTCAAACGCTAAATAATTTCTCCTCGCTTAGTTTCTTCATGTGGGTGGTTGCTGATTGATTGACTGCCTGCACCATTCGTTACTAAGCTGGAGTTCCGCCTGCGACTTTCCAATTCCTTACGTCGTCAAAGCCGGGTCGCCATGAACAGCACCGACAGGCAAGATTCCGTATATTGACCTAGGGACAAACGAGGTGTCCGCACTCCTTGGGAGACTCTACTTTGAGAATTGTATCCAGGTATGCATCTCACTGGCGTGTCTCATAGGCGTGTACCTCACCGGCGTGCATCTTACTGGCGTGTGCCTCATTGGCATGCACCTCATAGGCGTGTACATGGCGCGTACCTCACCGGCGTGTACTTTATGAGCAAGAAGCTACGCGCGGCTAAATGGGTCGAGGTCCATGCCCAACAGCCGGTTAACCAGATCCTGGACTATCCCACAAGTCCTCCACATGGACTATCCGCCAAGTCCTCCTCGTCCTCGTCATCCGCCCATTCAAACACCCTCCCCATAACCTTCTCGCCATTTTTGAACTCCATCTCAATAAATGCATCGAAGTACGCATCAGTTTCATAAGCCCTCAGCCTATTAACCACTTCAACACTGGGAGCAAACCAGGCCACCCCTTCAACAACAGCACCAGCCTTGCCAGGCACAAGAACCGGGTATGGGCCCCAGTACCGAAGCTTCATATGGTGAACCTTCGCGTAGATGACATCGGGTAATTCTTCCAACCCAGCAACAGACGCAAGCCTTGATGGATCCTTGAGAGTACCATAAAAGAAGTACCACATCGGGCGAGGTGTGTAGTGGCTCTCCGGGTTGGTAATGGTTTTACCCTTAGCGCAGCGGAACTTTCTTTGCATCGTAGACTCGTATCGAGTGGAAGGTTGTTGCGCCATCTGGTCGTGTGGAACTAGCCGAGGTGAGTTTGGTGCTAAGGACGCTGGCAAAATGGTGAGATCAATAGCAGGTAGGCGAGCAGAGATGATGGTGAGGTGATAAACAGAGCGAACGGTAGCACATGGGTAATTCTAGTAAAGGCACAAAGTGCGTGGTCACGTGACCAGGGCTTGGCGCCTTGAAACATGAGGGAGTGTAGAAATGGCCGTGGATGGTGCCACATAACCACTAAATACTCCCAGGGGCGGCGCTTTTACCAGATCCAGTTTCGGTCGTCTTTCACCCGGATGAGAATACGGGGAAGCTTAGTATTGTTTTGTTACCGAGGAAGATTAGTGAAACTCCATCGCCCTCACGCAATCTACCATGTAATGAGTACTCTCTGAAATTGAATATGCCGTACACCGATGACCACCCATCTCCTACTCGTCTCCGGCAAATCGCGCTGGTAGCCGAGGACTTGGAGAGAGCAAAGCATCTTCTGGTGTGAATATTGTCATTTCCAGACGCGCTCACGAACTTTCTGCTGAAAGTTGCTCTGCGCAGACCAAAGTCATCGGGACCGAAGTCATATTCGTCGATCCTGGAGTTGCACAATGGGGTTTGAAGAACATTCTCGGTACTTTGCTTATCACTCCTCTCATTCGTTCTAACTGCTTAGACTAGTGATTATGCTGTAGTCGCCATAGGCGGCGACGTAATCGAGGTAATACGATTCGCTTTACTTGGTCTTCTCATATTTCTCTGTGTTCACAGGTGCGCAGGTCGTCTCGCCTTTCAAACCCAATACCACTGCCGGCCGACTGCTCTCCAAACGCGGCGACGGCGGTTACATGATCATCATGCAGACAATGGATGCTACTAAACGAAGGTCCTTGATTGAGTCCAGGGGTCTCGCCAAAGTCATCTACAGCCACGAGCATGACGATGCCGTCTGCATTCAGTATCATCCGAAAGGAATCCCAGGTAAGGAATCACGAGATTGACTCTGCCTTTCTTCTACTGGAAATGATTCAATGGCCGTATTCTGACTTTTTCTGTCCGGTAATCAAGGCGGCATGATGCCTGAGGTAGACTCTCACGCCCCTTCCCGCGACAATCCAAACCCACTCTCTTCCCGGTTTTCGCCCTGGCATGCGGCGGGCCCTGATTACGCCTCGTACTCCGCCGGCATGAGACGCTGCTCTGACCTCCATTTAGTGGGCGCCATTTGCCGCCTAGCACCAGGCGACACCGACACAGAAGCCGCGGCGCGGCGGTGGGAGGGAGTATTTGGTGTTCCGAGAACCCGAGACGAATTGGCGTTCACAAATGCTCGGATGCAGTTCACGAGCGGCGAGAAGGGGAAGCCAGAGGGGCTGGAATCGATTACGGTTGCCGTGGAGGGCGAGCAGAGAATGGCTGGGATCCTGGATAGGGCAAGGGAGGAGGGTTTATGCGGAGATGGGTGGATTAATATGGTGGGCGTGAAATGGTATTTTGTGCCCGCTAGCGGAGATGGAAATCGTAGATCCAGTGTAGGACGACAAAGCCATCTATAGCTTTCAATGCTTTCAGGCCCTTCACTCAACTTAGATCAAAGCCTTTCCTGCACAACTCTTTCAGCCTCGACCGCTCCGACTTCTCTCACGTCATGTACGTAAGCATCTCCAACGTAGTATATCTGGCACGCTGAGACGGACAAGATCACAGACGATGTCACCTGGCAGCATGTCTTGGGCAGAAGTTCCACAAGATCCACAAAGCCCACTGGTGGGATACTGTCGCAGTCCAGGCTGGTTACACATTTCATGTTTCATTACGTAGGAAGCTCTCGCAGTCGCGGGACCACATTTCATGCGTAGAGTCCCTCCGGCAGAAGATGAAAGGCATGCAACACCAGACTAAGATATGATGAATCCTGTCTAGATTGGGTCCAAGGTCGAATTTTCAAGCCGCATAAAAGGCCTCCGAAGAAACTTAGCTGTTTGGCCATCTCCAGGAGGTCTTCAGTGTAGATTCAGCTTTACACTTCTTCTGCCGCCTCTTCGTGAAAGTTGCCATTTCGGGGGAAAGTGGCTGTAGTTCAGCAACACTCAGCACATGCTCAGGTACGGGGGATTGCAAAGTTCCCGAAGCACTGGCCTTGTAAAGGGATCATTCTTTTTCACGATCGTTCCCGCTGGCCCACGTCACGGAGGACAACCTGAAAGAGCGGAGCGAGGCCTACGAGGAACAAGGTGCAAGCAACTGCGGTGGCACATTTGCGCATTTCTCGATTTCTTAATTTCTGACAGGTCACACCAACGACCTCCATCTGCAACGGAATCATCCAATCTTGGGATAGCTGATGGATGGTGACAATCGAAAGGCGAATCAATTCTCGCGACTCTATTGGAAAGAATACGAGGAAAGAAATTGACTCGCAAGGGAAATATGGTGTGCCGTGAGTTCCGCTGAGCCCAAAGGGCTTCCAAAAGCTGGGCATATGCACACGAATCCATTTCTCTACCAATGAGCTTCCTCTGCTCAGACCGCCTGAGTCGCAGAGAGAAAGACTTGCATCTTGCCTTGTGCCCAAGGAGTGATCGTTTCGCCCTATAGCCTGAGAATCGTGGCGATTTCGCCTAGGGCTGCGGGTCGTGCCTGAGAATTCAGGCTTCCGCGGCCCCATTTTGCCCTGTTTGGGCCCTATTGAGGCCCGGCGACGAATCCTTCAGGTTTCATTGGCGGACAATCGGCCTCACAACAGGCGCATGAAACGCTAGGTACAAAGCTACAGTGGACTTCGCGCTTTGACTTGTTTTTATGAGAGATGCATGGTTCCATGGGAGCATCGCGGGTCTGCCCTGGGCAATTAGGCAAGACGCCACAGAACTTTTTCCAAAAGTTCCAAAGAGATATAAAGATCCAAAGACTCCGCCGCATATTTGTCTTCATTTGTCCTCAACCACCGTTATGCTGCCAAAATTTTTCGTATAAAAGATTTGAAGCCAGAATGGCGGTCCACTGCACTGTAAGGCCCTATCCAACCCCAACATGGCCAACCTCAATGCTAAGACTTTCGACAACAGTGGTGACTTTAACCGCCTAGCAGGTTATTCTAGTCCCCAAGACTTATCATTGTTACCCTATCAGCCCAACTTCCTGTTGACTTGTAAGGTCACTGCTATCATACACTCAAGTCTTATACTCATAAAGGCGTAGCATCGCATCCTTCTACAGCTCCGCAGGATCTTCTGTCTGGTATTCCTGTCCTTCTGCTTGTCTGGTATGCAGGCTTACATGTTGCTCAGGCTCTTATAGTCAGACGTACTCTTCCTCAGACGACGTCCCATTTGGATCAGGTATGGTAAACTTACTTTCCTCATCATGTTTCTCTTCAGAGAGCCGATTTTTTAGTCTTCAATCCTCATACCGTGAATAGCTCCAGATGCTGGCATCCTTAATGCTCCATCTGAAATCGGCTCGCATCTTGAAAACCTCTTCATAGAAAAAGGTAGACAACCAGTGTCAAGCCGGGTAGGATTGTTGACTGATCCACTCTTTAGATACTCAGGCGTTTCCCGATGCCGGAAGTCAACATTCCACAGCCCAATGGGCCGTACCGTTTCAACCGCCTCAGCCGCCTCAACAGTGAGACGCCTGCAGCCTGCATAAACGAGGCCACGTAAATTAATCATTGAGCATCCACTGACTCCAAAATCCAGATCCCAAGCATCGATTTATTCTTGGATGCCTTCCGACATGAGTGATGTTATCGAGGAGTATCAAGACAATGCCCAAACTACTGAGCCAACTCCTTCTGATGGAGATGCATCTCTTAGATGCCATGTTCTTGGGTGTCCTGAACAGCAGTTGTTCTCCACGAAGTTTGCGTTGAAGCAAGTCGCCCTTCGAAATATCGAAACATTCATACTTACAGGCACTAGGAGACATCAAGACAGACATATTCGTCCATACTCCTGCCACCATGCATCCTGCAATGGGAAAAGTTTCGGTGACAAAGGCAGCTTTGAGCGCCACAAACGCGAAGTCCATGGGTCTCAAGCCTATAAATGCCCAGTCCTGTCTTGCAAGCGCCACAAGAGAGGGTTTAACCGAAGGTATAACCTCCTCGAGCACCAGAAGCGAGCTCACAGTGCCCAGCCCTCTGGGTATTTCCGAGCGTCTTACAGTACTGTGGATGAGGCATCAGAAGGCTACGGAAGTACTCCAACGCCAGAGCGTGAAATCGGTGCTAAAGCAATAGATGAAGGAGAGGTTGAGTCAGCAGCCGAAATGCGTGGAGATGTTACCATGAATAGTAGACAAGAGATTAGGGCAAAACTGCGAGCTCTCCTGAAAATGCGGGCCGGACTCGATGAGGACATTAGGTCCATGGAAAGGGCTGTGAGCATAATGAGCAGCGAGTCTCCATGAATTTCACACTTGGTGTTGTGTTCTTTTGTGGCGGCTACCCCTTGCTTATCAAACAATGGGAAGCTCAAAAGCCATGTCTCCGGGCCTGTCCTCCTTCCTTCGTTCACTTTCTAGATTGGCGTAGGAAATATCTCCCTCGGGTGATTTGCGCTGCTGGTCGCGATATCAACCATTCCAAGCGCAAGTGTTCTCAGCGGTGTCTCCCAGTTCAGTTGTTTCCTGTAGCAGCCTGAGCAGCAGCCTGAGCAGCCGTGGCTCTTGCTTGCGCCTGTGTCTGCAGAACAAGGTTATATTCCTGCCCCGCCCTTTGCTTCTCCAACTGCTTCTGCATAGTGCTCCATGAGTTGTTGTTTCTCGCAGCCTGAATTCCGGTCATCGTTCTTGTTTTGGCTTGCCTTCGAGCTGCTGTCTGATGAAGCGCAGGAAATTTGCTTTCGCCAGCGGCCAATCGCTTATCCTCAGCTCTCCTTTGATTGATTTCCTGGTACATCTGCTCGGAACTTTTGATACCTCCATCGTTGAAAAGGTGCGCAACGAGCGGGCCTCCTGGAGCGCCATTGAATTGAAGGGTGATGGAGTGGCGAACTTCCCGTCGATCAGTGTTTGGTGGATGTGGCGCTGCGCCCCTGGACAAAATAATGAGCATTGGGTCCAAGGTCGACGTATCTTGTCTGCCGTCTGGAGCGATAGATGATGCACACCACTGACGCCAAACAATATCCTTCCAAACACCAAGCCTGACTTGCCTTCCGTGAACGTCTCAAAGGCGGCGACAATTTAAACAGCCCGCACCCACCGGGTAGCAAGAGTCCACATTTGACAGTCTCATTTCGTATCAATCATTACCTACTGGGGCATGCTATCTCCTGGGAGCTAACCATTATGTCAAGAGAGTGAAACAAGCCTAAACGCCGATGACAAAGCTCCTGGCAGGGGCTAGGGCTCGAATGTACCCTGGCTGTCGATATCTTGACCGAGATGGTCAAAGGACGATGTATCGATGCTAGAAGATTCACACGCCAGGGGGGTTAGGCTAGTGTTATGGACAAGAACCAGATGAGTGGTTTCATAAGCGATTGATCGAAGGGGAAAAGACCTTCAGGTACCTACAAGCAAGTTACACGTGCCAATGATGTGACGTCAAGGCTCCTCACAGCGAGCCGCTTAGACACGGAGACGCGGTCGCGCCGTAACCTATGCAGCCCTGAAACCACCGATTGGGGTCCAGCCTAAACAGCTTTCAGTCAATGGCTATTTTGCCACGGAGGTTAGATGAATGAAGCGGAAGAGGCCCTCGAACATTTCCATCTTCTTCATTTTTCAGAATGCGCGGCGTAGTCACATTACTACAGCACTCGACGTTTGCCCGATCGCGTTGTGTTTGTTTGTCTCAGATACCTAGCAGAACAGATCACAAGATGGCAGATGGTGGAGGCTGGCAACCAATCGAAGAACAAACACTTCCGCTATACCATCAAAAGCGCTACTACCCAGTCAAAATTGGCGACTTCTTCAAGACCCAATATCGGATCATCGCAAAGCTTGGTTATGGAGCGTATTCCACTGTTTGGCTTGCCCGGGACGAGAGGTTCATACACTTGGCATCTCATAAACCTCAACTGACTCCGATGCAGGTCGAAGCAGTACATCTCACTAAAGGTCTGCGTTCAAGATGACACAGAGACGTCGCCAATCATCAATGAAGTCAAAATGTTACAGCGCTTGGGTAAATTCGCTCGAGAAGCTGACCATCCGGGCTTGGACTTCACGCGTCTAGCTAGCGATGTCTTCGAGATTGATGGGCCGTCTGGGCGTCACTATTGTATCTCGACGAAACCTCAAGGAAGCAGTCTACGCACATTACAAGAAACATTTGTCAATGCAATCTTGCCGAAGATTCTGGTGAAATCTCTAATACACCGTTTATTGTTTTCTGTGAATTGGCTGCACGCAGCCTGTGGCGTTATACATACTGGTATGCTCAACGAGGCGGTTTGTCTGAGGTCGTCCACTGATCATGTCACAGACATTTCACCCCAAAATGTCTTGACGGAGGCTGAAGACGAAATCAACTTCAAATATATCGAGGATCAAGAGTCACAAGATCCTAGTGTACCGACCATGAGCGATGGAGCCACCGTTTACAAGTCTCGAACTACAATGTTAGAACTTTCCGGCGTTCCTGTTCTCACTGATTTTGGGCAAATGCGATTAGCGGAACCGATGAATAAGGGTTGGTGGATGTCCGATTTATATCGAGCTCCAGAGGTGTTCCTGAATCTTTCTTGGAGCTACCCGGTCGATGTCTGGGTCGGTAGGCGTCATGGTAAGCAAGCAAAGCAGAGGATTTCCAGGCTGAACAGCCTTACTAATCACTATCATCAGACACTCGAGCTTCTGCAAGGGAAGAACCTTTTCGATCCTATAGATCGTGTCCATAATCAATACGTCCTTCCGTTAGCATTGTCGCAGTATATCGGTTATCTCGGCCCTCCACCGCCGGAGATAGTTAAGCAAAGCCCACTTTTCTCGACATATTTTGACGAAGAGGGTAAGTTTCGATATTTAGTTCGTACAGGTAGCTTTCTACATTTCGGATCCAATTCCCTATCCTTAATCCCTAATCCGAAGATTGAACAAGATGTACCTGACATTCTACGACAACAGGCAATTGGATATCTGAAACCCCAATCCCCAAGACCTCCTTCGAGGACTTTGTCACCACTATTCCTCCAGGCGAAGAAAAAGAGATGTTTCTGAAGTTTATACGAAAGATATTGACTTGGGATCCGGAAGTAAGAGCGACGTCGTCGGAGATCATCCAAGATGAATGGCTCATGAGGCCGGTGGATGAAATGATGTAGGCGTGCAAAGTAGAGATATCTAGAATAAAAGTTGGGAATGGTGGCCACGAGAAAGATAGGAGGGGATGGAAAGTCAAGGCATAATTGACGACTTGCGGCGGTTTGGGTTTCAGCACCTTGTTCGTCAGCAGGCAGAGTGCTTCAAGCTTGCCGCCGGTGAACATGAATGCCTCATATGCCCATGTACTATTCCGTATCAAGTCGTACATCTTGTACCCGAACCCAGTGGCGACACCGAAGTTGTGCCCAGCTCCGCAGATACCCCAGAGTAAGTCCTTATGCGAGTCCTCGGAGACCGTCAAAGCGGTACCATCGGCCAGAACCATCCGTGCTTCCACAAGTTGATCAGCTAGAAGCCTCGCCAAAACCCATGGTCACCTAACATTGGCCCTAGCACACCTACACACTCACAAGCCCCGGTAACTGTTTCGAGTCAGCTGATGTTATCCTTCAAAGAATAATCTCACACCTGTTTGCTTGCCAGCCGCCCACAAAGTGTTCATGACTTCTTTCGCTTTGACTCCGGTTCCAATCGTAGCAGTCTTGCCGTCTTCAGACATCCGAACATAACTCAATTATCCCATTGATATTTGGATTCCTTTGTGCACATCCTCCAATGAGTTAATGACTCCATTGCCACCGACTTTGGTCAGAAACGGAACGTTGCGTTGATTGGCATACAAGATCTTGAAAATTGTTATCTCTGCGATTGCTAGGGGATCACTTCTCTTACTGTTTGCTGCACATCATGCTCGTTTGCCGCTTCGACAACCACGCAAATCTCCGGTTCGCGATAGCGCTGCCACCTCGTTGTGGCGTTCTTGAAATCTTCAGGGCTAGGAATGAGGACTGACGCATTGGCTGAAAGTTGAGGGCGAAGCTGTTAAATGATGTTGACTTGCTTGAAGATGTGCGGCGAGTATCCTTGAAGGGGGATGGCATCCGATGAAATTGTGCCAAATGCCCAGCCGGCAAGCGCGGTAATGGAATTCATTTTGCTGTTTGCTTGAAAGACGAAGCACTGTTTTGCTCCATTGGTGATTGTCTTTGGTTGCCTGAGGCCAATCCAACCTGAGTGTTGCAATTTTGACGACCATCAACCGTATAAAGAGCGGTGGAAAGTGAAGAATGGAATGCAAGTACCGCGCGCCTTCAATACTTCCAATGGTTGTCAGGCGGGCTGATGCGCAAGAAATCGGCGAGGCCTAAGTGAAGAGGGTCTAAAAGTTAGGTGATGTCAAGTAGTTATTCGTCTCGAAGCCGGCCAACACAGCTCCGGATCATCTCTCAATGAGGGATCGGAGATGGTCTGATGGACCTTCTGCGGATAAGCCGATGTCATTGAAAGTTCCGATTACATCGCTCATGTCGTCCTATTTAGCCCTTTGAGAATAGGCATATAAGGAGGGCAGTTAAGTGGAACAGATCATTGCACACCCAGTTTACCTCAAACGAATCACGAGCCGTTAGATGGCATTTCGCGAGGATTTTCTGGTCGCCAGCTTCGAATCTTGAGCAGGCGTTCTGAACAGCGACAAATCTCAGGCAGGGTGTCTGAACAAGTTGATTTGGATTGTTTCTACCTTCGACGCATTGAACGTAAACAGTACTGTAGCGCTTTTCTAATGATGACAGGCTCGGAGGGCGGCGGCTGATCTACGTCCGCTAATGCGTGGCGTGATCCTTCCCCGGACTTCAGCGGAACCCAGGAAGCAAATCTCCCACTGTTCAACCTCTCTCACATAAGCAGAAATACCTCTGCTAGTGCCAGATGATGATGCCACGAGCTGGATTCAACTGCCTTTCCTATCTTCCAAATACTCGAAGCTTGCCCAAGATGAGCGCGATTCGTCACCTGCAATTCGAGGATCCCAAAAGGACGTTTAGGCCTGGCCGACTGCTTAATTTACCGCTAATTACCGTTTTGGCGTCCTGCTATCCAATAGGCCATCTACAGCGCCCAAACCAAAGCCGAAAACAAACCCTGCAGCAAAATCTTCAGGAACCTGTTTGCTGTCCAAGGAGAGCATTAACCCTGAAGGCGCCGCTTTCCTCAGAGGTTGCCTTCACGGAAAAGGCCAAGAGAGTCATCGTGGAGCCATGACTGGTGATATGTTATAGGAATCGGAATATTTCTTACTATTTCTTCCAGGAACCATAGGCGATCCTACGAGACGTTTCAAAATTTCAAGCCCGTTGATAATAAGGCTAGGCCTGTTGATGAACAGTCAATGCTGGGGGTGGGTCGAAACAGGAGCGCTGGACGGTCCTCACTCTCTCTGCCGTATTGTTCATCATCTCGATCACAGTCTTCCAAAAAGACAATTACGAAGCCTTTGGAAGTAGACAGGTTTATGGTGGATGGGCACCTGAGATCAGGATTTCTGACCGTATAGTACGCTACCCGCTAAGAGCGCTTCCTTTGAAAGTACGCGATGGGTTGGACCGATTGTCTTCCAGTACCGGCGGTAGAGGTCACGTTCGAAGATTACGCCAGTTATCGCACTACAGATGGCGCTGGTGATCAGGCATGAGAGGACTTATTGCCGCGTGAGTAACTTTACATCTTGCTACAGATGGTTCGTACTTACCAGGAACCGAATCACAGTCGGCCTGGGCTACGTCGAAGTGCATGATCCGCGACGATACGACATACCTGCCAGCGTGCCGATAAATGCAGAGGGACAGATGTAAGTAGTGGAAATTTACTTGACGTCCATCATGCATGAATTACATTGTTTGGTATGCTGTGGTCTATCTAGTGCCTTCGTATGTGGGGACTAGGGAACTCACCCAGGCAATGTTGAGAACAGGATTGATCGCCAGGAGTGGCCAATCCAATGCTGAGCAGCCACCCAACAGATATGGCATTGCTTAGACCACCATGCCTGTCTAACAGCCTTGATTTGGCAGGTTTCGACTGACGTTTGCTTGCTCTAGTCCGGCAAGCCATTTTATGTGCTGGCGACACCACACTCGAACTAGGAGAGGCACAATACAATGAACACGGGACAACCGATTGCCGCTATATTCGATGGTCTGGGAGCGACTCATCAATGCCGCAGCTAGGACGCCATCCAAGAAGCAATGGACTCTCGACAGATCTCAAATTTGAGCTTTAGCATTGTGGATGCTTAAGAGACAGATCATTCATGATCAGAGACAAGTTTCTAACTTTGATTGGATTCAATGCTCTATCTTGGTATCGTAAATCGATCGCGCCGCAAATCATGAGTCTTGCCTGTCCATGACTCTATCATCATGGAGTATATACATTCGTCATTCATGGTCCTGCATGACCGGTCTGATCTAAAACGGTCTTCGTTATGAAATCGCCCTCATGACCTGTGGCCCAGCTGGCTGATCGGTCGACAGGGGACCGCACTGCGCAGGCGCCTTCATAGATGGGCCAGAAAGCTTAAACTTTGCGATGGCAGCCTCGATATCTTTGGTATCATGTAATTTTGTGGATATCTTGGTGTCACTGGTGTTGTCTACCATGTGAGTGTGCAACTTCGTTGGAGCTGTGTCGTTGATTGTAGTCTGGTAGACTGACTGATCGGAGATTGGCAGGCCACCAAAGCGATCTCCTAAGCATCTCAAGATGGCCACGAAATACTGATGTAGCAGTGGGAATATGTTTTCGTCACCAACGATTTCGGAGAGACTTCTTGGGCTAACCTGCCCAGCTCTTCTCGGAAAGCCATCTGGATCGACTGGTCGCTGCGTGAGGAAGGAGGAGATTGGGGTGTAGTTGCGTGACTTATCGGCCTCGCGTTGCTCTTCTTCTTTTTGTCTTTGCGCGTCTTGAGATCTTTGGGCTGCTTCTTCGATACCTCGCGCCATCGAAGCAAATGCTTCCCAGACCATCGGACAAGCGCGGAATGCCCTACTGGCATCTTTGCCAGCCAAGGCGACAAAGGCGTAGGCACGCCTGCGGCCTCGTGCTTTGGGATCCGTCAGGCGGAAAACGTATGCGATGGTGTACCCGGTGATCGAATCGCCGAAACAAAACGGTCCATCAGACATGCCGCGCGGAAGAAGTTCGCACGACAGTGTTCGAATGACAGATGCTCGGAGTGTAGAAAAACTGGTCGGGTCATCTGGGTTTCGGGAGGTAAGGTACGTGAGGACGTGATCGTGACAGGGTGAGTCTGCTGAAGCCTCTGAACCAAACGATCGAGAGGGGCGGTGTCGGTCGCTTGGGGCACGCGTATACTCTTGCTCGGCGATACTGCCTATTCCGCTATGATCGCCATCGCCGAGACAGACGAGTTCTCGGGAACGAAGAACAGGAGAGCCATTCTTTCCTTTCCCATCTGCCCTCATGCAGCCAGGGGCACCTTCAGGCAGATGTACGGCGACGTCCTGAGGGACAGAAAAGCTGCAGCTAGCGCAGGTATCGCCCTGCGCCCTGCCATACCGAAAGCGCTGAGCAGGCTCCTGATTCTGTTCACTCTTCACAAACAAGGCATGTCTTTCTATCGTTGGACTCGGTGGCACCGAGTTGATGGTCGTCGAAGCCAGAGAGAAATCAGATGGCAAGGTGTTGTTGGTGTTCGTCTTCTGTAAGCTCGATGACTGCGCATCATAGCCGCGTGCAATGGCAGTGGAGGTTGGGGAGGTTGGACGGGGCGAAGGCGCAGCCGGAGGCAGACATTGTGGACACTCTAGCGGAAGGATTTGGGTGCACAGGACCGACTTGGGGCCGTGCACTTCACAGAAATGCGTCAAGGAGAGCTATGCCAAAGTCAGCAGGGAGGCACAGCAGTCGAGCAGATGTGGTGCTGCTTACGATGAAATCCATGTGGAAGTGGGTAAGCAAGTAACTTCAGAGTGACATTTTGGCGGCACCACCTGCGCCATGCGTCTCGCCTTATCTTATGGGAACCAACATTGACCACCTGGACGCGCGGATATGTGCCCGTGCTCGCTCTTGGATGCGCCGATTAAGAAAGGAGCGGTAAGAACAAGGGAGACTTGTCGCGTGCAGGGGCAACGGGGACGGCGAAAGAATGCGGAGGGGTAAATGTCGCCCACGGTGTTGTAATCAAGAGGCGAGCACGGTATGTCGTTAGCGATCTAGCTGAGAGTAGATGATTGCAGGAGGGAGAGCTGGTCCCTCGGATGCTGGTTGGGAATTGAGGGTGACAGTTCGGAAGAATGAGTTCAAAATCTGGGTCTGCCCATCATTATCCCACTAATGATTGGTTGAGGCCAGCATCTGCCCTGGGGACATTTTTCGCACGACCAGGCGCCGTCCCTGTTACCGCTTCCTCAAGTGCCGGGAACGCCACGATTTGAGAGAGCCTGGTCTGGTCCACTAATTTGAGTGGACTCAAAAAGCCTTCATGGCTTAGTGTTACTCAGGTGATTGATTATAGCAAAGCTGCATCTTCAATCACTTATCCGATAGTCAGTGGGGCTTCTGCATGCTGCCCGTCTCCTGCACTCTAGCGCTGCCGCACGTCCTTAATTTCAAATCAAGCCAACCTACGAGGCTGGAAGAGGCATTTGCGGACCACTCCGCTTCACTTTTCTGCGGGAGATCCTGCAGGCACGTGCTCGGACCACTTCGCGTTTCTTAGGACAATATGCAAAGCTGACAGGTGCATGTCTAGGGCCGACTCTTGCCGACAGCATACAGACCCCTAGTCTTTTCAGCCAGCTGCTCGAAATTCGATTCACTTTGCAGTATTTCAACTTCGTGAACCTCCACATCCCCCGCACTTTTAGCTTGTTAGAAGAGACTAGATGGAGCACCGTTGCCTATAGCGCCGGTTTGTGCTAGGGGCTTCTACCTAGGCCCACATGTCTCTGATTGGGCTTGGTGGCATTTGGCAAACAAAAAGACGTCCACTTCAATCATAGGTCATGATCGCCTCTATTGTGCCACGGTCAACCCTGTCCTAGTGCCCATTGACGGTCCTGCCTGCCCATCACAAGGGCTATCCTAAAGCCACTGTTCCTCTGACTAAATATCGTGTCCGCTGTGATTGGTGTCACCATCTCAATGGTCTCACGCGTAGGATCGATAGCTGTAATATAGGCAAGACCCAGGCATTCACTCCACCGAGGATATGGAAGATTCACCTCAAAGTCACACTCCTGGAAGTAAGGCAAGTTCTCCGGTGTGATATGCATGACGTGGGAATGATCTGCCCACTGCGCATCAAATGGATCCAGGACATTCGGAGCGAGGTGGCTTGGCAATTGTCCGGGAATTCCATCCAGTGAATGATTGGATTGCGCCTCACCGGTATCCCGCATTTTGACGGCCATAACCGAGACTATCGAGTCCTCCAAGGCCTGTGCAACATTCTCAAGTGCCAATGCCTCTCCAAGAGTAACAATAGCGCAGATCATTGAGTCAGGCCCGCTATAAGCGAATTCCTTCTTGTTCGACGATAGCAAAGCAAGTCGATCCCAGGTAGGCTCGTCAAGCTGGGAACTGATCAGGTGAAAATAGGACTGCATATAACTCCACTGGACTGTGGAAGCTGGCGCTGACCTGTGGACCTTTGAGGTGAAGCCACAGAGACTACAGTTGTCTCCCATGGACCTGGTCAAAACCTCTCGATGCTTCAAGCTGCCACTGCTATCGAAATAGACGATGTCAGAGAGACCCATCATCGAGACCAGGCTTGATACCTGTGAAGAATCCATGTCAAGGAGCCAGCTAGAGCTGTTTATAAGCACTGGACAGCCTGGAAAGTCTGCTGCTCGAACGGTACCACAGTAATGAAGCAGATCCCTAATAGCTTTCATGCCAGAATTGGATACAGAGCTGGTATCGACTCTGCCGAGGTAATGCATGCGGAGGATACGATTCTGACCAGACCTCGGGACCGCAAGATGAGTTTCTGGAGGTCCGAACAAAGCTCGTTTGACATGTGCAAGGTACATGAGCCCAGGGGGTGTCAGTTCTGGCCGATCAAGGTCAAAGTCTACCAGTAAGACGCCTGCTTTAGATGCTGAGTCATTCGGAGTGTATGTTTGACCTGTCAAGTATCGGTTAATCAGAGCACGACAGAGAGTTGACTTTCCAGTGCTCCCAGAACCGCATACTAGGACAGTGCGCCCTTCTCGAAGTGACTTGGAGCTCATGGCCATTACGGATTTCCATTTTGTGAGATCGAGAAGTTTGAGACGCTTTCGAAGCACCTCATCATACGGAAAGGAGTAACCCAACTAGCGCGTCTGTGAGATTAATGACAGGAGTTACTGGACATGAACGCTCACTATGTAAAATGACCGCTTGACTGAGCTCTTCCGACCCGGAACATCCCATATTGACCATCTGGCGTCAGCGTGTAGATCGCGTATATCATCTCCAGTCGAAGCGAGAACAAAATCCGCCTTCTCGCTCCGTGCAGTGATCTGCGGAAGTGCCAAAGTCGCAGGGGCATATATTCTATGCAACGTTGGCGACGCTTGCAAGCGTGCACCCAGGACGGTAATCTCTCCAGTCTTGACCCAAATAGTACATATGCCTAGGATAGCAATGGATTGGTCTTCCGAGAGCTCCACGCGAATAGCATCCCCACCCAATTCGAAAATGCGCTTGCTGCCATTGCGGGCGGAAATTTGATTTTCGTCTTCTGACGCCGCAGATGATGACAACTCGTCATCTTCGATGGATGAAGGCCGTTCTTCCAGCTCGGGTGAATATTGTCTCGGCACAACGCCTTGTGAGACCAAAGGCGTTTCCCTCGCTGCTACAGTCCTTCTAGCTGCGAAGGCACTGACTGTTCCTTTCAGTCAGGTTCAGGGCATATTCTCTAGAGCAGTCTTTCAATGGCAGTCTTACCATTTTTAGAGTCGCGCATGTGAACTGTGGAACTTGACAGGCAAGATTTCGGCGTCATTTGGCCAAAAGCACAACGTGATAATTGAAATTGGCATAAACAAAAGCTTATGTAATTTGAACTTTAAAAATCCATGTCTAGCAAAGCAAAATCTTATTAACGCAAGCATTTGAAGGACTGCACCAAACTCAAGAAAAGATCGAAGTTTTCAAGCTCAACTTGAAGTTCATAACGACTACTGCTATTCCACGACTTAGCTTGCCCTCGCGGGTCGAGGGAGTAGCCCGGCGGAATGACTCCAAGGGAAAGGAGCAAGCCGTCGGCTTTGAGTGACGAATATGTCGTCGACTCTAGTGATGATCAAGCTGGCCCTAGTTCAGTTCAATCACAAAGACCTGGAACAACATCGCGAGTCAAGCAGATGAGTACGGCCAAACCCAAAGAACCAAAAAGGAGAAAGACCACAAGCCCATCCACAGAGTCAAGTTCCAGATCGCAATCCCTAGAGGAAGATGACCAGGATGAGGAAGAAGAGGATGAAGACGAACCGCAATTGGCAGATCTTCTCGACGAGAGCGCAACGCAAGCTTCAAGGAAACTTTTGTCAGACAAGGACCGGCCAAAAAAGAAAGCAAACACGATGTACGTATTATGTCCAATTCCGGTCCAGGCTCTACTGACGTTCAAAGAACTGCTCTTGAACGCTCAATACCAGCAGAGCAGTATGAACCACCTTCAGGCTTTGTCCGTCATTCCGCAGTAGTTGCAGACTCATCGTCGGATGTTTTCAATCCTCTGACCAATGACCTTACTGGGAAGCAAATATGGCATATATCTGCCCCCGCGGATGTGTCGTTGGAGTCGCTCAAGGCTTTTACCATCCAAGCTGCCTTGAATGAGAAGCCAATACTGAATTCGGATGGCAAATCATACTGCTTCACAGAGGGGCCGTCGACAGCCAAATTTCTACTCACTCCCAATGAAACACAAGATGGATATGTCCCAAGCAAGGCAGCCATCTCACGGGCCTTCCATTTGCGAGAAATGGTAAATCCGCCCGTGAAAAGCAGAGGCACCGAAGCGAATCGTTCAACACCAATATACTTTGAGTTTCAGCCGGATGACAAACTACCACAGAGGACGAAGCGGATGCAACCGGAAGGCCTCCGTATGCGCTACAAGCCCTTTGGCACGATACATCCATCGCCGGGGGAGTTTGACGCCGAGCGATCAGAATTTTACATACCTGACCAGATTGTCACACCCTCAGCTGAACATCACAAGAAGAGGAAGAAAGCCTACAAAGGTCATGTCTCACCATCAGCTCAGCAAGATTCGGATCCCATGGAAGTGGAACCGTCACAGGCTCGATCAGAGTTGCAGACAGTATCTCCGGCATCAATTAGACCGTCGCAACACAACCCTTCGAAAGAAGCGGTGACGGAGAAAGGCTTGGAAAGGCAAGAAGAGAAAAAGAAAAGGAAGAAGAAGCACAAAGACCGAGAAGCTTCTTCGACTTGAAATCATTTTCATGGTTATGCCGTGCGGAAACCGTGCTTTGTAGTGCGTTGAAACCAAGCCAACACCGAATGAAGCCCCGTGTATTAATGCAAGAGCTACATCATGCCGTAATGCATAAAGTCACCCTTCGGTTCAAATCTATTTACTCCTCAATCCTAACGTAGGCTCCGGGTATCACCAAGCGACGTTATTGACGTAAAAGGACGAGTGCTCCACCTCTCGGCACCACAGTTTCCATGGCCTACTTATCGCAGCCTCATTCGCTGCAGCACATGCTGCAACCTGCTCGGCCGTCAGAGGATTCGGGTCAAACTTGTACCTGACACTGCTCGGCCGACTCGCGAACGAGTCTCGCAGCACGATCGATTTGAACTGTGCCGAGGCATTCTTCGAGGTGTAAATTGCGCGATAGACGGCCATGGGAATGCTGGAGCCAATGGTCGTGAAGCCGTGGCGCCGCATAAGGACCACTGTGTAATCTGGACGCCCGCTTCGCCCAGAGAACTCTTCGGCCAATGCTCCGCCAAGACGAGGGTTGCTCACTAGCATGTCCTGCGGGTCGCCCGCCTCATAGTAGGGCACGATGTCGAAGACTGGCACATTTTGTCCTACTCAAGCTGTTAATCGATAAATTCTCAAACTCTGATGGTCTTGAACCTGCTCACCAAGGAAGCCAGCCATATGAAATATAGGCATGAACGGCACACCGCTGGTTGCAAACGGCATGACATTATCGTCGTGGCTGTGGATCACGCACTGCACCTCGTGAAAGCGCTTGTAAATTTCGCCGTGAATGAATCGCTCCTTGTAGCCCTCATTCTCGGTCTCCTTTACCGGCTGGCTGTCCAAAATCCAGTATTCCAGCAGGTCGTCTGACGACTCGACGAGTGCGGGCGGCATTTCACGTGCCATGATGTACATATCAGGCTTGGTGGGATGGCGAGCCGAGACATGGCCGTAGGCGTCCAATACACCATGGTGATGGAGAATATGATTTGCCATAATGAGAGTATGGTGGATTTCGCGCTTTTGCTCCTCCGACATTTCTTGCCGGATATATGAAGGCTTTTTACGTAGAGTGGGAGTTCGCACAGGGAGAGACATGTCTAGTACGCCAATAGGCATGCAGTCGCAAACGGGGGTATCAAGATGGACTCAGAAGCGCCAAAAACCACAGTGACAGGCAGAGAAGGAAAATCTAAGGGGGTGAACAGCAAAATCGCGATTTCATGTACAAAGTTTCTCCACCGCTTTGACCGGCTCTTTTCAGCTGCATCCTTCAGTTATCAGGAAATCAGATTTTCGGCGCCCGATGACGGCGAAATTAAGCTCCCGGAGCTCTTTTGGCCCCTTTTAGCACAATTTCCCAAGGGTGCGTATTTTTGGCTTTTGGCGCCAGGCAGAACATCACCCAGTCACCACGCCATACAGCTCGAAGCAGGTTCTCCACACCCTTGGGCCCCTTCTCCCCCTCTCGAACACGGAATTTTATCCGCAAAAGGAGCACCCGGCCGTATCCCATCATATCCATATATTAGTCTTTGAAATCCAGCCCGAGAGCTCCAAGCTAATACTGGTAGCCAATTGGCTTGAAACCAGCGTCGTCCTCTGACCATTTTGCTGTTCAGAAGAAAATAGCCCCTACTTCGAAGGTACTTACCGAGCCACCATTTTTCACGATACCCCATCGAGACTTGCTATCGATTGTGATGCTCAAAGATGACCACCACCACTCACACCCAAACCACCAATGGGATCGACCACACTAAGCAGCTCGTATCAGATCTGCAAGGCACCCATACGTTGCCACTTTGGGAACAGATGGCCAAATATAACCCGCCTGCACCCAATCCGAAAGCCATACCGCACTTATGGAAATACGATGAGCTCAAGCCTCACCTGCTCCGAGCAGGGGAGCTGATTACGGAAAAGCAAGCCGAAAGAAGGGTACTCATGCTCATCAACCCAGTTCTTGGTAAGTCAATTCTTGATCGACAAGGAAAGCTTTTGCTTTGCGTGCCTCTTTCCAAATATGCAAAAGCTGAAGGACCTTAAGCGGCACCATGTACAACCGACACCCTCTACGCCGGCCTCCAGCTTGTCATGCCGAATGAGACTGCACCGGCGCATCGCCACACCGCCTTCGCAATGCGTTTTATCATCGAAGGTCAAGGCGGTTTTACAGCCGTCCACGGTAAGCGCATCACAATGAACCGGGGCGATGTTATTCTGACGCCAACGTGGAATTGGCATGATCACGGGAAAGACGGGTCTGGTCCGATGATCTGGCTTGATGGGCTAGATCTACCGAATTTCCAATACTTTCCCGTGCACTTCGTCGAACATTACCAAGAGTCGAGGTATCCCGCAGAGATGGTGGATAGCTCAACTAGTCCAATTGTTTTCCAGTGGAACGAGGTGCAGAAGAAATTAGACGGGGCGGAAGGAGAGTGGGTGAGTGTGCCGTATTTGAAGAAGAATGGACAGGATGGTAAGCAGTCATGCCTGATGCGGAGAGGACTTCAGCCGCACTCATCTTAGCGAACACAAAGGCTGACTTTCATTGAAGTAAGTTTAAGGCTTGGAGGCTCCGCAGAGCGTTTGAACGCCGGTGCCTCATCTCCAGCAGTTCGAGAGACGGCTTCGTCAGTATACCATGTAGTTGAGGGAAGCGGCTATACAGAGATCGATGGCAAGCGATTCGACTGGAAGCAGAACGACACGTTTTGCATTCCTGCGTGGAATCAGTACCAACATTTTGCCGAACTGGGCCACACGGTGTACCTCTACCGCTTTGACGACAAGCCAATGCTCAAGGCTCTTGGTTTCTATCGTGTTGAAGGGGAGGATACTGAGGAATATGTCTCGGACCAATAGTTCATGTCCTCGAGATCACGAACAAAACTTTTTATGACATTGAAATCAAGTACACTTGATGGGTTAGCTGAATTGAACTAAATGAACGTTCCCCACGGCAACTTTACGCGCGGGGAAAGCTCTTAGGGGAAAATTGTGTGACTCGCCCAAATCAGAAAGTTCTGTTCCCAGCTTCAAAATCGTCCTACGACTTCACAAGATGGGATCCACACCAACGCCCACATATGCGTTGTCAAAGTCCCACCAGGACGTAAGTGCTCTGTTCAATGTCCTCCAAAAAATAATGCAGTCACATTGACAATGCATAGCTCCTTGAGAAGTCCCTGGTGGAGACAGACCCAGAGGTGGCAGCGATCATGGTAAGCCCAGCTGTGCTTGTGCATTCTGACGACTACGGTCCTGACAAAGTACACGTAGGAAAAAGAGATCCAACGACAGCGCGAGTCCATTGTCCTCATCGCCTCCGAAAACTTTACCTCCCGTGCGGTCTTCGACGCTCTCGGCTCGTCCATGTCAAACAAGTATTCAGAGGGCTACCCTGGTGCAAGATACTATGGTGGAAACCAAAACATAGATGCCATTGAGATTTTGTGCCAGGACCGCGCTCTCAAAGCCTTCAACCTCGATCCCGAGAAGTGGGGTGTCAATGTCCAATGCTTGAGTGGAAGCCCTGCAAATTTGCAAGTCTACCAAGCACTAATGAGACCTCACGACCGGATGATGGGTTTGGATCTACCTCACGGCGGGCACCTGAGTCATGGATATCAGACACCACTAAAGAAGTAAAGAATGACTTTCTCTATTGTATGGGCGCTGTGGCTAACTTTGCTAGAATCTCTGCAGTTTCCACCTACTTCGAAACACTCCCCTACCGCGTGAACCTCGACACCGGCATTATCGACTATGATAAACTTGAGGAGAATGCACAGCTCTACCGGCCAAAGTGCCTCGTCGCGGGCACTTCCGCATACTGCCGTCTGATCGACTATGCTCGCATGCGCAAGATTGCCGACCTTGTCGGTGCGTACCTCATTGTGGACATGGCACATATCTCCGGCTTGATCGCTGCAGGCGTCATCCCGTCTCCTTTCGAACACGCAGACGTTGTAACAACCACAACGCACAAATCCCTTCGCGGCCCTCGTGGCGCCATGATCTTCTTCCGAAAGGGTGTGCGAAAGTCAGATCCCAAGACCGGCAAGGAGTTGATGTATGATCTCGAGGGGCCGATCAATTTCTCTGTCTTCCCTGGCCACCAAGGTGGACCACACAACCACACCATCACCGCATTGGCAGTTGCGTTGAAACAGGCCATGACGCCTGAGTTTAGAGCATACCAAGAGCAGGTGATCAAAAACGCGAAAGTGCTCGAAGTCGAACTCAAAGCACTGGGTCACAAACTCGTCGCTGATGGCACAGACTCTCACATGGTTCTTGTCGACCTGCGACCCAAGAACCTCGATGGTGCTCGAGTCGAGGCTGTTCTGGAACAAGTAAACATTGCGTGCAACAAGAACAGTATTCCGGGTGACAAGTCCGCCCTCACGCCCGGCGGTATCCGTGTGGGTGCTCCAGCTATGACGAGCCGTGGGCTGGGTGAGAAGGACTTCGAGCGTGTCGCCAAGTACATTGACACTTGTATCAATTTGTGTAAGCAGGTTCAAGCTGCACTGCCCAAGGAGGCGAATAAGCTCAAGGACTTTAAGGCCAAGGTTGCCAGCGAAGAGGTGCCAGAAATCCTGGCTCTGCGGAAGGAGATTTCGGAATGGGCGAGCTCGTTCCCGCTGCCTGTGTAGGCAACGAGACCTCAAAAGTCGTTACAATTGGCGCAGGTGGATGTTATGTCTACTGCATATGGAAAAAGTTGCAAAGGTCGTCAACCGGACGTGTTTGCGGGTGGCGTTTGTATAATGGTGTCCTCAACGATGCCAATGGCGCTCTATCACTTCTTAATCAAGACACCCAGTCTTTGCGCTCTGATATGTCCGCCACCTGTTCAAGCTCACTGGCATCCGTCCTGGAGTCACCTCAGGGCTTGACTCGTTCCAGGTCGTTGACTGCAGTTAGCCTTTCAACATCTTCGTGACATTATTGGCCCCACTGCATCATGTAGCCCGAATCTAGGCACAGTTTGGTTTACGTGATCGGCGTCATCTTGTATGTGGGTATGGTGTTCTCAGTCACCCGTACCAGCCTCCCCTCTTGCCTGCCTAGCCAACCCCGCCAATTCCTGCACTCTCTTTCTCAGACTCTCATTTCGTTTCTCCAACGCCTTGATCTCGCGCTCTTGCTCCTCCACACTCCGCCCGACGTCCGGCAAAGACTGTACCGCGGCGCGCGCTTTCTGGATCTTAAGCTTGATAGGAACTGCGGCAGCGGGAAGGTCTTTGGGCGAGAGGGGGTCGATAGGTTGAGAAATAGTTGGGTCGGTTGAGGTACTGGTCGAGAGTTGCAATCGAGAGACGATGGCGTAGATTTCGGGAAGGATGTCGAACGTTTGTGGGGATGGGAAAGGTGGGATTTCGGGAGGTGAAGTGGTTGTAGCTGGGCCTGGGGGGGCGGGCGGTGGCATGATAACGGCTCGAAGACGAAGAGTGAAGTAGATATCGCCGTCTGGAGTGTTGTTTTCGTGATATTGACCCGACACCCATAGCTTGGCCTCCTTTGCAAACCAGACCCCTGTGACGTCGGGAAGCCCCTCCAAAAAAGTTTGGTGGGGCTTAGGTTGAGGTGGGTGGCTCGTGCAGTTTCAGCTTCAACAGGTCCACGGTTCCAGATACCTTCTGTGGTACTTGATGTGAATATTACGGTTACTTCTGGAGACTCTCTCAGAAAGCCAATCGTTGCTCCAAGGTTTCAATCGAGCCTCTGCAGTATCAATATTCATCTTTTCTGCGCACTCGTCCTCTCTCCGAGCTCGCAAAAATGGTCAAGCTCGAACACAAAGCTGTCTTAAGTAATTCTATGCCCAATCTACTCGAGAGAGATCTACTGATGCTGTTCACAGTTGTCATCGACGGTTGGGGCATTCCCTCCGAGACCTCTCCTAAGGATGGCGATGCCATTGCCGCAGCCGAAACCCCAATCATGGACGATTTCAAGGCCGACGGCTCAAAGACAGCACAGGGATACACCGAGCTGGAAGCTTCTTCCAATGCCGTGGGTCTACCCGAGGGTCTGATGGGTAACTCGGAAGTCGGACACTTGAACATTGGAGCCGGACGCGTGGTTTGGCAGGATGTGGTCCGCATTGACATGACAATCAAGAAAGATGAGATAAACAAAGTTGAGAACGTTACAAAATGCTTCCAAAGAGCGAAAGATGGCAACGGGCGACTACACCTACTTGGTTTGATTAGTGACGGAGGGGTCCACAGTCATAGCAGGCACTTGTATGCGCTGCTGAAGCGGGCAAAGGAGATGGAAGTGCCGAAAGTCTTCATACACTTCTTTGGTGACGGACGAGACACAGATCCGAAGAGCGGCGCTGGATATCTGCAAGATCTGCTAGATGAGACAAAAAAGATTGGTTGTGGTGAGATCGCGACGGTAGTTGGGCGATACTATATCATGGACCGAGACAAGAGATGGGATCGTGTCGAGGTTGGCATGAAGGGTGTGGTGGTTGGCGAGGGTGAGGAATCAACAGATCCTGTTGCTACTATCAAGGAGAGGTACGAGAAGGGTGAGAACGACGAATTCCTGAAGCCAATCATCGTGGGAGGGAAGGAGCGCAGAGTGCAGGACGACGATACACTGTTCTTCTTCAACTACCGCTCAGATCGAGTACGAGAGGTAACCCAGTTGTTGGGAGATGTCGACCGATCGCCTAAGCCAGACTTCCCTTACCCCAAGAACATCCACATTACAACCATGACACAGTACAAGACCGACTATCCGTTCCCCATTGCGTTTCCACCACAACACATGGGCAACGTCTTGGCGGAATGGCTAGGCAAGCAAGACGTCGAGCAATGTCACGTTGCCGAGACCGAGAAATATGCACACGTCACATTTTTCTTCAATGGCGGAGTGGAGAAGCAATTTCCTGGAGAGCAGAGAGAACTTATCCCAAGTCCCAAGGTTGCGACATATGATCTGGATCCTCCTATGAGTGCAGCCGGTGTTGCAGATAAGTTATGTGAGAGAATCCGCGAGCATAAGTTCGGATTCTTGATGAACAACTTTGCGCCTCCTGATATGGTGGGACACACCGGTGTGTACGAGGCTGCCATCCAAGGGGTAGCGGCCACAGATAAAGAGATTGGTAAGATCTTTGAAGCATGCAAGAAGGAGGGATACATTCTGTTCGTGACCGCGGACCATGGGTGCGACTATTCCTCCTCCACTGCGGCTTGAACTTGCTAACAGTCTCAGTAATGCTGAGGAGATGCTGATGGAAGAAGGCGGCACGCCAAAGACATCACACACTACCAACAAAGTTCCCTTCGTCATGGCAAACGCGCCTGAGGGTTGGAGTCTAAAGAAGCAAGACGGCGTTCTTGGGGATGTAGCGCCAACTGTGCTGGCTGCGATGGGGCTAGAGCAACCGAAAGAGATGACAGGTAAGTTTAATGTTTGGCTCATGGTAGTTTGTCTATGTCAAAACACTAACAAATTTCCAGGCACGAGCTTGTTGATCAAGAAGTAAGTCTGCTGGCCGAGCCAGAACCTGTGTTGTACGCATACACACACGGAAATGGTCACAGGATATCGTCATGAAGTATATGGTAGACGGTTGCTGATGAGAAATGATAGACGGAAGGCTGGTGAGATGGAAGAGTCCACATAGATATGATTCAATGTAGACTTGTCGGTGCTCCGGAAGAGTTTACGGCCTCTGTTCTGCTAGAATATAGCTCTTAAAGCAGCTCTTCTCTCTGATCTGATCCAGTGGCATCAAACCACTCTGCGAGGCTTCATTCATACAGTCGAGAAGTATGAGGTTATCCAGTCCAACTGCACGCTTGCTGTGAGCTCCAAACCTATGGAATACCTCTTGCCGCGCTTGCTCAACTAGTCGAAGGGTAATGCAACCTTCGTACTGCTAGCAGCCGCGATTTGTGTTAAGGCCATCTGTTCCTCCATTAGGCGGAGTGCTGGCGCATCAATGCTCTCAATTAGGCATGGCCATCAAAATTCGATCTCCCATTCCACCTTGCCTCTCAGACTTTGACTTGCGCCTGACCCTGTTGTCCGGCTAGCATTTTCTGCTGTAAGCTCATTACCTCCCCTCTCTTCTTCTCGCTGCCCTCCTGGAGCTCCTTGATCCGCCCCTCTGTCCGCTTGATCTCCTTCTCAATAAACTCCAGGCGACCGTTCACGGAAGCCACAGCGTCGGTCTTGTCTTGTTTCAGCAGGACGGGGCCGATAAGCTTGTAGATGTTGGAGGAATCAGAGAGGGTGGAGAATTCGGCGGAGACGGCGCGGTTTTCGGCGAGTTGGGATTCGAGGGTTTGGCGGGCGGAAATGGTTGTTTGGAGTTCTGTTAAAGGAATGTTAGAAAGGTGTGAATGCTGGCAGCCATGGAATGGACACGGGGTTAATACCGTCTTGAAGCTTCTGGTAGTCGTCTGATAGAGACTGTAGCTTCTTCTGCTCCTCTGCCATACTTCCCGCTCCTGTCTAGGCCCTTGGTTGCAATTGCTGATCAGTATGTGGAATTGTGAAGCCACTTGACCAGGCCCGGTAGCGTAATTGGTTGGCCTGGCGGGGCAGTTGCGATGGTGATCACTGATCTCCAGCTTGTATGTACTGTTCTGACGAAACCGGAAAACTTGGTACGAGATCTCTACTTTCATAAGGAAAATAATTCAAGGCCCGAATCCAGAGAATCTCCAGGTACGGTTTGTATTGTTTCAACTTCAGTCTGTTGAAGCCAACCATAGCTTTCCTCACCACCCCTAACGCCTCACGCGAGCACGATTGCGACATTCGTTGTAAGAACACTTTCCGCCATTCTGTACCTGACAAGGCTCCTCTATCAGAGTTCGGCCACCTAATCGACCTATTCGTCCAAGTGCAGGATCGGGCGCCTGTGCAGAGAACAAGGGGTTGCAGATCTCAACTACGCAACTACGGCGGTCTTTCACGAGCCCTCGATCATATCCATCTCGGCGAAGAGTCACCATTTCTCACACCTTAAGATCATAAGTCTACATTGGCATAGCCAGGGCTGAGTCCTCTCTTTGGGCGCGCATCTAAACATACACCACTTTTCCTGCTCTGCCGCCTTTCCCTACCTTTCCACCTACTCTCAACATGTCAAACACAGACTTTCTCGGCCGCGCCATAGATACGGTGAAGAAAGCCATTGAGCTGGATAATGCTGGAACCTATGACCAAGCTTACCAACAATACTATGCCGCCCTGGAACTCTTCATGCTAGCACTGAAATGGGAGAAGAACGCCAAATCGAAAGAGATGATCCGCTCCAAGACCGGCGAATATATGGAGCGTGCGGAAAAGCTGAAGGCGCATATACAGAATAGCGATCCCTCGTCACGCAAGAAGCCAGCGGCTATGGGCGTGAACGGCAAAGCGGTCAATGGTGCAGGCAAAGCTCAAGGTGGTGATGGTGGCGACGAGGAGGATGCCGACTCAAAAAAGCTGCGAGGTCAGTTGACTGGCGCGATATTGACGGACAAGCCCAATGTAAAATGGGAGGATGTGGCTGGCTTGGAGCAGGCGAAGGAAGCGTTGAAAGAAGCAGTGATCTTGCCGATAAAGTTCCCGCATCTATTCCAGGGAAAGCGACAGCCATGGAAGGGGATATTACTGTATGGGCCGCCAGGGACAGGAAAGAGTTATTTGGCGAAAGCGGTGGCGACAGAGGCGAACAGTACGTTCTTTTCAGTAAGTAGTAGTGACTTGGTGAGTAAGTGGATGGGCGAATCAGAACGGTAAGTTCAAGCTATTTGAACCAAGGTCGGGGTTCACATAACAAATGAGATCGCGATCGAGCTGACGATTGCTACCAACAGATTGGTGAAACAACTTTTCAATATGGCACGAGAAAACAAGCCCGCCATCATATTCATCGATGAAGTGGACGCCCTCTGCGGGCCCCGGGGTGAAGGCGAGTCCGAAGCGTCACGGCGTATAAAGACTGAACTCCTGGTACAAATGGACGGAGTAGGTAAAGACTCCAAGGGCGTGTTGATCCTCGGCGCGACAAATATCCCGTGGCAGCTTGATGCTGCTATTCGACGACGGTTTCAAAGAAGGGTGCACATCAGCTTACCGGATATGCCTGCACGGATGCGCATGTTTGAGATATCGGTTGGTGATACGAAGTGCGAACTAACTCAAGCCGATTACAAAACCTTAGGTCAGTTGAGTGAAGGGTATAGCGGAAGCGATATCGCTATCGCTGTACAGGATGCATTAATGCAGCCGGTGAGGAAGATTCAGACTGCTACGCATTATAAGAAGGTACGCCTAAGAGTTCATCTGCCTAGTGTACCACGATAAGGGCAGAAATCACCCCATATGTCAAGTTGCTGATCTGTGTGCTTTGATCTACAGGTCATGGTCGATGGTGAAGAAAAATTGACGCCGTGTTCACCAGGCGACAAAGGCGCAATAGAAATGACCTGGGTGGATGTAGAGTCAGAAAAGCTTCTCGAGCCAGGGCTCGGGCTCAAGGACTTTGTCAAGGCTGTCAAGACGGCGAGACCGACGGTCAGTGGGGAGGATCTGAAGAAGAATGCGGAGTGGACGGCCGAGTTTGGCAGTGAAGGGGCATGAAAGGCAAAGATGTCTTACGTTAATGTGTCTATGGGTTCGACGAAGCATTGGCGTTCTCGAGAGGGCCTCTCCTAGACACTAGATGCCTCAATGAGACAATGAAAGCATCTACTAACATCGAGAAACCCTATGAGGCTATGTTCTCCCTCCAGTCGAACAGCAAAGGACACGGGATCTCCCTCCGTCTCGACTAATACGCGTTTAACAGAGAGCTGTTAAGGAGTAGCTAAGCTGACTCCTGGCATCTAGCTCGGCCGACGGTCTGAAGTCGAGGGATTGGAGGATAGTTCGGCGAGTTCACTTCAGTGCTTCCTATTTACCCCCTCATATTCCTCAAGCAGACACCACCAAGCGCCCATCTGCTCGAGCGGAACCATGGTCGTCGCCTGAGTTTATATCAGCTCACATGCCCCAGTGAAACATGGAATTGCAACCATTGGGTCAAATCAGAGAATGCACTCTTCCGATGCTTTCTTCTAACTGTGCCAATGACGCGATAGATGGAAGATCACCCATCTTGTCGAACTTGTTAGGCGCTTCTCGGACTAAGCTAGATGTGTACCAGCTATTGCTCTTTACCTACTCCTCATTGCTCAAGATTACCATGCGTGGCACAGCGGGTGGCAGGAACCAAGTCGTCGTTGAATGTCCATGCACAAACGCAGAGCCCGAGACCAACCTAAGCCCTTCCGCATAAAAACGAAGAAGAGCTCTGTCATCTACACAATTTAATGCCAAATACAGCAGAGACCAGCCTCCCTGGCTCGTCTGCTAAGGGGAATTCGCATCCAGATTTGGCTATATGTCCTTGATTGTGGCGGGCGGCACTATCATCTTATGCATAGGGATGGCAGCATGACTCACGCTCTATGTCAATCTGGAAGCCATGAGAGCCTGAATAGCATCATCAATCCTTGCTATTCCTCGAGTCAATCTTCTTGTTGTCCGGAAACAATTTCGCCTTGCACTTGCTTCAACAGACAAGGCCGTGGTAGAGTGGTGATGGGTATTCACAAATCCTGGCACAAGCCCCTCAGGGGTTGATCTGACTTTACTACGTGCGTGACGGCAAATCCACCAGGGTGCTGCACATTTGCTGTACTCGACGAACATATTCAACGTCGACGATCCCAAGACACCCATCTACTGATCTCGAACAATGTCAAAATGATTCCAATCTTGACCTCTTCTACACTACTACCTAGATTTCTGGGAACATGCAATGCCGAGCAGTCAAATCCATGTTGGAGGGACCACGAGTGGTGGAAACGATGGCCTCCCGCTAGGTCTAACATTACGGTGGACTAGAGCATTACCGGGGAACTCAGCTGCAACCGTCATGGGAACGCGCTCCGGGTTGCCATAGCAAGCGGTCAGCCTCAATTTGTTAGCTATATCCTAGGAACTGGGTATTTGCATGTCAACGATGTCTGTTGGCTTGGGAGCCCTGTTAAGATCTGCTCTCTTCGATGCGGCTTCCATTGGCTCGGCTGAAAATCACCGAGATCTGCATCAGATACAGCGCCAAAGTGAACAGGGAGGCAAGTACAAGCTCCTCATGGTTCAACAATCCATTCTACGAAGCTTGTGTCCGTGGCCACAGCCGCGTTGTTGAGCTACTACTGCACCATAAGATATATGTCCATGAATTCCCAGAATGTCTTCAAATCGCATGCAGGTTCCAAAAAGTAGGTGTTTTCGCAGCTCTATTGAGGTGGAGACGCCGAGAAAGCGCCTACCATAGAAGACCCTATCATTGGAAGGAAGCATGAAAGCAGTAACATCCAATGGAAATATACCGAGGTCTACCTCGACGCCTTCGCGGTGCTAAGGTTTAAAACCTACTTCAGCTTTTGCATATGGGAAGCCGTTTGGAACTCTCCTGGGTCTTGGTGTTTGTTTACATCCCGGAACAGCTGTGCAAGGCTTCGAAATCCTTACTGCTACCACCTCCAGACAGATCAATATGTCAGCAAATATAGCTGATTCTACTCTCTGCCTTCGCAAGGCTCACCGTTATTACCGACCCAGTATCTCTTCTATACTGCTGACCTGGTCGAACGACAAGGGAGGAGCGATTGGTCTGTCGACGATCACTCGGTGTGGTTACTGGGGAATCCGCCGTCCAAAATGTGGATAAGTTGCAACGCACGATAATATCGCGAGTGGAGACCCGGAGCTAGAAGAGGTCGGCTCTGTCTCGGTTATGATTAATGGAAAACCTACCCTTCCTGCAAATCACGTAAAGGTGCTGGGGTATGGCGTTGGACACGTAACTGAGGATATTGTAAAGAGCGGGAATAGGGCGATGGTCCGATGTCTCGCTCTAAAGCGACTGAGGGGCCCTCGACCGAAGGCGGTCCGGCAGCTATATATGGCACAACCTTCTCCTCGAGATCCTAATTGGACATTGCATAGACTTCAATTCAGTTCGTTGAAATCCTGCATCACATTCCAGCTGCGTCTATCAGAGTCAGATACACCTCAGTCATGGTAGGGAAGCAGGGCACCGCATGCACCAGTCTGTCTAAAGTGACACCAGCGGCGATGGCTACTGTCGACGCGTGAAGCAGATCCGCCACATCTCTGCCCACGAATGTCGCGCCGAGTAGTGTGTTTGACGCTGGATCCACAATCCACTGCGCCCATCCTGTGTATCCATCCGCATGGAGTACGGATCCAACAATCATGAACGGAACGGCAATCTCACGGACAGACCGGCCAGCAGCCTTAGCCGCTGCGGACGTGAGCCCCACCGACGCGACGATCGGATCTGTAAAGACGACCTGGGGCACAGCCACGTGATCGGCGGTTGCTGAGAAATTATCCCAAGCCGCCGACTGGTCTTGTTCGACCGACCTTCCTTTTGCGCGAGCGACAATCGCGTTGCCTGCGATTCGACCCTGGTATTTGCTCATGTGCGTCATGAGGGCTCGTCCGTTGACATCGCCGACGGCATACAACCAATTCCCTGGCACAGACGTGACGCAAAGCGACTCATTCACGGCGATGGGAGTGCCATCGGTTGCAAGCCCCAGTGTCTCAAGGCCCACGTCTCCAGTACGGGGCTTGCGCCCTGCTGCAACCAGAAGCTCCGCGGCGGAGACGACCTCCCCGTTGCTGAGTGTGACTTGCACACCGCCTCGAGGCTCACGCTTGACAGCCGTGATATTGGTCGACAAGTAGAACACCACGCTGCGAGAGGTCAAGTTCTCTCGCACCATCCTCCCGGCCTCTGCATCAATCCGCGGCAAAATCTCCGCGGTGGAGCTGACAAGCGTCACTTTGGCCCCAAAACTCGAGTAGGCGGTTGCCATCTCGCATCCCACAACCCCACCGCCCATAATTACCAAATGCTCGGGCAAGACGCTGGCACTCGTTGCCTCTCTCGGCGTCCAGGGCTTTGCTTCTTTCAGACCAGGCACATCAGGGAACACGACCTCACTACCTGTACAGACCGCCACGGCGTGCCGGGCCTCTAATTCGACCGCATCGCCTTTCCACGCCTCAACCTTCACTTTACGAGTCCCCACAATCGTTCCCATCCCTCGCACCACCTCCACTCCGCTCTGCTCCACCATCGGCACCAGCACCTTCGTGTCATCCCATCCGGCGGTATACATATCCCTCCGCTGCCACACTGCCTCCACATCGACCCCTTTTCCACGCTCTACCCGCTCCCTCGCGCCCCCAACCGTTTTCGCGGCCTCAAGCACCTCGCTTGGTCGCAGGATGGCTTTGCTCGGCACGCACGCCCAAAAGGGACAGTCGCCACCAATCAGCTCGTTTTCGACAATCAAAGCGGTCAAGCCGCCCTGGACGACGCGCGCGGCGAGCACACGTCCCGCCCAGCCGGAGCCAAGGCAGATCACATCGTACACATGGGACTTAAGCGACGATGGTTGATGCGTGGTGGGGTGAAGGTTGATGGTTTCCAGGGCGGGCATCTTGATGGCGGTGCTTGAGTGATAAGAAGACAGAGAGGCGTAAAAGGCAGCTACGTTCAGGACGGGTCGAGATGGGCAGAGGAGAAGAAAGGCCGGACAAATCCTTCGGTTGATGAGACTGTGGTGTTGATGTTCAAGGCTCCAAAACGTAGAGGAGTGTTAGACACTTTTTGCAAATGATTTGCGGTGGAGAACGTCATTTTGTCTCTCTAACAGATGCATCCGGGTTGTAGAAAGGCTAGGACACCTCAAGAAAACATCGCTCTGCTCCTTTCTCTGCAGCGGAAGCTTCGGTTCTCAGTCTTGCATTAAGTGTTTTGTCATCGCCTTTAGCTGCTTCAGAAGTAACCTATTGTCGCGCTCGGAGGGCGTTTATGAATGTCATGTCGGCAATTGATTGGTAGCTGCCATCCATGTCGATAGCATTGATGAAACGTTGTTGGGGGAGGATTCTGGTGGAAATTCTGGAGACACCATTGAGGACAAAGGATATGGATGCTTAAAGACGTCGATTAACAAAAGGATTTCGATCCTGAAGGCGATTCCACTCTGTCGCCATGCCGATTATACCTCCTTACAAATGAGAAATTTACGTATCTCTTTAGAGAGAAAGGGAATGGTGTGGACGAGTGTGGGGTGAGGCCTTGCAGGAACCCTTATCTTGTTCGCTTACTAAGGGTTTGCGGCATCGTCATCGACAATCGTCTGAGACCACGGCGAGCGATGCTTTCACCGTGCAGAAATTTCCCAAAAGCCGGGGGCGTCACGGCGCTCCGTAAAATTTGGTCTTCGGTCCAGAGGAACCCAGTCAGTTGTAGCGTCAAGTCGCTAGGCTGGAGAAAACCGACGGGTGTCTGACCTAACGAATATTACGTCCGTAGAATCAAGACCGCTCGAAGGTCTTGACCAATCCTTCAGGACAGCTGGGCTGGGCAGTAACTGGAGATATGGGCGTGTCTTCTTTGGTAAGCCTGGGACGTTTGTTCGCCTTCTGTTGGCTCTCGAGTTCGTCATCGGCAGTGTTGTCCGAACCTTTAGAAGGCTTGGGCTGAGTATTGACTGGAAGAGTAGGTGTTAGACAAGATATGACGCTTGGCGCTACACAACACTGGGCTGCACCACCGACTATGGTACTGCCAGTATTGACAGGAGCCTAACAGTCCTCACTGGGGCCTAGGTATACCTGGAGGTGCCTGTCCAGATGCCTAGGTGTGCCTGGAGGCGCCTAGAAGCGATGACTCAGAGCTACACGGGTTTGTAGAATACTAAAGGAATCATCTCCTACCTAGATAGAATAGACACACGAGTTCTTCCATCCCTCCCAAAAGTCTGACAGTAGACATGACCTCCGGAAGAAGTGGGTGCCACAGATCCGAGGAATGCTTCCGTCAAATGTCTATTTGGAATGGAAGTATCCTCTCCCAGCCAATTAGAAATTCTTTACCTGATTGACCTTAGTAGCCTCCCCCCTTCAATTCGTACAAAGGGCCAATACGAATTACTTTGGAGTTTCCAAAACAAATAGGTCCCTGTGCCATCCAAACCACTTCGTCATTCGTTTCCCCATGGAACGAAACATAATGGGATCAATCTTCTCAACAGGATGAGGCTTATGAAATATGATTCTTCCGCCCTGGCCAGAATCACTGCTCTTTTCAAAGATGACAGCTGAGCCGCCGCCATTCCACGCCAAAAATCCAACATCTCCCATCGCCTGAACAAAGGCATTCCAGTCTATGCTTTTTGCGGTTTCCTCGTTAGGTGCCGGAAACATGGCGTTAAGTATTTCAAATGTGCGTGCTTTCACCAGTACTATCGGATTCACTTCCTTTGGTGGTAGTTCTTGTTTTGCTTCTGGTAGGGCGGTTAGAGCAATGGGGTCCGTTCCTCGAGTCTTCACTTTAACCTTGGCTACAACGTTTTGCCGCCTCACCGCTTTCTGACTTTCGTTCGGGCTGTAATGTATCTGTGGAGATGTGTTTTTGATAGATTCCTCAATATTCGTAATACTTGCCATGACGGATTCCCGCTCAGCCTGAATCCCTTCCAGGTATATGGAGCTGGTGCACAGTGAAAGAATGTCCAAGTCAGATTGGATTTCATCGAAACTTCGTCCATCTCTTTCCAAGGAAGCCTGATAGCGTTGGCGCATGCCTTCCCAAAACTTCTGAAGCGCTCTGTGGATCGAGTCAAAACGCTGCAGCCAACCACGATCTTTGCGTCCCTTGGGCAAGGGTATCTCGGCAAACTCTTCGAGCAACTCCGCCAAGACGAGATAATCTGGTCCAGTGAGCTTTGGATGCTTATTTCGATGCCTCCAAACTTTTCGGTCATCGTTTTCGAAAACGTCGTCCAAGTCACGATTTGTGTTCTGGGGTCGATGCAAGCGGACCGAAACGAGCAATTCATGAATGGCTGCGTAGTCAGATAACTTTTCGAAGATGATCGGGTCCAGCCGAGCACGGTCCTTTGCTGAGCAGGAGGAGAGATGTTCATCCAGAAAGTTGAAGAGCATGGCATGATCGAAGCGAGTTTGTGCATCCGGAGCTCCTTGAAGCTGAATTAAACACCATTCCAGAGGGTCTTCGTAGAAAAGGTCCGTGATTTCTGTTGTTGATTTACGCACAACCCTGATTTGGCCTGTTGGATCAATGTTTTTGAACTCCCACAGGTGGCGGAAGCCTGGCCGCTGGGGGATGATAGCATCGAGGTGCAATGAGCGTGAATGCATGGCATTGACGAGCAAAAGCTCAAGCGCGCCTAATGCTTTATCGTACTTCTGAGGAAGAGCTTCCCCGGCGTGGATGTGATCCCTGTAGCGGAGGGAGCAGATTCTGGCATTCTGAAATTCATCGTATACCCACTGCCAGAACCAGTACGCCTCCACGTCATAGCAAAACTCCCCCAGGATCATTGGGTAGGTTACTCTTCGTTCAGAGCTCTTAATGATTTCGCCTTGAAGAATTAGCTGTATGTGTCGCCGCATGTAGGTCGGCTCCGTTTCAAGCAGCCACAGGTGATCACCCTTGGCATCTAACCTCGCCTTCGCCTGTGACAGTAAGGTATCAATGTTGAAAACAGGGGGTGCTGAGAACGGTTGATAGGTATACTGTGACCAGAAGGCAAGATCACCACCCTTTTTGAATCCCATTTTGGTCATTTCCACCCACTTTGATGAAGACACCGGCTGTTCTGGACTTGCACTGGGTAGGATTTGGTCCACAACTCGACGGAGAAAGCCTAAAAGACAGGCTTGAGCCTCGATGATAAGGCGTGCTCGCGGGAATCCTATAATGTCTGACCGATGGGCTGCTTTTGGCTCCCAAGGAGCTAATTCCCCATATCTCGCCCCATGCATAACCACACAATGCCCACAGAACTCTAAATCGAAGTAACCCATTGCCCAACCGAGAGTCAACTCTTTATTGTCAAATGAAACCCAATCCTCAGGAGGATACAGTGTGCGATTGTGAAGCAAACCGAAAAAAACTGCCGGGTTCGTTTTGAGTAGTTCGACGTTTAAGTACGGCAGCAAAAAGCTTTTGCGGTATTTTCGAGCGTCTTTCCACTCAGGGCTGGTATTTGTATACCGTGGAATGAACCATTGCTGCGGATATAGATCGGGCTCCGCGTGAAGCAAGCACGCTGCGCGTTGCTGTCGACTCTTCTTCCTCCAACGGCTGAGTATCTTGTCACCATAAACCACACACTGCTTTTGTAAGAATTCGCGATCATTGCGAATCCGCGAGATGTAATCTTTCAGAATTTCCCTGGCCTCAACATCTGAGATCTGGGTTTTGTAAGAGAATCTGTCCTGTTTCTGCTCTTCTGTCATGTAGAACTGATTCTGACAATCCACGCATTCGCAAGGCGGAGGACATATGGGAGAATCTGCATTCTCACGAATGTATATAATGTGGTCTGGACGAATGGAAGAAATGATATCTTGAATTGAGCTTCCCCGAAGAGGCAGATGCTGATGAGCTTGCATTATGAATGACGGACGGTGAAAGGACTGTAGGGGGATGAAGGATGGGAGTGCAAAGGCGGGGTAATTGTGAAATGGCCGGGAAAGAGGTGATGCCAAGCCCCTCAGTGAAAGTCTCGGTTTGCAGCGTTGATCGATTGGGGATTGGCGCCGCGGTGGACCAAAGACGGGGGTAACGATCTGATCTCAATGGTCAAGGCAGGATCAGCGCTGATGTGACGGGTCGCCGCAAAGCAGCTGCAGTATTGGCGAGGCTTGAGCACCAGGACAGAAGACACGAGGTTGTGGAATCACGCACGGTCGATCTGAGGAAAAATAACATCGAAGAGCACCAAACCGTCGAACGGGACTAAGCAGATGCACCACCATCGAAGTGTCCCAGATTGGGGTAGCGTTAGCTTCTAAGTCTGCAAAACGGAGCCTTATGAGATGTCCTGCCATTTACCTTTCAAACTTGGCCTTTTTGGTATCCCAGTATCATACTTCATACCAAAAGGGATTTTGTAAGCTCGTTCGATGCGATGCCTAGAATATACTGGATTCGGATGCAGGAATTCTGCGCGTATGACTTGGTCCAAAGTCCGTGGGTCCAGATGGGGTGGCGAATTGCAGCGGATGCTGGCGCGTACGTACTTTCTGCAAAGTGTTAAGTTAGTCGCCCCAGAGCATGCACACACATGTTGAAGTTGAATATTTCGCCTGGTGGGCCTTAACGGGCCGCGCCGTCGACTACGCCGCGTGGATCGACCACCATCGGAGCTTGGAAGAATTACGAGATCGCTAAAAGGGAAGAAAAATGGCACCACAACCTTTACCGGGATAAAAAAGACCCCCAACTTTGAGTTCTCGAGCGGAAGCGAAGAACGAAGCACGAATCTCGATGAAGTTGCGTGGCTTATTGCGAACCTGAAGGCTGTACTATGTGTTGACATTACCTCGAGCAAATCTCAAGCATTAACAAACGGTCTCCTCCTCTCTTGCATCTCTTCCCTCTCCTGGGCCCTGCATAATGCGTGACGTTCAGTGCTGCCTGCCTCTTAATTGCATCTAGCCAGCTCAGTCAATGGGCTCTCCCTCCACCCCCCGGCCCTCGCCGCTTTTCAACTCCTCTTTCTTCGTGAGAGAGGCCGGAAAGCATTTATGCAGGACCACGACGAGTTCTCCTCCTCCGACTCCTTCCAGACTGTCCCTAACACGGCAAGCCTTCTCTCGGCAGCTTCATGGCTCATGAATTCCAAAAGCTCTTATTAAACGACAGCCTCTCTTGGCTTTGCGGATTGCGGAACTCGATTTCTCTGGCACGAAGAATATGCCTGCTCGAAGCGACCATGTGCGACGATGAAGCCGTCAACGTCCTCACCTCTATGGGCATCGACCTACATGAAATACGATAAGTGGGTGGCCAACAGATCGCCGGGTCTTCGGGCGCCGTTACCAACCTTAGAAAGTCCCATAGGGTCTGATTCGGTGATTTCGAGATCCACGAGGTTCTCTCCAGAGGATCTCCTAGCAGAGCTTCGGAAGCGCTTTCTTATGAGGAAACCCCTAGCTCGGCGGAGGGTTTTCTGGATTTTGTCAAATCTTGATGTGGAAATCTATTGGCAAGACTTACTACGGGCAGCAGTGAGTACAAGCCAATGGTATGTGGTACGCCCCCCAAACTTCTAACCTGACCAACCGGTGACCACTAACGGTGCCCAAAGCGACACAACAAAAGACGGGTATACTCGGTTTATCCATGATGGGCATGAAGCACTACATCGTCTTGATGCCCTCTTTAACCAAAAAGTTCGTTCTACAAAGACCTACCGTGCTCTCCGGCGATAACTTCCTCCACTGGATCCACGAGAAGTACTTCGGCGACGGCGGCGCGTCCCAGAGGCAGCCAGAAGCAGATTTCCATGCCGTGCACAAGACGCTGAACTCGCTGTTGAGGGAGCCGTTTCTGTCGGAAGCGACGGCCGGGACGCAGAGACTGGTCGAAAAGCGAACGCAGGGGATGATCTCCTTCGCGCCGAACGTTGCAGAGAAACACGAGTAGGAGAAGTGCGCAAATGTGGCGGTGCCGGATAAAGAGAGCGTCGAAGCTGATCTGTTCCGTTTGACGACGGACTATGTAGCGCACGTTGCCGGCGTTGTCCTGATGGGCGAAGCCAGGCATCATAGAGGGTATGCGGAGATTTGACATCGGGTTTGGTACTCTATTGACGGGAGTTCCTGGCATGAGTCGTGGCATGGGCAAAGTGAAAGCAGCACGTATGCGCATAAATGCAGTGATACTGGATTGGCACCGTGTTGGACGGCTCAAAGCAGCAGTGCGACCGAAAGCATCGGCGAGCTCGACCCCTTCCAAAAGGCGACGCAACAGCTCCAACGGAGACCACAGATGGAGGCGAGATATGTATCGGACAAGAGAACAAGGGCTCTGTAACCATGAAAGGTTGGCATCCACTGTATTTCATTGAGTTCAATCAGGGTAGGTATTCATATGGCGAGCATGGTGTGAACAGCTCAATCCCCCTCTCCGTATATCTGCTCACGTAATGGGCCGTGAAAGTTGCTCTTGCCCCTTACGGTGAATTTGCCTGGATGCACGGCGCCTGCGTTGCTACGGGCCTTTCTGGGCGCGCTTAGTCAGGGTGTGTGACTAAGAGGTCGTCAGACTATTCAGTCCTATGTCGAAGGAGTAGGGGCGCGTGAGTGGTAGTGTAGCAAGTGTAACTAAATGTAGGGGTGTACAATCTGCATTGAAAGAGTTGACCATGGAGAGCCCCCCCAGGACTGCTCTGGGAGACCATCTATATACCTATGAACCCTTGGCGTGGCTCTCGTGGATCAGGTGGCTCAGGACTCTGAACCTTCTGATCCGTCTAAGCCATAAGGCTCCTGTGGATCAGGCCCTCTTGGCGTCTGATCACCCTGAGCCACCTCCTTGGCATGTTTGTTTCCCCCAGGCTTGCACCTTTGCCTGGGATTGTAACATGCATTGACTTGGTAGGCGGAATCGGTGAACCTGGCAGGATATTCTGCTTGCGAGCAGAGATTTCGTATCTCAAGGGTTCCTACGATCCTCGCGGCCTCGTAGAGGCTATTTTGGAGTCGACGCAAGGATCAGATGATCCATGATGGAGCATTGAAGGCTTGTGAGATTCCCCATCATCTCCGAATCGCTAAGTAGCAAAACAGGTAGTTGGGATTCCTCTTTCACCATATCGTAGGTCTTGTATGGCGCCAAGTAGTCGTCAGCCTATTCTGTTTCAATGTCCACTCAGATGCGAGCTCAGCGGTGCAGTCAACAACTCCTTATGCAACCCATTTAGCCACCCTTCAAATCTATCCCCCTCTTCCTTCGTCACCCTCTTAATCGCCAGACAACTCAACATCAGCTCCATGACCTCATCCCACGATTTATCACACAGCCTCTTCGCTACATTGACCGTCCGGCCAACCCACCAGGTCAGCTGAGACTGGTTATACGCTCTCTCTGCCTCTTCGTCACCGAACAAGAGCAGCCACATCAGCGTTTCCGTTGATTCATTCCAGTCCAGCTCCTGTTCTATAATTCGGATTGAGAGCCTCTTCAAGAATAACTCAGACTCTTCGAAATTGTCGTTCAGTTCGAGGAGAACAGCATTGATGTGCACGGCGGAGGCGAAGCGACAGCTCTTCTGGATTTGGGAAGAGCGGACGCCCGGACGGGCACCGGGCTTAGATGATAGGAGTTTGTTGAGGGCGCTGCCTGGTTGGAAGTTCTCCTTCCGCCGAGTTCGGGTGGTGTGGAGGGGTGATTGGGCTTGTTTGAGATTGTCGCGGTTGAGTTGCTCGATTCGGCGGAGGAACTCGACGAAAGCGTTGATGGCGTTCATAGTGTCTTCGACGCCTTCGGATCGAGTGTTACTTGCAGACAGGGTACATAGCGAGTAGTTAGAGTATCCGGTAGGGGACGACGTCGGGGTAATGAGGACTGCGAGGGCACACGAGTCCCAACCGGTCATCGTGATCAATATCCAATTCATGTATGTGTAGAGTCTTCTATCCTTCTTAAAGTCCAGCTTCCCAATAAGCTTCTCGAGCAAGTTTATACAGGCACGCATATGAATCCAAGCTGCAGTGTTGTCGCCGAATCTGTCCTCACAGGAGGCTAGCGAAAGCATAGCCACCATGATATCGAGGTCATCGTTATGCTTGTTCTGGCCGAAGAAGTGCTCGCGCAATTTCCGAAGCGTCTGAATTCGATGTTTGAGCGACTGGTCACTGTGAGTACGGCCGTGCAAGCGCGCAAGATGACCAGCAGCAAACGCTAGAGCAGTGGCTTGGAAAGCTATCGGGTTGTCCATAGCCTGTGGCAAAATGACATCTCGGGTGGGATTGAAGCTGGTCACGCCGGACTTGAGTCGCATACCCTTAAAGTTACACATGAGTTCCGGGACGACGCTGATATCTAGGGCAATATGTTAACACCCTATAAACCTAGAGTCATTCACGAGGGACAACTGACAGTGATCTACCAAAGGACGATCCTCTTCGTCCAACCACATCGGAAGAGACTGGAAGGGATCTCTCCGACTAGCGTCCACCATACTTTGGGGGCTGCCCGGCCTAGATCGAGAAGTGGAAAGCCGTATACTAGGTCTCCTCACCAGCGCCGTGTCGCCGCCTCGAGGCGATGAGGTTTCAGACACTGTGGACTTCTGCAGTGCAGTAACAGAAGTGTCGGACTCGGTCTCTCCAGCAGAAGATTCTTTCTTTTCAACAGCGTCGTTTGGCTTTGGCGCTTGCTTAGGGGTTACTGATCCCTGCGTAGACGGCTCCACTGGTTTCTTCGACCGCTTCCTCACTTTCTTCAACTTCTGAGAATCCGGTTGTTCTTCGCGCTTCTGGCGCATGAACTCGCGCATAACGTGTGCGCGCGCCTCTTTGCGAGCATTGGTGCTGCTTATATCAATGAATTGGAAGCGTGCGCCCTGATCTGACGATCCTTCACTGTCCATGGTGAGCGTCTTACAGCTAACAACAATTACGCTTGTTCATCTCAGTCGACGAGAGCACTTCCATTCAATCTCGCCAAGAACAACCGCGGTACGAGACAAGCTTTTTTGCGCTTCTCACCACACATTGGCTTAAGCAAAACATCGGGGGGGTTAGGACAGTCAGCTTGGTTAATGCTGCTTACGTGTGCGAAAGTTGTGGTGCAGCTGGCACGAACGTCAATGCTTCTCTGCTTGTATTGGTCTCAATGTCTGAATTATCTTCGAAAACGGAACGCACGAAAGGGCTTTCAAGCAAACTCTGCCCCACGACACAAAAGTCTAGACCTGACTAGGCCCAACAGTCAGACAAGGATAGGGACAAGCAGGTGGGCAAATCAAGGCGAGGGTCGGCAAAACTAGTGCAATCGAGGGAAGGCGGGGATCGATAAGCCCCGACAGTACCAAAGCTCGAATGTTTAGCCACATATGACGACTCGCTGGGTTAGGAGATCACCACAGCTTCCATCCTAACAAAAAAAAATGGGATTGCAGGACGGGAGATAGAAGGGACACACTCTAGCTAAGCTGGGCTCAGAAGCGAGGTCGAGCTAGATACTAAGCGGCATTGGAATCTATCAGGAATCACTAATTAGGCATTCAATCAAACGAATCTTTTTGTTCACAGCCGCTAATGATACTGTTACTGCTGTGTACAGGTGCATAATCAACGCCGCCATCCTCATCTCGTAGGTACTTAGGTGCCGGCTAAGAAAAAGTTTGTGTCTACATTCACAAGAAGACCATCAAGCCTCCACCGAAAACAAAGCTTGTCAAAGCAACAACACCCGCAACGATTGTCGAAGCATCAAAGGCAGAAGCTCCTAGGCCAGGAGCCGCGGCATTGCTCTTCGATGAGCCAGCCGAGCCAGCCGAGCCAGCCGAGCCAGTGGCAGAGCAGAGAGCAAATGTTGCAGATCTTGACGTTCCTACCACACCGCCCGTCCCACCTGGGAATGTCGGGCTCGCGCTAGGCAAGATTCGAATTGTGTTGGTTTGAGTGACAGTTACAGCCGAAACTGTCGTGCTCGCGCCAGGGATGCCGCCACTTGAGGGAAATGCTTGAATGTTGCTGTCCGTGGCATTGAAGTTGGTCTGTGCCAAAGCAATCGAATTGGCCTGTAGGTCGTAGACGACATAAGCAGCGCGGAGGAATGTATCACCAAATAGGATAGGATCTTGACCAGCTGCTTGGATACCGAGTTGGCACGCAAAAGATCCGTCGCTGAATTGCGCTGGGGTACCATCCTGGTTGGCAAGAGGAAAGCCAAACTCGCTCAGGCTCACGTTGATCGTGGGACCGCCTTGGCCACCAAAGGTAAACGAGAAGGTGCCAGCATCGTTAAGAACGCTGCACTTGATAAGGTTCCCATAGTTCGCATCAGTGATGACACCGAGTCCGTTGAAGACCTGGTTGGCAATTTCATCTGGCAGGAGTAGATCGGAGGTGCCAGAGTCGAGGATGGCAGGAACCGCGGCGCTTGGCGACAAATCTAAGGTCTTGCCACAGGATGTAAAGGAGAGGCCTGTCCAGGCCACAGTGAATGAGGTGAACGCGTCAGTTTCACTGTCAAGCTGTACAGGCACTGCAATTAGATCGCCATGATATTTAGCCGTATCAACACCACCGAAAAGAATTGACCCAGTAAGTGAGTTAATGTCATTCAACCACAGCGAATACGCCAGCTGGTTGATGTAACCCTCGGCCTTGAGTACATTTATGACGTTCGGGTAGAGTTGTCCACCCTCTCCTGCGGCGATGCTTGCTGATATTGATTCACCCGCCTTGTATCCTATTCCCATGACTCCAAGTGCAGGAGCCCGGAGCTCTATTGCACTAGCCATGGTCATGTTTGTGAGTTTTGTGGAGCCGATGTTGAGGACATCCGTGATGTATTCCCCCAGGATATTCGTTCCGTCAACATAGGAGATCTGGAAGGTTTCTTGAAGGTCCGTAGCTGTGCTAGAGGACTGAAAGTCGAATGATCCTGCGATACATTGACCTTCCTCGCAGAGTCGAGCTTGGCTGTCAGGGAACCAAATGTCGCTGGAACCGGTGTCTAGTTGAAGGGAAAGGGGTTGCGGGGGTGTGCCAACTGTAACCTAGGGAAGAGGACGATCGGTTAACATTTTTCGCTGCCCCGACAGATGGAAGTTCTTACATTGATGCCGTAGAGGATGTAGTAATTGTCAAGGCCCGCGTAGACGGTACTTGATTGCCGACGTGCCAGTTGTGGATGATCTCGTGCAAGTACTCTCGACTTCGTAAATTCGAAGCCAACGACCCCTGGCGTCGAAGCAGCTGCGGACGTCACGAAGGCGGACAGTGTGGCTGCTACGAGCAGAGCGGACGGAGAGCGCATCGTGGCGTTCAAGCGGAATGGCAGGAAGTCTGGCACGGAAGTATGATGATGAACAATTTCAGGGCATCGCAATCTGATAAGCTAAGTACAAACGGCTTAAGGAGCGAAGGTGGATATCCTTGACGGGTGATCAGCGTCGTCAGCCTTGTTAAGCACGCCTGCGACGATTTTGTCTCAGGGGTTAAAGGCGGCAAGCGCTCGACCAAAGAGCAAGCGCCTGGAGGCTGGCCCAAGCCTGTCGTGTTTGGGAAACGGGTCTGAGCACATGCAAGTGCTTTTCTTCCATTCGTGCGTTCTCCATGATCGCATATACTTGAAACGGGAAGACTGCAAAGCTATCCGGTCGAGGTCCTTGGAGATCCGTGGCAACGACGCGTAAACATGTGGCGCAGCAAATCGCTCTCCGCTCTCGGAAAGGTTTTTCCTAATCACGTTCATGAATACACATTCAGTGGTAGCCTCATTGCCAACTTCAAACCCAAACAATCATAAGCTGGATCATCCACTCCTCAAAAAGCAAGGAGGTCTCCGCCACCTGGCACAAGAATGCGACAAAATGGACAGAAGTCTAGCCCTCGTGATAATTAGCCACCTCATGTTTTGAAAAGAGCATTTCGCCCACGACAGAGGGCGAAAGCTATAGGGTATGGGTTGAAAAGCAGCGTGTGGAGTAGCTGAAAACATTATGCAAGATCGAAGACATTGAGGGCAGTGCTTTCGGAACAATTCTTCTCGCAGCAGCATGTCCGTTTGCGACTGGTTGATGCGAGGTACGTTTTCTTTTCAGAGTAATTAGTTATCCATTTATCCAAACCGCGGCTACGAGACCTCATATACCGTTCTTACAGCTCAATATCTATACACAAATGCCTAATAACTCTAGTGCGCTTGACAAACGCAAAACCAGACCCCAGCCCAGCCCCTGTACATGACCTACGCAGCCGGCTTGCGAGCGATCATAAGGTACATGGGCGTGAACAGTTCTTCTTTTGCCCCTGCAACAAGCATGTCCGCTGCCAGCGC
>Ga0335072_10000598_pt1 | contig 67337 bp, 63 predicted proteins | sample Lox_Sample_21_FD_206725 | JGI IMG/M metagenome (GOLD analysis project Ga0335072, IMG submission 206725) | Soil microbial communities from Loxahatchee National Wildlife Refuge, Florida, United States - Lox_Sample_2.1 | ecosystem: Environmental > Terrestrial > Soil > Wetlands | place: USA...
GAAGCTGCCCGCCTACCAGGACGGCCACGCCGGCTATTCCGATCCGTTGGACGAGCAGGATGGCACCGTTTCGGTGATCAACTTCCTGGAGCAACAGCCGGACTGGAAGAACACCGCGATCATCATCACCTGGGACGATTCAGACGGTTGGTATGACCACGCCTTCGCCAAGCCCACCAACGCCTCATACGATCCGCAGGCGGACCAGCTCGACGGGCCGGGCAAGTGCGGCACCGGCACGCCGATGGACGGCGTGGACGGCAAGCCGGTGAACGGCCGCTGCGGCCCGGGCACGCGCATTCCGTTCCTGGTGATCTCGCCCTGGGCGAAGCCCAATTTCGTGAGCCACACCCAGATCACCCAGGCCTCGGTGGTGCGGTTCATCGAAGACAACTGGCTGCACGGCCAATCCCTCGGCGGCGGCTCTTTTGACGCCACCTCGGGATCGATCATGGACATGTTCGACTTCCATGGCCATCGCAGGAACACGGCTTTGTACCTTGCTCCGGCGTCCGGCAACGTGCTGTCGAAGCCACCCGCCGCGAACTGACCCGCCGCATGCGCCGCCGCCGCGCCTGGATCTCCGGCCTCGGATTGACGCTAGGGGTCTGTGCGTGGCTGGCGATACATCTCGCCACCCCCGTCATGGCCGGCGATGGCCGGATTGCGTCCGGCCATGACCCGGCGAAGGCCGGGCTCGCGCCCGGAACCACGCGGAACCCGGCCGACCAGGCGGGCAGGCCCGGCGAGTCCCCCGCCGCCGCGTCCGGCTGGAACCCGCACCCCATCCATCTGGTGCGTCCCCCCGTCGAGCCGCTGTCCGCGATGGCATTGCTCGGGCGGCAGATCTTTTTCGACCGCAGCCTGTCGGCATCCGGCAAGCTGGCCTGCGCGTCCTGCCACAGCCCGCAGCATTTCTACGGGCCGCCGAACGCTGCGCCCGCAATGATCGGCGGTCCCGCCATGGCGAGCCAGGGCGTCCGCGCAGTCCCGTCGCTGATGTACCTGGAACGCCAGCCCAATTTCAGTATCGGCCCCGACAACGAGGAAAACGAAAACGTCAGCCTGATGCAGATGGCGACGTTGGGCGAGGCCGCCACGCGCACGCAAAAGACCGCGCATGACACCGCGCAGACGGCGGCGAACATGGTACCGCAAGGCGGTCTGTTCTGGGACGGCCGTGCCGACACGCTGCAGCAGCAGGCCCTGGTACCGATGCTGAACCCGCTGGAAATGGATGGCGGCAGCGTCAAGGCCGTCGCCGCACGGTTGCACCAGGCGCCCTATGCCGGACAGATGCGGCAATTGTTCGGCCCCTCGATCTTCGCCGATCCGCAGATGGCCGTCGCCGAGGCTCTGTTCTCGGTCGCGCGCTATCAGATCGAGGATTCGAAATTCCATCCCTACACCAGCAAGTTCGACTACTGGCTGGAAGGCAAGGCGCGCTTCACGCCGGACGAGCTGCGTGGCTACCAATTGTTCAACGATCCTAACAAGGCCAACTGCGGCGGCTGCCATTTGGACCAGCCGACGGCCGACGGCCGCCCGCCTTTGTTCACCGACCACCAGTTCGAGGCGCTCGCCGCGCCGCGCAATCCCGCCTTGGCCGCGACCCGCGACCCGTCCTATTTCGACCTGGGCATATGCGGCCCCTATCGCACCGACATGCAGGACCAGACGCAATATTGCGGCATGTTCCTGACACCCACTCTGCGCAACGTCGCGACGCGGCACGTGTTCTTCCACAACGGTGTGTTCCGCTCGCTGCAACAGGTGCTGGATTTCTACGATTTCCGCGATACCGAGCCACAGCGTGTCTATCCGCACGGCGCCAACGGCGCGGTGGAAAAATACGACGACATCCCGCGCAAATACTGGGCGAACGTGGACGTTGCGGACCCGCCATTCAACCGCAAGCTGGGCGAGACCCCGGCGATGACCCCGGCCGATGAGGCGGACATCATCGCATTCCTTCGCACGCTAACGGATGGATACCGGCCGGGCAGGCAGGTAGCCGCTCTTCGAACCCGTCATGACGTGCCCCGGTCCGGCAACGCGATTCCCGTCAGCGCCTGCCAGACCCGGATGACGAACGCATCGTCCCTCGCACCTTCGCCGTGCGCCGCCGCCGCCAGGAACAACTGATGCGCCGCCGCGGCGAGCGGCAGCGGGAAGGTCAGCGCTCGCGCCTGGTCCAGCACAATGCCCAGATCCTTGACGAAAATATTCACCGCCGACAGCGGAGTATCGTCGCCATCCAGGATATGCGGCACGCGGTTCTGCCACATCCAGGAACTGCCGGCGGAACTTGAAATCACCTCGAACAATGTGCGCGGATCGGCACCGGCGCGGATGCCCAGCGCGAGTGCCTCGGCAGCGGTGGCAATGTGCACGCCGGCCAGCAACTGGTTCACCATCTTCACCGTGCTGCCGATCCCCGGCTCGGCGCCCAGTTTCCACACCTTGGTGGAAATCGCCTCCAGCACCGGCTGCGCTTTGGCAAAGGCTGCGTCGGAGCCCGACGCCATGACCGTCATCGTGCCGGCCTGTGCGCCGACACGTCCGCCGGATACGGGGGAATCCAGCATCAGGAAGCCGGCCTCGGCGATTCGCCTGCCCAGCGCACGGGCAGCTTCCGGCGCGACGGTGGCGCAGCACAGGATCACGGCACCCGGCCGCAGCCGCGCCAGGCAGCCATTCGCACCGAACAATACGTCCTCGGTCTGCGCGGCATTGATGACGAACACCACGACGGCTTCCAGATCGGCCGGCAACGCGGCCGGCGAACCCACCACGGCGCCGCCGGCTGCGGCAAATTCCGCACGCGCCGGCTCGCGGATCTCGCATCCGGTCACGGCGTAGCCTTTCCTGTGCAGGTTCAGCGCCGCGCCCATGCCCATGGTGCCCAAACCGATCACGCCGACTTTCATGTTCATCGCTCCCGTGCACGCTGTGGCCGCACGCGCCGAAGGGGCGCAGACTGGCACCGCGGCAATGGCCCCGCCGGCCGCCCGCACGCAAGGGGAGGCAGAACCGATGGACAGCCCGTGCAACGCCTCGGCCGCTGTGATCGGAGCCGGCGACTTCATCGGCGCCGCCATTGCGCGCCGTTTCGCCGCCGGCGGCTACACCGTCTTCGCCGGACGCCGCAACGGCGAGAAGCTGGCGCCCCTGGTCGCCGAGATCGAAGCCGCCGGCGGACGCTGCACCGGCTGCACGCTGGACGCCCGCAAGGAGGAATCGATCGCCGCATTCCTCGCCGAAGCCGATCGCGCCGCGCCGCTGGAAGTCTGCATCTTCAACGTCGGCGCCAACGTCAATTTCCCGATTCTCGAAACCACCGAACGGGTGTTCCGCAAAGTGTGGGAAATGGCATGCTACGCCGGCTTCCTGGCCGGCCGGGAGGCCGCGCGCCTGATGCTGCCGCATGGCAGCGGCTCGATCTTCTTTACCGGCGCGACCGCCAGCATGCGCGGCGGTGTCGGCTACGCCGCCTTCGCCAGCGCCAAATTCGGCCTGCGCGCGGTCGCCCAGAGCATGGCGCGCGAGCTCGGGCCGCAGAACATTCATGTCGCGCATCTGGTGATCGATGCCGGTGTGGACACCGCCTGGGTCAGGGAACGGCGCCAGCAGCGAGGCCAGGTGCAGCTCGAACCCGATACGCTGATGAACCCGCCGTCCATAGCCGAGACCTATTGGCATCTGCACCAGCAGCCGCGCGATGCCTGGACGCACGAACTCGACCTGCGGCCCTATGGCGAAAGGTGGTGAGATGCCCAAGCTGGAATTCCATTTCGATTTCGGCAGCCCGAACGCCTACCTCGCGCACCGCGTGATCCCGGCCATCGAGCAAAGGCTCGGCGCACGATTCGACTATGTGCCGGTCTTGCTCGGCGGCGTGTTCAAGGCGACGAACAACCGCTCGCCGGCCGAGGCCTTCCGCGACATCAGGAACAAGCGGGAATTCCAGGAACTGGAAACGCGGCGATTCCTCGCGCGGCATGGCATTGCGGATTTTCGCCGCAACCCGTTCTTCCCCGTGAACACCTTGCTGATCATGCGCGGTGCTGTCGCAGCCCAGCACGCCGGCTGCTTCGAACCTTACGTTTCGGCCGTTTTCCACAGCATGTGGTCGGATCCGAAGAAGATGGACGATCCCGAAGAGGTCGGTGCCGTCCTCGATGCCAACGGGTTGGACACGCAGCAGCTGATGGATCTGACGCAATCGCCCGACGTGAAGCAGGAACTGATCCGCAACACCGAAGGCTCGGTCGCACGGGGCACGTTCGGTTCCCCGACCTTCTTCGTCGGCGAGGAGATGTTCTTCGGCAAGGACCAGTTGCGCGACCTGGAGGAGGAGTTCATGCGGCAGCATGCGACTCGGCAATGCGATCCGTGCATTGACGGCCGGGTCAATCCCAGTGGGGGCTAACGGTACTCACAAAGGCAGATGTTCAGGTTTCGCTTTCCCGCATGACGCCTGCGAGTGGGGGCAGATCGCCGGTTCAAGCCTGGCCATGACGAGCCAACCGCGGCTCCAGGTCACCTCAGTGCCCGCTCCTGGCGCCGTCCCGGCCTTCGAGCGTCGCGTGTGCCGGCGTAGTGTTGCTCGATGCGGTCTCGAAATCGCGCCAACGCGAGATACGCCGCGGCCAGGTTACGGTAGTCGCGCGCAAGATCGGGGTCGGCCTTCTGTCCTGCCTCGCGCCACGTCTGCATCGCTGCGAACCGATAATCCGCGCCATCCATACCGATCGTCCTTTGGTCCTCACGCGATCACGATCACCCACGCCGCGCGTCTCGGGTGTCGCTACGATGATATCGGGTAGCGCCGGATTCGAGTCGACTGCGCTCAATTCTTCTTCAAGACTCGGTCAACTCTCCGGCGAGCAATTTGCTCCGGCTCCGGCCGTTCCGCTGCGTCAAGTACCGGAGCCCTGCCGCCGCGAAGTCATGGCAATACGCTCGATCCGTTGCGTGACCTTTGTTATTCCGCTCGAAACCCAGTGCCGCCGGTCTACCGGCGATCAGTGCCGTGCATCGCACGCCGCAGCGCGTAACGCCACCGGATCGATCACTTCGACGCCGGTCCGGTGCAGCTTCACCGTCCCTTCGCGCTTCAGGTGCGCCAGGATCCGGCACACCGTCTCCACCGTCAGGCCCAGATGGTCCGCCACATCCGTTCGGCTCATTGGCACCTCCACCATCCTGCGCCCCGCCGCCGCCCGCCGCTGCATTTCCAGTACGAAGGAGGCGACCTTCTCCACCGCCGTCTTGCGGCCCAACGTCACCATCCGCTCATGCGCGTTGCGCAGGTTGGTCAGCGCCATGGACCGCAGGCGGCGTGCCAGCGAGGCATGGCTGTCGGCCAGCGACTCCACCATCCGGCGCGGGTAGCGGCGCAGGGTTACGTCGGTGACCGCCTCGGCGGCAAAGTCATGGGTGCCCAAATCATCCAGGCCCAGCAGGTCGCCCGGGAACGAGAATTCGGCGACCTGGCGGCGGCCGTCTTCCATTAGCTTGACCGTGCGCACGCAACCGGAGAGGATTCGCCAGCAATGCTCCGTCGCGTCGCCCTGGCCGTGGATCTCATGCTCGCGTTGTACCGCCACCGTCGTGCCGAATTGCTCGAGCAAATCCAGCGCGTCCGGCGCGGTGGACTGGCGTGGCGCGATGACGGGAATGCTGCGGGTCGGTTGCAGGGTCTGCAGGCTGGCTTGCATCTCAGTCTCCCTCGCCAAACGGCGGCTTTGATGGATTCCCGTCTAAAGGCCTCGCATCGCTGCCGAAATTCGGAATCGGACGTACGGGAGCGTACGTACCGCGCGGGAGGGCCCACCCGGTGACCGAAATCGTCCAGGTACATGTGGTGGACGATGACCCTGGGGTGCGCGAGTCCCTGGCTTTCCTGCTGCAAACTGCCGGCCTGTCCGTCTGCACCTACGATTCGGCGGCAGCCTTCCTGGCGGTGGCGCCCGGCCTGCATGCCGGCTGCGTTCTGACCGACGTGCGCATGCCCGAAATCGATGGCCTTGCTCTGCAACGCCGGATCGCCGCCCTCAGCAACAACCTCGCGGTCGTGGTGATGACCGGCCACGGCGACGTGCCGATCGCCGTCGCCGCGCTTAAGGCCGGCGCGCGCGACTTCCTGGAAAAACCGTTCGACGACGACCGCTTGCTCGCCGTGGTGCGGGAGGCGCTGGACGTCAGCCAGCGCGCCCAGCAAGCGCAGGCAGCCGCTGCCAGCATAGCGGCAAAGCTCGCCAGCCTGACGCCCCGCGAACGCGAGGTGCTGGACCATCTGGTCGCTGGCAAGCCCAACAAGACCATCGCATACGACCTCGGCACCAGCCCACGCACGGTTGAGGTGCAGCGGGCGCGCGTGATGGAAAAGATGGGCGCACGCAGCCTCGCCGAACTGGTGCGGATGGTGCTGGCGATCCAGAAGGACGAAACTAAACCGGCCCTGCCTTGACTTAGGTCAAGGCACAATCGGTCCCCCGGTTCATCATGCGGTCCCTGACCTGTCGCCGGAATCTTCCGGCCGGGCAGCATGGAGCGCAGCATGCAGGACCGGCACCGCCGGCAGGTGGGGGTGGTCGACGACGATGTGGCAGTGTGCGATTCGTTGCGCTTCCTGCTCGAATGCGCCGGCCACGGCGTGGTTGCCTTCCACTCGGCCGACGAATTCCTTGCCGCGGCCGACACCGCCACGCTGGACTGCCTTCTGCTCGACCATCACATGCCGCAGGTGACCGGGCTCGAGTTGCTCCGGCGCCTGCGGCAAGAAGGGCGCTGTGTACCCGTGGCACTGATGACCGGTTCTCCGTCCCCGCAGCTCACCCGGCAGGCATTGGCGTTCGGGGCCGCCGTGGTGCTGGAAAAGCCGCTGGCCGAGCAAGCGTTGTTCGCCTTCGTCGAGGGCATGGCACCGTAAAGTAATCCGGCGCCCATAGGCTCCCGACCATTTCAAAACGATTCTGCGCCGTTCGCTCTTTACCGCATACGCCACGCGGGCGAAGGTATTGCATGGATCAAACTCGAGGGAGCAGCGACCAATCGATAGCAGGCGACTCCGCCATGCTGCGGTCGATCCTTGAAACCGTGCCCGACGCCATGGTGGTGATCGACCAGCAGGGCACCATCCAGCAGTTCAGCAAGGCCGCCGAGCGTCTGTTCGGCTGGCGCACCGAGGAAGTCTGCGGCCAGAACGTCCGCATGCTGATGCCCTCGCCCTATCGCGACCAGCATGACGACTACCTGCACCGCTATCTGAGAACAGGTGAACGCCGGATCATCGGCATCGGCCGCGTGGTGGTGGGCCAGCGCCGCAACGGCAGCACCTTTCCGATGGAGCTCGCGGTCGGCGAGGCCCGCGCCGGCGATCGAAGCCTGTTCACCGGCTTCGTCCGCGATCTGACCGAGCGCCAGCAGACGCGCGCCCGGCTTCAGGAGCTTCAGGACGAGTTGCTGCACGTCGCGCGGCTGCGGTCGATGGGGCAGATGGCGGCCGCGTTGGCGCACGAGTTGAACCAGCCGCTCACCGCCACGGCCAACTACGTCGCCGCGGCACTGCGTTTGCTGGACGGGCCGGCACCCGATCCCGATCATCTGCGCAGGGCGCTACGGCTGGCCTCGGATCAAACATTGCGCAGTGGCGAGATCATCCGACGCCTGCGCTCCTACGTCGCGCGCAGCGACACGGCGCGGCGGCCCGAGCCGCTGGACGTGCTGGTAGAGGAGGCTGCGGCGCTGGCTCTGGTCGGACTGGGTGACCGTGGCGTGAGCGTGAAGTTCGCTCTCGACACCACCCTGCCCCCGGTGATCGCCGATCGCGTGCAGGTGCAGCAGGTGTTGCTGAACCTGATCCGCAATGCGGTGGAGGCGATGGAAGACAGCGGAACCCGCGAGCTGACGCTGGGCACCTCATCGTGGGACTGCATGGCGGCGGTAAGCGTTGCCGATACCGGCAGCGGCATCCCGCCCTCGATCGAAGCGCAGTTGTTCCAGCCCTTTGTCACGACCAAAAGCGACGGCATGGGCATCGGGCTTTCGGTCTGCCGCTCGATCGTGGAGGCGCATGGGGGGCGCTTGTGGTGCGAACCGAATCCCGGCGGCGGGACCCTGTTCCGCTTCACGCTGCCGATCCAGGCTGAGGCTGAACAAGCCGCCGACTGACCGGCCAAAGGGTTCCCCCTCCGCTTGTGGGAGGGGCCAGGGCGAGAGGATAGCGTTGTTTCTTGTTAGTTGACCATCGGCCGGTGCTGACCCGCGAGTGGATGAAACTGCGCTCGGCGTCTCCCCTTGTGGGCAGTGCAATCGCATTTGGGGTGGGATCGGGCAGCGGCATGCGGCTCACAACACGATGCCTGTGGCGCCTGCCGCCAAGTAAAGTCAGTTCAACACGGATCTCAAAGATGACACAGAACAGGGGGTTGGCCTGAACCAAGGGTGTGGCCCACTTGATCGTTTCGACAGTTCACCGAACAGATTTGTAGCAAGCGTGCTTCGAGCATGCCAACCGCTGCCCCGTCTGCGTTTACCTGCGCTCGCCACTGATCTGTCTCACCACAAACGAACAGAGACATCCTTGAGACGCGCCGCACGGTCCATCCGCCATGCCGCCTGCCCGTTCACAGTCACGTCCCGATCCATCAACGACCTGTGATTCGCCCCGATCGCCCCCCGCTGCTGATTTCCACATCGTTCCGCCCGCATACGGCGGAGCGATCGGGAGAGCGAATGGCGCAATCGTCTCAGGACGCGGCAGCGTCCGAACCTCGCCCCACTGGACCTGGGGCGCCCACCCTCGTCGCCTTCCTCGCGGCCGGTGGCGAGATGGCGGCGCTGATCGCGGCCAAAGACTGGTCTGCGACACCGCTCGGCCCCATAGATTCCTGGCCGCAAAGCCTGAAAATCGCGCTGCGTATCCTGCTCACCTCCCGCTACGCCATGTGGCTCGGCTGGGGGGCGGAGCTGACCTTTTTCTACAACGACGCCTACGCCGCGATGACGCTGGGCGCCAAGCACCCTTGGGCGCTGGGCCGGCCCGCCTCCGAAGTTTGGGCCGAGATCTGGCACGACCTTTCCCCCCGCACCGACACCGTCATGCGCACCGGCCAGGCCACCTGGGACGAGGGCCTTCTCCTGTTCCTGGAACGCAGCTTCTATCCCGAGGAGACCTACCACACCTTCTCTTACAGCCCGCTCCCCGACGATCACGACGGCGTCGGCGGCATGCTGTGCGTCGTCACCGAAGATACCGCCCGCATCATCGGCGAGCGACGCCTGTCCACCGTGCGCGAGCTGGCCGTTGGCCTTGCCGCGGTGCGCACCGAGCCGGAGGTGCTGCACGTGATCGAAGGAGCTCTGGCCAACAATCCGCGCGACCTGCCGTTCACCGCCACCTGGTTGTTCGATGCCGCGGCCCCGAGTGCGCGGCTTGCGTGTGTCACCGGCATTGCGCGGACCCATCCCGGCATCCATGCCGAGATCGACCTTGCTGCCCTGCCCGAGGACTCACCGATCGCGCAGGTTCTTGCGGGTGCGTCGCACGTGGTGATCGGCGATCTGACTGCTTTTGCGCCGCTGCCGAAAGGCGTCTGGCAGATACCGCCGCGCCGCGCCGTCGCCGTGCCGATCGCCCAGCAAGGTGAAGCGCGCCCCGCCGGCGTGATGCTGGCGGCGCTGAACCCGCATCGGCCGCTGAACGACGCGCATTTCGGCTTCCTGGACCTGGTGGCATCGCAGATCTCATCCGGCCTCGCCGGTGCCCGCGCCTATGAAGCCGAACGCCAGCGCGCCGAGGCGCTGACCGAAATCGACCGCGCCAAGACCGCGTTCTTCTCCAACGTCAGCCACGAATTCCGCACGCCGCTGACGCTGATGCTGGGCCCGCTGGAGGACATCCTGGCGGACCAAGGCGCGCGCGATTCTGAACGGCTGCGCATGGTGCACCGGAACAGTCTGCGGCTGCTGCGGCTGGTGAACACGCTGCTGGATTTCTCGCGGCTGGAAGCGGGGCGCGTGCGGGCGAGCTTCCGGCCGACCGATGTTGCTGCGTATACCGCCGAACTCGCGAGCAATTTCCGTTCGGCCTGCGAAGCGGCGGGATTGGCGCTGACGGTCGATTGCCCGCCGCTGCCGCAGCCGCTCTACGTCGATGCCGAGATGTGGGAACGCATCGTGCTGAACCTGGTTTCCAACGCGTTCAAATACACGTTGCAGGGCGGCATCGCTGTCGGCGTGCGTGCGGCGGAGCAGGGTGCGGAACTGGTGGTACGCGATACCGGCGTGGGCATCCCGGCCGCGGAACTGCCGCGCATTTTCGATCGGTTCCACCGAATCGAAGGCCAGGGCGGCAGGACCATGGAGGGTACCGGCATCGGCCTTGCGCTGGTGCACGAGCTGGTGCGCCTGCACGGCGGCACGATCGCAGTGGAGAGCGAGCAAGGAACCGGCACCACCGTTCACATCGTGATCCCATTCGGCCATGCGCACCTGCCGGCGGCGCATGTGTCGCATGAAAGCGGCCGAGCCATGGCGGACAGTGCGGCCGCTGCCTCCTTTGTGGAGGAAGCGCTGCGCTGGCTGCCTGATGCACACAGCACTCCGCCGCTTGATAGCGGCATTCTGGATGCCGGTGCGGCGCTCGCCGGTTTCGGCAGTGAAAGCCGCCCTTCGGCGACCCGCCACCGCATCTTGCTCGCCGACGACAACGCGGACATGCGTGACTACGTGGCGCGGCTGCTGGGACCGCAATACGAGGTCCGGGCAGTCGCCGACGGCGAGGCAGCACTGCATGCGATGTGGGAGCAACGCCCGGATCTGCTGCTGAGCGATGTGATGATGCCGCGGCTGGATGGCTTCGGCTTGCTCACCGCGCTGCGAGCCGACCCCGATCTGTGCGACGTTCCGGTGATCCTGCTATCGGCGCGCGCCGGCGAGGAGGCCTATGTCGAGGGCCTGGAAGCAGGTGCCGACGATTACCTGGTAAAGCCGTTCGCCGCGCGCGAATTGCTGGCGCGCGTGCGGTCCAACCTGGAACTGGCGCGCATTCGCCGCGAGGCGGCGGAGCAATTGCGCGAGGAGGCGCGGCGGCTGGAACTGTTGAATCGCACCGGTGCGTCAATCGCGGCGGAGCTGGATCTTGAACGCCTCGTCCAACGCGTGACCGACGCGGCCGTGGAACTGACCGGCGCCAGGTTTGGCGCATTCTTGTACAACATGGTGAATGAGTCCGGCGAATCCTGCCCGCTGGACGCGCTGTCCGGGCTGCCGCGCGAGGCATTGGCAAATTTCCCGACGCCCCGCGATACCAAGGTGTTCGATGCAATCTTCCGCGGCGAAGGCACCGTGCGTTCCGGCGACATCACGCAGGATCCGCGTTACCAGCCGAGCGCGCCGCCTTTCGGCCCACCGGAAGGCGGCTTGCCGGTGCGCAGCTATCTGGCCGTGCCGGTGATCTCGCATTCCGCCGAAGTGCTGGGCGGTCTGTTCTTTGGCCACCCGGAACCGGACAGGTTCACCCGGCGCGATGAACTGATCGTGGGTGGCATTGCCGCCCAGGCCGCGATCGGGATCGACAACGCGCGGCTGTATCGCGCCAGCCGGCAGGCGCAGGAGACCCTGCGCGTGCTGAACGAAACCCTGGAACAACGCGTGGCGGAGGAAATCGCCGAGCGCATGCGCACCGAGGAAACGCTGCGCCAGGTGCAGAAGATGGAGGCCGTGGGGCAACTGACCGGCGGCATCGCGCACGACTTCAACAACCTGCTGACGGCGATCTGCGGCGGCGCCGATACGCTGGAACGCCTGCTGCCGCAGCCGCTGGGGCCGCACGAAGCGCGCATCCGCCGCGCGCTTAACATGATCGACCAGGCGGCGAAACGCGCGGCGACATTGACGCACCGGCTGCTGGCGTTCGCCCGGCGCCAGGCCCTGGACCCCCATCCGGTGGACGCCAACAAGCTGGTCGCCGGGATGTCAGAGCTGTTGCGCCGCACACTGGGCGAATCCGTGGCGATCGAGACGGTGCTGGCGGGCGGACTGTGGCGCACGTTGACTGATCCGAACCAGTTGGAAAACGCGCTGCTGAATCTCGCGGTTAACGCGCGCGACGCCATGCCGCAAGGCGGCAAGCTGACCATCGAGACCGCCAACTCGCACCTCGACGATCTTTACGCCACGCAGCATCAGGAGGTGACGCCAGGGCAATATGTGATGATCGCGGTCTCTGATACCGGGATCGGCATGGACAAGGAGACCATGGAGCATGCCTTCGAGCCGTTCTTCACCACCAAGGATGTCGGCCAGGGCACCGGCCTTGGCCTGTCGCAGGTGTACGGCTTCGTCAAGCAATCCAACGGCCACATCAAGATTTACAGCGAGCCCGGTCAGGGCACCGTAGTGAAGCTGTATCTGCCGCGCCTGTCTGCGGAGGTTCGCACAGCCTTGGACGATGCAACGGACGCGGAGGCACCGCCCGGCGGCTCCGGCGAGCGCATCCTGGTGGTGGAGGATGACCAGGACGTCCGTACCTACAGCACCGAAACGCTGCGTGAGCTTGGCTACCGGGTTGTATCTGTTCCGCATGGCCGGGCGGGCCTCGCCGCTCTGGCGCGCTATCCGGACATCAGGCTGTTGTTCACCGATGTCGGGCTGCCGGGCGGAATGACAGGGCGGCAACTTGCGGACGAGGCGCGGCGGATCCGGCCCGACCTATTGGTACTGTTCACCACCGGCTACGCGCGGAATGCGATCGTGCACGGCGGCATTCTGGACCCGGGCACGCACCTGCTGCCAAAGCCGTTCACACACGCGGCCCTGGCGGCGAAGGTAAGGGCGTTGCTCGATGTGTGATGCCCGCCGCAGAAGACGAACCTCTACAAGCGGGTGCCGGCCTCCTTCGGTCACCCGCGTTGCGCGGATGGCTTGGTCAGAACCGCGTAGGTGGCAGCAATGCGCCGCGCTACCAGGCTTGGTTGGTCCCGCAGCGCCGCCCCGCCATCGATCGCGGCAACGATTTCGATCGCTTTGGTCAGCATGGCCGTGTCGATGCCGGTGGCCAGGTTGGGGGGCACCAGACTTCCCGGCGGCTCGCTGAATTCGGCGACCGCTGTCGCCAAGGGTGTTTCGGTCGGGAGTTCATGGGTTAGGGCCGATTTGTCCCCGCTTGCCAGCCATTCCAGCGACACGCGGCAGGCCGCGGCGAGTCTGGTCAGCGTGCTCATCTTCATGCCGGTGCGGGCACCGACGTAATTGTTGACCGAACCCAGCGGTACGCCGGAGCGTTCGGCGACCGCACGGTTACCGCCGGCGGCGTGGACCGCCTGGCGAAGCCGGGCAGCTACGGCCCGCCGCGATTCGAGATTGGCAGCGGGAGGGTGTCTACGATTCTGCACACGTTCCCCTTATGCGATGCCGATTTAGCGTCGGTCTTGCGTATTTCAGCAAAATAATCGTGAATAAAGCAGAAAATGTTGACGGTCCGTCGCTATTTTGATATTGTTTTTTTGTCCAAGCGAAGCTTCATCCCGTCCACCCATGCGTCGCGTAGCGAAGGTTGTGTCGTCAATCGACCAAATGGTGACACACTTTTTTGCCTCAGGCATCCTAAGGTTGCGATTATGGTGCGTACTGTGACCCAATCCACGGCGTACCAGTGCGAAATCGTCCTTCAGGGCGGTTGTGCCCAACCTTTGCCCGCGCTGCCCACCATTGGATCCGTACATGAAACCGACACGCAAAAGCCGCTCGTCCCGTGCCGTCAGGAAGCTGTCAAGTCAGGCAGAGCAAGCGGCGGCGCGGGCGCCCGACCCGCTCGCGGAATTGGCCCTCGCCATCAAAAACGCCATGCGGGGGGGAACCGACCCCTATGTCATGCTTGGCGTCCTGGTGGAGGGGATGGCGCAAACCCTGGTCGCGCGGATTCCCGCAGAGCGACACGATAGCACTTTGGCCGCCGCTTTGGTCACCCTGCGCCAACGCCTGGCCGACGGTGGCGCATCCCCGCCCGAGTCCCACCGCTGTGACCAGCAGCCAAGCTGCAACTGACGGACCGGGACGATCCTTCGGCATTCGCCGAACTATGTCCGGATGCGGTGACCGTGGTTGCGGCCTATTTTGACCGCATGCAGTCCAGGCCACCGCCATGAGTGACACGACCCGTATCGCTGCCACCGCTGCCCTGATCGGCGACCCAGCCCGCGCCAATATCCTCACCGCGCTGATGGACGGGCGGGCGCTGACCGCCAAGGAACTTGCTTTCGCCGCGCATGTCTCGCCTCAGACCACCAGCGGCCATCTCGGCAAGCTGACCGATGCCGGGCTGCTGACACCCCACAAGCAGGGCCGGCATCGCTATTATCGGCTGGCTTCGCCATTGGTGGGACAGATGCTGGAGGGCATCCTCGCCCTCTCCGCCGCCACCGGCGTGGAGCCATTGGAACGGCGCAGCACGTGGCGCGGCGGCGAGGCGCTCCGCACGGCCCGAACCTGTTATGACCACTTGGCTGGCCGGCTGGGCGTTGGGATCGCCGATGCGCTGTGCGATCGGGACCTGGTTGCGTTGACCGCCGATGGTGGTGAGGTGACCGAATCCGGCCATCAGTTCCTGCGCGAATTTGGCGCGGACCCGGAGCAAGGAAAACGCGTGTTCTGCCGCCCGTGCCTGGATTGGAGCGAGCGCCGGCCACACATAGCGGGAGGTCTCGGCGCGGCAATCATGGCGCGCTGCTTCGCGCTCGGCTGGCTCCAGCGCCAGCGCGACACGCGGGCAGTCGCAATCACGGAAGCAGGGCGGGCGGGCTTGGCGAAAAGGTTTGGCATCGTACTATAACCTCTCCCGCGCGCTGATTGCGCGCGGGAGAGGTCGCGACGCCAAAGGCAGCGAGGGTGAGGATGATCGGCACGTATAACGCACGTAGCCGCCCGGTCACCCTCACCGTCGATGCTTCGCACCCCAACCTCTCCCGCTTTGCGGGAGAGGTTTCTTTCAGCTCTTCAGCACCTCCGCACCCGGCCCGGCCTCCAGTTCGCACGCATTCACGGTCATGCACAGCAGTGCGTAGTACCCGATCGCCCCGGTCAACTGGACAAACTCATCGTTGCCGAACCGTCCCAGCACCGCCTGCGCTGTCGTGTCGTCCACCCGGTGTCGGCGCAGCAACTGCCGTGTGAACCCGACGATCTGCGCATCCTCCGCCGGCATCCCGTCTTCCCGGTTCTCGCGGATCGCGGCGATCGTCGTCTCAGGAACGCCAAGCCGGCGTGCGCCGCCGGTCTGAGCGCCCCACACATACAGCGCCTCATACTCGCGCGCGACCGTCATCGCTGCCAGCACGCGCACACGCATGTCGAGCGATCCCTCGAACCGCACATAAGCTCCGAGATGCGCCACGCGGGCCGCGAGCGGAGGCGAATGCAGGAACATGGTAAACGGTCCCTGCACCGCCCCGCGGCTGGCGACGATCGAATCGAACGCCGACTGATCTGTCGGCGCCACCTGCTCCTTGCTGGTGATGTAAGGAAGCCTTGCCACGACGATTCCTTCCGGGTTGTTTGTTGTCCTGACGCTATCCGCCCCGCACATAGCGGCGCGATACGATCCGCAAATGATTGCGGAAATGCGGCCGCAGCCGATCCGTCCAGGGAGATTTCGCGGCCTTCTGCCACGCCGGCGTGGCCGGAACATCCGGCGACGCAAGATGATACAAAGCAAGATAGCGATGCGTTCCGCCGCTATCGCGGAACCGCCGCGCGCACAGCGTGCCGGGCACCGCGGAGAGGGCAGGGATATGCTCGTGGTCGTACCACTCGTTGAATTCCGCCTCGTGCTCCGGATCGACGTTCATCGCGTTCACCAGCAGCCCGCCTGCCCCCTCGGGTGCGGCCTGTGCGCCAGGCAGGATTTGCTCTCCTTCAAAACGTATCAGCCGGGTGCACATCGCAGTGACTCGCTTCGACCACACCGACAGGTTTTCCCCTCCGATCGCACGATAGGCCGGGCTTTGCAGCACATCGATATTGTCCAGTTCGTACGTGGCAACCGCCTGTTTTGAATTCGTGACGCTGATCCAGCGGTCGCAGGCGTTGAAGCCGGGCACACGCTGGCGCTCGGGCACATGTTCCAGGTCGTACCAGTCGTGGAATTCATCCTCGTGTGCATTGGTAAAGTCGAAGCCGACGAGCAGGAGTCCGGCGGGCATTGCAATTTCCTCCAGGCGATGCCGGGATCATTGCGCTGCATGCGGCGCGGCGCCAGCCCGGGCTGCTTGATAGCTTACCGCGACGGCAGCACCTCGAACACCCGGTCGACCGGGCGACACAGGCGCACGCCACGTGGGCCGATGACGATCGGCCGTTCGATCAGGATCGGTTCAGCCACCATGGCATCGATCAACTCCGAGTCGGTCTTGGAAGCATCGTCCAGACGGAGCGCATCGTATGGCGTGCCGCGCCGGCGCAGCAGTGCCCGCGGTCTCATGTCCATCCGCCGCAACAGATCCACAAGCTCGTCGCGACTGGGTGGAGTTTTCAAATACTCGATCACCCGCGGCTCGACTCCAGCGTTACGTAACATGCCGATTACCTTACGCGACGTACCGCATTTCGGATTGTGGTAGATGACGACAGTACTCGAATTTGTCATCGTGATACCCCCTCCTGGGCGGCAACTCTAGAATCACGCTTGGAGTAACGGCAATTGAACACCAGGTCATTTTGTGGACGCGACGTTGCGCCACAACGATACTGTTGTCACGGCCCAGTACCGGCGTTAGCGCTGGAATGATAGCCGGATAATGGAACCGCCTTGCGATTGTAATATACAATCGAAGTACATCTAATCTCAACCATCCGCGCACCGGAATCTTTCTGCATTAATCGCGCGCGCTGCGCCGCAGCATTCGCGTTTCCTTCGCACCGCTGCCGCCACACTGGCCGCACGCAATCGCCTGGGGAGCAGCCATGACGTCGGTAACAGTCGCCGGTGTGGGCGGAAAATTCGTCACGCTCGACTACTCGTCGAGCGCCAACGTCGGCCTTGCCCAGCAACTTGCTGCGGCAATTACCGCTGGCGTCGATGCCGGCACGATCATTCCCGTTGCGGATACCGGTGCGCCACTGCCGACCTTGCCGGGAGGCAAGACCGGGGAATTCATCCAGACGATGAATGGCGCGACCTTCCTGCCGCCGGGCTACAACGCGGTGGTGGTGAAAGCGCAGGATGCAGTCATATTCGGCTCCGGCGATGCCAATGAAATGGTGCTGTCGTCGAAGGGCGATTTGACCTTCTTTGCGTCGGGCGCGAGCGCCTCCGGCAGTATCGCAGCCGGCGGCGGCAACAACCGGATCGTGATTTCGGGTTCGGACACCGGCAACTGGCTGGTCACAGGGGGCAACGGCAACGATTTCATCGATGCCATGGGCAGCGGCAACGATACGATCGAGGCGGGTAAAGGTCACAACGGTATCGTATTGGGTGGCGGCGCCTCGTTTGTGCAGTCATCGGGCGATGATACCGTGCTGGCCGGCAGTGGCGCTGCGACGATTGCCGCCATCGGCAAGCATCACGACCTGATTTACGGCGGCTCGGGCTCGTTGCTGTTTGTTGGCGGCGCCGGACCGGCAACGGTGCTGGGCGGTCATGGCAGCGTGACAGTATTCGGCGGCGACGGCACCACGTTCGCGTCAGGCGGTTCCGACGGCAACAATCTGCTGATGGCCGGTGGCGGCAAGGCCACGCTGCTGGGCGGCGGCAACGGCGATACGTTGTTCGCGGGCGGCAGCCAGGCGCAGTCGTTGCGCGCCGCCGGCGGCAGCGAAACGCTGTACGCAGGCTTCGCGAGTGGCCCTGACACGCTTCAGGCCGGATCGGGCCATAACCTTCTGATTGCCGGGTTCGGCAACGAGACACTGGTTGCCGGCACTGGTTCTGCCACCATGACCGGAGGGTTCGGCAACGACATCTTTACTTTCATAAAGGGAGAGGCTGGCGGCACGGATCTGGTCCAGAATTTTATTGGCGGCGACAAGGTGGACCTGAGCGGCTACGGCCCGCACGCGATTGCCGATGCATTGAAGACGCAGCATGTCGTGAACGGATCGGTCACCATTACGCTGACGGACAACACCAAGATCACCTTCGCCGGCATCTCGTCGCTGACCCATGGTGACTTCGTGCAATAGAACAGGTGTGCAATCTCATAATCAGGTAACGGCGACCGCGTAGTTTCTCGACCTCTCCCCCCAACCTTGGTTCGCTTCGCGGCCCAAGCCCACAAGGGGAGGGGGAACCGTTCCGTCTCGCCTTGTTTCATCCAGCGGCGGGTCGGCTGCCCGGCCGGTGGTCGACTCGCAATAACATCGTGGCGCCTATCTCAGCTACTTCCAATCAGAATGCCGCAGGCGAACACAAGAGCACCGCCGAACGCGACCTGCATGGCCGCGGACACCGGTGGCGTATCCATATACTTCCAGCGCACCCAACTGATCACGGCCAGCTCCACGATCACCACCGCAACCGCCACCGCCATCGCCGTCCAGAAATACGGGATCAGGAACGGCAGCGTGTGGCCGATGCCGCCCGCCGTGGTCATGATGCCGGTGATCGCGCCGCGCAGATACGGCGCGCCGCGGCCGGTCAGGCTGCCGTTGTCGGACAGTGCCTCGGCGAATGCCATCGAAATGCCGGCCCCGATCGAGGCCGCGAGGCCGACGACGAACGCCTGCCACGGATTGTGCGTGGCGAGGGCCGCGGCGAACACCGGGGCCAGGGTCGAGACCGAGCCATCCATCAGACCGGCAAGCCCCGGCTGGATCACCCGCAGCACAAAGTTGCGGCGGGCATGCACGTCCTCCTCGCGCCGCACATTCTCCGGCAGGTTCTGGTCGCTCAGTTGCTCCGCGCGATGCTCATGCTCCACCTCGGCCTCGGCCAGGTCGCCCAGCAGCTTGCGGATGGAAACGTCCTGGCTGCGGGCGGCCGCGCGGCGGTAGAATTGCTGCGTTTCAATTTCCATCGTCTCGGCGAGGTTCCGCACCTCGTCGAGATTCAGCGGCAGAACCTGCCACACCGGCTTGCGCTCAAGGAAGCCGCGCACGTCGTGGCGGCGGACCAGCGGAATATGCTCGCCGAACTTCTCGCGGTACATTTCCAGCAAACGGCGGCGATGGGTTGCTTCCTCCTCCGCCATTTCGGAGAACATGTGGGCGCTGCCGGGATAGTCCTGCCGCAGGCCTTCCGCGATGTCGGTATAGATGCGGTTGTCCTCCTCCTCATTGGCAATGGCCAGGGCGAGGACCTCTTTTTCGCTCAGCTCGGAGAAATTGCGCATGGCGCGCAATGTGGCCCCTGTCCGGCGCGGGTCAAGCGCGTGGCGGAATGGTGCAAATGGGTCGCATTACCAGACTGAAGTCTGTTTGTCCTCGCACCGGGCGAGGGCGTAAGCTGGGGCCGCTATGACCCATCATCGCATCGGCATCGATCTCGGCGGCACAAAAATCGAAATCGCTGCCCTCGGCCCCGACGGCAGCGAGGTTCTGCGCCACCGCATTCCTACCCCGCATGGCGGCTATTACGCCACGCTGGATGCCATTGCCGCGCTGGTGCGGGATGTGGAGAGCCAGCTTGACGCGACCGCGACCGTGGGTATCGGCATTCCCGGGGTGATCAGCCCTGCGACGCGACGGGTGAAGAACGCCAACTCCACCACGCTGAACGGCCATACCTTCGACGTCGATATCGCCCAGAAGCTCGGCCGTGAAGTGCGGGTGGAGAACGACGCCAACTGCTTCACCCTGTCGGAAGCGACCGATGGGGCTGGCGCTGGCTATCGCTTGGTGTTCGGCATCATTCTGGGCACCGGCGTGGGCGGCGGCATCTCGGTGGGTGGGCGCGTGCATCGTGGTGCGCATGGCATTGCCGGTGAGTGGGGCCACAACCCGCTGCCCTGGCCGAGGCCGGACGAATTCCCCGGCCCCGATTGCTGGTGCGGTCAGCGTGGCTGCCTGGAGACCTTCGTCGCCGGTCCCGCGTTGGCGCGCGACGCTGACGGTCCGGACGCGCATGACGCCAGCGGTCTGCCGGAGCGTGCCGCAGCCGGCGACGTGCGCGCCGGGGACGCCTTGGCCCGCCATGTGGATCGGCTGGCGCGGGGGTTGGCGCAGGTCATCAACTTGCTCGACCCGGATGCGATCGTGCTGGGCGGCGGGCTGTCGAACCTGGAGCACCTGTACATGGAGCTGCCCCGGCTGCTGCCGCGGCATGTGTTCAGCGACGTGATCGCGACGCCGATCCTGAAGAACAAGCACGGTGATTCGTCCGGTGTGCGCGGCGCGGCGTGGCTGTGGGATTAAGGATGATAACCTCAACCGCTCTCGCGGGAGAGGTTACAGACAGCCTGTGTCGCGACTGCAGTGCCATTTTCCCGACAACGCGCGCATGTCCCACCTGCGGTGGCACACGCATCGTCTCCCACCCGGAACTTCTGTCGTTGACCCTGGCCCATGTCGATTGCGACGCCTTCTATGCCAGTGTGGAAAAGCGCGACCACCCGGAACTCGCCGCCAAACCGGTGATCGTGGGGGGCGGCGCGCGAGGCGTGGTCACCGCCGCCTGCTATGTCGCGCGGCTGTATGGCGTGCGCAGTGCCATGCCGATGTTCAAGGCGCTAAAAGCCTGCCCTGATGCGGTAGTGATCCGTCCGGACTTTCCCAAATACGTTGCCGTCTCCCGCCAGGTGCGCGCACTGATGTCGGCGCTGACGCCGCTGTTGCAGCCGCTGTCGATCGACGAGGCGGTCATGGATCTCGCCGGCACCGAGGCGCTGCATGGCGCGTCGCCAGCCGCCGCACTGGCGCGTTTCGCCTGCAAGATAGAGCAAGAGATCGGGATCACGGTGTCGATCGGAATGGCGCCGAACCGGTTATTGGCGAAAATCGCCGCTGGCCGTGACAAGCCGCGTGGCTTCGCGGTGATCGGCGCGTCCGAGGCCGCCGTCTTGCTCGCCCCGGAGCCGGTGCGGCTGCTGCCCGGCATCGGACCTGTGCTCGCACGCAAGCTGGAAGCGATGGGCATCACGCGGCTGGGGCAGTTGCAGGCGCTCTCGGACCGAGATGCGATGCGCCGGCTAGGGGCCGATGGGCCCGCTCTGATCCGCCGCGCGCGTGGGGAGGATGTGCACCGGGTCGATCCCAGCCGTGACACCAAGTCGATCAGTGCCGAAACCACGTTCGACACAGACCTTTCGTCGGTTGCCGATCTCGAGCGGCCATTGTGGCGATTGTCAGAGAAGCTGGCGCGGCGGCTGAAGGAGAACGAACTTGCCGCAGCCGGTGTGGTGCTGAAGTTGAAGACGGCGCAGTTCGCCATTCGCACCCGCGCCGCCCGCCTGCCCAGTCCAACCGTGTTACCGGACCGATTGTTCTCGGCTGCGCGCGACTTGCTGTTACGCGAAGCAAACGGCACCCCGTTCCGTCTGATTGGCATCGGCGCCAGCGGGCTGGTTCCGATCGCCGAGGCCGACCGCGGCGATCTGGCAGACCCGATGACCCCGCGGCTGGCCGCGGCGCAGGCGGCAATCGATACGCTGCGGGAGCGCTACGGCACCGCGGCGATCGGGCGGGGCAGGGGGTTTGGCCGCGAAGAGCAATAGGGGGCGGTGGCTCACGCTTTCTATCGGATCTAACTAATCTAACTGGCTTTTACAATCCTGACGGCGCGCACTAAACCTGCCACCCGATCCAGTCACACCACGCCTGGCCCATCACCAGCTCCAGGTCAGCCCCCTTCAGCCACGGCAGTTCCTCGGTGAACAAGGTAATGCATTGCGGCCAAGTACAATGCATGCGTGTAATATCCGTCCCCCAGAACATGCGCCGCGGTCCGAACGCGTCGAACACGCGGTGCAGCGCGTCGTGGATGCTTGGGAACGGGTACGCATCAAGTGCATAGCCCGCCTGCCCGGTTGCCTTCACCGCAACGTTCGGGTGCCTGGCCAAAGCCAACAACTGCGGCAGGTTGCGATATGCCGCCTCTGCGCCTTCGGTCGCACGAGGTACCCCCATGTGATCGATACTGATCTGCAGCGCAGGATGACGCTCGGCAATCTCCCCGACGCGCGGCAGGAACGCCGAGGCCTGCAGCGAGACGGGAATCCCCAGGCGCTCCGCCACCGGAAACAGCCAGGCCAGAGTGCCGTCATCAGGCCAGGACTGTGACTTCGGATCGCTGAAATAGAACCGCAGTCCCTTCATGCCCGGTCTGCCCTTCCATGTCTCCAGCAAGGCGCGTTGCTCCGGCTGGTCCAGATAGATCCAGCCCATAATGGCGAAGCGATCGGGATGAGCGCGTGCTGCTTCCACCGCCAACTCGTTGGAATCGGGATCCCACATCACCGGATGAACCACCGCGCGATCGACGCTGGCTGCATCCATCGCTGCCAGCGCTTCGTCTTTCAGAAACGGCGTCTGGCGGTGATGGGCGGACGGCTTGCCTTTGGCCCAGAGGTGGATCTGTGCGTCAACGATCATCATCTCGGCGTCTCCTCTTTGTGTTTGACAACTCGTTACGCGGCGCCTTCAACCGCCGTGATCGGGCCTCCCTTCGGCAAGCCTGGCCAGCGCCATATGGATCTTCCGATCGATTGCAATTCCTTCATGTACCAGCCGCGCGCGCGTCACGTAGCTGCGCTCGCCCGGAATGCGAATTTCCGTCACCCCCGTCTGCCGCGGCGTAACCTTGATGGTCTCGATCCGACGGCTGACTTCGTGTCGATATGCGTCGAGCGGCAGGAACAAATCCGGCTTGAATGCCATGAACATGTAGCCGCTGACGTCGTTCGCCGGCCGGATGCCGGCGGCCAGCGCACCGAGCGCGTCCATAGCCACCGCCAGACCAAACCCCTTGTAGCCACCCTCTTTGCCGCCGAACGGCAGCAACGCGCCGTGATGCGCGGCAACAGCGTCGGTGGTCGGCTGTCCGTCCGGTCCCAGCGCGACACCTTCCGGGAGCGGCGTACCAAGGCGCGCGCGAAATTGCAGGTCGGTGCCCATGAAAGCCGACGTTCCCATATCGATAACCAACGGATCGCTGTCGGTGGGGAAACCAAACGCGATCGGATTGGTACCAAGCGCCGGCCGTGTGCCTCCGAATGGAGCCACCGCCGCCGGCGCCGCAACCGTGTGGATCACCACCAGCCCGGCGCGGGCAATCATTTCACAATAGTAAGCGCTGCGCCCCGTCATCCAGGTGTTGCCGAGGCAAACGATGGCAAGCCCATGGGTCTGTGCGCACCGGATCGTCGCCTCGGAGGCGCGATACGCGGCGACCATGCCCGTCGTGTTGCCGCCATCGAGCAATAGCGTCGCGCCAGTCTCTCGTACAACGTTGAGCGGCCGCCGCGGCAGCCGAAATTTCGGGTAATCGACGACATTGAGCAATTTCGGCAAGCCGGAATATTCATAGCCGCACAGCGCCGCGTCCAGCACATGATCGGTCAGGATGTGCGCATCGTCGGCGTCGAACCCGGCACCGCGCATCGCCGCTTCGCCCAGTACACGCGCATCATTGATTGTCAGGTGGATGCGATCGTTGCCGGTCTGGTCGGCCATGGGACAGTCCCTATTCTTGATGACCCAGCGTGCCGCGGGAGCGCACATCGTGTCCATCCCTGCCGCGCGACATAGCCGGATGCATGACACGGTGGCACTATCCGGCCGAGCACCAATCGACGAGGAACCAAGATGGCGATGCACATTCTCTGGCCCAATCTTCCCCCCGAATTCGAGCCTGTCGTCCGCGATGCGGTCGGTCCCGGCTTCGAAACCGACATTTGCTCGCGTTTTGAGGAGGTATCAGACGCGCAATGGGCCAACGCCGATGCCGTGGTGGGTGCCTGTCCGCCCCAGTATATCGACAAGCTGCGCAAGTGCCGGATCTTTGTAAAGCTGGGCGTCGGCTACGACGAGATCGACCTGGAACGCTTCGGCAAACTGGGCATCGCCGTCTGTAACACGCCGGATTATGGCACGCGCGAAGTCGCCGACCACGCGATGGCCTTGATGATGACGCTGGCCAAGAGCATCGCATATCACGATTCCGAATTGCGTACCGACCTACGCACCAACTGGCGCCCGGCGCACAACCCATTCGGACGCCGGCTGTCGGTCTGCACATTCGGCGTCGTCGGGATGGGCCGCATCGGCACGGCCGCGGCCCGGCGCGCCAAGGCCTTCGACATGGATGTCGTGTTCTACGACCCGTACCAACCGAACGGCTACGAGCTTGCCCTCGGCGTCCGCCGCGCTGATTCGTTGGCCGAGTTGATGGGGCAATGCGATTTCGTCAGCATCCACACGCCGCTGACCGCGGAAACGCGCAGCATGATCGGCGCGAAGGCGTTCGCTGCCGCGAAGCGTGGCATGATCCTGATCAACACGGCGCGCGGTCCGATCGTCGATATCGACGCGCTGTACGACGCGATGAAGGATGGCATCGTGCTGGCCGCCGGGCTTGACGTGCTGCCGGAGGAACCGGCCAATCCGCAGTCTCGCCTGATTGCCGCGTGGCAGCGCAACGAGGACTGGATCCGTCACCGCCTGGTGCTGACCCCTCACTCGGCCTTCTACACACCGGAGAGCATGCGCGACAATCGCGCCTTCTCCTCGCGCACGGCCGCACGTTTCCTGCGCGATGGGCGGCTGGAGAATTGCGTCAACAAGCAGTTCCTTGTTGCACGAGGGCAAGGGCCCCTCTCGGGGTAAGGTCCCCCTATGTCATGCGAGGTGACCATCGGCCGGACGGGCCGACCCGCGGCTCGATGAAAGCGCGGCGCGCCACACGTTTTCCGTCATGGCCGGGCTTGCCCCGGCCATCGACGCATCGTCGATCAGGACGCGTTCTGTGCGCGCCCGATCAGTTGGGGGCGATGGCCGGGTCAAGCCCGGCCATAACGGGAACTTTCTTGCCAGGACCGCGAGCGAAGCCTGGCGGGACGAAGCAATCTCGGTCGGGCAGAGTCAAGATACGATCGATTGACCGAGATTGGCTCGTCGCGGCAACACAACGTAGCTCAGCTATGCCACGGTTCCATTTGCGCGCAACGCAGCGATGTCCTCAGCAGAGAACCCATACGCCGTAAGAACCTCATCGCTATGCTGCCCATACGTCGGCGCCGCAGTTGCCACCGGCCCGGGCGTCTCGGGAAACTTGATCGGCCTCGTCATCGTCCGATAACGCCCGACCACTGGGTGATCGAGCGTCGTCACGAGCCCTTCAGCAACAACCTGCGGATGGTCGAACATGTCCTCGATCGACCGCACCGCGGCGCAGGGCACGCGTTCCCCGAAAATCGTCTCCCATTCCAATGCGGTGTGTTCAGTCAGTGCAGCATGCAATTCGGGCAGCAAATCCGCCGCATGCTCCGCGCGGCTGCGCATCGTCGCGCAGCGCGGGTCGCGAGCCATTTCCGGCCGGCCGATCAACTCGCAGAACGCCGCGAAGAAATGGTTCGAGTGCAGCGAAACGTACAACGCCCCCGACCTGGTAGGATGGATGCCGGTCAACCCGCCGGTGCCGGAATCGCGCGTCACGTCACGGCCTTCATTCTCGGCCCACACGAACCGACCAGCCTGAATGGTCAAAGCGCTGCGCAACAGCGACAGGCTCAGATACTGCCCGCGTCCACTGCGCTCGCGCTGGAACAACGCGGCGGCTACGCCATAGGCGAGCAGGGCCGAGGTGAAATAATCGAGCACGGAACCCAGCACCAATTGCGCCCGATCGGTCCCGCCGCCCTGGAATACGGCCATGCCGCTCAGGCATTGCAACACCTGGTCGAAGCCGCCCTTATCACTGAGCGGCCCGTCATCGCCGTAACCGGTCAACCCAGCATAGATCAGGCGCCGATTGATCGCACGCAGCCGCGGATAGTCGATTCCCAGCCGCGCCGGCACCGACGGGCGGAAATTCTCCACCAACACATCGGCGCTCGCCACCATGCGATCCAGCACGGCCAGTCCGTCCGGCTGCTTCAAATCCAGCGCCAGTGCCCGCTTCCCCCGGTTGGTACCAAGAAAGAACCTGCTCTCACCTTCCAGGCTGGATGGAAACTGACGCAGCATGTCGCCTTGTGGCGACTCGATCTTGATCACGTCCGCGCCAAGATCGGCCAGCAGCGTGCAGCCATACGGTCCCGCGAGATAGCTGCACAGATCCAGCACCTTGATCGCGTCAAGCGGTCCAGCCGGTTTGTCCGTCATCATGTGGCCTCCCGCGCGCGAATGGCGGCGATCTTCTGCAAGACCCGCTGGGCGCGATACACGATTGGATAATCGATGAACTTTCCGTCGAGTTGGATGGCCGCGCTGCCCTCGGCCTCAGCCCGGGCGAACGCGGCGCACACGCGATCTGCGAACGCAACTTCCGCATCGCTCGGCATGAACATGCGGTTCACCACCGCTATCTGGTCCGGATGAATGCACATCTTACCCTGAAAGCCGTATCCCAAAGCTGTGCGGGCCGACGCTTCAAGACCCTCCGGGTCTGCCAGATCCACCCAGACGGTATCGAGCGGCGCGTCGATTCCGGCCGCACGTGACGCCGAGACGATCGCCGTGCGGACGTGGGCCAGCTCGGTTTCGTTGCGGCTCCACGTCATGTTGATGTCCAGCGTGAAATCGCCGGCGCCGAAGGCAACGCGCCGCACGCGCGTTCCAGCCGCCAGGATTGCATCGATCTGTCGCAGCCCGCGGGCCGTTTCGATGATCGGGATCAGGTCGATGTCGCCGGTCGGCAGCCCACGGTCACGCTCAAGTTGCGCCAGCAGCCAATCGACGGTAGCAACACAAGCGGCGCTTTCGGTTTTCGGCAGGATGATGCCGTCCAGACCACGCTGTACCACGGCCACCATGTCGCCGTAGCAGAATTCGGTATCGACAGCATTGACCCGGACATAGAGCAATGCCTGCCGCGGCCGTTGCAGTGCAGCCGCGATCGCCGCGCGTGTCGTAGGTTTCTCGGCGATTGCGACGGCATCTTCCAGGTCGAGGATCACCGCGTCGGCATCCAACGACAGCGCCTTTTCCACGCGCCGTGCATGATTGCCTGGTGCGAACAGCAGGCTGCGCAGCAGTGACATTCGTGTGTTCATTGCGCGATCCTTGGTAGTGGCCCCACACATGTCATTGCGAGGAGCGAAGCGACGAAGCAATGTCGCTCGGATGAGCGTACGAACCGTTCCCGCGCGCACAGGACGGGGATTGCTTCGTCGCCTCGCTCCGCGCAATGAGATGCAATCCAACGCGCCGCACGTCTCCGGCAGAGGGTACTAGCCGCGCCCGATATACGGCATCTTGGTGGCCATGACAGTCATGAACTGCACGTTCGCCTCCAGAGGCAGGCTGGCCATGTAGGAAACACCCCGCGCCACCACCTCCACGTCGATGCGCGCCTCCGGCTCAACTTTGCCGCTGGCCTGCAAGCGCCCGCGCGCGGTGTCTTCGTTGCGTGTTGTCGCGGCGTTGCCGATATCGATCTGGCCGCTTGCGATATCGAACTCACGCCCATCCAGCGACAGCGACCGCGTCAGCCCTGTCAGCGCATGCTTGGTGGCAGCGTACGGGGTCGAATTTCGCCGCGGCACATGCGCCGAGACCGAGCCGTTGTTGATAATACGCCCGCCCCGCGGCGTCTGGTCCTTCATCATGCGGAACGCGTGCTGGGCGCAGAGGAACGCACCCGTCAGGTTGGTCGCGACGACGGTCGACCATTGCTCATAGGTCAAATCCTCGATCGGAATATTGCGCGTGCTGGTGCCGGCATTGTTGAACAGCAGATCGATGCGGCCAAACGTTGCGCGCACGGTCTCGAACAAGGACGCGATCGAAGCCGGATTCATCACGTCGGTTGGCACACAGAGCATGCGCGGCGCCATCGCTTTGGCGAGTGCGGCGGTTTCCTCCAGCATGTTACGGCGGCGCCCGGCCAGCACCACCGAAAATCCATCGGCGTACAAAGCCAGCGCTGTCGCCCGCCCGATCCCGCTGCCGGCACCTGTGATCACCGCGATCCTTCCATTGGTTTCCATGGTGCGTTTTCTCCCCGCTCACGGCACAGGCCTGCGCCATCCTCCGCGCTGCGACCTCGAAGAGCAACCCAGAGGGACAGGCTGCCCCGCATATGTCACGCCGCCCTTGACGCGCCACGGTACTCCCCGCACGGATTCACGAAAGGTCAGGCGACGAAGGGCGCTTGGCCTATCGGGTGGAAGCATCAGTGCAAGGAGAGCGCCTGGGCAGATGGCATACCAGGCCACAACTGAAACGGGAGGAACGGTTGTCATGACGATCACAATCCGGCCATTGCATCCATTGTTCTGTGCGGAGATCGCCGGCGTCGATACCGGCGCATCGATGGACGACGCAACTTTTGCCCAGATCCGCTCAGCATTGGACGAATATTCGGTCCTGATCTTCCACGACCAGACTCTCGACGATGAGCGCCAGGTCGTGTTCAGTCTCCGCTTTGGGCCGCTGCAGAAGTCGGGCAGGGCCAATCCCGCGACAGGTAGCTATTTCGCTCGGCAATCGAATCTCGACATCGAGACCGGCGCGGTGATTCCGGCCGAAGACCGGCGGATGATCTACCAGAAGGGCAACTATCTCTGGCACTCGGACAGTTCGTTCAACGCAGCGGGATCGCTATGTTCTTTGCTGTCCGCCCGGCTCGTTCCCGCCGCCGGCGGCAACACCGAGTTTGCCTGCATGCGCGCGGCTTACGTCGCGCTGCAAGACGCTGTGAAGCAAACGCTGGAAGGCCTCGTCGTAGAGCATAGCCTGGTCTGGTCGCGCAGCACGGTGTCGGACGAGGCGCTGACGCCTGACATGAAAGCCGAACTGCCGGGCGCATGGCAGCCCATGGAGCGCGTCAATCCGGCGAACGGCCGCAAGGCGGTCTATGCGGGTGCGCATGCCTCGCACGTCATCGGTTGGCCCCGCGAGCAAGGCCGCGCGTTCATTGCATGGCTCAACGAATTTGCGACCCAGCCGCAGTTCCGTTTCTCCCACGCGTGGCAACAGGGCGACCTGGTCATCTGGGACAATCGCGCGGTGCTCCATCGGGCCACCGCGTACGATACGTTGCATCACAAGCGCCTGATGCAGCGCACCACGGTCCGCGGCGACGGCCCAACCGTCCCGCAGCCGGAACGCTACGAACTCGCCGCGGCCTAGGCGTCAACCAACGGGGACGACGAGTTTCTCCGCCCGGCTGCGGATGTCGTCCGGCCAGCGCGCCGGCCGTCGAGCGTCGAGATCCAGGATCACGCCGTATTGGCTAAGCTGCGCGATCTCGGTGCCGCTCCGCGGATCGGCCATGCGATGGATCATGCGCAGCGAGGAATTGCCCAGATACCCGATGCCGGTCGTCACCAGATACGGCGCATCGAGCACCAGCGCGGCGGAAACACGCAGGATCAACTCGAAGGTGGAGAACCCGCGGCGGTTCTGCTGCATGAAGATGGCGTCCATGCCGATCGCGGCGCCAAGCTGCGCGGACGAATTGGAGAAGCGGTGCACCATCGCGCCGAGCGCGAAATTCCCTGCGGCATCGATATCGGTGTGTTTGACGCGGCCTCGAGCGGTGGGGATGAAGCGATCGGTGGTCAGCGGGTCGGGACGGTGTTCTGTCTCCGGCCCATTCCAGGTCGCACAGCGAGCGGCGATGGCATGGTGTTGCTCCGACGTAAGCGGGGCAGCGGAGAGATCACGATGTTCCTCGATCCAGGTGACGACCTCGCCGTTGGCAGAGTCGACAAAACGATGGCCCAGGCGCAGTCCCGCCTCGAGGCCGATTGGCGCGCTTTCGACATGGAAGCTGGCCCCTTCGCGGAGTTCACGCGCGAAACGCCCGATGATGCGGCGCGGGATGTCGCTGCGGTGGGGAACGCCGAGGGCGTCGCCGAGATTGGCTTCGGCTTCCTCCAGGCGATCGAAATAGTAGGCGATGGTGAAATGCTCCGTGACGTCACATTGCCAGGGGGGCACGGCACCGCGGTGAGTTTCGATCCAATGGGTCATTGCGTGGCCAGGTTCACGAAGGGCATGACCAACCTTGCTACGGGAGGGGTTGCATCGTTCAAAGCCTGGAACGGCGACGGCCGGCAGTCCTTGTTTACTGCCGGGCCGAACGTCGCGCAGATCCAGGAAATTCCATCAATCCGCAAATCTGAACGCCTCTAGGCGACCATCAGCTCCCGGAGGCATGAACACATCCAGAATTTCACGTACTTCCGGTGGAGCGTCGGTGCCAAAGCCTTCACTTCCGCTTCATCGCCGGGAAAATAATAGTGCGTCCGGCGCGGCAGATGTGCTTCGGCACGCAGCGCATTCTCGCTGATCCGGGTCTTGGCGTAGGGGCCAAGGCCAGTGGTGAACATCTCCTCCCGTCTGATCTCGCCGTCCGAACCGTCGATCACTTCGCTGTACGTGGTGCCGCTGAGGTGATGCAGCGCGTGGATCAGTTCATGGCCCAGCGCGATATAGGTAGGTGTCCTCACACCGGCCAGCCGGGTGTAAATCTCCTCGCTGTCATCATCATTTTGGATATAGATGATAGTCTTGCTTCCCTCCCCGGCGAACTTCATCGTCCGGGTACCGATCATCTTGTCGACGTGGTATTTCCTGTCCATGTACCACGCGTTGGTGCTCGGCCCTTGGCCTGCCTCGCCTTCCTTGCCGATCCGGATGGTCACCGACCGATCCTTCCCGGACCCTTTCGTGCCCACCCCCTCATAGCGTCTTGCGATGAGATTCAGCAGGTCGGCGCCGGTTGGCAACTGCGATATCTTAATAAGATCCCGCTGAGTTCGATTGAAAAAGCGAGCACGCTTTCCCCCATCCTCGGGTGCAAGCTGCCAGTCCGTCTCGATCAGGATGCCCTTAAACCACGATGGTTTAGCTACCATTGCATCTCCCCTCCTTGTTGGTCGAGCAGCCAGGCAAATTGCCGCACGTATCGAATATCAGGCAGGCTGCCACCGGCCCGCCTGATCGTGACCGCGCGCCATTAGCACTTTGGTGCAAGGTGGCCAATTCCTTTCGCGGCGATAGACTGAAGTGGATCCTGAGGAGGGGCTCCACCCCTGCGGTAGCGTCCTCGGAGGCATACTAACCCGAATAGAAATCCGGGAATTGTAAGAGACTGCATCCGGCGCGCGGCGACTTGTTCAAGACGTTCCGGCGATTGTCGCAGGCGACGAGCCGGTCAAAAGATGCGGCGCGTCCGGGGAAGACGCGCCGCCAAGTAGGTTTCGGGAGGAAACATCGCACCATTTCGGCGTGCGGCGACCGTTTTGGCAGCAACCTGGTTACAATCTGGTTGCTGAACGTGATATTATCGTAAACGCACAGTTTTGGCGCATGTCTGTCCCTTTCCCGCGCTCCCTGCTCGCGCCGCTGCTGATCAGCGACAGCAGTTTGCAAGTCCAGGTAAGTCCGATCGATCCTGCCCGCGCGCGTTTTGCCGGCGCCGAAGCAAAAGAGCTGCGCCGTCGGGGGCAAGAGAAGACAGCGCCGCCAGGCTGGGGGGAAGGTAAGTGCCGGCATCGCCTTGGCGACGCCGGTGTAAATTCCACAAGGTGCGATCGGCGGCTGGGCATTGATCTGCGTCAAACCGGTGGCGGCAGGCGAACCCGTTGACCTTTTCCGGCACCGCACGGCACGAGACTCCATGACCACCACCATGACCCCACACCCCTTCGCCGCCCTCCCGCCCGCCGAGCCCGAATCGGTTGGCGTCTCCTCCGCCCGTCTCGCCCGCATCCGTCCCGCGCTGAATGCCGAGATCGAGGCCGGCCAGCTCCCCGGCGCAGTCATCGCCATTGCCCGCCACGGCCGCCTGATCTTGCACGAAGCCGTCGGCCGTCTCCGCCCCGACGACTCCACCCCGATGCCGCGCGATGCCTTGTTCGCCATCGCCTCCATGACCAAGCCCGTCACCGGGGTCGCCGCGTTGCTATTGTGGGAGGAAGGCCGCCTCAGCCTTGCCGACCCGGTCGAGCGCTTCCTGCCCCAGCTCGGCAACCGCCGCGTGGCGGTGCAGGCCGAGAGCGGCCGCGCCGGCCAAACCCCAATTGCAACCGTCCCCGCCCAGCGCTCGATCGCCATCCTGGACCTGATGCGCCACACCTCCGGCATTCCCTATGGCGGACAGGGGATGACCGCGGTGCACACGCTCTACCCGACCTCGTCGAACGTTGCCGGCGCCACGCTCGATGCCACCGCCTTCCTGGCCCAACTCGCCGCCGCGCCACTGCTGCACCAGCCGGGCACGGTGTGGGAGTACGGCCTCTCCATCGACGTGATCGGCCTGGTGGTGCAGGCGATCTCCAGCCAGGCCCTCGGCGCCTTCCTGGAGCAGCGGTTGTTCCGTCCCCTGGGCATGGTGGACACCAGCTTCCAGGTGCCGCCGGATAAGGTTTCACGCCTGGCGCGCCCGCTGCCCCGCGATCCCGTCACCCGTGCGCCGCAATCGGTGCCGGACCGCGCCCTGGCCCTGCGCTTCGAATGCGGCGGCGGCGGGCTGGCATCCACCGCGCTCGACTATTTGCGATTCGCCCAGATGCTGCTGGGCGGCGGCGTGCTGGGCGGCACGCGCATCCTGGGCCGCAAGACCGTGGAAGCGATGTGCACCGACCACCTGACGGCAGAGATCGACAACCGCATCGCCGGCCTCGACCCGGCATCCGCCGGCTATGGGTTCGGCCTGACAGTGGCTGTGCGCCAGGGACCCAACGCCTTGATGGGCGGTCCGGGAGAGTTCTTCTGGAACGGCGCCTACGGCACTTTGTGGTGGGCCGACCCGGCTGAAGACCTGACAGTGGTGTTCATGACACAGGTCCCCGGCGAGCAACGCCGTCCCTTCCGCCCATTGCTCAACGCGCTCGTCTACCAGGCGCTGACCGACTGATGCCGGCTCAGGCCGAAGGCCGCCGGCAAGCGCCGCCCATACTGGCATGTTACCCCGCGTGGTCGGCGATTTCTGATCCGATTAGGGCTTCCTCAACCACTTGTGGCGTAGCAGACTGGACATTGCCGGGAAATCGCCGTGGTCACGGTGCGTTACTGTCGGCAACAGGCAGTGGCACGGAGTATGCTCATGTTCGCCGCCAAGCCCATCCTCGCGGCCGTATTCGCCGTCGGCGTGGGTTATGCCGCCTCGCCCTATGTAACGCTCTATCGGCTCGATCACGCGATGCGCACCGGAGATTCGGCGACCTTGCAGAGGCTGGTGGATTGGCCGGCGGTGCGCGAGGGGATCAAGGAAGACATCTGCGACGGGCTCGCGGACGATTCGGCTCAGGCGATGGATCACGGCCAACTGCCGCCGTTCGGCGCATCCTTCGTGCAGGGCATCGCCGCGAATGCCGTCGACCGCGCGGTGACGCCGGAGGCGCTGGCCGACTTCACGCGTCACGATGGCCGCGTCCAAAGCGTAACGGCCGACGTTACGTGGGCATTCTTCGACGACCCCACCGACTTCGTCGTCACCCTGCACGTTCCGGGACAACAAGGCCCGGTCCGGCTGGAAATGACCCTGAAGGACGCGCGCTGGCAGGTCACGCGTATTTGGTTAACGCCCAGCCTGTTGCAGGAAGCCAACGCGAGAACGTGACGGGCTCCGTCCCGGCATTGCGCGGGGGAGGTCATCGGCCGCTATGATGTCGCAGTTTCGTTGAAGCAGCGGCAAGTCCTGGATGCACCTCTCGCTCATTGTGCCGGCGCCGTTCGAGCAAGTGTCCGGTGGATACAGCTATGATCGCCGCATGGTCGCGGAACTGCGGGCGGCCGGCACCGGCGTCGACGTCGTTGAACTTGATGGACGTTTCCCACTGGCTGACGACACGGCGCATGAAGCCGCCTGCAAGGCCTGGGATTCGCTCAACGACACCTCGCGCCCCGTCATCGACGGCCTGGCACTGCCGGCCTTTGCGGGCATGGAAGACGCATTGGCGGCGCGCGGTGCCATCGGCCTGATCCATCATCCCACCGCGTTGGAGACCGGCTTTTCCGAGGCCGACCGCGACTCGCTGCGCCGCATCGAGCGGCGGCTATATGGCCGACTGTACCGCTTGATCGTGACCAGCGATGCGACGGCGGAGCGGCTGGCGTTCGACTTCGGCGTCAATCGCGCCCGGATCGCGGTTGTCGTGCCCGGCACGGACGATGCGCCGCGGTCGTTGGGATCGGGTGGCCCAGGATGTGCGATTCTGTCGATCGGCACGCTGGTGCCGCGCAAAGGCCACGATGTGCTGCTGCGTGCACTGGCACGGTTGTTCGATCTCGATTGGCGCCTGACCATCGTCGGATCGCCGCGCCGCGATCCAGCGCATGCCGCGGCGCTTGAGGCACTGGCGCAGGAACTGGATGTCGCACCCCGCGTGCGCTTTGCTGGTGAGGTAACCGGCGACGCACTCGAAGTGCAGTGGCAGCGCACGGATCTGTTCGCCCTGGCGACATGGTTCGAAGGCTACGGCATGGCCGTGGCAGAAGCGCTGAAGCGCGGGCTGCCGGTCGCTGTGTGTTCGGGCGGCGCCGCGGCTGCGCTGGTCGAACCCGAGGCGGGCGTGGTGTGCGAGCCCGGCGACCGCGTGCAACTCTCAAAGGCCCTACGCCGTCTGATCTTCAGTCGCGACCTGCGCACAGTCATGGGCGAAGGGGCATGGCAGATCGGTCAGAAGCTGCCAGATTGGAAGACGCAGGCAAAAAACCTCGCCCGCGAAGCGGATCGACGCGAGGCGCCGTAGGCGACCGGCGTGAGGGTGATCGGGTCGGTACCTGCTGATGGTCGGGCTGGTCCGTTATATAAGAGTGCCGCGCACCGACCCGATGACCCTCATCCTCGGTGCTTCGCACCTCGACCTCTGCCGCGTTGCGCGAATAGCGCTACGCGGCAGAGGTGAAGCTAAAGGAGAACCCCATGCTTCTCGGCGCAATTGCGGACGACTTCACCGGCGCCACCGACCTCTGCTCGATGCTCGTGCGTGGCGGTATGCGCACCGTGCAACTGATCGGCGTTCCGTCCGGCACCACCTCTCCACCGGATGCCGATGCTGTCGTCATCGCGCTGAAATCCCGCACCGCGTCAGTGCGAGACGCGGTACAGCAAAGCCTCGCCACGCTCGCCTGGTTGCGCAGCGCCGGCTGCCGCCAGTTCTTTTTCAAATATTGTTCCACTTTCGACAGCACCGACCAGGGCAATATTGGGCCCGTCGCCGATGCACTGATCCGTGAACTGGGCTGTGGCTTTGCGCTTGCCTGTCCTGCCTTCCCCACCAACGCGCGCACCGTTTACCAAGGCCACTTGTTCGTCGGCAGCACGCTGCTGAACGAAAGCGGCATGAAGCACCATCCGCTCACGCCGATGACCGATGCCAATTTGGTGCGCGTGCTCGGCCGGCAGACCGACGGCACTGTCGGTCTCGTGCCCTACAACACGGCAGAACGCGGCGCCAGCGCCATCCGCGACGCCATGACCGCGCTGAAAGAACAAGGTCGCCGCTATGCGATCATCGATGCCGTGAACGACGCGCACCTGATCGCGATCGGTGAGGCAGCCGCGCAGCATGCGCTGATCACCGGCGGCTCCGGCGTCGCCATGGGGCTGCCCGCAAATTTCCGTCGTGCCGGCCTGCTGCCAAGCGAGTCCGACGCCAGCGCATTGCCGCGCGTCAACGGCGCCGCTGCCGTGCTGGCCGGTTCGTGCTCACGGGCGACGCTCGGTCAGTTAGGCCGTGCGCGCGAACATTTGCCGGTGTGGCAGATCGATGTCCTCGCGACACCAGACGCAAACAAGCTCGCCGCGGCGGCATTGGATTGGGCGCGTGGCAAACCAGGCGATACGCCGATCATCATCGCCGCGTCGGCTCCGCCCGAGACAGTGGCCGCAGTCCAGCAGAAGCTGGGACGCGATGCCGCCGGAGCGCTGATCGAATCCGCACTGGCAGGAATTGCCGCCGGCCTTGTCGATGCAGGCGTACGACGTCTCGTCGTAGCGGGCGGCGAAACGGCGGGCGCCGTCGTGCAGCGACTCGGCGTGAGCAGTCTGCGCATTGGTGCGGAGATCGATCCCGGCGTGCCTTGGACCTATGCTGAAGGCAGCGGCGAACCGCTATTGCTTGCCCTGAAGTCGGGTAATTTCGGCGCGCCTGATTTCTTCACCAAGGCGTTCGCACTGCTGGAGGCGTGAAATGAACGAGCAAGACACTCGCCGGCTTCTGGCCGACCTCGCCGCCAGCCTGTTTGCGCGCGGTTTCTCGGTGGGCAGCGCGGGCAATATCAGCGTGAAACTGGACGACGGCTATCTGATCACGCCGACCAATTCGAGCCTCGGCCGGTTGGATCCTGCGCGGCTATCGCGCCTGGATACGGAGTTCCGTCATATTGGCGGCGACAAGCCATCCAAGGAAGTCTTCATGCACCGAGCGATGTATCGCGCGCGGGCGGAAGCCGGCGCGGTGGTGCATCTGCATTCCACCCAGGCGACAGCGGTGGCGTGCTTGCCCGACGTGGATCATGACAACCCGATCCCGCCTCTGACGCCGTATTTCGTCATGCGAATCGGACGGCGGATGCCGATCGTCAGTTATTATCGGCCTGGCGATCCGGCGATGGAGCCGGCCATCCATCATGCAGCACAGGATGCGCGGGCTGTGCTGCTGGCGAACCATGGACCGGTGGTGTCAGGCGCCACGCTGACTGACGCGGTGTATGCCGCAGAAGAACTGGAAGAAGCCGCAAAACTGTTCCTGATGCTTCGGCACGAGACCCCGCGACTGCTGACGCGGCCCCAGGTGGACGACCTACTATAAAAAAAACCTCTCCCGCGAAGCGGGAGAGGTCAAGACGCAAAGCGACGAGGGTGAGGCTGATGCGAAGGCGGAGGCGGCGGCAGTCATCACCGTACCGACACGCCGAGCACTTCCGTACCGGCCCAACCACCCCCGGCCTGCTACGGGGCAGGCACCACCCTCGGTGCTAACCAATCGGAACCTCTCCCGCTAGCCACGGGAGAGGCTGACACCGTTCAGGCCATCGACTCGTCGGCGCTGCCTTCGTCCATTTCCGGCATCGTCGGGGCGGCAGCCTTCCGCTTGCGCCCACCGGCCTTGCGCGCCTTCTTGGCAGCAGCCTTCTTGCCAGCGGCTTTCTTCTTGCCAGCCGCCTTCTTCTTGCCGGCGGCCTTCTTCTTGCCCACAGCCTTGCGGCCGGCGACCTTGCGCGCGCCCTTCGCAGCAACCTTGCGTGCACCTTTCTTGCCGACGGCTTTCTTCTTCTTGGCACCAGCCTTCTTCTTCTTGGCGCCAGCCTTCTTCGCAGCGCGGATCGCCATGGCCTGGGCCTTCGGCTTCTCCGTCGTCTCTTCGTTGTCCACTTGCTAAAGCTCCTTCTGGTCCTGTTCGTTGGTTGACGCGGTGTGACTCACGGCAGGCCGTGCAGCCGGTCCCGCACTTTGTCTGCCGTTGCATCGCTCGCACGCGGACAGACCGGCAACGTCAGAACGGCGATCGGAGCAATCTTGTCGTGCCATGCCAGCGCAAACGCAGCGATGGAGCATGGCGACGCTCCGAGGACTCTGGCGCGCAATCGCGCCAGTTCCCGCACATGCGATGGCCGCGAACGTCCAGTGAAGCGGCGAACCGAACCGGTGCAGCGTTTGCGCACCACGGTGTTCGCCACTGCCTGCGCGATCGTGCCCGACATGTCGGCGTTCGATCGCCTGCGCTGACTCTGGACGAGGCTGCGGCCCATGGACCGTCCCTTCCGTTGGCGGCAGTGCGAACCGATCGAGTCAAGTACGCGAATCGACAACACACATGCCGATTCCGCTAAACATCCGCTGACATACGCATGTCAACAAAAAGCAACGTCCGGGCGCATCGATGGCGCAAAAAATTTCGTGCCGCCGTCAATGCGATGCATTCATGCCACACATAAACAAACCTCTCCCGCTCTAGCGGGAGAGGTCGAGATGCGAAGCATCGAGGGTGAGGGTGCCGCGTGCAGGAAGGAAGAGAGTGACTTTACTGACCGCTGCACCCGCTCCCTCGGTGCTGATGCTGCTCGACCTCTCCCGCGAAGCGGGAGAGGTTCTCTTCGTCAGCGCTTCTCCATCGGCACGAACGGCACGTTCTCCGGCCCCACGTAATTCGCCGTCGGGCGGATCAGCTTGTTGTCGATGCGTTGCTCGATGACATGCGCGCCCCAGCCTGACGTGCGGGCGATCACGAACAGTGGCGTGAACATCGCCGTCGGCACGCCGAGCATGTGGTAGGAGATGGCGCTGAACCAATCGAGGTTGGCGAACATCTGCTTGGCGTCGGCCATCGTCGCCTCGATTCGGTCGGCGATGTGGAACAGCTTCATGTCGCCGGCAGCCTGCGAAAGGCGGCGTGCGACCTCCTTGATCACCTTGTTGCGCGGATCGGCGATCGTATAGACGGCGTGGCCGAATCCGATGACCACCTCGCGGTTGGCGACGCGCTTGCGGATGTCAGCTTCCGCCTCATCCGGCGAGTCGTAACGGCTCTGTATCTCGAACGACACCTCGTTGGCGCCGCCATGCTTCGGGCCGCGCAGCGCGCCGATGCCGGCCGTGATGGCCGAGTACATGTCTGCACCGGTGCCCGCCACCACACGGCAGGTGAAGGTGGAGGCGTTGAACTCATGCTCGGCGTAAAGGATCAGCGACGTGTGCATCGCGCGGACGAACACATCGCTGGGCGGCTTGCCGTGCAGCAGGTGGAGGAAATGGCCGCCGATCGAGTCGTCGTCGGTCTCCACGTCGATGCGCTTGCCGTTATGGGCGAAGTGGAACCAGTAGAGCAGGGCCGAGCCGAGACACGCCATCAGATGATCGATGATGTCGCGAGCGCCGGGTTGGTTCTGATTGTCCTTCTCCGGCAGCACGCAGCCGAGCGCGGAGACGGCGGTGCGCATCACGTCCATGGGATGCGACGCGGCAGGCAGCGACTCCAGCGTCTGCTTCACCGAGGCAGGCAGGCCGCGCAGCGCGCGGAGTTTCTCCTTGTACGCCACCAGTTCGGCGCGGTTGGGCAGCTTGCCGTGGACAAGGAGGAATGCGATCTCCTCGAACTCGCATTGCTCTGCGACGTCGAGGATGTCGTAGCCGCGGTAGTGCAGGTCGTTGCCCGTGCGCCCGACGGTGCACAGCGCGGTATTTCCCGCGACGACACCGGACAGGCCTACGCCGCGCTTGGCGCGGTTGGGGAGTGTGGTGGATGCGCTCATGTGGGTCTCCTCTGTCAACGTCACCTCTCCCGCCTACGGCGGGAGAGGTCGAGACGCGAAGCGTCGATGGTGAGGGTGATCGGGTCGGTGCTCTTTGTTCTCTTTTTCCTGACCTCCCGATCACCCTCACCCTCGGTGCTTCGCACCTCGACCTCTCCTGCAAACGGGAGAGGTTGCCTCAGTCAAAATATCCCCGGCTTGCCAACCGCCAGCGCACCCGCCGGCAGCACGACATTCAGTCCGCTCAACTCCTCCGCCTTCAATCGCGGCAGGTTCTGCGCAACCTCCAGGAAACGATTCGCCTCGCGCGGCGTGATGATGCCATCGGTCATTTCGCGGAACTTGCGGATGTAGTCCTCGCGCACGAACGGCCTGGCACCGCGCGGATGCGCGTTGGCCACCGCCATCTCATCCACCAGCGTCGAGCCGTCGCGCATGAACACCTCGACACGCCCACCGAACGCAAGCTCGTTCGGATCGGTCGAGAGATAGCGCCGCTCCCACTCCGGATCTTCGCGCGTCTCGATCTTGTGCCACAGCCGCACTGTCTCCGGCCGCGACGCACGCTTCGGCGCGTAGCTGTCCACGTGGTGCCAGCGCCCGTCCTGCAGCGCGACGGCGAAGATATACATGATCGAGTGGTCCAGCGTTTCCCGGCTGGCATGAGGGTCCATCTTTTGCGGATCGTTGGCGCCGGTCCCGATTACCGCGTGCGTGTGGTGGCTGGTGTGGATCACGATCCGCTCCACCTCCTCCGGATCACGAATTCGCTCGCGCATGCGGAACGCCAGATCGATCAGCGCCTGTGACTGGTACTCAGCGCTATGCTCCTTGGTGAAGCTGTCCAGGATCGCGCGCTTCGGCTCACCTTGCGCCGGCAGCGGCACCTGGTAGTGCGCCTGTGGCCCGTCCAGTACCCAGGCAATCACGCTGTCCTCGCCTTCATAGATCGGGCTCGGCGCACCTTCGCCGCGCATCACGCGATCTACCGCTTCCACAGCCAGCTTGCCGGCATGCGCGGGTGCATACGCTTTCCACGAGCTGATCTCACCCTTGCGCGACTGCCGCGTGGTGACGCTGACATGCACCGCCTGCTGCACCGCCTGATAGATCACCTCCGGCTTTAGGTTCAGCAGCGTGCCGATTCCCGCCGCCTGTCCCGGACAGAGATGGGTGATGTGGTCGATGCGATGCTTGTGCAGCGAGATGGCGCGCACGAGGTCGATGTGGATCTCGTAGCCGGTGGCGATACCGCGAAGCAGGTCGCGGCCGGACTTTCCCATTGTCTGCGCCACCGCAAGGATTGGCGGGATGTTGTCGCCGGGATGCGAGTAATCCTGCGCCAGAAATGTGTCGTGCATGTCGAGCTCGCGCACGGCCGTGCCGTTTGCCCACGCTGCGTACTCCGGACTGACAGTCTTGCTGGACGCCACGCCGAACACGGTCGCACCGGCGGCGCCGCGCGGACGCGGATGGCCCAGCGACATGTCGCGTGCCGACATTGGCGCATGGCGATTCACCGACGCAACGGCCACTGCCGCGTTGTCGATCACGCGGTTGACGATCATGTCAGCCACGTCCTTCTCGACAGGCACTTTGTCGGCGGCGACGGCGGCGATCTTCCAGGCAAGCTGGTCTTCTCGTGTCAGGTTGTCCTTCGAGGGATGCACCCTCACGTCGTGCAGGATCATGCGTTTCCTCCAGTGCGGCGGCCGGCATCGATGCCCAGCGCTTCGTAGGGTCGGCACGGGACAACGGCAAGCGCAGCGGTCCGCATGCGTGGGGTGCGCATACACTTATATATATGTGGGGGATCATGGGGGACGAGCAGAGCATTGCTCCTCCGACGACAGCTGATCGCGCCTCGGTGCGCCTTGCGATCGTCGAACTGCAAGGGCACGAGCACCAGCGGCACGACACGCGCTTCCGGGGGACCGAGTGGCGGACGACTATCTCGACGGGATGGGCAACGCGCGCAGACGGAGGCAGTCATTCTGGTCGCACAGATCGGTTCAGCGTTCGCCGGATTCGTTGCCGGCCGGATCGAGACTCAGGCCAGCATCGCAGAGACCCCGGACTAAATCCGCTTCGGTCTCATCTCCGATGTTTGCGTGATGCCGGAGTTTCGCGGCGGCCGTCTTGCCGCGCGCTGGCTCGCCGCGATCGAGCAATATCGGCAGCGCGCTGGCGCGCAGCGCCTGCGCATCAGCGTCCTGGCAACAAGTGACGTGGCGCGACGCAGCTAAGCGCGTGCAGGCTTCGTCCCGTATGAGATCATCCACGAGAAGCTGCTCGGCGCACCAGATCGTGCGTGACGCGGTACGCACGGCGCCTGACTGAACAATGTCCGTGCCCGCACGCCTGATGCTTGATGTCAGCTCACATCGCCGTCGCGTCGCGCAGAACCTGCTTCTGCAACGGTGGTTCGCCGAGGTCCGTCACCGTGTTGTGCCGTGTCCCGCGCGGTAGCCGCGCGCGATATAGCAGCCGCGCATCTTCGAGGATCGCCGCATCGTTCGCCCTGCTCAGGTCCAGCACTACCAGCGTCTCCGTGCTGGAATGGCCACCGGTGGCATAAGCGAGGGATGCGGCGTGGAACCTGCCGTTGACTACGTCGCAACGCGACCCCGGCCGCACGACCCGCACGATCCTGCGCGCGAGCGACGCCATGCCGAGATCGGTCACCACGTCCTCCGGCAGCGCGGGAAACAGCGCGGCGGCGCTGAACTGCTGGCCGAACCTGCGCAGCATGCCGACATAACAGGGCCCCTGGACGCACGCCGCAATGATACTGGGAACGGACTCACTGCCGGCGATGCGCAGCATCGCGAAGGCCAGCATGCGATGCAGCGTCAACAGGGCGGGCGCAGCCGGCGCCAGGTAGGCGCCATCAAGGAAGAGGAACGGTTCATGCTCTGTGCCCCGGTCGCTCGCGGCAAGCGCGCCAAGACAACGGCCGCTGTCGCTTGCGTTGGCGAGGATCAGATGATCGCTTGCCGCCATGCGCAGTCCGCTCTGCCAAGGCAGCATGGCGAGCGCAGCGCCATCCTCATGAAGGTCTTCGAGAATGCGGCAGGGATCGAATGCCGCGCTTGTCGACGGATCCCGGACATAGCTCAGCCGCTCGCCCTGTCCCGCAAGGGATGTGCCCATCTCCGCCCCCAACGCTTGCCGGGACCCTAACGGGGCCGGGATGCGGGCGCTGTGATGCAGATCACAGGTGCGTCATTTGTCGCCGCGGCGTGCCGGGCGGTCCGCCAGGTCCGACCGACGCCCGCGAAGAGCGAACGTGCACAGGGCCAGGCTTTATCCGCCCGCGGAACCGGCATTCGTGGCAGTCCTGAAATCCTCGGTGGCCCGATCCAGGCTGCCGCCACGGCGGCCCACCGGTGCACGTACAGCGTGCGCCAATCGAACCTCGTGGTCGCCATCGGCGGCGGCAGTTCGTTGTGGACCGAGTGCACGGTCGGCCATCCGCAGAGCCGGATTGCAGGCGCGTCGTGGTCTTCGGGCCGCCAAGGGCTTTGCCCGGGCAGCACGTTGCGCCACATAAGGGCGGTCAACGACCAACCGTGAAGGACGATCCCCATGAGTCACGGCCATGACCATGCAGTGCCGGCGCCCGGCACCGTGGATTGGCGGCACAATGGCGTACGGGTGATCAAAGCCAATCAGCTCGACACCAACACGCCGCAAACGCCCGGCATGAACCGCGCCGCGGCGATCAACGCTGCCCGGGTTGGCGCGCAGAAGATCTGGGCTGGCACGGTGCACATCCACGCCAATGCCAAGACCGGTGCGCACCATCACGGCGCGTTGGAGAGCGTGATCTACGTGGTGCGCGGCAAGGCGCGCATGCGCTGGGGCGAGAAGCTGGAATTCGTCGCCGAGGCGGAAGCCGGCGATTTCATCTTTGTCCCGCCGTATGTCCCCCACCAGGAGATCAACGCCAGCACCGACGAGACTCTGGAATGCGTGCTCGTGCGCAGCGACAACGAGGCGGTGGTCGTGAACCTGGACATCGAGCCGGTAGAGAAACCCGAAGCCGTCTACTGGATAGACCCAATCCACAAAAACCCAATCTAACCTCTCCCGCCATACCTACCCTCTTCCGCGCTTCGCCGGAGAGGTCGAGGCGCGTCAGCGCCGAGGGCGAGGATGATCGGGCGTGCACACGTCCAACTATCGCCCATTCACCTCGATCGGTGCGCAGTTCGTGCGCCCCGACGCCAGGCAGTCCTGCATCCGCGACGACTCCTGCAACTCGTGCACCACGAACAACACGGCCGCCAGCAGGCACGCCAGCAGCAGCAGCCCGATCAGCGCACGATGGCGCGGCGGTTGCTCCGGGTCGTTTTCGTCGGACGGCGAGTTCATGGCGCGGTGCGGCCCTCTTCCACGGCGTGGCACGCCACCATTTGGTCGTCTACCCTCGTATAGCCAGGCTTTTCTGTCCGGCACCGTGCCTTGGCAAGCGGGCACCGCGGGTGGAACGGACATCCCGGGGGTGGATCAATCGGGCTTGGCACTTCTCCGCCCACCGGCGTTCGGCTGCGCCCGGGATTTTCCAGGTCCGGAATCGCTTCCAGCAACAGCCGCGTATAGGGGTGTCGAGGGGTGTCGAAGATCGCCGCGGCCCGCCCCAGCTCAACGATGCGGCCCAGATACATCACCCCCAGCCGGTCCGACATATGCCGCACCACCGCCAAATTATGGCTGATGAACAGATAGGTGAGTCCGAGGCGAAGCTGCAGGTCGCGCATCAAGTTCAAGATCTGCGCCTGCACCGAGACATCCAACGCCGAAGTCGGTTCGTCGCAGACCAGGAACTCCGGCTCGCTGGATAGTGCTCGGGCGATGGAGATGCGCTGGCGCTGGCCGCCGGAAAATTCGTGCGGATATTTGTCACCGTCCGCCGCCGCCAGCCCGACTTGCGCCAGCAACGCGGTAACGCGGTCGCGCAGTTCGACGGCGGACCGGACGATGTGAAAAGTGCGCAGTGGCTCGGCGATGATGTCGCGCACGCGCCACCGGGGGTTCAGCGAGGCGTACGGATCCTGAAAGATCATATTCATCCGCCGCCGCAGATCGGTTTGCGCGCGTGCGGCGGTGAGCGGCTGTCCTTCGAAGCGGATTTCACCGGCACTCGGCGTGTAAAGACCGACCGCGAGCCGGGCGACGGTGGATTTGCCGCAGCCGGACTCTCCCACCAACGAAAGCGTGGTGCCTCGTGCGATGGCAAACGAGACATCGTCCACCGCGCGCAGCGACTGCTTTTTCCCACCACGGGAAAGCATGCGCTGGACGAACGGCGGGGAGACATCGAACCGATGGGAGACGTCGATTGCCTCCAGCATCGGTGCCGTCGCGATGATCGCGGCAGGTGGCGGTGCTTCAGGCATCGGCGACCTTCGTCGCGTGCACGACTGGTTTGTCGCGCACGGAATGCAGCCAGCAGGCGGCCTGTGTGGCCCCGGCCTCCAGCAAGTCCGGACGGTCCACGACGCAGCGTGCAAACGCTTTGGTGCAGCGCGGGTTGAAGGCGCAGCCGGGCGGGATGGCATTCAGCCGTGGCATCGCGCCATCGATCTGGCGCAGCCGATCGACGCGATGTTCGATCGGCGGAATGCTGCCCATCAGGCCCTCGGTGTAGGGGTGCGCCGGATGCTTGATGACACTCAGCACCGGGCCGATTTCGGCAATGCGGCCGGCATACATGACGGCAACGCGGTCGGCGGTCTCCGCGATCACCCCCATATCGTGCGTGACCAGCATTACCGCGGTGCCGTGATCGCGCGTCAGGCGCTTCAGCAGCGTGATGATCTGCGCCTGCACGGAGACATCCAGAGCCGTGGTGGGTTCGTCGGCGATAACAAGGCGCGGTTCGGCGCACAGCGCCAACGCCACCACGACGCGCTGGCGCATGCCGCCGGAGAATTCGTGCGGATAGGAATCGATGCGGCGCGATGCAGCGGGAATCCCGACCTGCTCCAGCCACCCGATGGCGCGCTTGCGGGCTTCGGACTCCGAGAGCCGCAGATGCGTCTGCATCGTTTCAATGAGTTGGCGCCCGATGGTGTACAGCGGGTTCAGCGTGGTGAGCGGATCCTGGAAGATCATGCCGATCTGTTTGCCGCGGATGCGGCGCAAACGTTCGGCCGGCAGGTTGTCGATGCGTTGTCCGTCCAGGCTGATGTCGCCCCCGGCGATGCGGCCGGGCGGTTCGAGCAAGCCGATAATGGCGGCACCGGTAAGCGACTTGCCGGCCCCGGATTCACCCACCACGCCAAGGATTTCGCCCGCCTCGATAGAGAAGGAGATTCCATCGAGCGCACGCAGTGTCCCGCGACGGGTAGGGAACTCGACGGTCAAATTGGAAACGGTGAGGAGAGGCATGGCCGGGCGCCGTACCCCCTTCGTCATGGCCGGGTTTGACCCGGCCGTCTACGCACTGGCCATCGTGCGCAGATCGCCGGGTCAAGCCAAGCCATGCCGGGTACGGACGACGTCACCGCAGCCTCGGGTTCAGCACGTCGCGCAACCAGTCGCCTAGCAAGTTGATGGACAGCACCAGCAGCACCAGCGCGATGCCGGGATAGATCGTCACCCACCACTGGCCCGAGAATAGGAAGTCGTTGCCGAATCGTATAAGCGTGCCGAGCGATGGCTGCGTGGGTGGCAGCCCCACCCCCAGGAACGACAGCGTCGCTTCCGCCACCACCGCCAGCCCCAGCCCCAGTGTGCCAAGCACGAGTACCGGGCCGATCACATTGGGTAGCACGTGGCTCAGCATGATCTTCCACGACGGCACGCCGATGACCCGTGCCGCCATCACGTAGTCCTTGTTGCGTTCCACCATCGTGGAGCCGCGCACCGTACGCGCGATGCTGGGCCACAGGCTGATGCCGATGGCGAAGACGATGACATAGAGCTGTAATCGGTCGTGCAACGTGCGGGGTACGGCGGCGCCGATCACCCCATCGACCAGAAGAGCGGTGAGGATCGCGGGGAACGTCAATTGCACGTCGGCGATCCGCATCAGCAGTGCGCCCAGCATGCCGCCGGCGTAACCCGCCAGCAGCCCGATGCCGATTCCCAACACCACGGCGAAGATGATGGAAGCGAAGCCGACCAGCAGGCTGATGCGCATGCCATACATGATGGCGGACAGCACGTCGCGTCCCTGATTATCGGTGCCGAGCAGGTTGGACCAGTCGGATCCGGCCATCGGCACGGGCGGTTTGAAGCTATCGAGCAAGGACAGGCTGGCCAGGTTCATGGGATCGTGCGGCGCGATCCACGGGGCGAGCGAGGCCGACAGAATCAGCACCAGTGCGATGAATGCGGACAGCATCGCCACGGGGGAACGCCGGAAGCTGTACAGAATGTCGCTGTCCCACGCCCGGGCGAGACGGCCGGCCGTGGCGCTCATGCGGGCCAGCTTTCAGGGAGGCAGCAGGCAGACAATGGAACCGGAGATGAATGCAGATGAACCGAGACAGGGCCTGCAACGAAGCAGGACCCTTGGTGCCAACGCCACCGGTCCAGGACCCGAGCCGTGCCATGACGTGACCCCAGGGACCAACGGCGTTCTTCTGCGTTCATCTGCGGTTCCATGCTTCTTCAATGCCCCCGCGCCGGCCCGCGGTCCACGCGCAGTCTCGGATCGATCGCGTAATACAGCAGGTCCACCACAAGGTTGATCGTCACCAGCACCAGTGACACCAACAGCAAATAGGCCGACATGACAGGGATATCCGCCACCGCGATCGATTGGGCCAGCAGCAGGCCGACGCCGGGCCACTGGAACACCGTCTCGGTCACCAGCGAGTAGGCCACGATGCCGCCGAACTGCAGCCCGATAATGGTGATCACCGGCACCAGCGTGTTCTTCAACGCATGGCCGAAATTGATAGCCCGGTTGGTCAGGCCTCGGGCGCGGGCGAACTTGATGTAGTCGGTGCGCAGGACTTCCAACATCTCGGCCCGCACCAGCCGCATGATCAGCGTGAGTTGGAACATGCCCAGCGTCACCGCGGGCAGGATCAGCGCCTTGATGCCATCCCACGAGGTCAGGCCGGTGGTCCACCAGTTGCCGATGTGCACGACGGGACCGCGCCCGAAGCTGGGCAGCCAGCCCAGCGCCACGGCAAACACCAGGATCAGCAGAATCCCGAGCAAGAAGGTGGGGAGCGAAACACCGATCAAACTGCCGACCATGAACATGCGCGACAACCAGGTATAGCGGTAGATGGCCGCCCACACGCCAAGCGGCACGCCAACCACCACCGCGAGCAGCGTCGAAGCGACAGCCAGTTCCAGAGTTGCAGGCAGGCGGCTGGCGATCAGCGGCCCGACAGGCTCGGCCAGGCGGAAGCTGATGCCAAAATTGCCGTGGATCGCGGCCCACAGGAAATGCGCGTATTGCACGAAAAACGGCTGGTCCAGGCCAAGCTGGTGCGCCAGGGCGACACGCTGCGCCTCGGTGTAGTCCTGGCCCAACATGATGGCGACGGGGTCGCCGACATAGGCGAACATCGCAAAGGAAATAAAACCGACGACCAGCAGGACCGGGATCGCCTGCAGGATGCGGGAGAGGACGAACGCGAGCATGATCGCGTGGTTCTAGGGCAAACCGGCGTGAGGAGGCCAGAGCGGAGGGTGACGGCGCTTGTGCCAGGTTCCTGGGGCAGTGCGAATGGCGCAGTGGGTCCCAGTCGGTGGGCGGTGATATTGCGGCTGGCCTGGTTTCCGGCAACAGCAATATCCGGCTCTAAATTGATGCCTTCCTGATCATGGCTGTTCCCGATTTGTCGTTGAATACCAATGGCCTCTCAGGGATCAGCCGACAATACTCGTCCACAGCGGATTTTATGCCCGGCCAATAAGGGTTGGCATAGTCATGAATTATCAGGAGTCCGCCGGGCGATAGCCGAGGATAGAAGAATTCCAAGGCCGTCTTTGCAGGTTCGTAGAGGTCACAGTCTACATGCACGACTGCAAAGCTGGCATCGAACAAACTCGGCGGGATAGACTCCGGAAACCTACCCTGTACAAACGTGGCTGCTTTATCGCCAACAAGTGCGCGGACCTGATCGAGCGATGTGTCTATGAATTCTATATCTTTTTTCTGGTCGGTGCCGACCAAATCACGTTGGTCAAATCCTGAAAAAGTGTCAAACAGGATCAGTCTGCGATTGAATTGCTTGGCAAAGTGAGCAAGCATTGCGGCTGAATTCCCTTTATAGACACCCAATTCCGCCATTTCGCCCGGGATGTTTTCCTCCATAATTTGCTTGATGTTAAAAATCAATGCATAAAGTCGCGGAAGATCGCCCGCATTGTTCTTTGTGTTGAACCTCACCCATTGCTGGGACAGTGTTGCAATTTCAGGGTGACTTTCAAAATGAAATTCGCTGTCCGGGCGGTACGCGATGTACATTCGTTCGGCGGACTGCAAAACGCTCGGAGCGGCGTATTTGCCGGTAAGAAGGGCGTGCAGGCGCCGTTCCTCGGCGGCGTTGGGTTGGAAGAAAGTGGCCTTGAGCGCCGCCCATTTCTCCGGAAACGGCTTGCGCACGAAGCGAGCCAATTGTTCAACGCCGGACACTGTCGTATCACGTTCCTGCCGAGAGCCTGCCATGCAAACAATAACATCCGAAATCGGAATGAGCAACGCGAAAAAGCGCGTGAGACATGGCTGCCTGCCATTCGAACCGCGTTGCTCCCAGCGCACTCTCTGCGTCTACACCCGACAGACTGCCGCCGCCACGCCAGGGAACGCTACCGCATCCGGTCGATGCAGGGGCAGCAATGCCAGAGTCACATCAGGAACACGCCCTTCCCATCGCTCTGCTTATCGAACAACTGGTACGCCGTCTCCGCCTGCTCCAACTTCCAGCGATGCGTGAACAGTTGGTCCACGTCGATCTTGCGTTCGACGCAGAAACGCGCGCACTCGGCCTGGATGATATTGGAGAACGTCCACGACGCGATCAGAGTCATCTGCCGCCGCAGCAGCATCGGGCTGACATCGATCCGCACGTCACCGCCTTCGCCGACGAAGCACATGGTACCCCACACTCTGGTACTGCGGATCGCATTCGCCCGGGCCTCCGGATTGCTCGACGTATCCAGCGATAGGTCGGCATAGCGCCCGTGGGTCAGGTCCTTGATCGCGGCAACCGGATCATTCGACCCCGGATCCACCACTTCATCGGCACCGAACTCCTTCGCCCGAGCCAGCCGCTGCGGATTGACATCCAGCGCGATCACCCGTGCGCCCATTGCGCTGGCGAACTGCGTGCCCGCCAACCCAACCGGACCCTGGCCATAGATCGCGATGGTATCGTTGCCGGACAGGTTCATTCGCCGCAGCGCGCTGTACGCCGTTCCCGAACCACAGGCGATCGCCGCGCCGGCGGAGAAGGACAGTTCATCCGGCAGTGGCACCATCGTATTGGCCGGCACGCAGAGATATTTCGCGTGCCCGCCATGCGAATTGCTGCCGTACACTTTCACAGGCACTTCCTGGCAAAGCTGCTGCCAACCGGAACGGCAGTGATTGCACTGCGTGCAACCTTGGTAGTGGTGCACCATCACGCGCTCGCCAACGCGCGCTTCCTTCTCTGAAACGGCGCTCCCCACGGCGGCAATGATGCCGCACGGTTCATGGCCCGCGATCACCGGATTCGGATTGGCCGGCAGGCCCGTCGCATTGGCGCCGCCGCTGGTCTTCGGCCGGCGGTACTGGTGCAGGTCGCTGCCGCACATGCCGGACGCCTTCATCTCCACCACGACCTCATGCGGGCCCGGAGTGGGATCGGAAAAGTCCATCAGCTCCAGTTCACGGCCGCCGGTAAACACCACACCGCGCATTGTTCCCTCCCGGTCACGACAACGGTTCGCGGCGCAAGCTAGCGCGGTTCGCGGCGAACGTCATGGCCCCGAGGTCATGTCATGGCGAGGACCGCGAGCGAAGCGTAGCGGGACGACGCAACATCGATCAAGAAATGTGGAAGCGATCACCTATTGATAACAGCACCTCCGTTCGGGTGGTAATCGGGGAATTCCCGCTCGTCCGGATTATCCGGGTTCAACTCGCCGCGGCACTCGGCGCGAAACACGCTCGATTCCATTCCCCGAATTGCAGCGTGGAAATCGCCGCGTGTCGCATTCCGCCGGTGTCCCATGATGGCCTGCCCTTCATGTCACCGCCCTTGCAACGCAGCGGACCCGCGCCGGTTGGCAAGCGGCAAAGGCAACCGCTCGGGCGCTAGCTCGTTTTTTCGTCAAGCGCTCAAGCAAGGAAGCAAACGCCATGTCGGAGACGAGACCCATCACCAACCGCGGCAACTTTGCCTTGGACCGCGAGAAGGCAGCGCGCGCCGGCCGGGTCGGCGGGCAGAAAAGCTCGGGCAATTTCGCTCACGACCGTGCGCGCGCCGTGGAGGCCGGCCGCAAGGGCGGCGAACGCAGCCACGGCGGCGGCGGTGCACCCAACAATCCCGGCAATTTCGCACAGGATCGCGAGCGCGCCGCTGCGGCAGGCCGCAAAGGTGGTCTTCACAGCCACACCAGCAGCTCCCACGAGGCACCGTGACGCAGCGACGCAGCAAGGAGGAACCGGCATCGGCAGGCAAAACAGCGGAGCGGCTGCGCAATCCGTTGGGCGACGTGCCCAACCAGCGAGACGGTTTGCCGCCTGGAACGCTACGGGAACTCCCGCCGGACCCGCAGGGCGACGAGAACCGCGACCCGCCTCGGCCACCCATGCCGCCACCGTAATGGACACAGCGATCGATCCTGCGTGACCGGGCGTCGGGTTCGCCCTCGGCAGTATCTACACATTCAACGGAACAATTGCGGAGTGCATTTTCATGGTTGACAACGCACAGACTGCTGGTCCCGGTCCGGCGATCGGCGGCGTGCACGAGGTGCGAGGGGTCTTCTCCAGCACCGAGCACATGCAGACAGCAATTCAACGCCTTTCCGTTTCAGGCTTCGACCGCGCCGATCTCGCGGTGCCCGAATCAGCCGCGCCCGCAGAGCGATCGACCCCCGAATCCGGTGCGCTTCCTGCCGACACCGATGATGACGCGCGCCAGGCCCGCACCATGCACACCAGCACCGCGGCTTCGATTGCCGCGCTGGCCGGCGCCGGCGTAACAGTTGCGACGGGCGGTGCCGCCGCCGCTGCCGCTGCCGTCGCGGTCGCCGCAGGCGCCGCGGTGGGTGGTGCCACCTACGCGGTCAGCAGCGCCGCGAACGACCAGGAGCAAGCAGAACTTGATACCAGGGCGGCATTGGGAAAACTGATGTTGTCGGTGCGGGTGCCCAACGAAGCCAAGCGTTCGGAGGCGGAACGCATTCTGCGCGCTGCCGGAGCCACCGATATCAAAATCTTCTAGCGATGTGCGGGCTCCGCATCGCCGGAGCCTGCATGAAATTCTCTAGCCCGACACACAGCTATTTGCGTTTCGCGGCGCCAACACAGCGAATTCGACGGGAGACACTGCCATGGCTGCGCAGGATCGTACCCAACAGGACCGACGGCACGACGAAGCGGTGGCGGACAGCTTTCCGGCCAGCGATCCGCCCGCTAATTCCGGCATGATCGGGCCCCGCGGGTCGCATGCGCATGGCCGGCCGGCGCCGCACAAGCGGAGCGATGACGCGCGGCCCAAGGGCACGCCAACCCATGAACGTCACGCCGCCGCAACATCCCATGTCTGGGAAAACGAGGCACACCCCCCAGGCCGGCGCTGAAACGCCACCAGCCGTTCCGGCGGGGGGCTTTACTGGTCGCCCTGGGCTCGGTTCGCCGCCAGCTGATCTCGCGTGAGCTGGAACCCAGCCATGATCACGTAGGCGGCCGCCGATTTGGTCTGGCTCACCGGCAGAACCATGTTGACGGGGGGTGTGCTGACCGTGACTCGATCGACGTTGGACGGGAACACCGCTTGCACCCGGTAAACGCGCTTGTCCAGGATGCGGTCGCCTTCGGTGACCGCAACGAACACCGGCACGGTCGCCACGTTTCCTGGCATGGCCGGGCCTCGTGTCAGCATTGCACCGGCGACGACCGTCGCGGCCACGGTGCCAGTCTTGTCACCCGGCTGGCACTTGCCCTCGATGCTCTCCATTCGCCCCGCCAGCATCAGCGCGGTCAAATCCTGGCCGTTGGTCCCCGGCCGGTAGATCGCCACATCCGCCGTTGGTCCCAGCAATGCTGTGCCAGGGCAGGCAGGAGGGAATTGGTTGGGGTCAGGTGCACAAGCGGACAAGACCACTGGGGTGGCAAGCGCGGCGGCAAAGAGCACACGGCGGGGTGAGACGGACATCAACGACTCCGGAACGCTTGCCAAGGCGGCAGCCGCCCATCCGCATAGAGCCAGCATCAGGCCCGCGCAACAACCCGGCGTCGTGTCGCATCACGGACTCGACAGCACCGCGCGCTGTCGCCACGCTGCGACGCACAGGTGTTGCGCGGAGGTGAAAGGGTGGCGTCGATCCCAAGGCAGCCGGCCACGGCAGGCCGGCTTCGGCTCGGCACGGCGCCGGCCTGAGATGGCAGTCTACACCGAGGTTTCCGACGACGCGCTGGCAGCGTTCCTGGCGGAATACGGTCTGGGCACGCTGGTCGCATTCCGCGGCATCGCCGAAGGTGTGGAAAACTCCAACTTCTCGCTGCGTACCACTGACGGCGATTACATCCTCACCTTGTACGAACGGCGCGTGGACCCGGCGGAGCTCCCCTGGTTCCTGGGGCTGATGGACCACCTGGCGCAGCGCGGCATCGTGTGTCCCCTGCCGGTACCCGGCCGGGACGGCGCGGCGCTGCGCCATCTATGCGGCCGTCCGGCGGCGATCACCACGTTCCTGCCCGGCGTATGGCCGCGCCATGTGCGCCTGGAGCATTGCGGCCCCGTTGGTGCCGCGCTCGCTGCTCTCCACGTGGCCGGAGCCGGCTACGCGCCGCGCCGTCGCAATGCGCTCGGACCCGGCGGGTGGCCCCCGTTGCTGGCGCGTTCGCGCGCGCGCGCTGACAGCGTGCAGCCGGGACTGACGGCGGAGCTCGACGCGGCTTTGGCGCACGTACTCGCGGCCTGGCCGACGGGACTGCCCACCGGCCACATCCACGCCGATCTGTTCCCCGACAACGTGTTTTTCCTGGAAGGGCGACTATCGGGCCTGATCGACTTCTATTTCGCCGCCACCGACATCCTGGCGTACGACATCGCGGTGTGCCTGAACGCCTGGTGTTTCGAGGCCGACTTTTCGTTCAACGTGACCAAGGCGCGGGCGATGCTGTCGGCCTATGGGGCGACGCGCCCACTGTCGGCTGCCGAGCAAGCCGCGCTGCCGGTGCTGTGCCAGGGCTCGGCCCTGCGCTTTCTGCTTACGCGGTTATACGATTGGCTCCATACGCCGCCGGGTGCGCTGGTGACGCGCAAAGACCCTCTGGAATATCTGCGCCGGCTGCGCTTCCATCTCTCCGCGCCCGATGCGCACGCCTATGGAATCTGAAGACCCACGATTGCAGATACATATTATGTGAACATGTCGCATGCGCGTGTCATTGCTGCCGACGCCTGTCATTGCGAGAGCAAAGCGACGAAGCAACCTCGTTCGCACCAACCCCGGGACGATTCGTGTTTCGCTCATCCTGAATCGCGTCGCAACTTCGTCTCTGGCAATTGCGCGCACCGCCCTTCGCAATGACCGCAGACTCAGCGCCTCAGTGCACTGCGACCAGGACCAGCCCAAGCTCATTGGCCAGTTCCCTTGCGCAGTCCACCGTATCCACCGCCGCGATCGCCATACCATCGGCACCGTTGACAACGACGGTGCCGGTGCTGTCGTCGTCCCGAACGGCGGTCAAATAAGCGACGCGGAACAATCCCAGTTGCAGGAACTCGCTGATGGTCAAGTGACGGTGTCGGCGGCGTGCCAGGTGATCGGCGCCGGGAAGGAATTCTGCGGTACGGGCAAGCGTCATCATGTCCATGTCACGCTTCCTTCCAACTCACATGCTGACGGCCATCGCCCACACCATCAGCAGGCCCACCACCATCCCGAAGCTGGCGAGCATGTTGTTGGTGGGCTGCGAACGTGCCGAGCGCATCCTGGCGCGGGGCCGATTGCGTAGAAGCCGCTGCGCGGCAGCCGCAATCGCTTGCCGACGCATGTGTGTAGCGATGCCATTGCCCGGATCTGTTCTCATCATGGCTCGTCTCCTGTCGCCGGCGTGCGGGCGATCGACCTGCCGCCTCAGTCGTCAGGCAACCACGTTCGCCTTCGCAGGAAAATTCGGATCAGCGCGTACGGGGCTGTACGGATCGCGGCAGGCTATTGCGCGGTCAGCACCTTGCGCGGCGGCGTCTGCACGACAGGCGCCAGTTCCGGCGCGCCGAACGATGACGCACGGCGGTCGTTGGACACCGCACGGTACAGCGTATCGCGCTGCACCGGCACGCGGCCGAGACCGCTAATCAACCCCTCCATCGCCTCGGGCGGGAATTCCTGCCCGTGCTGCGTTCCGGCAGCCCGCGAAATGCTTTCGTTCATCAGCGTGCCGCCCATATCGTTGGCGCCGGCATTCAGGCACAACGCCGCGCCTTCCGGTCCCATCTTCACCCACGATGTCTGGACGTTGGTTATCAGCGGATGCAGCACCAGGCGCGCGACGGCATGCATCAGCACGGCCTCGCGCAAGGTCGGGCCTTTGCGCGCCATGCCGCGCAGATACATCGGCGCTTCCATGTGCACGAAAGGCAGGGGGACGAACTCGGTAAATCCGCCGGTCTCCGCTTGCAGGTCGCGCAGGACCAGCAGATGCCGCGCCCAGTTCAACGGCCCCTCGACATGGCCATACATGATGGTGGAGGTGGTACGCAGTCCCAGCGCATGCGCCGCCCGCGCCACGGCGACCCATTGTTCGGTGTTGATCTTGTCCGGGCAGATGATCGCACGGATCTCGTCGTCCAGTATTTCCGCAGCCGTGCCCGGCAACGTTCCCAATCCTGCTTGTTTCAACTCCGCCAGAAAATCCCCCAGCGAGCGCCCCAGCGTCGCCGCCCCCTGCGTCACTTCCAGCGGCGAGAACGCATGTACATGCATGGCCGGCACCGCCGCCTTGATCGCCTTGCAGATAGTCACATAGGTGGCGCCGGTATAGTCTGGATGGATGCCGCCCTGCAGGCACACTTCGGTGGCGCCGCGGTCCCAGGCTTCCTGCGCGCGGCGCACGATCTCCGCCATGTCGAGATCATAGGGCGTGCCGCGCAGCGCCTCATGTGTCTTGCCCTTGGAGAACGCGCAGAACTTGCAACGATAATAGCAGATGTTGGTATAGTTTATGTTGCGGTTCACCACGTACCGCACCACGTCGCCACTGACCGCCTGGCGCAGTTCGTCAGCGGCGGTGCAGACACGGTAGTAATCGGCATCGCGGGCGCCAAACAGCCGCACGATGTCCGCTTCACCCAGGCGGCGGCCGGCGGAGGCCTTGGCGATAGCGGCCTCGATCGCTGGATCGATGCTGCCCAGCAGCGCGGGTTTCGGCTGTGGCACGGTCGGAATGCCCGGCGCCCAGTCATCGTCGCGTGCCCAACCCTCACTGTCCGCCAACTGGCGGATGCGCGTGGCAATCTTCGAGGCGAACCAGCGATCAGGTTGCGCAACGGCCGGCGGATACGCCGGCAGCCGCGGCACCAGGATCTTCCCCATCGCCGCGGTGTTGCGTGCGAGTTCTTCCAGATGCGGCCACGGCGCTTCGGGATTAACGTGGTCCGGCGTCACCGGCGACACGCCGCCCCAGTCATCGATGCCGGCGCGGATCAATTGCTCGTAGACACCCGGTGACAAATTCGGCGGCGCCTGCACGTGCACATCGTCCTGCAGGATCAGACGCGCTGCGGCGATGCTCCACAGCAGATCTTCCAGGTCGGGATCCGGAGCATTCGCGCGCTTGGTGTTCGGCTTGGCGCGGAAATTCTGCACGATGACTTCGCCGATATGGCCATAGCGTGCGTGCAGGTCGCGGATCGCGATCAGCGATTCCAGGCGTTCCGCGCGCGTTTCGCCGATGCCGATCAGGATGCCGGTGGTGAACGGAACGCACAGTTCCCCGGCCAGCGCAATGGTTTCCAGCCGCGCCGCCGGGTGCTTGTCCGGCGAGCCGTAATGCACCTGCCCTGGCTCGCACAGCCGCTCGCTGGACGATTCCAGCATGATTCCCATGCTGGCGGACACTTCGCGCAGTGACGCGATCTCGTCGTGCGTCATCACGCCCGGGTTCAGATGCGGCAGCAGCGACGTTTCCTTCAGCACCAGCGCGCACGTCTCGCGCAAATAGCCGATGGTGGTGGTGTGGCCATGCGCGGCCAGCCACTCGCGAGCGGCGTTGTACCGCAACTCCGGCTTGTCGCCGAGCGTGAACAAAGCCTCAGTGCAACCCGCAGCGGCGCCGGCGCGGGCGATGGCCAGAACATCGTCCGCCGACAGATAGGCGGGGCGGTCGGCGCGCGGGCGCTCCGCGAAGGTGCAGTAATGGCACACGTCGCGACACAGCTTCGTCAGCGGAATGAACACTTTGCGCGAGTACGACACCAGCCGGCCGAACGCGGCATCGCGTTTGGCCGAAGCTGCGTCCATCAGTTCCGCCAACGGTGCGGTTTCGATCCAGCCCATCATGTCTTGATCTGTCATGTCACCTTCCGCACCACGTCTTCGGCAAAGCGCTGCGTCACATCGAGCGTTTGTTCCAGCGTCGGCCGCTGCAGATATACGATCACGTGCCGCACGCCGGCTTCGCGCAGTGCGGCGACGTCTTCCAGCATATCATCGGCACTGCCCGAGAGCAGTTGCCGGCCGCCATCGGGACCGGGGCGCGGCGTCCAGCTTGGCGGCATGAACCAGACATAGCCAATGTCGATCGTTGCGGGGTCGCGGCCGGCCTTTTCTGCCGTGCGATGCAGCGACGCGATACCGGCGCGAAGCCGTTCCGGCGTATTCAATGGAATCTTCTGATTGTTCGAAACCGGATACCAGCCGTCGCCATACCGCACCGTGCGGCGCAGGGCGGCGGGACTTTCGCCGCCGACCCAAATTGGCGGATGCGGCTGCGACACCGGCTTCGGCATGAAAACGACGTTGCGAAAGTCCGTGTATTTGCCGGACAGCTCCGGACTTTCCTGCGTCCACAAGCGTTTCCAGGCTTCGAGATATTCGTCGGTGACGGCGCCGCGTTCCTCGAACGGCGGCGCACCGAGTGCTTCGAACTCTTCCCGCATCCATCCGGCGCCGATGCCGGCCACCACACGGCCACCCGATAGCACGTCCGCCGTCAGCAGCAGCTTTGCCGTGAGCACCGCGGGGCGGTGCGGCACCACGATGACCGACGTCAGCAGCTTGAGGCGCTGCGTGCACCCGGCGAGAAACGCCAGTGTGGCGATCGCATCGAAGCATTCGCCGGTGGGCTGGCCGGGCCAGATGCCGTCCTTGGTGTAGGGATACGGCGTATCGGGCTGCACCGGCACGATCAGATGGTCGGCGACGCCAAGACACGCGTAGCCGAGCGCCTCAGCCCGCTGCGCCAGGGCCATGATCGCCTCGCGCGTGGTCATACAGCCGCGCGTGCCGATATGGATGCCGAAATCCATCAATGTCCCCTGGGGCTCTCCCCTGGCCGAAGCACGGTTGCCTCCGGCCGGCGCATCGTGTGCTATCGGGGGCGGCAAGGCAATTCAAGCGGGAGGAGATCGCTCGATGCAGATCGGATGCAGCGCACCCACCAGCGGCCCACTGATCGCACCGGACAGCCTGGTGCGGATCGCGACCGAAGCCGAGATGCTGGGCTTCGATTACGTGACGGTCAGCGACCACGTGATGATCCCCACCAGCATTGCGTCGCGCTACCCGTATTCGGACAGCGGCGAATTTCCCTCCGGCGCGGCGGCGCCCCGGCTCGAGCAACTCACGGCGGCGACTTTCGTTGCGGCGTCAACGTCGAAGCTGCGGATCGTGACGTCGGTCATGGTGGTGCCACACCGCCCGGCGGTGCTGACGGCGAAGATACTGGCGACGCTCGATTATCTGTCGAAAGGGCGGCTGACCCTCGGAATCGGCGCCGGCTGGTGCAAGGAGGAGTTTGAGGCGATCGGCACGCCGCCATTCGAGGACCGCGGCCACGTCACCGACGAATGGATGGCGGTGTGCAAGGAGCTGTGGACCAGCGACGCGCCGAAATTCGACGGCAAATACGTGAAGTTCGCCGATGTGTTGTTTCCGCCGAAGCCGGTGCAGAACCCGATTCCGATCTGGATCGGCGGCGAGAGCGGCCCCGCGCTGCGCCGCACCGCTTCCTATGGCGATGCGTGGTACCCGATCGGCACCAACCCGCAATTCCCGATGGACACGCTGACCCGCTACAAGGCCGGCGTTGCGAAGCTGCGCGGGATGACAGAGAAGGCGGGGCGCAAGCCGACTGATGTCGGGCTGGCGTATCGCGTTTCGTCCAATCCCGAAGCCCAGCCGAAAGGCACCGTCGACGGCGAGCGCAAATTGTTCACGGGCGGCGCGTCTGATTGGGTGGGCGACATCCGTGCGCTGTCAGACGCTGGCGTCACCGCCGTCGACTTTGGTTTGTTCGGGCCTACGCTCGCGGCAACGATCGACAACATGCGCCGTTTCCGCGATGAGGTGGTGGGGAAGGTGCGGTAATCGGTGCTAGGTCTGTGCGGCTCGCTGCGGCGTTAAAGATTCACCACAAAGACACCAAGAGACAAAGTTTGGACGGAGTGGGTTCTATCACGTTCTTTGTGCCGACCTTCGTGTCTTCGTGTCTTCGTGGTTTTTGAAGATTGAAAGGGCGGTGGTCAACGACCGATGAACGGGGGCAGGAAGGCGCGGGCTGCGTCCTTCGCTTACCGTGTTCTGCCTCGTTTTGTGGGCGGCCGCTTTTTTAATACACCACGAAGGCACGAAGCTACAAAGAATTATCGCTTCAGTGCGGGGTGATGACGACCTGGTCTGCTCGACGCTGTGCTGCTGTTCTGCCATTCTTCGTGCCTTCGGCGTGAATCAGCTCTTTACCCTCGCCGGAACCGCCCGACGAGGCGTCTATTCCGAAGGCGCTGTGGCTAAAACGCCATCGTTGCGAGGGAACGGAGCGACGAAGCAATCTCGTTCGCCCTCCATTGGTTCGATTTGGATGGTTGCTATAAAATCGTTTGGATTGAACGGTGAAACGGCATTTCTGAACCAGGGGGGCTTCGCTGGCCTGGCAAGGGCATACCTGAACTGACTCAGCTGCGATTCACGTTCAGCAACTCCCGGACGGTGACGCCCTGGTTCAGCGGTGAACGTTGTCAGGTTCGGGATTGACTTCGACATCGCATTTGCCGGCCACCACAAGGGCGTACAGCCGGTGCAGCGACCGCGCCGCAGCACTGCCCTGCCGGCGATCGACGCCTGTAGCGAATTCCTGCCACTGAGTAGCAGATACTACCAAGACTGGACGATGGTGTGAAATCGGAACGAAATTCGGCCTGGGGGGCTGCCCAGCCCCCCCCCGTAATGTGCGCAAGTCATCCACGATCAGAGCGCTGACCGACGGTGCAGCGCCTGTCCGGCCCCTATGCTTCGTTACGCAATGGTTCTGGGTACCGCGATGGGTACCACCCGCTTTGTCACTTGACTGCCACCCTGCCCTGGATGCTCACTTGTGCTCGGTTTTACAGGCTCCGATGCGTTGTGTGGTGCAACCGCCCCTATTCTGAGGGAGTTTCGTCGCTGCGTTCCTCGCGCAATAACGGAACGCAGCGCCGGCCATGACGGGGGCTCGCGGCTAGTACCGATACAGATCGTGCTTGAACGGCCCGTTCTCACTCACGCCAATATACGCCGCCTGCTTGTCTGTCAGTGTCGTCAGTTTCGCCCCCACCTTCGCCAGGTGCAGCGCCGCCACCTTCTCATCGAGCTGCTTCGGCAACGTGTACACTTTCCGCTCGTACTTTCCCGCCGGCGCGTTGAACAACTCGATCTGCGCCAGCACCTGGTTGCTGAATGACGCGCTCATGACGAAACTGGGATGGCCCGTCGCGTTCCCCAGATTCACCAACCGCCCCTCCGATAGCACGATCAGCCGCTTGCCATCCGGAAACACCACTTCGTCCACCTGCGGCTTCACATTCTCCCATTTGTAATTACGCAACGCCTCGATCTGGATCTCCGAATCGAAATGCCCGATGTTGCAGACAATGGCCCGGTGCTTCATCCGCCGCATGTGGTCCAGGGTAATGACATCTACGTTGCCGGTCGCTGTCACGAAGATATCGCCCACCGGCGCCGCATCATCCATCGTGGTAACGGCGTAGCCTTCCATCGCGGCCTGCAACGCGCAGATCGGATCGACCTCGGTCACCACCACGCGGCAGCCCGCATTGCGCAGGCTCGCGGCCGATCCTTTCCCGACATCGCCGAACCCGTTCACCACCGCGACCTTGCCGGCCATCATCACGTCGGTGCCGCGGCGGATGCCGTCCACCAGCGATTCGCGGCAGCCATACAGGTTGTCGAATTTCGACTTCGTCACGCTGTCGTTCACGTTGATCGCCGGGGTCAGCAGCTTGCCGTCCCGTGCCATGTCGCGCAGACGGTGCACGCCGGTGGTGGTCTCCTCGGAAATGCCGCGCACATCCTTCAGCATCTCGGGGTACTTCTCATGCATGCGCAGCGTCAGATCGCCGCCATCATCCAGGATCATGTTCGGCATCCAGCCGTCCGGTCCTCGGATGGTCTGGTCGATGCACCACCAGAATTCCTCCTCGTTCATGCCTTTCCAGGCGAACACCGGCACATCAGCAGCGGCAATCGCCGCCGCGGCATGATCCTGGGTGGAGAAGATATTGCAGGACGACCACCGCACCGTGGCGCCCAGGGCCTGCAGAGTCTCGATCAGCACCGCGGTCTGGATGGTCATGTGCAGGCACCCGGCGATGCGGGCGCCGCGCAGCGGTTGGCTGGTCCCAAACTCCGCGCGGATTGCCATCAGGCCGGGCATCTCGTCCTCGGCCATGGCGATCTCTTTGCGTCCCCAGTCCGCCAGAGAGAAGTCCTTCACCTTGTAATCGCGGGTGGCAGCCATAGCGTGCAAGCTCCTGTTGGTGACACCGTCATATAAAGATATCTGCATGTGTGCAAGCATTGCGGCAATGGTCCAACGCAAAAAACCCCCTCCCAAGCAGGAGGGGGTTCAAGCGCACGGCAGCGCTCAAGGTGCGGCTAGGAAAATAACCTCACAACGCTGGCAAACGTCAACCCAGCACGGAAAGAACGCCTCACGCCGCGGTACAGACCCGAAGACGCGCTTGCTCAGACCGCCTCTTTCAGCTCCTTCGAGGCGCGGAACGCTATCTTCTTGCTGGCCTTGATCTTGATCGCCTCGCCGGTTGCCGGGTTGCGGCCCATACGTGCCGCGCGCTTGCGCACCTGCAGGATGCCAAGTCCGGTCAGCCGGATGCGGTCCCCCTTCTTCAGGTGCTTGGTCGTCATCGCCACCAAGTCGTTGAGCACGGCCTCGGCCTGCTTTTTTGTCATCTCATGGGTTTCCGCCAGGTCGGCAGCGATCTGCTTCAACGTGACGGTGGACTGAGCAGCCGCCTTCTTGGCTGTCGTCGCTGCTTGTTTGGCCATGGGCTCCCTCATGGATAAAAGTCACAGTCCATATATCCTGCCGAAATTGGCTGGATTCGGGCAACATCCTTCGACCTTCCCGGGCAAAAAATGCTGGCGACCCTGCCAACCCGCTTCACCCCTTCCCCGTTCCGTTCGTGGCGGCTGGTGCTTTGCCTTGCGGCGATGCTCGCCGGCTGCTCCTCACGGCAGCCGGCAGAGCGGGTGGCGCACTGCCCGCCTGGGCGAGGCACGCCCATGACCGCGTTCGAATTGTTCTTTGGCCGTAGCATAAGCGGCGGGGGCGAAGTCAGCGAAACGGCCTGGGACGACTTCCTCGCCCGGGTGATTACGCCAAATCTGCCAAGCGGTTACACCGTCTTTGACGCCACAGGCGCCTGGCTGAACCCAGCCACGAACCGAATGGCACGCGAGCGTACCAAGGTGTTACTGGCGGTCGTACCGGATGCCCCCGCCCGCACCGGCGCCATCGCCCGAATCCGGCGAGCATATCAGCAACGGTTCCACCAGTTCTCGGTCGGAATAATGGAGATGCCGGTTTGCGCCGCGTTTTAGGCACAGCTTCTGCTCGATTTTACTTCGCAATATTGCTGATGTTTTAGTGACAGTTTCACGCCATTGTGATAACCAGGCAATGCCGCCGTGATGCGCTGCCGCCCCGAAAGCCTGTTACCTGGAAACCAATAGCGCCACCGCGGCGCGGCAAATCACCAGCGGGAGTCGGGGCAAAGGAGCCTTCGGGTTCTAAAACACTTCGGCGGATGCCGATGGGAGGCTCACATCGCGAGTATGGGTCCGGGCAAATCCATTCCTCAGCCCGCTGCGGCGACGCGGCCGCCGCCGCGCTTCGCTCGTTGGATCATTGCATTTGCATTGGCATTGCTGCTGGCTCTGACCTGGCTTGGCGCGGCCCATGTCCTGCGTACGCATCCGCACGACCCGGCGGTCTGGCGGAACATGGTTTGGGCCCTCGCAGGCGCGAGCAGCGCGCTCGTGCTCGGCCTGGGCGTCGCGTTGTGGCAGTTCGCCAGGCAAGAGCAATCGTACGAATCGGGCCTGGCTGCGGATCGCGCGGCGCTTGCGGAGAAGACGGCGCAGCTCGAAGCCGCCCTCTCCGGCATGAGCGACGGAATCATGATGATGGATGCCGAGCTGCGCTTGCTGGCATGGAACGAGCGGTTCCCTGATTTTGCCGGCGTGCCGCGGAACATTCTGCGCCTCGGCACGCCGCTGGCCGATATCCTGCGCGCCCAGGCGGAGGCCGGTGAGTTCGGCCCGGTGGACGCCGCCACCGAAGTCGTGCGGCGGCTGGCACTGATTCGTTCCGGGGAAAGCACCGGCACGATGCTGCGCCTTCGTCCCGGCGGCCGCATGCTGGAGCTGCGCCGCAACTTGCTCGCCGGCGGAGGTTTCGTGACGCTGTACGCCGATGTCACCGCGCGCCAGCAGTCAGAACAACGGCTGCGGCAGGCGGAGAAGATGGCCGCGATCGGCCGACTGACCGCCGGCGTTGCGCATGACTTCAAGAACCTGCTGTCCACGATCATCGGCAATGCCGAGCTGCTGGAACGCGAGACCGCCGCCGCCCCGTCGCTGCGGCGGCGGCTGGCCCTGATCCTGCAATCGGCCGAGCGCGGCGCCGACCTCGTGCATCGGCTGCTGGCTTTTGCGCGCAAGCAGGAGCTTGCGCCGGTGTCGGTCGATCTCAACGCCATTGTGCACGGCATGGAGGAGTTGCTGCACGCCACGGTCGGAAACGGCGTGCGGACCAGAACCATGCTGTGCGACGACCTTTGGCCGGCGCTGGTCGATCCGGTGCAGATGGAGCATGTCATCCTGAACTTGGCGATCAACGCCCGCGATGCGATGCCGGATGGCGGCGTGCTGACGATCAAGACGGCAAACCTGCCGCGCACCAGCCGCGGTCCCAGTGAGGATGTACCGCCCGGAGACTACGTGTTCCTGGCCGTCAGTGACACCGGCACGGGCATGACCGAAGAAGTCCGCCGTAACGCCTTCGAACCATTCTTCACCACCAAGCCCGTCGGTGAGGGAACCGGCCTTGGCCTGAGCCAGGTCTATGGCGTCGTCAGCCAATCCGGCGGCGGCGTAGAGATTGAGAGCGTTTTGGGGCAGGGGACGACAATGCGGCTTTTCCTGCCGCGTGCGGACGTGGACGCCGCATTCGCCGCCGGGGCAGGCGGCGGCCTGCCGGGCACCGACCGCGATCCGGTGCCGGAGGCCTTATTCTGATCCACTGCGCCGATTTCCATCGCCACCCCGCCGCTCTAGCATGCGGCGCATGAGCACCAAGACAAAACACGGCCTGGCCCGCAACACCGCCAACTATGGCGATCGCGACTTTGCGCTGTATCTGCGCCGATCCTTCGCCAAGTCCATGGGCTACTCGCAGGCGATGCTGGACCGTCCTGTGGTCGGCATCGTCAATACATCGAGCGACTACAACAACTGCCACCGCACCGTGCCGGACCTCGTGGAAGCAGTGAAGCGCGGCGTGCTCGCCGCGGGCGGCCTGCCCCTGGCCTTCCCCACCGTTTCCCTATGCGAACCATCCCTCTTCCCCTGCTCGATGCATTACCGTAACCTTGCCGCGCTGGACACCGAGGCGATGCTGTTTGCCCAGCCGATGGACTCGGCGGTGCTGATCGGCGGCTGCGACAAGACCGTGCCGGCGCAACTGATGGCTGCGGCCTCGGCGGACGTGCCCTGCGTGCAGCTTGTCACCGGCCCGATGCTGGCGACGCCGTTCCAGGGCGAGCGTCTCTCGGCCTGCACCGATTGCCGCCGCTACTGGGCTGCCTACCGCGCCGGCCGTGTGTCGCAGGAACGCATCGGCGAGATCGAGGGCCGGCTGGCGACGACAGCCGGCACCTGCGGTGTGATGGGTACTGCCTCCACCATGGCGTGCCTGGCCGAAACACTGGGGATGGTCCCGCTCGGCCAAGGTTCCATCCCGGCGGTACACGCCGACCGTCTGCGCGCGGCGGAAGATGCCGGCGCTCTGGCGGTGAAGCTGATCGGCACGCCCAGCCGGCCATCGGAAATCATCACGCCCGAGTCGGTAGAAAACGCACTGCGTGTCTTGCTCGCACTTGGCGGGTCCACGAACGCGCTGATCCATCTGACCGCGATCGCCGGACGCCGCGGCATCCGCGTGGACCTGGATCGGCTGAACGAACTCTCCGACACCACGCCGGTGTTGGTGGACCTGAAGCCCACCGGCGAGGGCTACATGGAAGACTTCCACGCCGCCGGCGGCATGCCCGCGCTACTGTGGGAACTGCGCGACCTGCTACACCTAGGCTGCCGCGACGTGACCGGTATGCCTCTGGGCGAGCGTCTGGCCGAACCTGTGTTCGTTGACCGCCGCTTCATTCGCGCTCGCGCCGAACCGGTGTCCCCTGTGGGTGGGCTGGTCGCCCTGTTCGGCTCGCTGGCACCCCGCGGCGCCATCGTGAAGCGTTCCGCCGCAACTCCGTCCCTGTTCGAGATTGAAGCGCGGGCAATCGTGTTCGATGGGTTGGAGGACCTGGCAAACCGGGTGGACGACCCCGCTCTGGACGTGACCGCCGACGACATCCTGGTGCTGAAGAACGCCGGCCCGCTAACCCCGGCGGGTATGCCGGAGGCCGGCTACCTGCCGATACCGCAGAAGCTGGCCCGCGCCGGGGTCAAGGACATGGTGCGCATGAGCGACTGCCGGATGTCGGGCACAGCGTTCGGCACCATCGTGTTGCACATCACGCCGGAAGCGGCAGCGGGTGGGCCTCTGTCGCTGGTCGAGAGTGGCGACCGTATCCGCATGTCGGTTGCGCGGCGGAGCCTGGACCTGCTGGTGGATGACGCGGTGATCGCGCGGCGGCGCGCAGCGTGGCGATCACCGGAGCGGCCGAGCCGGGGGTGGGATCGAATCGTGGCGGAGCAAGTGCTGCAAGCGGACGAGGGGTGCGATCTGGCAGTGATGCTGCCGGGGGGATGAGTTCCGACTATCGTTCGCATGCGGCAGCCCTGAGGCGGTGCGTTTTTGCAGGGCCAGGCAAAACCGATCCTGGCCTGCGCCAGCGCGCAGCTGCCAGGGCCGCAGGCGGACCGCCCATCGAGAGTCCGTACGATGATCTCACGCGCCAGATCGGCGAGGCGGCCGCCTACCGCACAACGGACACGCAGATCGCAAATGTTCTGGCGGCCGTTCCAAGCGAGAAGGCCGCCTTTGAACTCATCGCGGCCACAGCGACGGGCGCAGGATTGCTCCGCTGGCAACGGGCCATCGCGCGTGGACGTAGGCAGCCATGCGCGGTCCAAGCGAACGGAGTGTCGGCGAGCACGAACTGATGGCAGCCATGGTCGCGCAACGGAATTCCTGCCCCTTCTGCATAGGCGATCATGGCGCGGTCGCCGCAAAGTGCATGACACGGCCGTTGGTTGGTGCGGCACTCTCCGCCTTCCGTTCCGAACCGACATCCGAGTCCCTCAAGGCGGCATTGGCATTCCTCGAGATCATGACGCTACGGCCCATGGAATTGTCGGCAACGCATGCAAAGGCGGCGATCGATTCAGGGGTGACGACGGCCGGGGCTTTGGAGGACGCGATAGCCGCGGGTGCGGTGTTCAACATCGTCATGCGATACGCGAGCGCGCTCGATTTCGCTCTGCCTTCGGCGAAAGAGTTCGATCGGGCAGCCGGTATGCTACTCAAGCGCGGCTACGCCGCGTAGAGCGTCGGCCGCGGCGAGCAGCAACGACTTACAGGTTCTGGTGTTCCCATGAAGCCAGGGGTTGCTGATGCCGATCACGAATCGGGAGCAGCATGTGACCTCACCTCACGACTTCGACACAGGGGCATTCTTCGCTGCCGTGGACGCGCAACGGCACGACCAGCATTTGAGTTGGCCAGCATTGGCGAACGCAATCTGGGACCAGTCGCTTGTACTGAACCAGCGACGCAACGACCACCCAATCAGGCCCGCAACAATCAAAAACATGGCGGAAGGCCGGGGCTTGAGCTGCCAGCACGCATTGTTCGTGCTGCGTTGGCTGGGGGTCCCGCCCGAGACGTTTATCGCATCGCCGGAGCCGGCACTGCCGGGATCCCTCTTCCTCTGGCGGACGAGTCACATCGCTGCGTTGGAACCTGCGCAGGCTCTATGGGGCGCTCAACGCCGCCCGAACCGCGCGTGGCGCCACGTGGCAGCAGGCGGCGGCTCGCCTGCGCTGCACGACGAGCCAACTCACCGGTCTGCGCACCGCAAAGTTCGCCACCGGCATGCGGTTGGCGATGCGCATTACCCAGGCGCTGCATCGCCCGGCAG